>ENA-ORDR01000158-ORDR01000158.1-marine-metagenome-genome-assembly--contig:-NODE-158-length-34911-cov-9.010651_pt1 | contig 34911 bp, 27 predicted proteins | sample MGYA00240993_ERZ508538 | MGnify/ENA primary metagenome ERZ508538 (study PRJEB26207, sample SAMN05421999) | marine metagenome | isolation source: Monterey Bay, California, USA | place: USA:Monterey Bay... | reverse complement strand
CCACCTTCCAACTTTCTACCATCTATACCGCCCTGTGAATACAGAACTGGAAGATGTGTTAATCCAATACCTGTTTCTGTTCCTGCGGCGGCTATTCGATCGGTCATTTCTGCAGGATTGGAATAACGCACCCCATTTTTGCCATTGTGTATGTAATGAAATTCAGCTACCGCCGCAAAACCTGTTTCAGCCATTTCCATCATAGCGTAGGATGCTATAGTCTCTATATCCTCGGGGGTTAAGACATCTAAGAATTGATACATAAGCTTTCGCCACGTCCAAAAACTATCGGTTGGGTTTCCTTTTGCCTCAGTCATTCCCGCCATAGCCCTTTGAAACGTATGGCTATGCAAATTTGATGGAGCTGGAATTAAGGTATTGGCTAAGTAACCTTTTTGCGGTGCGTTTGATTTTAAGTTAATAATTTTTCCGTTTTCAATATCAATTTGAACTGAGCTTTCCCAGCCGTTCTCCAGAAGAGCATTTTTGGCCCATAATGTTTTCATGTATCTTCCTAGTTGACAGTTATTATGTCTATACATAATACTATATTAAGAGCAAAATTCAAGTGGGGAAGTTTATTGAAAAAGAGAGTTTTGGCTAATTGTCAATTGGCGACCATGGAAGCTGGTTATAATATTATCCAAGAAGGGTTAATTGAGATTTCTGAAGGAATTATTTCATGGGTAGGTCGTGAAAAAGATTTTACTGGTGATCGATCCAATATCGAAGATCTTGGTGGGCGATTAGTAACTCCTGGATTAGTCGATTGTCATACGCACCTTGTTTTTGGGGGTGATCGGGCAAAAGAATTTGAAATGCGTTTAGAGGGTGCCTCTTATGAAGAAATTTCCAAAGCTGGTGGAGGAATTGTGTCCACTACGCGTGCCACTAGGGAAGCTTCTTTAACAGAATTAGTTGAAGCAGCGCTACCTCGACTTGACGCATTAATTGCTGAAGGTGTTACTACCGTAGAAATAAAATCAGGCTACGGATTAACGATCGATGACGAAATAAAAATGTTAAAAGCTGCAAGACAGCTAGCAAGTTTGAGGAAGGTAAGGATCGTGACAAGCTGGTTAGCAGCCCACGCGGTGCCATCAGAGTTTAAAGGAAAAGAAGACGATTATATTGATCAAGTTGCAATACCAGGTCTAATCAAGGCATTTAATGATAACTTGATAGATGCTGTTGATGGATTTTGTGAAGGTATAGCTTTTAGCGTTGAGCAAATTGAACGCGTCTTTAGGCAAGCTATCAAATTAAACATACCGATTAAACTTCATGCTGAACAACTTTCAAATTTGGGTGGTGCAGTTATGGCTTCAAATTTAGGTGCATTATCGGTTGATCATATTGAGTATTTAGATGAAAAAGATTCTGAAATTCTTGCTAAAAATGATACAGTTGCCGTTTTGTTGCCTGGGGCATTTTATACACTTCGCGAGAATAAGCATCCACCAGTGCAGAGTCTTCGAGATCACTCGGTGAATATCGCAATAGCTTCGGATGGAAATCCAGGTTCATCTCCATTATTCTCGGTGCTTTTATCAATGAACATGGCATGTACATTATTCAGGCTAACACCGGAAGAAGCTCTATTGGGTGTGACATATAATGCATGCAAGGCTCTTGGGTTGGAAAATATTGGGATGTTAAAATCCAATTTTGTCGCAGACTTAAACGTTTGGGATATAAAGCATCCTGCTGAATTAAGTTATCGGATTGGATTTAATTCGTTATTCAAGCGTATTTATGGGGGTGAAAATGCTTGAGCCTGGTGAAGTAACACTTTTACAACTTGAAGAAATATTTTGGGGTGGAAAAGTTAATATTAGTCAAGAATGTAAGTCTGCTGTCAAGAAGGCACAGCGGGTTGTTGAAGATATAGTTAATGGAGATGCAGCAGTTTATGGCGTTAACACTGGTTTTGGCAAACTTGCGTCAGTAAAAGTTGCAAAAGAGGATACAGCAAAATTACAAAAAAATCTAATTTTAAGCCATAGTGCAGGCGTTGGTGATGAAATTGATCGAGAGATTGTCAGGCTAATTATGGCTTTAAAGATTATTTCCTTAGCTCGAGGCGCCAGTGGCGTGAGGTGGGAGTTAATTGTTCTCCTTAACGAAATGGTTAATATTGATATGCTTCCTGTAATACCTTCGCAGGGTTCTGTAGGCGCCTCTGGTGATTTAGCACCATTAGCACATATGGCATTGTCTTTAATTGGAGAAGGCAAAGTTAGGTATCAGGGTAAATTGATGGAATCAAAGGATGCTTTGAATGATGCAGGTCTAAAACCAATTATTTTGGGACCAAAAGAAGGACTTGCATTAATAAATGGAACGCAGGTTTCTACTGCATTTGCATTAGCTGGCTTATTTAAAACTTGGAGAATTGCGAGAACTTCAATTGTGTCCGGAGCAATTTCTACAGAGGCAGCAATGGGATCCCATGCTCCCTTTTTATCCGAAATACATGAGCTTAGGGGGCAGTCTGGTCAGATAAGAGTTGCCAAAGGCCTTCGTAGCATCCTGAGTGGATCACCAATACGCGAAAGCCATTTAGAGGGAGATGAAAGGGTTCAAGATCCTTATTGTTTAAGATGTCAACCACAGGTTTTAGGAGCAGCAATTGATCAATTAATTTTTGCAGCAAAAATTTTAGAGATAGAAGCTAATGCCGTTACTGACAACCCACTTATTTTATCCGACGGTTCAATAGTTTCTGGTGGCAATTTTCACGCTGAACCAGTCGGAATGGCTGCTGACCAGATCGCTATTGCTATATCTGAAATTGGTGCAATTTCTCAAAGAAGAATTGCTTTATTAGTGGACCCTGCTCTTTCATTCGGATTGCCTGCCTTTTTGTCCCCCAACGCTGGATTGAATTCAGGGTTTATGATTGCTGAAGTTACATCAGCAGCATTGATGTCAGAAAATAAAGCGCTTTCAAATCCTAGAGTTGTTGATAGCACCCCAACCAGTGCAAACCAAGAAGATCATGTATCTATGGCTTGCCATGGAGCTAAACGTTTAAATGAAATGGCCGTGAATTTAGCTGGAATCATTGGAATTGAGATTTTGGCAGGCTCTCAAGGTATAGAACTCCGCGCCCCTTTAAAAACGAGCATCCCTCTTCAAAAAGTAATTTCCAAATTAAGGACGAAAGTTCCTTTCTTGACGGATGATAGAAATATGTCCTTAGACATTGATGTAGTTGCCAAAGGTGTATTGCATGGCAACTTTTGTGATAATTTAGATGGCCTATCGTTAAAAGCTTAAAATAAAAATTAATCGAGGAAAATATAAATGTCTGATCCAAGAAAAAACTCCCGAGACGTCAGATCTCCACGTGGGAATGAGTTGAATTGTTTAAGCTGGTCTACAGAAGCACCGTTTAGGATGCTTCATAATAACTTAGATGCAGAAGTTGCTGAGAACCCTCATGAACTAGTAGTTTATGGAGGAATTGGTCGGGCTGCTCGCACATGGAAAGATTTTGATCTAATTTCTTCATCTTTAAAGGAATTGAGGGAGGATGAGACACTCCTCGTGCAATCTGGAAAACCAGTTGGCGTTTTTAGAACTCACAAAGATGCTCCGCGTGTTTTGATTGCTAACTCAAATCTTGTTCCTGAGTGGGCAACCTGGGATCATTTTAATGAATTAGATCGAAAAGGCTTGATGATGTATGGTCAGATGACTGCAGGATCTTGGATCTACATAGGCACACAGGGGATTGTTCAGGGTACTTATGAAACTTTTGTGGAGGCTGGGAGGCAGCATTATGATGGAAATCTAACAGGTAAATGGATTTTAACTGGTGGTCTTGGTGGAATGGGTGGTGCTCAACCTCTAGCAGCAGTAATGGCAGGTGCTTGTTGTTTAGCTGTTGAATGTAATCCCGAGAGCATAGATTTTAGAATTAGAACTAAATATCTTGATGAACGAGCAGATAATTTGGATGAAGCATTAGATATGATTTCCAATTGGACAGAAGCTGGTTTGGCAAAATCAGTGGGTCTATTAGGAAACGCTGCAGATATTTTTACGGAGCTTGTAGAGCGAGGTGTTCGTCCGGACATGGTTACAGATCAAACATCTGCTCATGACCCCATAAATGGTTATCTTCCTCAAAATTGGACAATGGCAAAATGGAGAGAGATGAAGGAAAGTGATCCTAAATCAGTCGAACGTGCCGCAAGGGCATCAATGAAGGTTCATGTAAAAGCGATGGTGGATTTCTGGAATGCAGGAATTCCTACTCTAGATTATGGAAATAATATTAGACAAGTAGCTAAAGATGAAGGTCTTGAGAACGCATTTTCATTTCCAGGTTTTGTTCCCGCATATATACGCCCACTATTCTGCCGGGGTATTGGGCCTTTCAGGTGGGTCGCCTTATCTGGAGATCCAGAAGATATTTATAAGACTGATCAAAAAGTTAAAGAATTAGTCGATGACGCTCATTTACATAATTGGTTGGATATGGCTAGGGAGAGAATTGCATTTCAAGGCCTGCCGGCAAGAATATGTTGGGTTGGTTTGGGAATTAGACATAAGTTAGGTTTGGCATTTAATGAAATGGTTAGAACTGGTGAGTTAAGCGCTCCAATTGTAATTGGCAGGGATCATTTAGATTCTGGATCTGTTGCGTCTCCAAATCGGGAAACTGAGGCTATGAAAGATGGTTCAGATGCAGTTAGCGACTGGCCTTTACTAAATGCGCTTTTAAATACAGCTTCTGGTGCTACTTGGGTTTCTTTACACCATGGAGGAGGCGTTGGCATGGGCTTTTCCCAGCATTCTGGAATGGTTATTTGTTGTGATGGTTCGGAGGACGCTGATCGTCGTATTGAGCGCGTTTTATGGAACGATCCAGCAACCGGTGTGATGCGCCATGCTGATGCAGGTTATGAGTCTGCGATTGATTGTGCAAGACAGCAGGGTTTAAATTTACCAGGTGTTACTTCATGAGTTAATAAAGTTTAAACGGCTAAATAGTCAGTGTGAATTATTTCTTTTAAACTGATTGCTAAATTGAAAGTTAATTTTATGGAATATTCTCCTCAAAGTGAAAAATGCCCTCTTCCTTATTCACCATTTAAGGCGTGTACGGTCCCACGCCCGATTGGTTGGTTATCTACAATTAGTTCTACAGGCATTTCTAACCTTGCGCCATACAGTCAGTGGCAAAATCTGACATTTGATCCTCCAATGGTCATGTTTGCTGCAAATCAACTTTCAGATGGAAGACGAAAAGATACGGTTATTAATGCCGAAGAGACAGGTTGGTTTGTTTGGAATATGGCAACTTACGATCTTCGTGAATCTGTAAATATTTCAGCAATGGAGCTATCGCCAGGAGAAGATGAATTTGAGCGAGCAGGTGTTACCAAGGCACCTTGTCATTTGGCACCAGGATCGCGCGTTGCTGAAAGTCCTGCGCATTTTGAGTGTAAGTATCTTTCGACACATAGGCTTCGAGGAAATTCAAATCATGGATGGGTCGAGGTGGTTTATGGTGAAGTCATGAGAATTCATGTTGATGATGAAGTAATCACCTCTGATGGAAAGTTGGACATTAAAAGATTAAAACCATTGGCTAGACTTGGGTATTACGATTACACTTATGTAGATAAAAGTTTTGAAATGCGTATACCGGGCGCTTCTGACAAAGCAGTTGACGGATTGGAAGGCAAATCATGACCCCACCAGTATACATTGATTTTCTGAATAAATTTGACATCGAAGCTCTAAACTTGACCGATGTAGAAATTCTTAACGCTATTAAAAGTTCTTTGAAGATGCAGGGTAATAGTGAGACTTCAATCGAGCCCAGAACACATATACAACCCAGAGCTGGTGTAGAAGGTCATTTTAATGTTCTTAGGGGTTGGATTGGTGGAGGTATTGACAGTGCTGGTACTAAAGTAGTTGGTGATTTTGTTGATAATTATAAAGATCACCGACCATCAGAATATGGCATTCTAACCTTATTTGACCCAAGAACAGGAGCTCCAAAAGCGATTGTTGATGCAACTGGGATAACTGATATGAGAACAGGCGCAATTACGGCTTTGGGTGCTCAGTACTTAGCACCATCGAATCCCAAAATACTGGCTCATATTGGTTCGAGAGGAACAGCTTATTGGAATGTGCGCTTACTTTGTAGTTTGTTCAACTTTGCAGAAGTTCGAATTCATTCAAAAAGAAAAGAAAGTAGAGAAGCCTTTGCAAAAAAGTTAGAAGTTGATTTGAAGAGAAAAATTATTGTTACAGAAAATTGGCAAGATTGTATAAAGGGGGCTGATATTGTTGTTGAAGCTTCAAGGCTTTTGAAGCCAGAGGCATTATTTAAAACATCATGGATCAAAAAGGGATCATTAGTTATCCCTTATGGAACGATGTCAGCAGTTGAGAGAAATATTCTAGATGTGATGGATAAAGTGGTCATGGATGATTGGGGCCAGGCTCATGGCAAGTTCGGATCCTTACGAGAGCATGTTGATTCAGGTTTACTAACTGCTGAGACCTTGCATGCGGAGCTTGGAGATATTGTGGCAGAAAAAAAGTGTGGCAGAATTAATGATAATGAGAATATTTTATTTTGGCACCGAGGACTTTCTTTGTCAGATATTGCGCTTGGACATGCTATGTTGGATAAGGCTAAGTCGCTTAATTTAGGCCAACGCCTACGATTTTATTAAAATGAGTTTTAAACTTCCAAATAATCCAACAGAATTTGTAGATTTTGTTAATAAAAATAAACAAATTAATATTGATAAAAAAATTCTTGATAAATTGGCAAAAGATAGACGTGTAGTCGAAAAAGCTTTAAATTCAGAAGAGCCTGTCTATGGTTTAAATACCGGTTTAGGTGGTAATTTAGCGCACAGGTTAGATATAAGTGAAATAACGGATTTTCAAATAAAACAAATTAAAGGTCGTGCGGTCGCAACCGGTAAAACATTAGATGAAAATGTTTGCCGTGGTCTCCTTTTGTCACGAATAGTATCTGCCTCTAAAGGTGGCAGTGGAATTTCAATTGGAACTTTTAATTATTTAGTTGAATTTTGGAATAGCGGCTTGAGTTCATCTATACCTGAAATCGGATCTATTGGCGCTGGTGATTTAACTCAAAATGCGCATCTTGCTCTTGGATTAATTGGGATGGGTGAGCTATGGTTAAATGGTGAGATTATAAGTCTCTCAAAACAAAGGAATAAAAGTTTACCCAAACCATTAAAATTAGAGCCAAAAGATGCACTTGTTTTAATAAATCACAAAGGAGTTTCGCTGAGCTTGACTGCATTTGCTTTAGCGGAAGCAAGACGTTTATACGTGTCTCAGGAAGTTGTGGTCGCAGCCAGCCTTGAAGGTTATCAGGCCAATACGTCAATCTTTTCGTCTGATATTAACAAGGGTCGTGAGGAGAGTGGGCAAAGTAAAGTAGCAGCTGACATAAGACTTCGACTAAAGGGTGCAAAGATTCAAAGAAGAAAGATTCAGGATGCTCTATCCTTTAGAACCATTTCCCCTGTTCTTGGCGCGTTATTAAAAGCTATTGAACGGGCAGATTTATTGTGGAAGGAGGACTTAAATGCATCAGAGGATAATCCCGCGATTATAAATGGTGAATTAATGTCTACACCGAATTTTCACAGTGTTGCACTTGCTTTACAGCTCGAAGCATTGTGTTTGGCTATCTCTGCTGCTGCATCTGCTTCAAATCAAAGAATTCAAAAAATGATGAATCCAGTTTTATCAGACTTACCTAAATATTTATCGCCAGTTGGGGGGTCTTCAGCAGGTATGGTTCCAATCCAGAAAACTGCCGGGGCTCTTCTAGCGCGAATAAGACATGCTGCAATACCGATGGCCTTTGATCCTCCACCCGTATCAGATGCGGTAGAAGATATAGCACCATTAACTTCAGAGGTTGCAAAAAAATTAATTGGTCAATTAAAAGATTTCCGTCTTATTCTAGCTATTGAGGGGATGGTCTCGTGCCAAGCAATTGATTTGAGGGATAATCCTATAAAAAGTGAATCAACCAAAATATTTATGGATAAGCTACGAGAACGCATTCCTAAACTATTAGAAGATCGTCCCTTAGGTCTTGAGATAAATGAAGTAGCGTTGGTTTTAGATCAGCTAAGCCAATCTTGAGTGTTTGCGCGAACATATGCAAATCGCAATCCAAGTCTCCGTAATTTGGGGAATGGAAATTTCTTTAATGGTCTTTTAAACAACGTTGGTAAGTGAGGAGGACTTTGAGCCATGGTTAATTGTGCTATTTGCCTTCCAGCAAGGCTTGCAGTCGTGACACCATTTCCATGATAGCCTAGCGAGCAAAAAACATTATCATCGATTGGTCCTATGAATGGCAAAAGGTCTGCAGTAACGCAAACAAATCCATTCCAATAAAATTCTGTATCAACATGCGCCCATGCAGGAAACATTCTTTCAAATTCTTTCCTAGATTTTTTTTGATTAGAGAATTGCGCTCTATGGCTCGCGCTTGTTCCTCCTCTGGCCCCAAACAAAAATCGGTTATCTGGCAATAATCGAACGTAATGCAGAAGGTTCCTAGCGTCATAGCTAGTTATTTGGCTCGTCCAGCCTTGTTGATCTATTTCTTTTTTGGTGAGAGGTCGAGTAACTATTATAGAAGATAGCACTGGCAAATATCCACCATTCAATTGAATTGGCATATCGTCACTGGAGTATCCATTAGTTGCTATAATCAATTTCTTGGCTTGGATGGTTCCAGTATTGGTGGTTATTGAAAAAAATCCATTGTGCTTTTTTACATTTGTTACGGTCGTTTCATAAAATAGATTAATTCCTTGTTTGAGCGCCTCATAGTAAAGCCCTGTTGCATATTTAAGAGGATTGAGTCCAAAACTTACTGGGTTCAGCACGCCAGCAAAGGCTTCCGGACTCGAAATTCCCAATTTCTTAAGTCCTTCCTTTTCTAAAAAACTAGTTTTAAAGCCGAATTCGTTTTTCATAAAATCAGAATCGGTTTGGATTGTTTTTATTGATTTTTGGCTATGAGCAAAAAGAAGCTCTCCGCCATCAACTTTGTCAGCTTCAATATTATAATTAACTAAATTATTATTTACTTGGTTTACTGCTTTAATTTGACTGTCTAAAACTTCTTTTGTTTTAGTATGTCCAAATTTTTTTAAAAGGCTTTGAAATGATTTCTTAGTACCGCCCATGCAAGCAAAGCCTCCATTGCGGCCTGACGCACCCCATCCAACTGGTCCTGCATCAATAACGGAAACATTTTGGTTAAATTTTTCTTTTAATTCCAGCGCTGCATTTAGACCTGTAAATCCACCACCGATAATAGCTATATCATTTTTAATGTTTTTTGAATTAGATTCTAACTTTGGGGGACGTTTAATTGTTTGTGCCCAATAGCTCTTAGGAAATAAGGTCGTGTCATAGGCAATATTTTCATAAATTCGTTTCATTTTAATTCCAAATATTTAAATAAGTTATCATTATTTTAATTGATTTATCAATATAAGAGCTGGATCTTTTATGTAATTTTGTTAATCTATTTACCGGAAAGAAAAGAAGATTTTAGGAGTTTTGATGGCACACAGTAATACAGCCCAAGCATTAATGGAAATGGATCGTGCGCATGCTCTCCATCCTTTCGCTCATTTTGAAAGTTTTAATAAAGATGGAGCACTAGTTATAATGGAAGGAAGTGGAGCTCACCTCAAGGATGCAACTGGGCGTGAGTTTTTTGACGCAGTAGGCGGCCTTTGGTGTACGAATATTGGTCTTGGCCGAGATGAAATGGCAGATGCAATAGCAGATCAAGTTAGAAAACTATCATTCTCTTCCACGTTTACAGATATGACCAATGAAACTTCAGCTTTACTTGTTTCTAAGTTAGCTGAGCTTACTCCCAAGGGCCTTGATCACATTCATTTTACTACTGGTGGATCCACAGCAATAGACACTGCCGTCAGAATGGTTCACTACTACCAGGCATCTCGTGGCTATGCTGCAAAGAAATTAATCATTGCTCGGGACCATTCATATCATGGATCAACCTATGCAGCCATGTCTGCTGGTAAGCGCCCCGGTGATCACGTGCCTGAATTTCAATATATGAATGATATTTTTCATCATATTTCTTGCCCAAACCCTTATCGTCCACCTGAGGGTATGGAAGAGGGTGATCTGACAGAGCTTTTGGTAAAAGAATTTGAGGATACAATTGATCTTTTAGGCGCCAATAATATCGGTGGATTTTTTGCAGAACCTATTCAGGCTTCAGGAGGTGTGATTGTGCCGCCCGATGGTTATCTACGAAGAATAAGGGAAGTTTGTAAGTCTCATAATATATTGTTTGTAGCGGATGAGGTGGTTACAGCCTTTGGTAGATTAGGTCACTGGTTTGCTTCAGAAGATGAATTTGATATGATACCTGATATCATATGCAGTGCAAAGGGATTGTCCTCTGGGTATCTTCCGATTGGCGCGATGATTTATTCAAACGAGGTTCACGAAGTAATAAGTCAAAGTGAGAGTGGCTACTTTACCAGTGGTTTTACCTATGCAGGTCACCCAGTTTCATGTGCGGCAGCTTTAAAAAATATTGAGATAATGGAGCGTGAGAATATTTTAAAAAATGCTCATGATGTAGGACTATATTTTGAAAATAAATTAGCAAACCTCAATGACTTGCCATTGGTAGGAAATGTTCGCGGAAAAAAGATGATGATGTGTGTGGAAAATGTTGCGAATAAAGAGACTAAAGAATTATTACCTGATGACTTAAATGTTGGAAAGCTGATATCTAATAAAGCTGAAGAGCTTGGATTGTTAGTTAGGCCTTTGGGACATTTAAATGTTATGTCACCTTCTTTGACTATAACTGTTGAAGATATTGATTTTATTGAATTAAATTTAAAAAAAGCAATTATGTCTGTGACTGATGATTTAGTTAGATCTGGTCACAAGATATCTTAATGGATGTATGAATTTGATTTCCATGGTCAAAAATATTTTATTACATTCTCCATATTTAAAGTCTGATTGGAAATTTAATGGTTGATGATAAGAATAACCAACCGCTGGGGGGAAATGAACAGCCAAGATTTTCAGGATCTGGAACATTCATGAGATTGCCTAGCACAGAAAATATTGAAAGTTTAGATGTGGCTTTTCTAGGCATACCAATGGATATCGGTACAAGCTGGCGTTCTGGAACAAGGTTTGGTCCCAAACAAATTCGAGCAGAAAGTAATATGCTCAGGCCATACAATATGTGGACTAAAGCAGCACCATTTGATTCACTAAATTGTGCTGACATTGGTGATATCCCTATTAATACATTTGATTTGAAGGACTCTGTCAAAAGAATTACAGCTTTTTACGATCAGTTATTGCTCAATCCAGTTATTCCGATGGCTCTAGGTGGAGATCATACTTTAACTTTACCAATATTACGCTCAATCGCAAAAAAGTTTGGTCCGGTTAGTTTGATTCATATTGATGCGCATGCGGATGTAAACGATCAGATGTTTGGTGAGAAAATAGCGCATGGAACGCCATTTAGGCGAGCTTACGAAGAAGAGCTCATAAATCCTGAGCTCGTATTCCAAATAGGGCTGCGAGGAACTGGTTATACGGCTGAAGATTTCAATGAGGCAAAAGGTTGGGGCTTTAATGTAATTCAGGCTGAAGAATTGTGGCATAAGTCTTTATCACCGATTGCTGATCTTATTAGAAATAAAGTTGGGGCCCACCCAACCTATGTAACTTTTGATATTGATAGTCTTGATCCTGCTTATGCGCCAGGTACAGGTACGCCTGAAATATGCGGTCTTACAACACCTCAAGCAGTGGAACTCGTGCGGGGCTTGCGTGGTTTGAATATTGTTGGCTGTGATTTGGTCGAAGTTTCGCCCCCTTATGATCCCTCTGGCAATACAGCATTAACTGCTGCTAATATACTTTATGAATTATTATGTGTTCTTCCAGGAGTAGAAAATAAATAAAATGACAAATGACAATATAGTGCCAAAAGAATGGGACCGAAATGGGCTTCCAGGTTGGTCGTACTTTAGTGAAAACTTATTAGATGTTGAGAACGAAGAATTATTCAGAAAGCACTGGCAGTTAGTATGCCATACCAATGATATTCCTGAGCCAGGTGACTATCATACTTATGATATAGCCAAAGAGCGGGCTCTTGTAATTCGTGGTCATGATCGGACAATCAGGGCTTTTCATAATTTGTGTCGTCATCGAGGTGCTAGAGTAGTGGCGGGGTCTTCAGGACGATGTAACAAAGCGATGATCTGTCCATATCATGGCTGGGCTTATAATTTAGACGGAACGCTTAGAGGTGTGGCAGAACGAAATTCATTTCCTGAAATGAAAAAAGAAGATTGGGGATTAAAACCTGTAGAAATGGAAATCTGGCATGGATTTATTTTCATAAGATTTAAACCTTCAGAACAACCTTCAGTGAAAAAAATATTAGAACGATTTGAAGAAGAGGTAAGTTATTATAAGCTTGGAGAAATGGTTCCGGATGGCAATGGTGTTTGGAAGGAGTCTCTTGACGTTAATTGGAAATCTATCCGCGACGTCGACAATGAGGGTTATCATGTAAGGCAGGCTCATCCGGGACTTCATGATTTATATGGAAACGATTATTTTGATGAGCCATATATTGATGGAGCATCTAGGTCTGTAGGTTATTTTAGTGGGGGGCCTTCAAAGCTTTGGTCAGTTCAGCAATATAAGAATATTTTACCAAAAGTTGAAAGCTTGCCACCATCAAATCAACAAGCATGGCTATACATAGGTATGTTCCCAAATATCGTGTTAGGACTATATCCCGATAGTGTGATTTACTATCAAGAGCTGCCGGTATCCGCTACTAAAACTATTCAACAAGGTGCAATTTACAAACATCGTGAAGAAACTCGGGAGATGCGGGCTTCAAGATATTTGTCATATAGAATAGACCGAGATACTATGGCTGAAGATCAGATGCTCTGTGTTTGGGCTTGTGAAGCAACTCAGAGCTCAGCTTATGAAGGGATAGTATTATCTGACCTGGAATATGGTTTAAAAACTTTTCACGATCACTTAAGGGATAAAATTCCTGCATTGAAGAAAATACAGGAACCGGTGAAAGAGTCTTTGTGGGCAACTGAAAGTGCTGATAGATAAAATGGTCTGGGTAAACTTTTTATGAAAAAAATTCTAAAAACAGAGGGCGCCAACGGTCTTTTACTTGTAAGCCCAACTTTTATTTACGCATTTTTGCTACTTGCTGTTCCTATCGCGGCCGTGGTTACTTTCAGTTTTTGGACGCAGAATTATCTTGATTTGGACACAACTTTCACCTTGGATAATTATAGAGCTGCGGCGCAGGAGCCAATTTATAGAGTATTGCTTTTTAGATCTTTAAAAATTTCTGCAATTGTAACTCTTGCTACTGTCATTTTAGCTTTTCCAATTGCTTATTATATTTCATTTTTTGTACCCGCTAATAGAAAAGCTCTATGGATTTTCCTTATCACAGTCCCATTCTGGACTAGTTATCTTCTACGTATCTTCTTGTGGAAAGTAATATTGGGTTACAATGGAGTATTAAATTCTGGGCTTAAAGGGCTTGGTCTAATAGATGAGCCACTGACTTTTATCTTGTATAATATGAATGCTGTAGTGATTACATTAGCCCACGCATGGGCGCCCTTCGCAATTTTGCCTATCTATGTTGTTTTAGAAAAAATTGATAGAAGTTTATTAGAGGCGAGCTATGATCTTGGCGAAAGTAGATTGATTACTTTCATGAGGGTTACATTGCCACTAGCTTTACCTGGCATCTTGGCTGCAGCTGTTATTGTTTTTATTCCAACAATTGGAGATTATGTGACTCCAAAACTTGTTGGTGGGCCTAGTGGCTTAATGATCTCAAATATGATTCAGCTTCAATTTCTTAAAGCAAACAATGCTCCTTTGGGCGCTACTCTCGCCATTTTAGCGATGCTAGCGGTGGTTGTTACATTAGCGTTATTGTGGATTTTTGGAAAACTTTTGACCTGGTTTAATAGAAATTATTTTGGGATATTAAGATGAAGTCTGGTAGGTTTTTAACACTTTTTGTGTGGGTATATTTGTTATTCTTGTATTTGCCGGTAATTTTGCTCCCTTTATTTGCATTTAACACTGGCAAAATTATTGCGTTCCCACTTAAAGGCTTTGGTTTTCAATGGTTCTACGAGCTGGCCAAAATCGAAGCTTTACACACTGCAGTATGGACAAGTCTTAAAATTGCTATCATCACTTCTGTGCTTGCAACTATTTTGGGCATGTTTGCTTCCAGAGCAGCAACAAGGTTCTCTTTTCCAGGCAAGGGACCAATAATGGGATTGATTATGGTTCCACTTGTCTTGCCAGAGATAATTGTTGCGGTCTCTTTGATAGTCGTTCTTATAAAAGTGATGGGGTTGGGTCTTTCTATTTGGACAATTATACTAGGCCATGTGCTTATTTGCGTGCCATTCTCAATTGCCATTCTTAATGGAGCGTTTCGATCATTGGATAAAAGTTTGGAAGAGGCATCAGTTGATTTAGGTGAGACCAAGTGGACTACTTTTAGACTAATCACTCTACCTCTCGTAATGCCTGGAATAATATCATCGTTATTAATTAGCTTTGTCATATCTCTAGATGAATTTATTATTGCATTTTTCTTGACTGGTTCTGAACCTACTTTATCAGTCTACATTTGGGGCATGTTAAGGTTCCCAGGTCGAATACCTGCTGTAATGGCTCTGGGTACTATAATGTTAATTGTATCTTTATTGCTTTTAACTGCGTCAGAATACTTTAGAAGACGTGGATTAAGGCGAAGTGGCGTACAGGATGTTGGAGGGTTTATATGAAACCAATAATTGATTTGATTAATGTTGATAAATCATATGGTGATTTGCGAGCTCTTAAAGGGGTCTCAGCACAAATTATGGAAGGGGAGTTTTTTTCGTTACTTGGCCCTTCAGGCTGTGGAAAAACAACTCTTCTCAGAACAATAGCTGGATTTGAAGATTTAACGGATGGCGTCGTCTTAATTGATGGGAAAGACATGGATGGTGTCCCTCCCAATCAACGGCCAGCAAATATGGTTTTCCAATCATATGCAATATTCCCGCATCTAAATGTTGGTGAGAACGTGGCGTTTGGTTTAAGAAGAAAAAAAATGTCCATTTTGGAGAAAAAAGAAAAAGTTAAAGAAGCTTTAAAAATGGTAGGTTTAGTTGGATATGAAAACCGATCATCTCATACGCTATCTGGTGGTCAACGGCAGCGTGTTGCTCTTGCCAGAGCATTGATATTGAGACCTCGGGTTTTGTTGCTTGATGAGCCTTTGTCTGCCTTGGATAAAAAATTAAGAGAGCAAATGCAGACTGAACTGAGGAGACTTCAGCGCCAAGTAGGGATAACTTTTATATTGGTAACACATGATCAAGAAGAAGCATTAATAATGTCTGACAGAATTGCTGTGATGTTTGATGGTGAAATTGCTCAGTTAGACAGTCCCCAGGAGTTATATTCTCGTCCAAAAACAAAAGAGGTTGCTAATTTCATTGGCATAATGAATTTTTTACCAGCCATAGCTAGTGATGCAAAGGATGGATTGATTAAGGTGAAAATTCCCGGATTAGGAGATGCATTGATTGGAGAAGATCAGGCACCATCTGGATCAATTGGAACTCAAATCGGCATACGACCTGAAATGTTAACTATTTTATTGAGTGATGATCAAAAAGCAGAAAAAGAAGTAGTAGGCACAGTTGTTGAAGTGAACTATTATGGTGATATGAGTTATTATTCGATTGCACTCGACGGGGTCACAGAGCCATTAAGCGTTTCGATGCGCAATACGGCTGGTCGAAAAGTTCTTGAGCCAAATGATAAAACTCGAGTAGGCTGGGGCGCTGAAAGTCTTATACTTTTGGACTGAAAAAATAAAAATTATTCATATTGAAAGCTGATAGTAAAAAGGCCGCATAAAGCGGCCTTTTTGTAATTCAAAATTATAATATTTAAAACTAGCTTTAAAAGCCTGCTTTAATTTTCTCAAATTCTGCGATTTGACGCTCACGAAGAGTGATATCCATAGGTAACTGAGCTAAGACGGGTACGCTTACCGGCGCTAAACCTGCCCACTCAATATCTTCTGGAGCATAAGTAGCCATAACTTTGGCGTTAGAATGTCCGTAACCCCATTCGTTAACAATATAATTTGCTGTATCCTCTGATAGCCAAGCATTCATAAAGTCATATGCTTTATCTTCAGATCCTGGTCCGTTAGTCAAATTAACATAACCACAAACCCATGTTGAAGTACCTTCAACAGTTTCGCGCTGATATCCTATTGGGTGGCCGTCTCCCTGCATTGTTACAGGAGTTTCATTCCAAGCCCAAGAGATTAGAACTTCACCCGAAGCCATTAATTGGCTCAACTCACCGCCATCTGCCCAATAAGCCCGGACATTTGGATGAGCTTTTCTCAGCCATGCTGATGCAGCATCAAAATCAGCTTCAGTAGCTTTTGTCCAATCTGTAACGCCGATAGCTAAGTAAGCTAAAGCATAAACGTCGTCCACATTATCTGCTATCGAAATGCGTCCAGCATATTTTGGGTTTGTGAAGACTTGTAGTGAGGCTACATCTTCCACGGGTACTTCTTCAGTATTGTATGCGACTGCAGTTGAACCCCAATCAGCAGGAATGAAATATACTTCGCCGTTATGGCTAAACACTTCTGAACCAGTAAATGATTGATTTAAATCACCGTATGCTGGAATACGTGATGTGTCCCAGGGTTCTATTAATCCAGCTTCACGCCATTTTTGCACGTTTGCAGAGCATGGGTGTGAGACGTCTGCTCTAAACCCTGACCTTAGTTTTTGAAATGCCTCTTCTTCTTCACCAAAAAAAGTAAAGGTTGGGTCATCACCATGTTTTTCATTATAAGCTAGGAAGAAATTAGGATCTTCATAACCAGACCAATCAAATACGATTAGCTCGTCGTCGGCTGCAAATGCAGGTAAAGCTATTAAAGCGGCACCAAACAAAGCAGAGATTGTTGTCATTTTGTTCATATTGCTTTCCTTTTAACATTTTATCCAACAGACGGTAGAGTAGGGTTGCCTCTCAAACAAGTATAATTTTGAAATAAATTACAAAATTGCGTATTCAATCACTTTCTTTTCAATTTTTACTGAGTTTTTGTTGGTAAATGACTGATATTTTAAAATTCGCTGCCAATGTTAAAAGCGGGTGGATCAGATTTAGGAAATAATAGAATAATTAGGACGCTTATTAGGCTCAATTATTTATATCAATAATGATGATGATGGCAATTTTTGCACGTTATTAATGGCGTCTAGACTAAATATTTTTGACCAATCGGTATTTATGTTTAAGACAAAAATGGAAAGTTTTGGTACTTTTTCCCAATTGTGGCCAGCGAGTATTGTATGTATTGACTTTACAGCATAATTACTGGTTTAGAAAAAACTTGTAGGATAGTAATAGTATACTCAACCAGACTAATTGGCGTAACGTTAGTTCTAATATGCTTGTTCGTTGGTACTAGAGCGATTAACGTGCGTTGAACTCAACTCGTAGGGGAATAAAGATGGCAGCAAAAGCAGATTCAGGAAAGTCTGATAGGATTTCGACTAAATCAAAAATCTCAGCGAAATTGGATAACCCAATGAGACGTAAAGCTACGCCTACAGATTGGAGCATAAAAGGAGAATTGATTTTAAATTGTTCTTGTACTGTATTTTGCCCATGTGTGGTGTCCTTAGGCGCGCATCCACCCACTGAGGGTCACTGTCATGCATGGATGGGTATTATTATTGACGAAGGTCACTATGAAGGTGAAGATCTATCAGGTTTGAATGTTGGACTTCTAGTAGATATCCCCGGAAGAATGGCTGAAGGTAATTGGAAAGTTGCGGCTTATGTAGATGACAGAGCAAGTGGTAAAGCATACAATGGTTTATTACAGATTTTCTCGGGCCAGGCTGGTGGCACAACTGGCTTATTTACAATGCTCGTATCAGAGATCATTGGAGCAGAAAGAGCACCAGTTGTGATAGAGCGCGATGGTACTTTTAGACGAATAATGATCGAACGAAAAATTCAAGGCGAAGTTGAAATGTTGACGGGAAAGAATAACGAAGAGCCGGTGATTGTTCGCAATACAAAGTATTGGATGGGTCCCGATGTTATTGTAGCAAAAGGCAATAAAAGTCGTGTTAGGGATTATGGTAGGGTTTGGGATTTTGATGGTATGTCAGCAGAAATTTGTCCAATTGACTGGAAAGGCGAGCGATCTTTTAAATATGACAAAAATTTAAAGAAAATTGTACAGAGATAAGCTTATTTGTAGGTCGACATTTAAAAAATATTAAAGAAAAAAATAGTTTCAGAAAATATAATTTAGGAGAAAAATATGGGTATTAAACCACTTTATGATTTAGGAGAAATGCCTCCGTTAGGCGAAGTTCCAGAAAAAATGCATGCTTTTACTGTTCGGCAAGATAGATTTGGTGAGCCTACAAAATCGTGGCAGCGTGAAGTGATTAATACTCCTGAAATTGGTCCAAAAGATGTGCTAGTTTACGTTATGGCGACAGGCATTAACTACAATAATGTTTGGGCCGGGTTAGGTTTCCCAGTAGATGTAATTGCTGATCGCCAGAAAAAGGGAGAAGTGGAAGATTTTCATGCTGGGGGATCTGATGCTGCGGGAATAGTTTGGGCCATTGGTGAAGAGGTTAAAGACGTTAATATAGGTGAAGAAGTTGTGGTTCACTCCGGTTGGTGGGAGCCAGAAGATCCTTGGGTTCTTTCGGGAAAAGACCCGATGTTAGCACCAACTGTTAGAATATGGGGCTATCAAACTAACTATGGATCATATTGTCAGTTTGCCCGCGCTCAATCTCATCAAATAAAGAAAAAACCCACTCACTTAAGTTGGGAAGAAGCAGGTTGTTACATGTTGTGTGCGTCAACTGCGTATAGGCAGCTCATGGGATGGGCTCCTCATACTGTTGAAAAAGATGATGTGGTTTTGGTTTGGGGTGCCGCGGGTGGTTTGGGAGCGATGGCTTTGCAAATAGTATCTGCTTTAGGTGGTAAGGCTGTCGCAGTAATTTCCAATGAAGACAAGCGACAGTTCTGTCTTGATAAAGGTGCTGTGGGTGTCATTAATAGAAACGATTTTGACCATTGGGGTCCAATGCCAGATACAAGTTCACCAGATTACAAAGCCTGGGTTGGGGGTGTGCGGAGCTTTGGAAAAGCTATCTGGGAGGCAGTTGGTGAGCGAAAAAACCCAAAAATTGTTTTTGAACATCCTGGAGAATCAACTTTGCCTACATCTGGTTTTGTATGTGATACTGGTGGCATGGTTGTTATTTGTGCTGGAACAACAGGGTACAATATAACGATGGATCTCAGATACCACTGGATGATGCAAAAGCGATTGCAGGGATCACACTTGGCAAATGATGTCCAAGCGGAAGCTGTAAATGAGTTAGTATTAGCAGAGAAAGTAGATCCCTGTTTGTCAGAAACTTATACGTTTGATGAAATTGGTCATGCGCATCAACTCATGTATGAAAATAAACATCCATATGGCAATATGGCGTGTCTGGTAAACGCTACTGAAAAAGGCCAGGGAGCAAAATAAATAGCTTTTGGTTTAAAAATTGGTAATCTCTTGTTGAGATTACCAAAACTATTCTTTCAATTTTTTTAAGTAAACGTATTGTTAGCTATAACTTATAGTAAAACATTCTTTGTTCAGTTATCTGTTAATCTTAATAATTACGGAGAGGACTTTTAAATATGGCAAATTTGGATATAAATTTTGCACGACAACAATTTCCGGCCTTTCAGAGTGATTATTTGAAAGGCCAGGGTTTTTTTGAAAATGCTGGTGGATCCTATACTTGTAGTCAAGTTATCGACCGATTAAATCGATTTTATACGCACCGGAAAGTACAGCCTTACGGCGCTTACGCGGCTTCTCAGTTAGGTGGCGATGAAATGGATGAGGCAAGAAATCGTCTATCTGGTTTAATGGGAATCAAATCTGATCAATTAAATTTTGGTCCATCGACTACCCAGAATACATATGTGTTATCAAAAGCATTTTCCAAATTATTAAATGAAAATGATGCGATAATTGTTACTAATCAAGACCATGAGGCTAATTCTGGTCCTTGGAGACGCTTAAGTGAAGACGGTTTGGAAATAAGAGAATGGGCTGTAGATCCAGACACCGGTCATTTAGATGTAAATGATCTAAAAAACTTATTGGATAGCAAAGTTAAATTGGTCTGTTTTCCTCACTGTTCTAACATCGTTGGTGAAATAAATCCTGTAAAGGAAATAGTAAAACTAGTTCGAGATGCAGGTGCATATTCCTGTGTTGATGGTGTTTCTTATGCTCCACATGGTTTCCCAAACATAGGTGATTTACAGCCTGATATTTATTTATTTTCGAGTTATAAAACTTATGGCCCACATCAAGGAATAATGGTTTTATCACAAAAACTTAATGAGAATTTACCTAACCAAGGTCATTATTTTAATGCTGGTTCTCCAACAAAAAGATTTACACCAGCTGGACCTGACCACGCTCAAATTGCTGCCTGTGCTGGGATGGCTGATTATTTTGATTTATTGCATGATCATCATTTTGAAGCTGAACCAAATGCAGCAAAACGTGGGGAAGCTGTGCATGATCTACTACGTGCTCATGAGGTCAAACTTCTTCAACCGTTGCTAGACAATCTATCGGCAAGAAATTCTGTCCGACTTTTGGGACCTAATAATGCTGAAAAGCGTGCTCCTACTGTTGCTGTAGAGATTAATTCAAACGCCTTTCAAGCTGCTAAAGATTTGAGTAAGCATGGCATAAATGCCGGTGGTGGAGATTTCTATGCTGTCAGGCTATTAAATGCGCTGGGAGTAGATAGTGACAAGGGTGCTTTAAGATTAAGTTTTGTCCACTATACCTCTGAAGAGGAAGTTAATCACCTTATTGGGTCTTTGGATAAAGTACTTTGATCCAAAATCCATATTTCAGCGTAGATATTATATGGAAAACAAATCACCGATAATTGTTTGGATGCGACGCGATTTTCGCCTTCATGATAATCCTGCATTAAAGGCGGCTCAAGAATCTGGAAGACCGATTATACCGGTATTTATTCTTGATGAAGTCATTAATTCTTTTGGATCAGCGCCAAAATGGAGGTTGGGAAAAGCTCTAGAGTGTTTTATTTCAACATTAGAGGCCATTGGCAGTAGATTAATGATCAAAAAGGGAAATGCGCTAGAGATACTATTGGAATTGATTGAAGAAACTGGCGCAAAATCGGTCTATTGGTCAAGAGCATACGATCCAATAGCAATCTCTAGAGACAAAATAGTAAAAGCGGGGATCAAGTCAATCAACCTAGAGGCAAAAAGCTTTAAAGGATTTTTAGTTTTTGAGCCATGGTTGGCCAAAACGAAAGCAGGAACATTTTTTAAGGTATATTCGCCAATGTGGCGATCATTACAGGATATAACAGTAGATCCTGAAGTTAAGGAGGTCACAAGCCTTAATACACCAGACGAATGGCCTAAATCATTAAATTTAGTCGATCTATCACTTTTCAAAGGTATGAATAGGGGAGCACAAATTGTTGAAAAATTTACCACTATTGGCGAAAGGAAAGCGCTAGCCAAACTCAATAATTTCGTAGGCAAAAAGATAAATGATTATAAAGACAAGCGCAATAATTTAGATGAAGATTTTTGTTCGGGACTTTCAGAAAACCTTACATATGGAGAGATTTCGGCTAGGCGGATGTGGTTTGCAGCAGAACATTCTAAACAGTTGGGAATGCGTGGTGCAGAGCATTTTCAAAAAGAGATTGCTTGGAGGGAGTTTGCTTATCATTTAGCCTATCATACCCCTCAGATTGAAACAGATAATTGGCGTAGTGAATGGAATGCATTTCCATGGAAAGGTAATTGTGAAGACGCAGAAAAGTGGCGTCAAGGACAAACTGGAGAGCCCTTGATTGATGCTGCGATGCGGGAGTTATACATAACTGGTAAAATGCACAACAGAGCGAGAATGCTCGTTGCTTCATATTTAACTAAGCATTTGTTGATAGATTGGCGGATAGGTAAAGAGTGGTTTGAAGAGACTTTAATTGATTGGGACCCTGCATCGAATGCAATGGGCTGGCAATGGGTGGCAGGTAGTGGTCCTGATGCAGCACCTTACTTCAGAATTTTTAATCCGCAGGGACAAGCAGAAAAATTTGATGAAAAAAGGATTTATCGGAATAGCTATCTTAACGACGGATGTGGAGGTAGTGAGCAGGCCCTTTCTTTTTTTGATGCTATTCCAAAATCATGGAATTTATCCTGCAAAGATGCTTATCCAAAGCCACTTATTGATTTAAAAGTGGGACGTGAGAGGGCTTTATTGGCATATAAGTCTTTAAAATCAGAAGATAATGAGAAATTTTCTTGAGCAACTGAAAATTTTTGGTTAATTATGGTCAACATTAAAGCGAGATTATAAAAATGATTTTAACTTCGACTGATAATCAAAAAGATCTGCCTCGTTATTTTAAGGCAGTATTCAGTATCGCTCAAAGTCTGGAAACTGGTAGATTAGATATAAAACTGGCTGATGGTAGAGTTTTTAGAACAACTGGTAATCAACCAGGGCCAGCTGCATTAATTGAGATCCATAATAATGATTGTTTTGCAAGGCTAATTAGGGAAGGTGACCTTGGATTTAGTGATGCTTATCTCGAAGGATGGTGGTCAACGCCTGACCTTCAAATTTTTATGGATTTAATATTGGATCGAAATGAGGGTGTATTTGATGGTTTCCCAGGAGCAGGTTTAGTTCGCACATTTGAGAAAATTCGGCACTGGTTAAATGGTAACTCAAAAAGACAAGCCCGCAAGAATATATCTTTTCATTATGATTTGGGGAATGATTTTTATAAAAAATGGCTTGATGAAACGATGAGCTACTCCTCCGCATTGTTTAAAGATGGACAAGAACCAACAGAAAAAGCTCAAATCAGAAAATATGAATCTATGGTTAATATGATGGATGTAAAACCGGGTGATCATGTTTTAGAAATTGGCTGTGGATGGGGCGGCTTTGCGGAGTATGCTGCAAAAGAGCGAGGATTAAATGTTACAGGCTTAACAATTAGTCAAGAGCAACATGATTACGCCGTAGAGAGAATGAAAAAATTGGGCCTTAGTGATAAAGTTAATATTGTCATGCGTGACTACCGAGATGAGACAGGTGTCTATGATGGTATCGCCTCGATAGAGATGTTTGAAGCTGTTGGAGAACAGTATTGGCCAACATATTTTAAAACAATACGTGATAGATTGAAGCCTGGTGCTAAAGCTGCATTACAAATTATTTTGATCAGTGAGAATAGATTTCAAGCCTATCGAAAAGGTGTTGATTTCATTCAAAAGTACATCTTTCCTGGAGGAATGCTTCCAAGTCCCAATGCACTGAATCAACAAATTGAAATGGCAGGCCTCATTCGTGAGAGTTCAGTAGAATTTGCCAAGAGTTACTCTCAAACACTTCGCAGGTGGCATTCAACCTTTAATAATAAATGGGATGATATTCATCAGATGGGTTTTGATGATAGGTTTCGCAATATGTGGAATTTTTATCTTACGTCTTGTGCCTCAGCATTTGAATATGGGAACTGTGATGTTACCCAGGTGGCAATCTCAAAGCCAAAATAACTGTTTTGTACTATTAATTTATAAGTTTTTTTGATTAACATTTTTATCTCAGTGATGTTAAAGATAGTAAAAATGTAAATATTTGCCATCTATTGGTATATGAAGTTGTGAAAGAACAAATGAATATTTTCCCAAACCTTCGCGAAACTATCGGAAACACACCGTTAATCAAGCTTAATCAGGCTTCAGAGGAAACTGGTTGTGAAATTTATGGAAAAGCAGAGTTTATGAATCCTGGACAATCAGTCAAGGATAGAGCTGCTCTGGGTATAATAAGAGATGCAATTGCTGATGGCACTCTAAGGCCTGGTGGAACAATTGTAGAGGGAACTGCTGGCAATACAGGAATAGGTTTAGCTCTGGTTGGGTCATCTATGGGGTTCAAGACGGTTATCGTAATTCCAAAAACACAAAGCCAGGAAAAGAAAGATATGATTAGATTAGCTGGTGCAAAATTAATTGAGGTTCCGGCGGCACCATATAAAGATCAAAATAATTACATAAGATATTCTCAGAGATTAGCTGAAGAATTAGCAAAAAGTGAACCTAATGGTGCAATATGGGCAAATCAATTTGATAACACGTCAAACAGGAAAGTTCACATTGAAACAACTGCTCAAGAAATCTGGAAACAAACGAATGGTACAATTGATGGTTTTATATGTTCAGTTGGTACTGGCGGCACACTGGCTGGCACAGCACACGGCCTTCGCGAAAAAAGCAAGGCTATAAAAATTGGCTTGGCAGATCCAGATGGTGCGGCATTATTTAATTATTATAAATATGGGGAGTTGAAATCAGCTGGTGACTCAATAACGGAAGGAATAGGGCAAGGTCGGATAACTAAAAACCTAGAAGGTCTTTCTGTTGATATGCCATTCAACGTATCAGACAAAGAAGCCTTACCGATTGTTTTTAGATTGCTACAAAATGAGGGACTTTGCTTAGGTGGCTCCAGTGGTGTTAATGTGGCTGGTGCAATAAAAATGGCCAAAGAATTAGGCCCGGGACATAAAATAGTTACAATTTTATGTGATTTTGGAACAAGATATCAGTCAAAACTATATAACTTGGAGTTTTTGCAAGAAAAGGGTCTTCCTGTTCCAGGTTGGTTGGTGCAAGATAAGGAAGAAACAATGAAGCCGATGTTTGTAAATTGAGGTGATTTGATGCGCAGTATTTTATTTGGATTTATTTTTATTTGTTTTGTTCAGCCACTATGGGCACAAAACAATGTAACTGAAACTTACCAAGAATGGAATTTAATAGCCTCAAAAGCGGAGGAAATACTTGCAAATAATGGATCAACAACACTGTCTCTTGAAGAATTGAGGGTAGAGTTATCTGAAAGTAGATCCACATTTCTTGAATTAAGGGAGCAGGGTGGCACACGACTTAGAAGTCTCAAAGCTCAATTAGAAGCTCTAGGACCAGAACCTGCCGAAGATGAAGTAGAATCAATAGAAATATCTGATCGGCGAACTGCTCTAAAGCAACAGATTAAACTAGAGGAGGCCCCATCTCGTGAGGCAGCAGAAGCATTTGCGCGTGCTAATGGTTTAATTGCAGAGGTTGATGAAATCATTAGAGCAAGGCAAGCTGCTAAGTTATTTGAATTGCGAAAGTCCCCGCTTAACCCTTCGTTGCTTGTGCAAAGCACTAAAGAGCTAGGAGCATTTATTACATCAGTAAGAGATGAAACAGTTGCGGCAAAAACATTAGTTTCGCAAAATATACTTCAAATTTTTATATGGGTTTTTATTGCAGGATTACTAATTTGGCAGGGTAACATTAGAATAAAACAGATCCTTGGATCAATTTTTTCATCAGAAAATGAATGGCAATTAATGGCCAAGTCAAGGTTAAGCCAATTTCTTCCATTTTTATCAACCATACTTGCTGGAACATCCGTTTATTATGCTATCCAGTTATTATTACCTGGTACTAATGGAGGTGTTTTAGCTTGTGGTTTATTTATGGTTTTCGGGCTGGGTATAGCAGGACAGTGGCTTTCAAAAGCAATCTTTGCAGGTGATGAATTAAATGAACCGTTATTCAAGATGGCTGATAATAATGCAGTCACCGCTGTTAATAATGTGGGGCTATTGGGCTGGGTTCTAGGAAGTTTCTTTTTACTAGAAAATATTTACAAACAAAATATTAGCGAGAATAACCTTATTCTAGTACCAAATTTTTTATTAATCATTGTTGCGAGTGGCGCACTTTTTCGGTTTGCTGGTATTGCAAATAAATTTGAAAAGAACCGAGGGTTGGACGGCGATTTATCATTTAGACAAATGTCTCTTCGTTTTTTGGCAAGGATAATAAAGTTAATTTCAATAGTTGGGCCGTTGATAGCGGCTATTGGCTATTATGAGGCATCTGTTTCTCTTGTTTATCCGATTATAGAAACCTTATTCGCTCTTGGGATCGTATTGATTGCACATGCCTACTTTTCTGAATTTCTTAATATTACTTGGAGTAAAGATGAGAGTGAGAATACCTTAACAGCGGGATTCTTAAGAACTTTAATTGGTGTAATACTTATTTGTGTAGCGATACCAAGCATTGCGCTTTTTTGGGGTGCTCGTGCAACGGACTTAACTGAATTTTGGAATTGGTTGCAAAATGGTTTTCAATTTGGTGATACACGCTTAACACCAACGAATCTTATTACTTTTGTGGTTATATTTGTCCTTGGCTATATGATAACGAAATTGATCCAAAGAGGATTAAAAGATTCAATTTTACCAAATACAAGATTAGATGCCGGTGGTAAAAATGCAGTCTTGGCAGTTACATCATATTTTGGAATTTTTGTTGTAGCGATGGTAGCAATAACGGCTGCGGGTATTGATTTGTCTGGATTAGCGATAGTTGCAGGAGCTTTATCAGTAGGTATTGGTTTTGGCCTACAGGCTATTGTTTCAAACTTTGTTTCGGGGATCATTTTATTAATTGAAAGGCCTATCAAGCAGGGTGATTGGGTGGAAGTTGGTGGTTATTCAGGCTACGTACGTTCAATAAATGTTAGATCGACAATGATTGATACTTTTGATCGCGCTACTGTCGTAGTGCCCAATTCAGACTTAATTGCAGGAACAGTTACTAATTGGACTCATAATAGTGATAATGGTCGGGTAATCGTGCCAGTTGGCGTGGCCTACGGCAGTGATCCCCGACGAGTGGAAGAGGTGCTACGAGAGATAGCAGAAAGTCACCCAAGAATCTTACCAGGATCAACCCCCAGTGTAGTGTTTAAGCAATTTGGTGCTGATAGTATGGATTTTGAAATTAGGGTAATCTTACAGGATGTTAATTATCTGTTAAGTGTGAAGAGTGAAATGAATTATGAAATATTCAAACGCTTTAAAGAGGAAGGTATTGAAATCCCATTCGCCCAAAGAGATATTCATCTTCGAGATATTGATAAACTAACTGAAGCTATTAAGGGCAAGTCAAAAAAATGACAATTCCCTTATTTGGTGATGACGCATATTTAAATGAAACTTCAGCGAAAATCATTGGTTTTTCGGATGAGAGTGGAGTTGTTTTGGAAAAAACAATTTTTTATCCGACGGGTGGCGGCCAGCCAGGTGATATAGGTTCTTTAGAAATCAATGGTAAATCATATCCTGTGCAAGATACCGTTAAGGGTAATGCTGGTGATATAGTCCTCATATTAGAGCATGGCCCTGAGGGCTTAAACATAGGAGATACCGGGGTTCAAATTCTAAATTGGGAAGTCCGTTATTCTCATATGAAAGTTCATAGTGCTTTGCACTTATTGTCAGTTGTGATTCCACTTCCAGTCACAGGGGGTGCTATAACAGCTTTAAAAGGTCGACTAGATTTTAATATGCCAGACGCAATTGAGAATAAGGATGAGCTAACAGATCGGCTTAATCAACTAATTCAGGGTGATTATGAAATAACGGAAAGTTGGATTAGTGATGAAGAACTGCAAGCAAATCCTGGATTGGTTAAGACGATGTCAGTAAAGCCCCCCGTTGGAGCTGGAAAAGTACGGCTGATAAGAATTGGAAATGATGATGTGCAAATAGATTTGCAGCCATGCGGGGGAACGCACGTAAAGCGTACTTCTGAGATTGGTGAAATGCACTTAGGAAAAATGCAAAAAAAAGGTCAGTTAAATAGACGTGTTAATATTAATTTTAGTGACTGATTTTAATTCTTAGTTCTTGTATACGATAAATAATTAAATTAATTTAATCTCCAGGACAGATGGCAGAGTGGTCGATTGCGCAACCTTGGAAAGGTTGTGAACGTTTACGCGTTCCCAGGGTTCGAATCCCTGTCTGTCCGCCACATAACTTACTTAAGTAACTGATTTAATTAGTAATTAATGTAAGATAAAATCTCTACCCGCAACGCTACCCACAACAAGATAACAGATTAAAACGGAGCTATCAGCTAGGTTTGGCACACCCAGCGGTACCACAACCATCGTTGGGGGTTACTTGGCCCAGTCTTAATGGTTCGGGGTCCAGGGCCCTAGGACCGGGGAGCCCCCTTATCGCACCACGCCTCTCTATAACCAAGACTATAACCTTGGATCGGTGGATTTAGGGGTGGGTGGTTTTGGTAAGAGCGAGATATTAAAACGAAGTGCGGCCTATACCTAATCTCGCATGTCTGTGAACACCACATATAATCGAGGAAATTCTCCTTGTTCTATAATCAAAATTCCCTATTTTACTGGCTTAAATGCATAAAATGGCCTGGTAGCCTCTTTTTGTAAGAATATTGTTTTGTTGAGTGTTCAAATTAGCGGTATTGTTTAATTTACTTTCCATACGAATACTTATTGGTAAGGTAGTTTTATGAAACGTTTCTTCTTTCTTTTGTGGGAAAAAAATTAAATGTATAAAATATTTACGGTATTCCTTATTTCTGTAACACTTTCATTGAGCGCTGTGTCTGCATCTGAGAATGTCCTCGCTACCCAAAAAAAATTAAATGCACTTGGTTTTAATGCTGGAACTGCTGATGGGATTTGGGGTAGTTCAACTAAAAATGCCTTGATTGAATATTTGCTCACCAAAGGGCTTAAATTTGATGGTGTATTAGATGCCAATGAATTTAAGATGCTGGATCTTAATGTCACAAATGCTTTGTTTCAAGGCCTATCAGGCTGGGATGGTGACTATCCTTTTGTATTGAGTCGGTTTAATCCTTCTGAAAGCAAGAGAGCGTTAGGTAGTGGCATCTTGATAATAAAAAACGGAGTGATAAGTGTATCGCAAAAAAATAGATTGCTCGATACAAGTTCAACTAATTATTACGATACTTTAAAAGGTCAAATAGATAAAAAAGGTAACGCATCAATATCATTTGATGTGAATGCGCTACATGGTAAGGGCAGCCCGCGCAAAGTGTTTTTCACAGGAAACATTAATAACCTTGAAATCACGGGAAAATTTGATGATTTTTTCCAACTGTTTATCACTCTTAGTGATGATACAAGTGTAATGAGCAGTGATAATTTAACCATGGTCGCAAGTAAAAATTCTGGTTATGGATCTCACTCTAATTTTTTTGGACAAAAGAAAAAGAACTTCCAGTTGATTACCAATCCAGACAAAGCTAGGAGAGGTGAGAAATATCATCGATTTGAAGTTAGCGATGGTGACTGCTTTTTTAATGATGGTTGGAATGATTGTGAGAATGATAGAGAGAGGGTTGAATTCACAGCCACACCTATGCAAAAGCCAACAGGAAACCAATGTTTTGCATTTAGTATCATGCTTGATGATAGTTTTCAGAGCGTATCACCAACAAACACATCTCTTGGGCAAATACATCAAAAAGGCGGTCCAAAAGGTTTTGTGGAAGGTATGAAATCTAATCCACCGCTTATTCAATTCGATGTGCGCCATGACTACTATGAGATGAATTGGCATGTTCTTAGTGGTTCTGTAAACAATGTTAACGATAAATCGGTTTATTATAAACTTTTATCAATAGGTGATATGAAGGGTAAGTGGACGGATATTTCATTCTGCCTTGATTTTGCTAATAATAAAATCTCTGCTTGGGTGAATGGTAATAAAAAAGTTGATATTGACAAGGCACCAATTAACGCCAAATTCATACCCACTGCAATTTACTTTAAACACGGTGTCTACAGAAGCTTCATCTCTAAATATAAAGCTAGTCAAGGCACTGATGTCATGCCAACTCAAATTGTGTTTTACGATGAAGTTAGGAGAGGTTCTTCCATTAATGAGGTGGACTTTAATATTAACCCAAGTCTAGAGATTATCGATTAACTTGCCAGTTTTTCATCTTTGGTTTTCAATTTTTTTACAAGAATAATCCAGATCTTTCAGGTTAAGTTTTTCGCATGTCTCTGCATGTCGTATTTCATCATAATAAGCTATCTGAGTCGGATCTGGATCAGATGTTTTAGAAATGTATGATCTGTACACGCCTACATGGAATTCTATTCTTTCACCTTTTTCTTGTGTCATTCCTTTGTGATGAAAGGCAAGTTTACCATTGATCCAAATTTTAAAAAAGCCATCTTTCGTATGTGTCCAATTGGCATTCACCAAAATATCATTCCACTTTCCACGCATTTCTGACTTATCTAATAATTTTGATTGTTTATTGTATCCAGAAATATAGCTATCAACATCAATCCAATATCCTCCTCCGCTAGTGTGAGATTGGTTTTCAAAAGCAAAAGCTGGAGGATTATCAGCATCATTATGAAATTGAGCTAACATAGTCTTAGCAGGATAAATTATTTTATAATCGTCTGGTAAATATAATGACCAAGCTGTCCATGTAGTTTTTTTATTTACACAACATATAAGTAGCTCAACTCTTTCTCTATCATTTCTAGCATCCCAGCCCCATCCATCTCCATCTCTAACTTCAAATCTTAATGACTGTTTTCCAAATCTAACTGGATGATTGTCGGACTTATTTACTATTTTAACAACATGTTTTCTTAAACTCTTGTCTGTGTCATAAATTTCATGAAATGGAACTCTCCAATTATTAGATCTATTATCATCTCCTTCATCTTTTACTCTCTTATACCCTTGAACTATATCTTTATTCTTTTTGATTTCTTTAAGGACTTCTTCGACACCAGCAAAACTATTTCCACTTAACAACAGGCTAAGAAATAGAATGCTTAAAAATTTTTTCATTATTGATTTGATCAATAATTTCTTTCATCATAACTGTATAGCCAGCCATTGTGTAGGTAGGTACTTGCATATAATCTTTCCAAGCAACATCTTGAACTATTTGCCAATTATTTTCTGTTGATTGTTTAATGCATTCGATTAATGATTTTTCGTAGTTTCCTTTTACTTTAATTACATCGGCACCAAGGTCTGCCATCGCTTGACCTCTAGCATCACTTACAAATTCACTAATAAAAATTTTACACTTTAGTCCTAATCTTCTAGCACCCCATGCAACAGATCTTCCATGATTTCCAGCAGTTGCAGTTGCAACAGTGATATCTTTATTTCCTTCGGTTACTTTTTCAACTGCATAAGCACCTCCCAGTGCCTTAAATGATTTTAAATCAAATCTTTTACTTTCATCTTTGTAATAAATTTTATTTAAATCTAACTCATTAGATAATTTATTAAGTGATATTAATGGAGTAGGGGCATATCCTTCCCATTTTGAAATACTAGAATAAGCATCATCAATTTCTTTTTTGGATAGTGAATTTAAAATTTGTTTTTTATCAAAAGAATAATTTTTATTATCCAAAAATTCAGAATATTTCCATTGATGCCCGTTAGATAAAATTGCCATGCTCTAACAGTCTAAAGTATTATCTTTTTCCCACTTTGTGACTGGTTTCTTTTTATTGAACGAAAACTTACTTCTAAAATCTTTAATCTCAGAATTTTTTAGTTTTACATAACTTTCAATTACATCTTTTCCAAATGCATCAGCAAGTGGTTTACTTTTTTGAAGTATAGAGATTGCTTGATTTATATCATTTGGTAATTTTTTTAGTTTTGGATATTTTTTATAGTCTTTGTACATATTACAATGCAATGGTTTTCCAGGATTTATCTTTTTATTAATACCTTCTAGGCCTGCTGCAATTATTCCAGCTTGAAGCAAGTAAGGGTTTGCTGCACCATCCATTAATCTTAATTCAAATCTTCCTTGATCAGGAATCCTAATCATATGTGTTCTGTTATTTCCTGTATAAGAAATACTACTTGGAGACCAAGTTGCCCCAGATTTAGTTGGGGGAGCATTAATTCTTCTATAACTATTTATTGTTGGATTAAAAAAAGCAGATAGTGCTTGGGTGTTATTCATTACCCCGCCTAAAAAATTGTAGGCTAATTTACTTAAACCCAAAGCATCTTTTATGTCTAAAAATTTATTATTTTTACCATTCCAAACTGAAACATGGGCATGACAACCATTTCCAGTTAAATTATGAAAAGGTTTTGGCATAAAGGTTGCTCTTAAACCATGTTTTTCGGCTAAACTTTTGACCATATATTTGAAGAACACATGCCTATCAGCCGTGACAAGAGAGTCGGAATAATCCCAATTCATTTCAAACTGGCCGTTAGCATCTTCATGATCATTTTGATATGGTTTCCATCCCATCGTAATCATGCAGTCACAAATTTCTTTTATTAAATCATATCTTCTCATTAATGCTGATTGATCATAACAAGGTTTAGACTGTATATCTCTTTGATCAGCAATTGACGAACCATCTTCTGAAATTAAAAAATATTCACATTCAACACCAGATTTCATTTGTAATTTTTTTTGAGACATTTTTTTGATTTGCTCTTTAAGCATAACTCTTGGAGAAGCTTTTACTGGTTTTCCATCCATGTATAAGTCAGATGCTAACCAGCCAATTTCTTTATTCCAGGGTAGTTGAATTAAACTATCAGGATCCGGAACACCAAACATATCACTATCTGCAGGCGTCATATCTAACCATGTGGCAAACCCTGCAAACCCAGCACCATTTTTTTGCATCTCAGCTATTGCTTGAGCAGGAACTAGTTTTGATCTCAAAACTCCAAAAAGATCTACAAAACTTATTAAAAAATATTTAATTTTTTTTTGTTTAGCAATTTGTGAAAGATTTTTTGGCATAATTGATCCTACTAGTTTAGAAATTTTTAATCAATTATTTTTTCCCAGGTATCCAATCTGTGCCAGCTAGGGGCACTCTTGCCATAGCGGCAGCTTCAACTGTTAAAGCAGCTAAATCTTCAGGTTCTAAGTTTCTAACATCTGACTTACCGTTAGCTCTTGCTAAAGTTTGCAACTCTAGGGTTAAAGTTGTTAAATAATTTTTAATTCTTTTTCCTGCTTCAATAGGATTTAATCTTTTTTCTAGTTCAGGATCTTGTGTTGCAACACCTACTGGACATTTTCCTGTATGACAATGATGACAATAGCCAGGTTCAGTTCCAAGTTTTTTATAATCTTCAACATATAAATCTGCATTACAATTTAAAGCCATCATTGCAGCAGAACCAATTGATACAGCGTCTGCACCCATCGCCATTGCTTTTGCAACATCAGCTCCAGTTCTAATTCCACCTGAGACAACTAATTGAACTTTTCTATGCATATTTAATTCTTTAAGTGCGTCTACAGCTTCTCTTAAAGCTCCCAATGTTGGAATTCCAACGTGTTCAATAAAGACATCTTGTGTAGCAGCAGTCCCACCTTGCATTCCATCAAGCACAACTACATCTGCTCCAGCTTTAACAGCTAATGTTGTGTCATAATAAGGTCTCGCTGCTCCAACTTTTATGTAAATTGGTTTTTCCCAATTTGTAATTTCTCTAAGTTCTTGAATTTTAATTTCCAAGTCATCAGGCCCAGTCCAGTCAGGATGCCTACAAGCACTTCTTTGATCAATCCCTTCTGGTAAGGTTCTCATTCCTGCAACTCTTTTATTAATTTTTTGACCAAGTAACATTCCACCTCCACCAGGTTTTGCACCTTGTCCAACAACAACTTCAATAGCGTCTGCTTTTCTTAAATCATCAGGATTCATGCCATATCTAGAAGGTAATAATTGATAGACTAAATATTTAGAAGAACCTCTTTCTTCTTGAGTCATTCCACCATCACCAGTAGTTGTTGAAGTTCCCATTTCAGATGCCCCTCTACCAAGTGCTTCTTTAGCATTAGCACCGAGTGCTCCAAAACTCATACCAGCAATTGTAATTGGGATATCAAGTTTAATTGGTTTTTTGGCAAATCGATCTCCTAGAATAACTGAAGTGTTACAAGTTTCTCTATAACCCTCTAATGGATACCTAGACATTGATGCACCTAAAAAAACAAGGTCATCAAAGTCAGGAACTTTACGCTTGGCCCCTAAACCTCTGATTTGATAAATTCCTTCATTGGCTGCTCTTTGAATTTCTTTAATTGTAGAGCTTGGAAATGTTTTGAATTCTTTAAGATCTTTTTTCATTTAATATGCACCTACATTATCGATTTTAAAATTATACAAATTTCTAGAAGAGCCATATCTTCTAAATTTTTTAGCATCTTCTTTAATACCTAATTCTTTAAATAATTTAGCTAGTTCATCTATATTTTTTTGATCCATCTTTTTTTCTACACAGTCAGAGCCTAAACTTTTTACTTTACCTTTTACAAATATTTTTGCCTCATAAATAGAGTCTCCAAGGTCAGCATCAGCATCACCCATTATAACTAAATTGCCTTTTTGAGCCATAAAAGCTGACATGTGTCCTACCGAACCTTTAACTACAATATTAATTCCTTTCATAGATATGCCGCATCTAGAACTTGCATCACCTTCAATAATTAATGCACCACCATGCCCTGTTGCACCAGCAGATTGTGAGGCATTTCCTTTAACAATAATTTTACCTGACATCATATTTTCAGCAACGCCAGTACCAACATTTCCATGAACAGTAACATTTGCTTTTTGATTCATGCCAGCACAATAATATCCAGTATGACCTTTAATTGTTACATCAATGTCATTTTTTA
>ENA-ORDR01000157-ORDR01000157.1-marine-metagenome-genome-assembly--contig:-NODE-157-length-34969-cov-4.870056_pt1 | contig 34969 bp, 47 predicted proteins | sample MGYA00240993_ERZ508538 | MGnify/ENA primary metagenome ERZ508538 (study PRJEB26207, sample SAMN05421999) | marine metagenome | isolation source: Monterey Bay, California, USA | place: USA:Monterey Bay... | reverse complement strand
TGATGGCTGCGACACAGCCAACGCACTTCCAAAGGCTTGGCGTAGTCGTCATGATGCGCGACTGCTTTCTCATCTCCGCAGACTTCGCAGGGCTTTCTTGTTAGCTTTCCTTTTTTTATCGCATCAAAAACCTTCGCGTGAGCGTTGTTAGCTTTCGCGCGTTTCCGTTTGCGCGCTCTATACTCTTTGTTTGTTGCATAATACTCAACATTCCTAGCTCTCTCGCAGTCCCTACATTTATTCGATCTGTAGTGCCTTCGCTTGCCTCTGGTCACGTCTCTGTTGAAACCTTCTACAGGTTTTGTCTTTTTGCAAGTAATACAGAGTAGCTCATCTGTCTTCTCTAACATCTCTAACTGTTCCATAATAATAGCCTCTTTACAGTTTGTTAAATCCGTGATATGCTCCGATTGTCAGCGCCGCCGGTGAAGTCCCTACCGAGCAGCTGCTGCTATTGCTCTACTTACTCTTCTTCCTGTTCAGTCAATCTAATGTAAGCAGCCCAGTCATCGTTAATCTCAGACTCAGCGCAGCGGTAGGCGTAGGACATTGCCATGCCTGCAAGCATCCTACCGAGCTTCTCATAATGAGCATTGACAACGCAAAAGGCTATCTCGCGCTCAATGTCTCTTGAAAGACGTTCATTGCTAGGCAGTGCGTCAGGGCCAAGAGCTTCCCACAGCAACTGGGAATTGTTGCACAGTCTGTGTGCTGCTTCTTCTCTTGTGGCTTCTTCTAACACGCCTATCTCGTGGTCTGACAGCATTAGGTCATCTGGTGGGTCTAGTAAGTGGTTAAGCATTGGTCACAATCTCCAGTATTATGTCTGAATTGACTAGGTCACTGTACGGCTTTACTCCGAACTTGTCACCCGCTTTTATAATAACTTGCTTCTCGTCATAATGGTCAGCGCACCAATGCGCTTCTTGTATTGCATACTCTATCTGGTCAAATATTGGCATGGTCTTCTCCATTAAAGTCTTAAAGTGTTTCGGTGCTAGCACAGCAAGCGTCAGCGCTTGTGTAACGGTCATTGAGTTATTCACGAGGCGCTCGCTCCAGTGCTAGCTTGTACAAACCTTCGCCAAAAGGGCCGAGTATTTGTACAAGTCTGTCAATGTCGCGCTGTGTGCCTTTACCATACGGCTGCGAGCGTTTAAGCAACTTCTTCAGCTGTTGTGCTTGCTGTACTTTAAAAGCGCTGTCTGTGGCGGCTGTGAGTCCTGCTGTTGGGAAAAACATTATATACTTACCTCCGGTGCTTTAATCTCAAATGTGTATCCTAGCTCCTTAGCCTTGGCAATCTGCTCACGTGTGAACGTCTTAGAGCCTAACAGAGCCGCCAGTGCCATTGCTGTGTCGTTTGCAGGGTAGATTCTGTCCTGTCCGTAGATGCTTCTAATTGTGACTGTTGCGTGTGTGTTCATTGGTTTGACTCCTGTGCTGCGTCTATGTCTTCTTTCAACGTGTTGTACTGCTCAGTAGCAGCTGCTAATAAAGTTGCGTAGGCAACAGCGCAAGTATGCTCTTGCAGGCTGTTCCATTCTGTCATCCCGCACTCTTCAAGATAGTCTTCGCCCCAGTCTGTGCAGCAGTTGTAGCAGAGCTGTTGGGCTTTATAGTTATAAATTACCCATGCGTGACCATCGCACGCCTCGTGCATCAGCTGATGGCCGTCTGCGTTGTATTTTCGCTCCTCTGCTATTGCTGCTGATGCTATGTCTTTTGCTTCTGTTTCTAATGTGCCTGCGTTTATGTTGTCATTCATTGGTCTAGCTCCATGTGATAAAAGTGAGTGATGTTGCGAACACTACAAGCAAAGCGCCTGCCATGCAAGTCTTATATGCTCTGTCGGAACGCTTGTTGCGTAGTGATGTTGTGTGTGTGCGTGTTGCTAACAGAAAACCAACAACGCCGTGAAAGATTAAAGCGTTGCCGATGATTGCTAGTGGTAGTAGTAGATAAAAGCCCATGATGCTGCTCCTTATAGTGAGTAAGTGTATTGTGGCATTTTTGTGCTGACGCGCTCAATAACGTCTGCGCCGCTCATCTGTGCCGTGAAGGCTGTCGGTATTGTGTCAGAGCCGAACAGTTCAGCAATCATTGGGTCGCTGTGCTGCGCCATCCACGTACCGTTTGCGATGTAAAGTTTGACTGTGTGCATTTGTGTTGCTCCTTAGTTAGTGTTGCGCCTCTTTCGAGGCGCTGTAGTGTTTAGAGTGTTTCTATCGTGTCTTGCAGCAGTTCAATAATCTGGTCAGCTGCTATCAACTTGCCCATTGTATAGTCTGTGTTTTCTTCTAAGTCTTCGCGCTGATACGCTGTGCGCTTCTTGCTTACGTCTTCCAACACTGCCAATAAAGTATTTTTGTCAATTGCTACTGCCTCTGTGTTGTTGTTGGCTACTTGAAGCTGCAGAGCCGCTGCTTCTCTGCTGTAGTCTTTTCCGTGTGCGCGTAACACCATTACCATGTTGTCGATGTCGTTGTGCTGCACGCTGTACTGATACGCTAGATCGTTGCTGCTTATAGCGTTGTGGGTGTCTAGTGCTGCTGTCATTGCTGTGCTTGTCATGGTGTTGCTCCTTGTTGCGAATGATTCTCATTTAGTTTGTGACGCCTCTCTCCTGCGCCGTTGAAGTGACAATAGCACAATCAATTACCTTGTCAACACTATTTAACAATTAATTTACATCTTTATTTACAACCCTACTTGTTGCTTCCTTTGTTGCCTATATAGAAGGGAGAGGTTGCCTTGGTTGTCTGGTTTGTCTGTATAGGTACGCGCACAGCCACACACACTTGTCAACCCTGCCGACATAGTAAAGCAATTACTTTACTAACTATGCTGCCAACATTGATGCAACAATCATGCCAAGTCTGACGGTGCTGACTGCCATGCAACAATCGTGCCAAGTCTGACTGCGCCGCTGCCTAGCAACTTCCGTGCCAACTCTGGCGGGGTTGTCAATTGAGACGGGGGTGCATATCGCTGCTCTGCTAATTATAATAGTAGCCACTTAAACACAAAATAGTGCAATTTAACTAATAAAATAGCAAGAAAGGCTGCATAGTCAACCCTGTGCTATGTTGCTGTATTAATTGAGGAAACAGCGGCGGCTGCGGAGACTAGTTAATAATGATAAATCCGCACCGTCATCTATATAGACATTACTGTAAATAATGCTTGACATTTGCTAAAAAGTATGGTATAAAACAACCCTGTTTACGAGTACACTCTATAGAGTCAACTGTCGTTACCTCCTATTGTACTCTTATTATGTTCCTAATGAGGACAAAACATATGTTGACATTTGTTATTATTATTTTGGTTACAGCAGCAGTTATCTCTTTAATCTATTTAGTTGATAGAGCGACTAAGCATTTAAAGGATATTGTTTAATGAGTGATATAGACACTGACGTAGCCAATATTGAGAAGCCAAAGCGCGGTAGACCTAAGAAGAGTAAAGTTACTGCGTTAAAAAAAGGTAATAGAGGTAAAGTAGGTCGTCCCAAAGGTGACGCTTCAGCGATTGAAGAGTACAAAGCTAGGATGTTAGCTAGTCCTAAGAGTCGTGAAGTAATGGACTCAATCTTTAATGCTGCGTTAGACGATGACCACAAGAACCAATCTGCTGCTTGGAAGTTGATTGTTGATAGAATTATGCCATTGTCCTATTTTGAGAAGGATAAGCTAAGTAACGGTAGAGCTGCTGTAAGCATCACTATCAACGGCATAGATTCAGATAACCCAATAACGATTGGCGAGACTATTGACGGAGAAGTAGAAGATGACGTTTAAATACTTTACGTTAGACGAGTTTGCCTGTAAACACACTGGCGAGAACAAAATAGAGCCTGAGTTTATACATAGGTTAGACGAGCTACGTGAGGCTTGTGCTTTTCCGTTTACCATCACTAGCGGCTATAGAGACGTTACACACCCTGCTGAAGCTCGTAAGAGCAAAGGTGGTGTACATACAACAGGTATAGCTGCTGACATTGCAGTAAGTAACGGTGTTGAACGAGCAACGATTATACGCAATGCCATAGAGTTAGGTTTTAACGGTATTGGTGTTGCTAAAGGTTTTATACACGTTGATACAAGGTCATTGCCACAAGTAGTTTGGACATATTAGATGTCTGCTACGCAAGACCTACAGATAAACCTGCTTCCGTGGCAACAGACGGTGTGGACAGATAAGTCTCGCTTTAAGGTTGTGGCAGCAGGTAGACGAACTGGTAAGACCAGATTAGCTGCGTCATTACTGCTTGTTAGGGCTTTATCGTCTAAGAACGGTAAAGTCTTTTACGTTGCGCCTACGCAAGGACAAGCTAGAGACGTTATCTGGGATATGTTGTTAGAACTAGGGCAGGGTGTTATAGCTCACAGCCACGTTAACAATCTAACGCTCAAGCTCATTAACGGCGCTACCATCTCGTTAAAGGGTTCAGACAGACCAGAGACAATGCGTGGTGTTAGCCTAAGCTACGTTGTACTAGATGAGTTTGCTGACTTTAAACCAGAAGTGTGGGAGTTGATTCTACGTCCTGCATTGGCTGACTTAAAAGGTGAGGCGTTGTTTATTGGTACGCCGATGGGTCGTAACCACTTCTACGATCTGTATTCAGAAGCAGCAGCAGGTAGGTTAGAGGACTACAATGCGTGGCACTTTACAAGCTACGACAACCCTCTTATAGACCCTACAGAGATAGACAGTGCTAAACGTACACTATCTAGCTACGCCTTTAGGCAAGAGTTTATGGCTTCTTTTGAGGCGCGTGGCTCTGAGATGTTTAAAGAAGATTGGGTTAAGTTTGACGAAGACGAGCCTGACGTAGGCGACTACTACATAGCTTGTGACTTAGCAGGCTTTGAAGAGATAGGAAAGAAGAGTAACAAGAGGCTAGACAACAGCTCTATAGCAGTAGTTAAAGTTAGTGAACACGGATGGTGGGTCAAAGAAATAATAATAGGTAGGTGGACTCTTGACGAGACTGCTGAACGCATCTTTGACGCTGTTAAAGAAAACTATCCTATAGCAGTTGGTATTGAGAAAGGTATTAGTAGGCAGGCTGTAATGTCGCCTATAACGGACTTGATGAGACGCTACAACAAATACTTTAGAGTTGAGGAGCTGAGTCACGGTAACAAGAAGAAGACTGACAGGATAATGTGGGCATTGCAGGGACGCTTTGAGAACGGTCACATTACGCTTAACAAAGGTGATTGGAATATACAATTCATGGACGAGTTGTTTCAGTTCCCTAACCACTTAGTACACGATGACACTATTGACTCACTTGCTTATATAGATCAACTGGCTAACGTAGCTTACGATTGGGGCTACCAAATAGAAGACTACGCAGAATCTCTAGACTCTTACACAGGATATTAATATGTACGACTATAACGAAGATACTGACAATCTGCTTGATGAGAGCCTAGAAGATTGGGTTATGTACAAGGTTAATGATTGGCGTGATTATTACGAAAGTAACTATGACGTTAAGTTCAATGAATACTATCGTCTGTGGCGTGGTATTTGGTCAGATGAAGACAAGACTCGTGAGAGCGAGCGTAGCAAGATTGTAGCTCCTGCTCTACTGCAAGCTGTTGAGAACAACGTCGCTGATATTGAAGAAGCTACGTTTGGTCGTGGTAAGTTCTTTGACATAGAAGATGACATGGGCGATACAGAGCGTGGTGACGTTCGTTTCCTACGTGAAGCCTTATCAAAAGAGTTCTCTAAGAACAAGATTAGAAAAGCTGTAGGTGAGTGTCTAATTAACGCTGCTGTCTACGGAACAGGCATTGGCGAGATTGTACTAGAAAAGAAAAAAGAGATGGTTCCGGCAACAGAGCCAGTAATGGACGGCGCTATGACAGCTGTAGGCGTTAACGTCCGTGACCGCACTGTGGTTAAACTGCGTCCTGTACAGCCACAAAACTTCCTTATAGACCCTGTAGCAACAGACATTGAGTCTGCTGTAGGTGTAGCTATTGACGAGTTTGTCTCTACGCACATGGTAGAGCAGCTGCAAGAAGAAGGTGTTTACAAGGAGTGTCACATTGGTCGTGCAGCGCCTGACCTTGATATAGAGCCTGACGAAGAGTTGTGGCAGCAGCCAGAAGACAAAGTTAGGTTAACCAAGTACTACGGATTAGTACCACGTCAATTGCTAGAGAATGCTTTTGATCCTGAAGATGAAATGGTTAACTTTGACAGTGACGAAGATGACGAAGGTCGTGACAGCTACTATGTAGAAGCTATTGTTGTTATTGCTAACGGCGGTAAGCTGCTAAAGGCAGAAGCGTCTCCTTACATGATGGAAGATCGTCCTGTTGTAGCATTCCCTTGGGACGTTGTACCTAATCGTTTCTGGGGCATGGGCGTGTGTGAGAAAGGCTTTAACAGCCAAAAGGCGTTAGATGCTGAACTACGCGCTCGTATTGACGCTTTAGCCCTAACTGTACACCCTATGCTTGCTATGGACGCTACTAGAATGCCTCGTGGTACTAAACCAGAGGTTAAAGCAGGTAAATTGATACTAACAAACGGTAACCCTGCTGAAGTATTGCATCCGTTTAACTTTGGACAAGTTAGTCAGATTACGTTTGCACAGGCAGACTCGCTGCAACGTATGGTACAGGCTGCTACAGGCAGTGTAGACACAGCTCAACAAGCTATGAACGGCGGTGGTACAACGTCAGCAGGTAGTTCTATGAGTCTTGGAGGAGTAATTAAGCGTCAAAAGCGCACATTAGTTAACTTCCAAGAGTCATTCTTGATGCCTTTCGTTGAAAAAGCTGCTTGGCGCTATATGCAGTTCGAGCCTGAGCTGTTCCCTGTCAATGATTACAAGTTTATAGCCACCAGTACGCTAGGTATTGTTGCGCGTGAATACGAAGTAGCCCAGTTAGTACAGTTGCTACAGACTATGCCGCAAGATAGCCCTGTGTATCCTGTTATCCTGCAATCTATTATTGATAACATGAACATAACTAACCGTGAAGACCTGATAGAGACTATGGTACAGGCTCAACAGCCTAATCCAGAGCAGCAGCAGATGCAACAGGCTATGGCAGAAGAAGATAGAGCCTTTAAGAACAGCCAGACAGCGGCTCTTACAGCACAGGCTAACGAGTCTAACGCTAGAGCTAAGAAGATCGAGCTAGAAGGCAGAGGCATACCTGTAGAACTTGAGACAGATCGTATCAAAGCTGTAGCATCTAGTGTGTCAGCAACTGATGACGACAAAGACTTTGAAAAGCGCATGAGAATAGCAAGTTTGGCGCTTGATGAAAAGAAACTAGGGCTAGAGGTAGCCAAGGAGAACCAACGTGGTCAGCAATAAAGAGCTAGAGAGTGTAGTAGAGCAAGTAAACGCAGCCTACAGCCGTATGGAGAAGCGTATTGCAGCTCTTGAAGAGGCTCTAGCAGCAGCTAAACCTGCTAAGAAAGAAAGCTCAAAAAAGACTTGACATTTGACCTACTTTGTGGTATAGTCCGGCGCTATATCACATACGCCGTGTGGAGTCAAGCATTATTGTCCTAACGAGGGAAAACAATATGAATCAGGCAGATATACTACATTACGAGCAGATACAAGATATGCTGCTTACAGACGGTTGGAAGAATGTACATAAAGAAATTAGCATTCTTACAGACGCAATAGAGGGAATAGATGCCGTTAGTAGCATTGAAGACCTTTATTATAAGAAGGGACAGCTGAACATAGCAAATCTAATACTGAACTTGCCACATACGGTAGATTCAACTTTAGATGTCCTTAAAGAGGAAGAGCAGGATGACTAGGCGTATCTATGAATTTCTCTGCCCAGACCAACACGTCACTGAGCGCTTTATTGACGAAGAGGTAAGGGAAACAGAGTGTTCTACCTGCGATAAAACAGCGACTAAGATGATTTCCGCTGTTCAATGCACACTAGACCCTATATCAGGACATTTTCCGGGGTCTACTATGAAGTGGGCAAAGAATAGAGAAGACCAAATTAAGCGCGAAAGACGTGAGGACAACTCGTAAGAGCCTCACAAGTCCATCAATCTCCATAATGATTTAATCACGGAGTTTTAATAATGGCTACTTTGTTAGACGAACAAAACGAAGGACGACAAGAAGACGACACCGTAGACAATCTAGACGCACTAGACTCGCAAGAGCAACCTAGTGAAGAAGATAACGTACCGGACAAGTATCGCAACAAGAGTGCTGCTGAGCTTGTACAAATGCACCAAGAGGCTGAGCGTATGCTTGGTCGTCAGAGTGGTGAGGTGGGTGAACTACGTAAGGTTGTCGATGAATTTGTAATGTCGCAATCCTCAACTAAAGAACAACCTGTAGACGAGGAGATTGATTACTTTTCTGATCCTGAAAGGGCAATACAGAAAGCAATAGATAACCACCCTGCTGTCCGAGAAGCTCAAAAAACTTCTACGGATATGAAGAAGTCAAGCGCACAAGCAATGCTCAAGGATAAACATCCTGACATGGCTGAAGTACTGCAAGACTCTGCTTTTGTTAGTTGGGTTGGTGAAAGTTCGTTTAGGACTAAACTGTTGCAACAAGCTGATCGAAACTTTGATTATGAAGCAGCTGACGAGATATTCAGTCTGTGGAAAGATCGTAAAGCATTGATTGGTCAAACTGTAAATGCTGAGAAGTCTAGTAGAAATGCTACCGTTAAAAGTGCATCTACTGGCGGCGCTTCAGGAACGCAAACGAATAGTAAGAAAATCTTTAGGCGTCAAGACATTATTAAACTAATGAAAAACGACCCTGATAGATATTCAGCATTGTCTGATGAGATAATGGTAGCGTATCAAGAGGGGCGCGTCAAATGATTAAATAACTAAGGAAGAAATAAGATGACTAATTCAGTATATCCACTACAAGGCGGTGTTGTAAACAACGCTAAAGCAGCAACATTTATTCCAGAGATTTGGAGTGATGAGGTACGAGCAGCGTATGAGAAGAGTCTTGTACTTGCTAACCTAGTTAAGAAAATGGGCATGACAGGCAAGAAAGGCGATACTATCAATATCCCTGCTCCTGTTCGTGGCGCAGCTGTAGCTAAGACTTCAGGCACTGCCGTTAGTATCCAAGGCAACACTGAAGGCAACGTACCTGTACTCATTGACAAGCACTTCGAGTATTCACGTCTTATTGAAGACATTACTGAAGTACAGGCTTTGTCTAGCTTGCGTCAGTTCTACACTGGTGATGCGGGTTATGCGCTTGCTCGTCAAGTAGACACTGATCTACACGCACTTGCAAAAGACTTAGGTAACGGCGCAGACTCTTACGTCAACACAGCTTCGTTCTATTGTGATGCGTCTACAGGTCTTACTGCTTTTGCTACAGACACAGTTACAACAGCAGATGTCTTTACTGATATTTGTTTCCGTGACTTGATTCAAAAGATGGACGATGCAGATGTTCCTTTTGATAACCGTTGCTTTGTAATACCACCTTCATTGCGTAATGCAATTATGGGTGTTGAGCGCTATGTTTCTTCTGACTTTGTTAGCGGAAAGCCTGTAGAGAATGGCAAGATTGGTAACTTGTACGGCATTGACGTATTTGTATCTACCAACTGCGCTACTTCTGAAACAGCAAGTGACAACACAGCAGGTGGCGAAATCAAAGCTGCATTGCTCCTCCACAAAGACACGTTCGTGTTAGCGGAGCAGATGGGTGTTCGTTCGCAGACGCAGTACAAGCAAGAGTGGCTTGCCAACTTGTATACTGCCGATCAGCTGTACGGTGTTAAAGCACTCCGTCCTGATTCTGCATTTATCATGAACGTAAATGCCTAGATAGGAGTTGGGGAGGCAGTTCTTCGGAGCTGTCTCTCCTTTTCTTTATGAGTAAAAAAGACCCTAGAATGACCAAATTAGGTGTGAGTGGGTATAATAAACCCAAAAAGACACCAAAGCATCCTACTAAAAGCCATGTAGTGTTAGCCAAGTGCGATGACGGTTCAGTTAAAACTATACGTTTTGGACAACAAGGCGTTAGTGGTGCAGGCAGTAAGCCTACCACAACAAAAGACAAGAACAGACAAAAATCCTTTAAAGCGAGACACGCTAAAAACATAGCTAAAGGCAAATGCTCTGCTGCTTATTGGGCAGACAAAGTTAAATGGTAACTAACAGGACATAGACATGACAGTTATAGTAACCAAGAACAGCTCAACCACATCGGCTGTACCAACTACGAGTGACTTGGTTCAAGGCGAACTGGCAGTCAACGTAACTGACAAGCGTATATTCACAGAGAATGCCTCTACACAGATTGTAGAACTAGGAACTAATCCTTCTACCGTTACAACTACTACTGCGACTGTATCCGGTACTCTAACGGCCAACGGCACGTTTGCTTCTAGCAACGCAGTCGTCACAGGCGGCTCAATTAACTCTACGCCCATTGGTGCGACAACCCCATCTACGGTAAGAGGTAGTACAGTAACGGCTACCACGGGCTTTGTAGGCGGTCTGACAGGCGATGTTACAGGCAACCTAACAGGTAATGTCACTGGCAACGTAACTGGCAATGTCACAGGCGTTGTTACTGGTAACGTAACAGGCAATCTTACTGGTAATGTAACTGCCTCTTCAGGCACTTCTACGTTTACTGATGTCGCCATTAACGGCGGCCTAGACATGAATGCCGGAACATCGGCAACCATAACCAACCTCGCGTCTCCCACTAACACCAATGACGCAGCTACCAAAGGTTATGTAGATACAGCAGATGCCACCAAGTTAAACCTATCTGGCGGCACTATGTCAGGTGCTATTGCTATGGGTGCGGCTAAGATTACAGGTCTAGCCGATCCTACCGCAGCACAAGACGCAGCCACTAAGATATATGTAGACAACTCTGTACAAGGATTGGACGCGAAAGCATCGTGTCGTGCAGGTACTACAGCTAACATCACTCTCAGCGGCGCACAGACTATAGACGGTGTGTCTGTTGTAGCAGGTGATCGAGTCCTCGTTAAAGATCAAACTAGCGCAGCAGAGAATGGTATTTACGTTGCAGCAGCTAGTGGATGGGCGCGTTCCGCAGACGCTAATACTTGGGACGAGCTAGTCAATGCTTATAGCTTTGTAGAAGACGGCACAGCTAACGCTAACAACGGCTTTGTAGCTTCTATAGTTGCAGGCGGTACGCTAGGTAGCACAGCAGTTACTTGGGTTCAGTTCTCAGGAGCGGGTCAGGTTATTGCGGGTGCAGGTATGACCAAATCAGGCAACACGCTTGATGTCAACACTGCTGCCTCTTCGCGCATAGTAGTCAACGCAGATAACATTGACCTTGCAACAAGCGGTGTGTCAGCAGGTACATACAAGTCCGTTACTACAGATACTTATGGTCGCGTTACAGGTGGAACAAACCCAACTACAATTAGCGGGTTTGGTATTACAGACGCATACACTAAGTCTGAGGTTGATACTTCTCTTAGCGCAAAGCTAAACTTATCCGGTGGTACGATGTCCGGTGCTGTTGCTATGGGTACGAACAAGATCACAGGCATGGGTGATCCTACTGCGGCACAAGACGCTACTACCAAAACTTATGTAGATGGCATCTTAGGCTCGGCTACGTCAGCAGCGTCTTCAGCGTCTGCGGCGGCAACGTCAGCTAGCGGGGCTTCTACTTCTGCGTCTAATTCAGCAGGGTCAGCTACAGCTTCTGCAAACAGTGCCTCAGCCTCAGCAAGCTCTGCCGCTCAAGCAGCCACTACTTACGATAACTTTGATGACCGCTATCTTGGCGACAAGTCATCTGATCCTACTGTAGACAATGACGGCAACGCTCTATTAACTGGTGCTTTGTACTTCAACACTACATCTGACGCGATGAAGGTCTACTCAGGTTCTTCGTGGGCCAATGTTGCGCCTACGGCTACAAGCGTTACTGTTAGTCAAATCTCTGACTACACAGGCACGGCGACAGAACTTAACTACACAGACGGTGTAACTAGCTCTATTCAAACTCAGCTAGACGGCAAAGAACCTGCTGACGCTACAATCCTTAAAGATGCTGACATTAACTCTACTGTCTTGGGTTATGTAGCACCGTCCACATCAGGCAACGTCTTAACTTCTAACGGCTCTACTTGGGTGTCTTCTGCTGTTGCAGCTACGTTGATAGGTGAGACTGACTCTGCGTCTCCGTACTTAACTGCTTTGGGTAGTGGTGCGGGTGTAGCCAACACTTCAGGAAATCAAAACACGGCGCTTGGTTACAATGCTCTTACCACTAACACTAATGGCGGGACTAACGTAGCTGTTGGCGCTAACGCGTTAAAAGCCAATAATGGAGACAGCAATACCGCTATTGGTGCTGCGTCTCTTTTCAATAATACTTCTGGCGGCTATAACATAGCTGTTGGTAGGGGTGCTTTACAAAACAACCTTACAACATCAAACAACGTAGCTCTTGGTTTTAATGCTCTTAATGCAAACACAGCTTCTTCCAACACTGCGATTGGCACAGAAGCACTAGAGTTCAACACCACAGGTGCAAACAACGTAGCCGTTGGTTATCAGGCTCTTGAGACTAACACTACAGGCGTAGGAAACGTCGCTGTTGGTTACCAAGCACTTGAGTCTAATACTACCTCCGCAGGAAACGTAGGCATTGGCTTGCAAGCACTTTTTAACAATACCACTGGCGCAGATAATATAGCGGTTGGCAGAGAGGCGCTTAAAACTAACACTACTGCTACTGGTAATATTGCCATAGGACGAAACTCGCTTAACTTAAACACTACTGGGGCAAGTAATGTAGCTGTTGGGTATACAGCTTTATCCAGAAACGCCACTGCATCTTTCAACACAGCAGTCGGAGCAGAAGCCCTAGCGTTAAACACCACAGGTGCAAACAACACAGCCGTTGGTTATCAGGCTCTTGAGACTAACACTACAGGCACAAGAAATACTGCGGTTGGTTACCAAGCGATTGAGTCAAACTCTGTCTCTTCAGACAATACTGCGCTTGGTTATCAAGCTCTTTATACAAGCACAGGCGCTGACTATAATACGGCCATAGGCGGCTATGCTTTAACTTTAAACCAGAACGGCGATAGGAACACTGCTGTTGGGTACGGTTCGTTAAGGACTAGTGAAGGCCAGTGGAGTACTAGCGTTGGTTTTGAAGCATTAACCGCTGCAACATCTGGAAACTACAACACGGCTCTTGGCGCGCAGGCTCTTGCTCTGCTTACAACAGGCGGTAACAACACGGCTCTTGGTTTGTTTGCAGGAAATTCAATAACCACAGGCTCGAACAACACAGTTATAGGTAACGACGCTGACGCTTCTAGTGCCACAGTCTCTAACGAAATAACCATAGGCAACACCACAGCAGGAACACTCCGAATACCACCAATACAGTCAGGTGCAAGCTCTGGCGATGTAATGACCTACGATGGGTCTACGATTGTTTTATCTGCACCTGCTGTGGGTTTAATAGGTGACACTGACTCTGCGTCTCCGTTCTTGACGGCTTTGGGTTATAACGCAGGGGTTAATACTACAGGAACAGGCAACACGGCTGTTGGTTGGAACGCTCTTACCGCAAACACTTCTGGCAATTCTGCAACGGCTATCGGTTATCAAGCACTACGAGCAAATACTTCAGGTGTTTACAATACTGCTGTTGGCTATCAAACTATGTGGTCAAACACCACAGGCGCTCAAAGCGTATCTGTTGGCTATCAAGCTCTTTATTCTAATACAACAGGTTCATTAAATATTGCTGTAGGTCGATCTAGTTTAAGAGCAAACACCACAGGCGCAAGCAACGTAGCTATTGGGTTTAGCGCTCTTACCGCAAACACCACAGCCTCTAACAACACAGCCGTTGGTTATTCAGCTCTTGGAGCAAACACCACAGGCGCGAGTAACGTAGCCGTTGGTTACCAAGCACTAGAAGATAACACCACAGGCGGTACTAATGTTGCTCTGGGAGTCCAAGCATTAAGAAATAACCAAACAGGTTCAGGCAACATATCTATAGGCCAAGACTCTTTATCGAACGCCTCCGCTACAAACATTTCTGGCAATGTTGCTATTGGGCAAGCGGCGGGTGATGCGCTAACTACTGGTTCGGAAAACATAATTATTGGTTTTGCCGCAGACGCTTCTAGTCCCACAGTAAGCAATGAGATAACGCTTGGTAACACCACAGCAGGTACGTTACGAATACCGCCTATCCAATCTGGAGCAAGCGCGGGTGATGTGATGACCTTTGATGGGTCTAAGATTGCTCTTACTGCTCCTGCGGGTGGTGGGTTTAGTTCTGCTGTTTCTATTGAAGGATCTACTACTTGGTCTATTCCTTCTGGAGTAACGCTAATAAAAATTTATGTTACTGGCGGTGGGGGTGGAGCAGGCATAAGTTATGCTTGCGGAGGGTCTGCCGGAGGAACGGCAATTAAATATTTAGATGTTAGCGCAGGTGGAAGCATAACAATTACAATAGGATCTGGGGGTGCATCTGCCTCTTCAGGTTCGGCAGGAGGAACATCTAGCGCAGTTTATGGCTCTACAACCATTAGCGGAACAGGAGGAGGAGGTGGTACTGGTCAATACTCTGTTTCTGGAAACGGCAGCGGCGGCAATATAAATATTCGTGGTGGATGCGGAGCTGCGTCAGGCTATCAGGCAGAAATGGGTGGGGGTAGTTTCTGGGGAGGCCCAAAAACATTATATGGTGGTGGAGCTTATGGTGGTGGCGGTTCTTCTTATATGGCATATGGTTCGCCAACTGGAAACGCAGGTATGAGCGGCGTAGTCTACATTGAATATTAAGGAGTTGTTATGAAAGCCCACGTTATTGAAAACAATATAGTAATCAACACGATTGAGGTTGACTCCTTAGATTTTATGCCTAATCTTGTGGAGGCAACGGAAGGCGGTATTGGATGGTCTTACGTTGATGGGATTTTTACTGAACCTGTTATTGCATTTACAGCAGAAGAAATAAGAAGTTTACGAGACGTTAAATTAACAGAGTCAGATTGGACGCAAGTAGCAGACGCGCCAGTAGACCAAGCAGCATGGGCAACGTACCGCCAAGCTCTTAGAGACATACCAGATCAAGCAGGATTTCCAACCGAAGTAAACTGGCCTACAGCGCCTTAACCATAGAGGAGAAAGTTATGACTGAAGACAAAAAGGTCATTACGATTGACGAAGTAGAGTACACCGAAGATCAACTGTCTGAACAGGCAAAGGTCTTTATTAACCACGTTCAAGTCCTAGATCAAAAGATTAGCAGTGCTGCTTTTAACTTAGATCAATTGCAAGGCGGCAGAGAGTTTTTCCTGTCACAACTTAGAAACGAAATTGCTGAGTTAAACTCAGAAGAAGAGGTTTAAAATGACTGACGAAAGCATAGTAGCAGAAGTACCAAGCGCAGAAGAAGTAGCACAACATTACACAGCTATGGGACACAGTGTTGACCTAATCAACGCTATCCTTGCGGGTACTGAGTGCCAAGACGACACAGAAGAAGAACGTGCTGCGTGTATCAAGCGCAACGTAGATCATCTGGAAATCATGATAGCTAAAGACTTCTGGACTGACGAAGATATGACTGCGGCTAACGCTGCTGTTGCTGCGGGTACGGTTTAGATAAAGTTTTAAACTAAAGGTAGTAAAGATATGGAAGACCGATTAAGCAGAGTTGAAAAGAAGATTGACACGCTACAAGAAGCTATTGTGTCACTAGCGCGTGTTGAAGAAAGACTTGTCACTGTGTTTAATCGGCAGTCCCATATAGAGACTAAAGTAGACGCTATAGAAAATAAGATGGACAGCTTAGCTGAGAACATGGCTAGCGCAAGGATACTAGAGCGGCTAATCTGGATAGTTATTGTTGCAAGCATAGGCGCTGTCTTTACATACATAGGAAACTAGGATGACATATTTAGAACTAGTAAACAGTGTTCTACGTAGGCTGCGTGAAAACCAAGTAGACACAGTAGCAGAGACAAGTTATTCAGCTTTAGTTGGCGACTTTGTTAATGACGCTAAACAGCTTGTAGAAGACTCACATAGTTGGTCTGCTTTGCGTGTTTCTATTGATTTTGACACAGTTAACGGAACGTCTGTGTATCCTTTAACAAACGCAGGACAAGAAGTAGAAGTGCGAGAAGCGTTGAACACAACAAGCAAGACTAGGTTTATGTCTAGCAACAGAACAGAAATGAACAGGTATTATAAACTAATGACGCCTGCTGCGGGTTCTCCTTCTAAGTTTGCTTTTACTGGAACAGACGCTAACGGCGACATTACTGTACAAGTGTACCCGCAACCTGACAACATTTATAGCTTGTTCTTTGATGCGTTTGCTAGACAGGCTGATTTAACAGCAGACGCTGATGTATTGAAAGTACCGTACAACCCTGTGTTACAGCTTGCTTTGGCTATGGCGTTACGTGAGCGTGGCGAGACAGGCGGTCAGTCAGCAGCAGAGCAGTTTGCTATAGCTGATGCTACGTTGTCTGATGCTGTAGCGTTTGACGCTAACAAGTATGCAGAAGACACCACATTTGTTGCTGTATAAGGAACTCTAATGGCTCAACAACTACAGAGCATTACAATTACAGCTCCGGGATTTGCAGGCATCAACACACAAGATGCGCCGTTAGCTCAAGAGCCTAGCTTTGCTGCGGTAGCAGATAACTGTGTAATTGACAAAGAAGGCAGAGTTGCCTCTCGTAAGGGCTACACCATGCTTACTACTAACGGCCCTGCTGTTCTTGGCAGCGCTGACGGTATTGAGTCTATGGGTGAGTTTGTTGCTGAAGACGGAGACGTAACATTCTTATCAGCAGGTAACAACAAGATATTTAAAGGCACTACAACATTAGTAGATGCAACACCTTCGTCTTATACGATTAGTGCTAACAACTGGAAGTTTGTATCGTTTAATGATCACATGTATATGTTCCAACGTGGGCAAGAACCGCTGCTGTACTCGGATCACGCAGGGACAGTGGATAAGATGTCTGCTCATACACACGCCACAGGCACACCACCACAGGGCAATGAGTGTCTAGCAGCGTTCGGTAGGTTATGGGTAGCAGACTTTACTAATGACAAGTCTACAATCTACTGGTCTGATCTGTTAGACGGCACACACTGGACAGGAGGCTCTACAGGCTCAATAGACATTACTAAGGTATGGCCTACAGGGTACGACACTATTGTTGCTCTAGCGGCTCACAACGGCTTCCTAGTCATCTTTGGGCGTAGCTCTATAGTTATCTACTCAGGTGCAGACAATCCGGCTACTATGGTCTTGTCAGACACTATATCTAACGTAGGTTGCGTGTCACGAGACGCTGTTGTGTCTACTGGTAAAGACTTGATCTTCTTAGATGACTCAGGTGTGCGTAGCCTTGCTAGGACAATACAAGAGAAGTCAGCGCCTATTGGTGACATTTCTAAGAACGTAAACAACGACATTAAGTCACTGTTTATAGCAGAGACAGGCAATATTAGTATGCACTACTCTCCTCGTGAGGCGTTTGTGCTGCTTAACTTCCAAGAACTAGGTGTTGTCTACTGCTTTGATACACGGTTTCCGCTACAAGACGGCAGCTACAGAGCAACTACATGGTCGCACATTAACCCGCTGTGCTTTACAACTACATCAACAGAGGCGTTGTACATAGGTTCTAAGACAGGCGTAGCTAGTTACTCAGGTTTTACAGATAACACCACTGGTTACTTGCTCAGCTACTTTAGTCATCCGTTGAGCTTTGGCGATACATCTAAGCTCAAGTTCTTGAAGAAGATTAACTTAACCACCTTTGACGGTGCTGAAGCTATAGTTGCATTGAGTTGGGCTTATGACTACGGAGGCAACTACAGAAAACAAGCCTATACGCTTCCTAAGTCTAACGTAGGTCAGTACAACATCTCAGAATTTAACACAGAAGCTGAGTATTCCTCGTCTATAGCGCTTATCAATCGTCAGAAGATCAATGCTAGTGGACAAGGAACTGTAGTTTCTGTAGGTGTTGAAACATCTGTTGAAGGTAACTCTGTAGCAATACAAGAGCTTAACATTCACGCATTACTAGGAAGGATTGTTTAATGAGTAACTACACTAAGCTAACTAACTTTGCAGCTAAAGACGCAATGGTCAGCGGCAACCCTGCTAAAGTAATTAAAGGTACTGAAGTTGGTGCTGAGTTTGACGCTATTGCTGTTGCAGTAAACAGTAAAGCTAATCTAGCATCTCCTACGTTTACAGGTACAGTAACAGTGGCTAACTTAACAGCTACTGGTACAGTAAGTTTGTCTACTATTGACGGTGGTACATACTAATGACTCTTGACGAGGCTAAGCAGACATTAATGCTAGAGCTAGTCAGAGCAACACAAGGCAACTACTCAGTAGAAGAGTTATTAGAGCTTTACTATTTTATTATAGAGCCTGAAGAAGACGTTAAACCAAATCTAACAGTACTAAATAACAGGACATAAGTATATGAAGTATGCTAAAATCATAGGTAAGTTTGTAAAAGCTAAGTTTATGGGTTCTACTGACGAGCAAGCTACTATTGCTATTTTATTAGCTGCTTTTATTCTTATTGTGTTAGCGGCGGCTTAGATGTTAGCAATGTTAGGTTCATTAATCGGGCCAGTGTCTGACTTGTTAGACAAGGCAATACCTGATAAAGACTTAAAAGAAAAACTAGCTCATGACATTGCAACTATGGCAGAGCGTCATACGAACGAGCAAGTCAAAGCACAGCTAGAGATTAACAAGGTCGAAGCTAAGCATAACAGTATGTTTGTAGCCGGATGGCGACCTGCTTGTGGATGGGTTTGTGTGTTGGGTATGGCAGGTAACTTTCTCATCATACCTTTTGTGAACATGACTTTGAATCTGTTAGAGACAGGCGTTGAAGTGCCTATGATTGACCTTGCTACAATGCTACCTGTGTTGATGGGTATGCTCGGTCTTGGCGGCTTACGCTCCTTTGAGAAGGTTAACAAAGTAGAGCGAAACACTTAGGAATTATTATGTCTGATCTAATACAGTTACCTGACGGTCTTTTTAGAGTTGCGGGTAGTCCTGTCTCTAAAGTAGCAACTGAAGCAGCAAAAACAGGAGCATCTCAACTTGGTTTATCTACTTTATTCCAAGGTCTTGGGCCTGCTTACGCAATTTACTCTGCTCTTGATGGTTTAGGCTTTTTTGATAAGAGTATGGAAGCAACGCCAATGACCGCAGAAGAAGCAGCTTTGTATGCAGGGCAAGAGCGTCTTAACACTGTTTTAGGTAGTACAGGAGAGGGCGCAGGTGAGTTAATATTAGATGCTATAGAGCAAGCCAGAGCAGCTAATGTAACACCAGAGCAGATAGCAGAGACGCTAAACACACGTGGAGACTTAACATCAGAACTAATAGGTTTAACTGTAGGCAGTAATCAACCATTTGTTGATACGTCAGCAGCAGGCGGTGGCGGTGGTGGTAGCACAGCCAAGACAGCAGCTGAAGAAGCATTAAGCAATGTGTCAGCAGAAGGTGGCTTTTCAGAAGCAGAAGCTAACGAAGTTTATGACTTAATCAAGAACGGCACTGTAACAGTTGGGGAAGTGTCTAGCGTCTTTAACGTCCCTGAAGCCATTATAAATGCAGCTTTAGAGACTATTAACGCTGAACGAGCCGCAGCTGCCACTGTAGACCCTCCAGAAGGCTCTACAAGCTCGTTAGAGCCAGATGCGGACTTAATGGGTACTAGTGGTGGTCTTGTTGATTCAACAGCGTCAGCAGGCTCTACGGCAGGCATAGGAGATACTACAACTACTGACGCTAGCGGAGTTAAGTCTATCACAGGAATAGAAGGTGACATAGACATTACAGGTTGGATCAGGACTTCAGAATTAGGCGCTGACACAATGGTGTTCGAGAATGTCCTTACTGGGGAAGCCTTTGATATAGACATGACGGATATAGAAAATCTTCCTGAAAACGAGAAAGTAGCCATTGAAACTGTAAACAAAAAAACAGACGCTGTTGTTACTACTGTCCCTGCTGCTAGTACTACTACAGGAACCACTACAACTACTAACAATAATGTCATTGATCTTATTACTAGTGGCTTGTTAAATGTTGCTAATGTACTGGATAGCAATAAACAAGACACTAACGTCATTACAGGGCCGTTCCAGACACAGGCTGAAGAAAATGCTGCTGCCGCTGCCAATGCTGCTTCAGGTGACACCTTTAATACTGCTACAGACTCTAACAATACAGGTGAGACGTTAACTGTTGGCGACACTAGCAGCACTGGTGACACTAGCGGCACTGGTGACACTAGCGGCACTGGTGACACTAGCGGCACTGGTGACACTTTTAATACTGCTACAGACTCCAACAACACAGGTGAAACACTGACTGTTGGCGACACTACTGGCGATGACACAACAGGAGACGGCGGTGATGGTGGCGGCGACGGAACAGGTGACGGTACTGGTAACGGATCTGGCGATGGAACAGGTGACGGTACAGGTATAGGTGACGGTAGTGGATCAGGTATTGGTGATGGCACAGGTAATGGTAAAGACGGTAAAGACGGCAAGGATGGAGCTACAGGTTTGATAATGATGGGTATGCTTGCGTCACCACTAGCTAACAAAATATTTAAAACAGAATTTGAAAGTAATTACTTACGTCCAGAGTACGTAGATAGAATCTTGCGAGGCAAAGGCATGAACAACAACGGAAGGAATACATAATGAGTCTTTTTGATGCGATTGGTGGCCTTGGAGCTATTTACGGCTTTGACAAAGGTATTAAAGATGTTCAAGGCATAGGAACAGAGGCGCTTACACGCGCTCAGACAGGCGCTACTAACTTAGAAACACAAACGCAGTTTAAGCCGTTTACTGTTACGTCTGGTGTTGGCGGTGGTCAGTTTGACCAAGCAGGTAACCTTGGCCTTACAATGACGCCTGAGCAACAAGCTATACAGAGTCAGTTACAAGGCTTTGGTAGTAGTATGTTTGACTATCTTGGTAATCCGGCAGCACGAGAAGAAGAACAGACTGCACTAATGAATATGCTTGCAAACGGTAATGTTGCAGGTCGTGAAGCAGATATTATGTCTCGTCTACAAGCCTCTGTAGCGCCTGAGCAGGAACGTGCGCGTTTACAGTTAGAACAGAGACTAGCTAACCAAGGCAGACTTGGTGTACAGACATCTATGTTTGGTGGTACGCCAGAGGCTCTAGCACTAGAGAAAGCCATAGCAGAACAGCAAGCAGGTTTTGGTGTCAGCGCTATGGAGCAGGCTCGTGCAGAACAGGGTCAAGAGTCTAACCAGAGGCTTGCAGCGTTACAGGAGTTCCGTAACAGGACGCAGTTAGCAGGTGGATTAGGTTTGAACGCTCTATCAGCTTCTTATCAGCCTCTTGAGGCATTGTTAGGTACGTTATCACCTGCACTACAGGCAGCAGACATAGCAGGCGCAGGTCAGCGTCAAGGCGCTCAGTTAGGCGCTACAATGCTACAGTCTGGGCAGTCTACACAGCTTGGTGCAGAAATAGCAGCAGCAAACCTACAACAGCAGCAGATACAGGCTATTGCTAATCTGTTGGGTGGTCAGCAAGCTAATTCTGTTACAGGTCAGACAGCACAGACAGGCTTGTTTGAGAGTTTGTTTAATAAAGGCAAAGAAATGTTAACTGGCGGTGTCACTGCTCCTTTGAACGACGCAGCTAACACACAAGCAGCTCTTGACTACTACTTAGGTAATCCATAATGGCTAATATAGATATTGCATCCCTGTTCTCTGACATTGTTCCTGACCCTGCTCAGCAGCAACGAGAGCGTACACTACAACAGAATGACGCAGTTAATCAGGCTAACTTGGTAGGTACGTTAGGCGGCATGGCGGCTTATTTAGCGCCACAGCGTAGTCGTGCGTTACAGCAGTCTGCAACAGGCTTGCTTGGTATTGAGCAACCTACGTCAGCAGCTGATCAGGTTAAGGCACAGCTTGCAGCGGCGTCTTCTCAGAAACAAACACCTGACAGCCTTATTAGGTTGGCTAAACTTGTTGAAAACACTGACCCACAAAAGGCAGCTCAGTTTCGTCAAGCGGCAGCGCAGATGCAAGTAGATGAAGCAGCGCTTATTGGCTCAAGAGCAGAAGACAGAGCAATAATGACACAGGCTCAACAGCGTATAATAGACGCTGCTAAAGACGGCGATGACGCAGCAAAAGCAGCAGCAAGAGAACAAGCTGCTCGTCTTCCTGCTTTGTTTGCTAACGACCCTAAAGCAGCTCGTGAGTATGTATTAAAACTAGAAGAAGAACGTAGAAAAGCTGCTGATGATCTAAATGAGGCAGGCGCGGCTACTACTAGACAGCGAGATGATGAGATAGCTTCTAGAATAGTTGAACTAGAAAGGCTAGGTCTGACAGGTCAAGAGCTAAAAGACACAGCTGCTAAGTTGGTAGACGGTAGCTTAAGAATACAACTACAAGAGGACGGCAGTCTCTTCCAAATTGACGATGTATTAGCTGCTAGTCCTGACCCTGAAATACGCGCAACAGCAGTTAAAAGAATAAGACCTGACGATCCGCTAGCTACTGTAGAAGACTTAAATCCTTATGATGTTCCTGAAGGTATGAGTTTGGCAGAAGCCTCTATAAAAGGAACAGGCATTGTCAATATGTTTAAAGAAGGTATTGCAAGGTGGACAAGTAACTTTTTGCCTTCTGCTTTAGATGAGGAAAGAACAGCTGCAAGGAACGTACTGAACGGAGCTGACAATCTATTAATTAAAGCATTTTCAGTCAATGATGGTCGCTATTCTGTCCAAGAACAAGAAAGGATACGAGCAACCTACGGAATAAATCCTAAGCTCGGCGAGTCTCCTGAGTCAATGGCGGTAAAAATAGACAATTTAGACAAGTTTACAGAAAGAGAGATAGATAAACTTGTAAAGAGCGTTAACGACCCTACAACAGATGCTGTAAAAAGGTTGGCTGACAAAGCTACAATATCTGAGTTAAAGGCTTTTAGAGGTATTATGTTCCCTCTGGAAAAGCAAGCCCCTATAATACAAAGCGTAGATGATGTTGCTGTTATGTCTAACGAAGAAATAGATAGGTTTGTCGATAACACTTCTAAAGAAGATTTTATGAAACTACCGGCGGCTACGCGCGCTGCTATAATAGACGTGATAGGGCAATAGAATGAGTACTCCTGAACAAGATTTAGCAGCTTTTGAGGCTGCAAAAAACGCTAGACTTTTAAGGCAAGCAGAAAGACTAGAGCAAAGCAGCGCTGAAAAGGGTGACTTTTTTTCCGATATGACAGCAGGCTTAACAGCTATACCAACTTCTATGTTCTCTGGTGATGTAGAGATGCGTAGACAAGTTATACGAGATAACCCTGAACTAGATGACTATGAAAAAGCTAAACAGTTAAAAGAGCTATCTGCTCAAAAAGAAGTCCCAGACACGTCTGGAGGAGCTGTAGGTAGAGGCGCTGCTGAGTCGGCAATCGCTAGCGTCGCTTTAGGACTTATTGCTAAGCGTGTGCCTGCTATTGACGGAGCAGGACGTGTGCGATCAGCAATACAAAACACTATGAACAAGTATGGTGAGTTGTTTACTGCTAAACCTATAGCGACAACAACAACTGAAGGCTTACTTGGGGGTGTTGCAGGTTTGGGAGGTTTTAAGTTAGCTGAAGCCTATCCTAACCTACCTGCGGCTCAGTTTATTGGCGAAGTTGCTGCAGGTTCTGCCGCTAGTCTAGCTCCTACGGTGTTTAAAAAATTCACGCCAACAGGTATTATTATAAACAAAGCCAAAGACTTCTTTAGTCTAGAAGGGACTACTTCAAGGGCAGCGGCAAGAATGCAGCAGTTAACAGACCCTAAAGAAGCGCTAGCAGCTTTAAAAAGAGGAGAAGACCTAAGCCCCGGAGCAGCCTTAACCACAGCTCAGAGAACAGGACAGGAAGGACTAATTGAACTAGAAAACACTATTATAAAAGCCTCAAAAGATGGAACACTGTCGCAACAATACGCCGATATGTTAGAGCAGACAGATGCGGCAATAAGAAACGACCTTAACTTCGGAGGCAGTTCAACAGAAGACATTAGCAAGTTTTATGAGCATCAAATAGACCACTACAGCGCTCTTGTTGAAGCTCGTTTAAACATTGCCAGAGCAAAAGCAGAAGAAGCTGTTAAAAAATCTACTGACGTTCTTAGGCCAAAAGAGTACAAAGAAGCAATAGAACTTTCTGTAAGAGACGAGATTGAAAAAGCGTACAGAGAAGCTCGCGGTCTTGAAGACGCTTTGTTTGAAGCTGTCGATCCTGCCGTTAAAGTAGATGTTGCTGTTTCTAAATCGGCAAGAGAAAACTGGATAGCGCGGTTGTCAGAAGCAACAAGCACAAATATGCCATCAGCTGCACAATTTCTAAACCCAAAGTCTAAAAAGTATATTGGTCGTGTTAGGAAAAATAAAGACGGCTCTAAAACAACACTTGGTCAAACAAACGTGAAAGAGCTTCGTGGGGTACAAAGCGCTTTACGTACAGAGGCTAGAGCAGCCAGATCAGGAGAAACTCCTAATAGACAAAAAGCAATGATAGCAGAAGAATTGGCTGACTCTATTACAGAAGATTTGTCTCGTATCTACATGAACACAGAAGGAGACAATCCTGTCGCCTTGGCCGTTTCTTTTTCTAGGGAGTTAAACCAAAGGTTTACACAAGGCCCTGTTGGAAGAATACTAGGAAAGACAGGAACAGGAGCGTCACGAATAGACCCTGAAAGAGCTTTGTCAGAGACTTTAGGAACGTCTAAGAACCTGTCTTCTTACGACTCTATATTGTCTGCTGTTGGTGAAAACCCAGAAGTACAAGCCTCTATGGAAGACTTTATAAAACATAGATTCTTTTCAGGAGAGGACTTTAACGCATCGAGGGCCAACAGCTTTATAAACGCTAATCAAGACTTGATGTCAAGAATGCCTTTTCTAAGAAACGAAGTTAAGGAAGCAATAGCCACAGGCAATGCAGCAAAACTAAAAGCTCCTCGTAAGTCTAAGTTTTTAAACAGGAATGTAAACAAGGCTATTGTATTTATTGAGCAAGGAGCAGAAGACGCTTTTAAGAAAGTTTATAGCAGCAATACCACAGGTAAAGATATGCAGCAGCTTATACGCATGGTTGACAGAGATGTCACAGGAGAGGCTAAACAAGGACTTCGTTCTGCCTTTACTACGTGGATGCTAGACAGCTCTTCTAGTAATAAAGCAATAAACGGAGAGTCACTTTCTGATTTGTTTAACAAAAGAAAAACGCAGATAATGATTAATCAGTTGTTTGACAAGTCCGACAAAGCTAGGCTAGAGCGTGCAGTAAGAACAGGAAAACTTTTAGACACCGCGCGAAACAAAGAAACGCTTGACTCTATTACTACTAACGGCATAGGCGGTCTTTGGATGTTTCTAGCAAGAGTAACAGGAGCTTCTGCAGGCAGACAAGTAACAAATACTTTACAAGGCTCTGCTATCTTTTCGGAGAACTTTAAGAAGTTAGCACAAGCAGGTATTGACAACCCTGCTCAGCAAATGCTAACAGACGCTATAAATAACGAAGAGCTTTTTAAGGCTTTGTTAGATGTTAAGCTAATTGGAGGCAAGAACCCTAGAGTGCCTTTAAAGTCACAAAGAGCTATTAATGCTTGGATGGGTGTTACTTTAAAGAACCTTGGCACAGAAGAAGAAGAGCAACAACAGCAGTTGCCTCAATAGGGACTTCACCGGCGGTGGAGACATCAAAAGAATAACATGGATTTATTAACTTGTAAACATAAAAGAGGTTGTTATGAACTATTCTTACTCAAATAAAAGCAAGCCTGCTACACCTAATAGGACGGCGACACCTAAGAAGAAGAAGAAAAAGAAGTAACTAATCCTCTGTGCTACCTTAGGATCGTCCTGCGGACGTACACAAAAAAGCCCTATAGAGATTGGGATGCTCTATAGGGCTTTTCCTTACTTAGTTATATGCCACAGACACCAGAGGCACACACAGTCTCGCTGTTCTCCTCAAACACCACACCCTTGTGCTTCATAGCCTCTTTGTAGCTACACATCGTTAGCGGCTGACCACCACGAGAGCCGTCAGGGTAGCAGGTAAAGCCTCGCAGACGTGGTGCGTACTTAGCCAGTATTGTAGCAAACTCCATCACACGGTCTTCGTTGTTGCCTTCACTGCCCCACGGCGGTAGGTTGATAGTAGACGAGATAGACATATCAACATAGTCTTGTACGTCAGCTTGGAACTTCAGCCTACGCTCAAAGTCATTAACCATAGACGATGACGTCTGTATGCTGTCAGGGTCTAAGCCGTGTGTCCTAATCAAGTCCTCTGCTGTAGCGTCTACAACGTACTCATACTTCCACTTGTCACCACCAACTAAGTAGCGGCGCTTGTAAGCAACAGCGTACAGAGGCTCTATGCCTGTTGTAGTGCCTGCGAGTATCCCTATAGTACCTGTAGGAGCGATTGCACGATACGCAACAGGGCGACTGATGCCACGGGTGTCACAAAGAAGATTAGCAGCTCTTTCCGATTCATCTCTAAATACCTCTAGCCACCTGTGCAGCTCTTCTGTTACTTCGTAGTCACTGCCACGCTTTAGCAGAAACTCGTGCATACCCATTAAACCAAGACCGAGCCTTCTGTTCTTCTGTCTAACAGCATACACTTTCTTAGTTGGAAGGTCTGCTGTGAGCGTGCCTGCGACAAGGAACATCGAGGCGACTCGAACGATTGCTCTGAACTCCTCGATATCATCAATTGCGCCAATATTAATACTTCCAAGATTACACACATCTGAATCATCCTCACTAGTGACTTCGGTACAAGCGTTCCTGAGTGTTTCATTCTCTTTGTCTCCGAAGTTAAAGGAAAATCCTGGCTCTCCTGTCATTAGTGCTTGACGGCAATTCTGTACAAACGTCTCAGGCAAGAAGCCGTTGTTGACAGCATCTAAGAACTTGTCATCGTAGTTAAGACTGATGTTAGTCATGTCTAGTGGTGCAGGGAAGTTAAAGTTGTTCTGCTTAGCATCAAACACTGTAACGCCTTCAGCGATAGGCAGCGCGTGCCAATCTTTAGCAGACAAGAACGCTTGTGCGTCTCCGTGTTGCCAGTTCAGTGAGGCATAGATAGCACTGCGTCTACTACCGCCCTGCATCACGTTTCTGCCTATTTCGTTTATAGAGTTCATTAGTGGCAGTGGGCCTGACGCTTCCCCGCCTGTCCTGCCCAGTGGTGACCCGCTCGGACGAAAGACGCTGTAGTCTATGCCAATGCCGCCGCCGCTCATTAGACAGTCGCTTGCTCGTTGTGTCAGCTTTCCCCATTCTTCTCTAGTGTCCTCTTCACCTTTCAACAGATAACAGTTGTTGTAGAAACTAGCCTGCCTACCTGCATAGTAAATGTAACGACCACCTGCCATGAACTTAAACTGCTTCATAGCATTGCCTAGATACTCTGAGTCTTCAGTGCTTAGTATGCCTGTACAGACATCGTGCATAAGGTCATCTACTTTCTCTGACCAAGTTTGCGTCTCGTTCAAGGCGTACTTGTTGCGGAAGATTGACTCACCAAAACTATTTCTAAACTCGCTCATGCTGCTTGTCCTCTATCTGAATCTTTAATAAATACGCCTGCACCGTTGAGATAGCCTTTACGATCTTTAATGTCTTCGTAAGCGACTTCTAAACATTCTTCTAGTGTTAGTTCGTTCATCATTGCTAAGTTGTTCAACACCACCAAGCAGTCTCCAATATCGTCTGCTATATCTCTATGCTTTGCTACGTTGTCAGCAAGTTCTCCTACCTCACTAACTAGCTTCAGAGCCTGTGTTGCTACAATACCGTTCCTAAAGATTCCACGTTCGCTGCTCCACTTGGTACACAGCTGTAGTAACTCGTCCATTCTAGACATTGCACTTCTCCTCTATCAACTTGTCTAAATACCAACGTGCTTTGCGTAGGTCTTCTATACCGTTCTTGTCTTGCCAACGATGCGTATACTTGATTAGGTTGCCGTTAAGATAACCTATAAAGGCTTCTTTACTAAGCCGCTCTTTAATGTACTCAATGCACTCAATACCGTTGCCTTTGTAGTGGCTAGGGTTGATAGCATCCTTTGGAGGCTCTGAGGCTTTCTGCTCAGCGTTAATTTGCTCACTAACACGTCTAGCGTGCGCTCTACGTTTCTTAGTTATTGCGTCCCACTCTTCAGCAGGTGAATGGTCAAGAAAACTCATTGTCATTTTCTCCTAAGTCTTCGATTATTTGATCTAGTTTGTCCTCTACCTTATCCTCGAAGCGTTCTACAAGCTCCGTAGAGTTAATCTCTAACGTCTCAAGTACAGTTATCTCATCTAAGAGAGACAGCTGCTCTTTTATCTCTGTGAATGTTTTACTCATTCGTAGACTCTCCGTACTTCTTTCTAAGGTAGGACATACTAATTGGCAGCTCGTCAAAGCTACCGTTGTTTACTTCGTTGAATATCCAAAGCCCACGCCAAGACTGATTAGTCTGCGGTGTGAGATAGCTTTGGTCTTCTTGATAGAAGATGCCTGCGAACAGACCAGTGACTGACACACCGTCAGCTCTACGTGCGTAGGCGATGTCTCTGTCTTGTACGTGACCCATAACACAGCTAACCATCTTCTTAGTCAGCATTAGCTTAGCAGACGACACAGGGCGACCCATAACGCCAGAGGTGAAGTAGTGTGAGTAGGCTATACCGTTAATCATCTTAACTTCTAAGAACGGTACAACTTCCCACCCCATCTTCTCTAGACCAAGGTCAGCAAACGACATCAAACCCTCAAGCTCAGGACTATCATCTACTGCTCTAGTGATCCTGTTCTCGTGGTTGCCAAGTAAGAACACTAGCTTAGGTTTCCACACCTTGTGCTTGTTAGCGCGTTGTCGTGCTTGTTCTTCCTTGATAGGAGCTAGGAAAGCCTGCATAGCAACCTTGCCTGACTCTACGTCTGCTTGATAACGTCTGCCTTCAAAAGACTTCTTACCTTTGTCATAGCTAGACAGACTAGGAAAGTCCCAGTGGTCACCTAAATGGATAATAACTTCAGGCTTCATAGCAACTGCATACTTACCTGCCCACGTCAGATGCTCTATATTAGAGGCTGGTTTAACCTGCGTGTCTGGTATGACAAAATGTCTCATGTCTTCTTCCTCGCTGCACGTTCTTCGTTAGTTTTCTTCTGGTGACACTCTACGCACAAGACCTGCATACCGTCTGCTTCACAGAATAACCTCTCTGAGAAGCCTGCAATGTCTTTATAGCTGCTTAGCTTGCCTGCCGGAATGATGTGGTCTACCTGTATCTCTTTGTTGGTATGCCACTCTGAACACTCAGCACATTGATACTCGTACTTGTGCCTGCAACCTTCTACTGTACGCTCTGCGTCCTTCTTAACTTGAAACTTAACAGGGTAACGGCTGTAAGCCTGTCTAAGCGCTGATCGTATGAACTGCCAATAACGTGCTTCTGTCCAAGTCTTTCCGGCTCTAGTGCGCGGTACTAGTTGCTTCGCCATAAAAGCGTACTCCTATAGGACGTTCTCGTGGAGGCATCCACATCTGCCCTGCTGTGCGTCTTAGCCACAGTAGACGTGCATTCTCCAACGCCCTGTCATAGCCTAATTGGTCTTCGCAAATGTCCCACATATCAGTTTCTTTGCGGCAGTTGCCAATCAGCTCGTGTGCGCCACCTGCGCCTATACCGTCAACACCAATGATGTTGTCAATAGCGTCGCCTGTGAGTATCTGTTTGTAAAAGCTCTTCAAGCCTATCTCTGAGCTTACGAAGTACTCTTCCTTCTTCACAAAGTTATAGTGCATACCTGCCACTTGATCGAAGTCTTTATCAATACTTACCATGATAGGCTCGTCGTTCAAGTACACAGACGAAGCAGCAACAGCTATGGCATCGTCAGCCTCTTCACCTTCGATCATGACTGCTTCCCAGTAACCAATAGCATACTCGCGTATAGCAGGCAGCAGAATAGGTTTTGCGCCTTTCCTGTTTCCTTTGTACGGAGCAGTGACGGCAACGTCATGTCTGAAGTTGTCGCCTCCGGTTAGATAAAGTATGTAGTCGTGGTCAGGATAACGTATTAGAACGTCAGTGAGGATAGAGTTGAAAGCTCGTTTGACTTGCGCTGTAGCGTTGTCTAAAGAGACTTGTGCGTCATTCTCGCACGCACAAGCCGCCCGATAGCAAAATATATCGCCATCAATTAGAAGCATTACAGAGCTTCTTCTAAGCTAACGTCTACGTTGACTTCTGGTGTGTACTCGTTAAGGTCATTGATAACTAGCTTCATACACGTTGGTGAACGACCTTTCTTTCCTTGGAAGTCCCAATCGTAAGTTCCTACAGCAACGGTGGCAGTAGAGCCGTTACCAACTAAGCAGCTAATCTCGTCACCGCTAGTGTTGTAAGCACGTATCGGATTAGTAGATTTGACTGTGAGGAAGCTACCGCGATCATCGTCTTTGCTCTTTACTTGCAAGCCTCGCTCTTCTAAAGCACTAATGGCTGCGTCAGAGAGATTAGACAGATCAACTTGATACTTGCCAGACATTTCATTCTTAGTAGACAGGTTCGCCCAGAATAGAGTTGTCTTGAGGGTTGTGGGTTTTGCTTGTTGCATAGTATTTCTCCTAATTAAGGTTTGTGGATTTTACCACTAAATGTTGCTGTAAGTCAATGAGTTTCTGACCAATTATCTCCAATCTTAAACTCGCCATCCATAGGACAACGAAGATCAAAGTCCTCACCTGCCTTGCGTATCGCATTACGAAAGTGTAGTCCTACAGCCTTGGCATAAGCCTCTGGCGTCTCTACTTGAAACTCATCGTGTACGTTGGCGACCATCTTAAAAGGTATGTTCTGCTCTCTAAGACTCTCGACACCGTTCAGCAATGCTTTCTTCATAAGCGCTGCGCCGCCTCCTTGTAAGAGGAAGTTCAACGCACTATAAGCCTTGCGTATGCGTATCCTTCTGCCGTCTAAACTAGGTAGACTGCCGTTTGCTGCTATCTTCTCTACTAACTCCTTCAACGCTTTTAGCGATGGTATATTGTCAAGGAAGTCCTTCTTTAGCTTCTTCCCATGTTTAGCGCCCTTGCCTGCGATACTGCCTATCTTCTCATCACCTGCACCATACAGGAATGCGTAGATGAACGTCTTAGCTTGGTCGCGTGTGTCGAGTCCTGCCGCTGCTTGGTTGGCGCTGTGTATATCGCCGTCTAAGATGGTGTTAACGTAGTCCTCGTCCTTCATATAGTGGGCTAGCATCCGTAGTTCAAGACCAGACGCATCAATACCCACTAGTTTGTTGCCTTGCTCTACAGTCCAACAAGCTCGACACTGACCGCCTAGCTCAGCCTTGAGCCGCTGCACTGGTGTCATGCCATCGTGCGCCTTACGTGTTGCAGGCACTTGAGCCATGTTAGGCGATATATGAGTCATCCTACCTGTTGCTGCACCGCTGCTAAAGACACGACCATGCACTCTGCCGTCATCTGCTACAGCTTCTAGCCATGAACTTACTTGGCTAGCTCTTTTCTGTAATAGAAGATACTCCGCAACAAGCTGCGCCGAAGGATTGTCAATGCCCTCTAGCACGTTCTCATCTATCTTGTAGCCGCCGCCTTCAGTCCTGTCAGTGAACTTGACACCAACAGTCTGCAACCTCTTAGCTATCTGCGGTCTACTGCCTACGTTAAACACTTCTACGTTGTCTTTAAGCTGCTTACCTGTCTTCTCAGACCAACGCTCTGTCACGATAGGAGGAAACTCAGCCTGTAGCTGCTCTTCTACCTTACGCATACGATACGTCAGCCTGCTGTAAAGCTCGTTAGCCATTGGTAAGTTAATCTTAAAGCCATTACTGCGCTGTAACTCTAGCTCAGCCGTCACAGCGTGTTCTAGGTCTATAACGTCCTGCGTGAACTTAGCCTTCTTCAGGTCAGCCGTCACTGTCTTATAAACCTTAGTGGTCAGGTTAACGTCACGCTTGCAGTAAGTAATCATTTCCTCACACAAGCCACCGTCATAGTCGGTGAAGTCATCTTTGGGATACGCCAGACGCTCGCCCCAACTCCGCAAACTGTGACCACCTGCCTGTGCAGGGTTAAAAAGGCGAGACAGCACCATAGCATCAACGTGCTGCTTACCTTCTACGCTAATACCCCACACCGCCGCCATCACTGGCACGTCAAAGCCTAAGCCGTTATAGGTTAGAACGCTGTCGTGCTTGTTTATCAACGCCTGTAGCGTCTTAGCTTCGGTGTGTACAGTCGTCTCACCTGTAGCGACATCTTCGGCACAAGCACACCAGATAGTGCTGTGTTTCATATCTGTCTCTATATCAATGGTTAGCATTCTGTGTCCAAATCAATGTCGTGTACGGTTTTAAGGTCTAAGCGTTCGTGCAAGTCAAACACGCCATTAGAGTTTCTAATACATTCTAAACACTCGCTAATATATTCTAAAGTATCGACGTTTCTTAGCGTGGCTTCGTAGTCTGTCAATAGTGTGTCACAAGCTAAGCACTTCATGGGCATTCCTCCACAGCAGCGCCACAGAAAGGGCATGGGTATTCTTTAGGGTCTTCTCCGATCATCATTGCGTAGACGTGTTCGTTGTCACACTCTACTAAAAATGTGTCTTCAGTCATTTGCTGTCTCCTTTATCTCTAACAATCCATAGGCGATTTAGCATTTCAACCAACTCTGTGCATTTAGGACACAAAGCAGGCTCGCTAAACCGAAGCCGTGCAGGACAAAGCCCACAAGATTTTTCTTTGGTCATCATAAACATTCCTCTTTAAGTTAAATGCGCCTTATATATTGCTTTTCACCTTATATGACACATAAAACACTTTAATGCGTCATATATGTTTCATTTCTACACTATAGTGCGCGTTCATCAAATACTGTCTCAACCATTCTACCAGTGTCTTTATCATACAGCAGATCAGCACACCTGCCTGTCTCGCCACTAAACCGATTCTTTAGGACACGCACAGTAGTCGTATTACGTGTAATCATGTCCTCGGCCTGTCCGTCACGTTCCAACCCTAACACTATATCACTAAGCTGCGCTATTGACGCACTACCTCGCAGCTGCGACAGAGACGTTGCTGCGCCTTCCTCGTGTCCCTTGTTCTCAGGTCTACGCAAATGACTAACAACGAACAACGCTATACCTGTTTCCTGCACAAGCATACGCAGCTTAGTCATTATCTCATCCAAAGCCTTGCGCTCGTCAAGGTTGGACTGTGCCGACACAACAATGGAAACGTGGTCAAGAAAAACGTAGCGGCAGTCTAGAGCCTTAGCCATATAACGCACACGACCGACAATGTTATCTACATCAGTTGAACCAAAATGGTCTAACAGGTAGAGGCGGTCATTGGCTAGTGTCTTGTCAAAGGCTGTCCTGCGTTCCTCCTCAGTGCTTACCGTTGTTGGTAGGTGTAGTTGCTTATTGGCTGCTAGAGACATAAGCGACAAGCCTGTCTTGCGTATGCTTTCCTCCAAGAACAGCAGCCCAATGTTGTGGCTAGACTTCTGCAACACCTGCCACACCACTTCACGGACGAACTGCGACTTGCCTAGTCCACTTCCTGCCGTCACTGTGACAAGCTCAGCGGGTCTAATGCCGTAGGTCAGGTCGTTGATGCCATTGAATGGATAAGTAACCTCTGCAACCTCCATAGGCGTGTTAACTTCGTCCCACAGCGTAGACGCTAAAACTATACCGTCAGGCACGAACTTCTCAGCACCGTAGAAACGCTTAGTGAACACCTGCGAGTCGTTCTCAGCTAAATAGTCGCAGGCGTCTTTGTAGTCCTTGGCGTGCTTCATGATCTTAGCTTTACCGCCAAACAGCTGCCCAACCTCATCAGATGCCTTCACGCCTTGCTCGTCAGCGTCAAAGCAGACAACTATAGTCTCAAAGCTGTCTAGCCATTCGTAGTGCTTTTTGCAGTCTTTTAACGCGCTGCCTGCGCCGTTGCGTATACTCACGACAGGATACTGGCTGCCCATCATCTGATACGCCGCAAGCGCGTCATATTCACCCTCAGTGACAGTTATATACTTGCCGCCTTTAGAGAATAGCTGCTGCCCAAATAAGCCGCCACTAGCCCACTCGCCGCTAGTCTGAAAACGCTTGTCAGGGTAGCGAATCTTCGCTGCCACTGGTGAAGTTGGCTCCGTTGGCTCAAAATACGGATAAACAACCTGCCCACTCTTGATGACAACGCCATAGCTCTTCATCGTAGCAGCGCTCAGACCTCGCTCAGGGACGCCTACGAAGTTTTGTGTAGCAAGTAGGGCAAGAGTTGTGTCAAAGCCTTCAGAGCCTGTCAGCGGCTTCTCTGGCACTCTCACGGCTAGTGCTGTGCCGTCTCCTGTCGGTGGCGTGTATTTATTGCACGAATAGCAATAAGTGGAGCTGTTGCTGTTCAGTATTTTAGCGTCAGAGCTGCCGCAATCGTCACAGGGCAGTCTAGTTTCTACAATGTCACTCATATTGTACAACCTCTATTAATTGAATGGATATAAGCGGTAGCAGTAGCTCAAAGCCGGATACTGTAATCACTACCTCCTCGCCGTCCTCTGTCTCGCACAATAAGTCCTCGTGCGGCAACAGCGACAGGTCAAGTCCGAAGCCGTTACGTAGTACACTCGTTAAGCGCCAACTCATAGCTCTAGCTCCTTTGTCGGTGGTGTCCAGTGTTTAACGATGAAGGCGTTTAAGGCTTCGCCGTGTTTAACGTGCCATTGTTTGTGATGGCTGCGAC
>ENA-ORDR01000154-ORDR01000154.1-marine-metagenome-genome-assembly--contig:-NODE-154-length-35136-cov-7.436978_pt1 | contig 35136 bp, 37 predicted proteins | sample MGYA00240993_ERZ508538 | MGnify/ENA primary metagenome ERZ508538 (study PRJEB26207, sample SAMN05421999) | marine metagenome | isolation source: Monterey Bay, California, USA | place: USA:Monterey Bay... | reverse complement strand
TTCCAGGAAAAAAGATCACGATCAATTTTATTTAATTGAAATAAATTTAGAGTTTTGGTTAATGCTTTGGCCATAATTTTGCTAAGTAGGGATGTAAAAATCATCTTACATTGATTCAATTAAAACTAGAACTTTTGCCTTGCAAAAGTTAGCATAGACCCTTAAAAAAATTATAAGTCACATCATGATAGATTCTGAAAGAGTCAACTTGCCAAAATTACCTGATCAAAAAGTTAATGTTAAGAAAATATTTGGCATTAATTCAGATCTTACCGTCCTGGGATTTAAAGAAAAAACTGCTTGGGTTCCAGAAATTGATCCAACATATGTATTTGATAAAGATACTACTTTATCTATTCTTGCAGGCTTTGAGCATGATCGAAGAGTTATGATTCAGGGTTACCACGGTACTGGAAAATCAACTCACATAGAACAAGTTGCTGCAAGACTGAATTGGCCTTGTGTTCGAATAAATCTTGACAGTCATATAAGTAGAATTGATTTGCTTGGAAAAGATGCCATCGTTTTAAAAGATGGAAAGCAGATTACAGAGTTTAAGGAAGGAATTTTACCTTGGTCAATCCAAAATCCAGTGGCTATAGTTTTTGATGAATATGATGCTGGGCGACCCGATGTGATGTTTGTAATACAAAGGATTCTAGAGGTTGATGGAAAATTAACTTTGTTAGATCAAAATCAAGTAATCTCACCTCACCCAAGCTTCAGACTTTTTGCAACAACCAATACAGTTGGCCTAGGTGATATAACAGGCCTCTACCACGGGACTCAACAAATTAACCAGGGTCAAATGGATCGTTGGCACATATTATCTACACTTAATTACCTCGATAAATCTCATGAATTAAATGTGGTACTAGGGAAAGTTCCTGAATTAAAAAGTACAAAAGACAAAGCAATGATCAAGAGCATGATTCAGCTGGCTGATTTAACAAGGCAAGGCTTTATCAATGAAGACATATCAAATCTTATGTCCCCAAGGACAGTAATTACTTGGGCACAAAATTACATGATATTTAACGATATTAAACATTCCTTCAGATTAACGTTTTTAAACAAATGTGATGAGTCTGAAAGACCTATAGTGGCTGAGTATTTTCAACGCTGTTTTGGAGAAGACCTAACTGAGAGTCATAATCCTGAGCGCTAGATTATGAGCTGGATTAAAGATAGAGAGGAGTTTAAACAAGCGGCTCTGTCTTCAGCTCGAGCAATTACCAGAGATAAAGAGCTCAATGGGAGCTCTCAAGCATCAAGTCGACCACCGACTTCAAAACAAATATCTTTAAATCATCCTCCGAGATCTTCTGCTCAGGTAAGCGCATGGAGGGGTGAATCAGACTTTCAAACCTTTTGGCACAGTCTGCATAAAGAGACAAGCGAGCTCAAGATGCCAAAGTTGGCAAGAGATTTTTTTGCAGAATTAGAGCTTTCTAGAGTAGAGATGGTCGGTGGTTCAGACTTTCCTGGAGCCCAGTCAAATATTCAAAACTATCTTGAAACCGAGGCGAAGAAAAACATAGACAATAAAGCTCCCGCCCTCAATCCATTGGCTGTAAATCTTTGGCTTAAAAAAATCAATGGAGAAAACTTACCCCAAAATAGTGCGGAATTAGTCAGTTCTTTTCTGCAAGCCTCACCGGTCAATTTAAGTGATATTGGCAATCAACTGATACAGTCGCAAGATTCTCAGAGCAAGTTTCAATCTGTTGCATTAAGCCTTCTAAAAGATTTGGAGTTAATGCATGAAGCTCCCTCCCAAGGTGGAGAAGAAGCTAATGAAAATCAAGAAACCATTCAAGATGATCAGTCTGCTATGGAAGATTCAGATGAAGAGTCTCAGGATGGTGCTGAAACACAAACAATGGAATCTCAGGCTGAGGGTCAGGTTGATGAAGAAAATGGAGAGCTTGAAGAAGCTCAGGTGCCTATTGATTCAACTTCCATTGACGAAGAAATAGATTTAACAAGGAATTTTGATGAGGAATTAGATCAAACTATTCATGAAGATTATCAAATTTTTACCTCCCAATTTGATGAAGTTGTAAATGCCATAGATTTAGCTACGCCGGAGGAGACTCTCAGGCTTAGGCAGCAATTAGATCAGCTGATTTCTCCACATCAAACAACAATTGGAAAATTAGCCAATAGATTACAAAGGTTACTCCAGGCTCAACAAAATAGAAGCTGGCATTACAACTTAGAAGAAGGACTTTTAGATACAGCCCAACTTCACCGAATCATTTCCCGCCCAGGAGATCCCCTAAGCTTTAAGCAGGAAAGTGAAAGTAAGTTTAAAGATACAGTTGTTTCATTGTTAATAGATAGCTCAGGCTCGATGCGTGGACGCTCTATGACTTTGGCAGCAATTTGTGGGGACATTATTGGTAGTACGCTTGAACGCTGTTATGTTAAAACTGAGTTACTAGGCTTTACTACCAAGCATTGGAAAGGTGGAGATTCAAGAAAAGCATGGGTCAATCAAGGAAGCCCTCCAAATCCTGGTAGGTTAAATGACTTGCGCCATATCGTCTTTAAATCTGCAGATGATAATTTTAGACGAGCCAGAAAAAGCTTTGGCATCATGTTGCGAGAAGGACTATTAAAAGAAAATGTTGATGGAGAAGCTTTGGCGTGGGCCCATCAAAGATTGGCCAAAAGAACAGAAGAAAGAAAAATCTTAATCGTGATCTCTGACGGAGCACCTGTAGATGACAGCACTTTATCTACCAATCATAGTAATTTTTTAGACAACCACTTGCGTCAAATGATTGATAGCATTGAAAATCAAAGCAATGTTGAGCTTCTAGCGATTGGAATTGGTCACGATGTAACAAAGTATTATGAGAAATCTATCACTATCAATAGAGCAGAAGAACTGGCTGAGGCTCTGCTAGAAAAACTCACCGAGCTTTTCAATAACTAAGAGTTAGTTTATAATTGATGCTTATGTATGCACTGTAAACATTGCATTGAAAGAGGAAAATAAATGAAAATTACTACACAAGACGGACCTCCAACCGATATTTTAACTTTTGATAAGTTAGATGTAGAGAATGAATTAAATCTGACACCAGGTCATGTAGAAGATGTTGTTGAGATCTTTAAAACCCCTTTAACTGGTGCATATAATTGGGATTACACAGTTTCTGATAACAGGATTAAAAAATTATATGAGCTTGGAAAAGAGCTGAACTGGAATGGCTCGATTGATCTTAATTGGGAATACAACCATCCTTCAGATGAGAGGATTGTTCAAGCAGATGAAGATTTACCTCACGAAACACTTGCTGCATACGAAGCCCTTACCGAAGAGGAAAAAATTGAATTTGATCGACATGATGTGGCTGAACTCTTGAGTCAATTTTTACATGGGGAGCAAGGAGCGCTTCTTGTGGCTTCTCAGTTAACATCCTGCGCACCAACATACAATGCAAAGCTTTATGCTGCCTCTCAAACATTTGATGAAGCAAGGCATGTTGAAGTTTTCAATAGATACCTTCAAGAAAAAGTTGGTATGCACTACCCTATCAACCCAAACCTAAAACTATTATTAGATAAAATTCTTACAGATGAACGATGGGATCTTAAGTTCATTGGAATGCAAATTGTTATTGAAGGTCTTGCTTTGGCAGCATTCCAGATGCTAAAAGGCTTATCCAAAGACCCCCTATTAACTCAACTACTGCATTACGTTATCCGAGATGAAGCCAGGCATGTCACATTTGGAATCAACTACTTAGAAGACTTTATTAAAACATTAACTCCTGAAGAAATAGAAGACAGAGCAGAGTTTGCATACGAAGCATGTGTGATCTCAAGAGAAAGACTGATTAACACAAAGGCTATGCAGAAATATCTGAAAATGACTGAAGATGAAGCCAGAGAGTTTGCGCTATCAACCACGGCGAATACTACATTTAGAAATTTCCTCTTTTCAAGAATTATGCCAAATCTATCTAGAATAGGTTTGCTTACAGATAAAGTTAGACCTAAATTTGAAGCCTTGGGGCTTTTAGAATACGAGGATGCTCCCGATGATTTCGAGTGTGATTGGAATGAACTTGAGAAACCTTTAGAACAGTTTGGTGAGATTCCACAAGCTAGCTAAGAAGGCTTTTTTACTGCCTCTCTTTATGAGTGCGCCCGTTTATGCGGCCGTTCAAATAATACAGCCGTCGCTAAATGCTTATGAAGAAATTCAAGAAGCTCTAATATTGGCAGAGCCTGGAGATATTATTCGTCTAACTTCCGGAACTTATAACCTTGAAGACTCTCTTTCTTTGGATGTTGATAATGTTCAGATTGAAGGCGAAGGGATGAATCAAACCATTCTAGATTTTAAAAACCAGCAATCTGGAGCCCAAGGGCTCAGCGTAACCTCAGATAACGTAACACTTCAAGATTTCTCGGTACAAGATGCTAAGGGCGATGCCATCAAAGTAAAAGGTGTGACCAACATCAAGTTTTTAAGAGTTAAGACTGAATGGACCGACGGGCCAAAATCTGAAAATGGTGCTTATGGACTCTACCCCGTTGAATCAAAAAATGTATTAATTGATGGGTGTATTGCAATCGGTGCTTCAGATGCAGGTATCTATGTTGGGCAATCACAAAATATTATTGTTCGAAATAGCCGAGCAGAATTTAATGTAGCGGGAATCGAAATTGAGAACTCCTACTATGCTGATGTCTATGACAATGTGGCAACCAATAATACTGGAGGCATTTTAGTCTTTGATCTTCCTAGCCTGCCGCAACAAGGCGGCCATCATGTAAGAGTCTTTAATAATAAGTCAGTAGGCAACAACACGGATAATTTTGCACCTGAAGGCAATATTGTGGGAGAAGTTCCCCGCGGGACTGGAATTATTATTCAAGCTAATTCAGACGTAGAAATTTTTAATAACATCATTGGCGATAATGACACTGTAAATATTGCAGTGGTTACTTATGGCAGCGATACCGATGATAAAGAGTACTATCCGCATCCAAAATCCATTCAAATTCATGGCAATGAGTTTGGGCCAACTGGCTATAACCCAGATACAAGCAAAGGTGAGCTAGCTCAAATACTTTTTGATCTCTCTGGTGGTGACATGCCAGATATTTTTTGGGACGGCTTGGTGCCATTATCTCAATTAGTTTTTGGCCAGCCTGATAATGAAAAAATGATTATTAGCAATAATGGAGATGCAACTATCCTAGCTCTTGATCCAATTAAATACCTTCTACCATTTTTTGATCCTGCAATTTTAAACATTAAAGCCTTTGAAGGAACAATTCAGCCTCTGTCACCAGTAGAGTTTGATGAAAATTTTTAACAAGCCTCAATTCTTTTTTTTATTAGCGCTGTTCTTCGTAGTGCCAATAAAGGCATCTGTAAATGCAGCATTATTGTCATCTAACGCAACCCCAAAATATTTATCAGAGTTTGGTTTCTTTCAGGACATGCAAAATCAAATGCCATCTGAAGAAGTGCATCCATACTCTCTTGTGAATCCATTATTTTCTGATTACACGGATAAATTAAGGTTTGTGTATGTTCCAGAAGGTCAAAAGCTTACGTATGTAGAAGATAAGGTATTTCAATTTCCTGTGGGCTCTACGCTAATTAAAACCTTTGCCTATCTTAATACGCAAGGAGAGATGGATGCGCAACTACTAGAAACAAGATTGCTTATTAATACCTCAGAGGGATGGAAAGCAATAAGCTATGTATGGAACCAAGATCAAACAGATGCCAAGCGAGCAGTTGCAGGGGCAACTATTCCAACAACTTTTATTAACTCAGTAGGAGCAAAGGTTGATGTTAGATACAGGGCACCAAATCAAAATCAGTGCAAAGAATGCCATCAAGTGAATCAGGTAATGACGCCAATTGGCCCAAAAGCAAGAAACATGAATAAAAATGTGGGCTATGCAAGTGGCGACATGAACCAATTATTGTATTGGGCTGCTCAAGGTTGGATTGAGAGCAAGCTGAACGTTGATTTAATGCAAGGCTATGAAAATGAAAGTGTTAGCATCGATGAGAGAGCAAGAGCGTATCTGGATATTAATTGTGGCCACTGCCATATTCCAGGAGGTTCTGCTGATACCACGGGACTGTACTTAAATCTGACCGAAGAAACCAAAGAGCATTTAGGTATCTTTAAAAAACCAGTGGCGGCAGGAAGAGCTAGTGGGAATCTCAAATATTCTATTGTTCCTGGGAAATCAAATAAATCTATCATGATCTATCGCATGGATTCTCTTGATCCAGGAATTATGATGCCAGAATCTGGAAGAGCGCTTGCTGACGACAAAGGAATAAAACTTATCTCCGATTGGATTAATCAGTTATAGCCTTTAAATTTGTCTATCTGGCCTTATCTAATTCATAATAGTTCTTTATAGGAGATAATCAATGTCAAGACATTCAGCAATAAATAGATTTGGAAGATCCTCAAATCCAGCATTTTCTAGAGGTTTCGAAGGTCATACGGAAAGTTTACCTTTAAGCGAAAGGATGACTCTTGATGGGGCGGTAAATAAGACAGGGATCTTATTAGCTTTGTGCTTTTCAGGTGCTGCTATTGGCTGGAATATTCCAGCACTAATGTTTCCAGCGGCAATTGTAGGATTTATTCTTGCCATGGTTACGATATTTAGAAGCAAAGAAAAAGCTGGCTCTACTGCACCTTTATATGCATTATCACAAGGAATTTTTCTTGGTGGCATAACGCTAATGTACGAAAATATGTTTGATGGCATTGCCATTCAAGCCATAGGACTTACTTTTGGCATTCTTGCCTCTTTATTAGTTTGCTACAAAAGTGGATTAATCAAACCAACAGAAAATTTTAGACTAATGATTACAGCAGGTATTGGAGGTATTTTTATCCTTTACATGGTTAGTTTCATTATGAGTTTTTTTGGAAGTGGCATAAGTCTTCTTTCGCCAACCAATGGTTCATTAATGAGCATTGGTCTGTCTCTAGGCATTGTTTGTTTTGCCTCGCTATCCCTAGTTTTAGATTTTGACTTCATTGAGCAGGGTGCAGAAGATGGCCTGCCAAAATATATGGAATGGTACGGAGCTTTTTCATTAATGGTTACCTTGATTTGGCTGTATTTGGAGATTCTCAGACTTTTATCAAAAATGAGGAGCAGGTAACAGAGGAATGAATACGATTTTCTTTAGCGTATTAGCAATTTTTTCTTTATTCGTATTTATGAATCTTGGGAAGATTAAAGCTTCAAAAAAGCAGACTGATAGAGACAATCGAATTAATAGATTTGGATCTAAGAAAGCTCGTGGCGGACAAAAAAAAACTCATTCAACAATTATTGAGGGAGAAGCTGAGGTAATAGATGATGAAGATAAGAAGTAAATTTTTTCTTTTTTTAGTATTTGCAGGTTTTACAAATCTTTCTTTCGCAGCAATAGATCAATCAAAAGGGTCTTTTGAAGATAAATTCAGGCAATTGGATGAGGTTTTTCCATCTCCAAACCTTTCTAGGCCAGCTACTGGCGAGCCTGGGCCAATGTATTGGCAGCAAAGAGCAGATTACAAAATTCAAATCAAGTTGAATGAAGATACGCGAAGTGTTGAAGGTTCTGAAACAATAACTTACACAAACAATTCTCCATTAACCTTAAAATATATTTGGTTGCAACTCGATCAAAATATTTTTGCCAAGGAATCTATTAATAATTTAACGCGTCCATGGGGCGGTGGAGATTCAAGCGTAGATTTTTCAACTCTTCGAAGACAAAATTTTATGGATAAGTTTGAGGGTGGATTCCAAGAGCTATCAATCAAAATTAATAATAAATCTGCTGATACTAATCTAGTTGGCACGCATGTTCGCATTAATCTAGATCAACCCCTAAAGCCAGGTGAATCAACTTCGCTGGATATTGAATGGGCTTATGCATTAGTTGAAGAAAATGCTGTTCGAGCAAGGAACGGTTATGAAACCTTTGAAGATGGAAATGATATTTTTCTTATGGCTCAGTGGTATCCAAGAGTCACAGTGTTTAGTGATTATGAGGGTTGGCACAATAAAGAATTTATTGGTAACGGAGAATTCACGCTAGAGTTTGGCGATTTTGAAGTAGATATATCAGTTCCATCTGATCATGTTGTTTCAGCGACTGGTGTTTTGTTAAATGAGAACGATGTATTGAATCCAATTCAAAAAAAGAGAATGAAGCAAGCCAGAAAATCTGAAAAACCTATGTTCATCATTACTCCAGATGAAGCTTATGACAATGAATTAGAAAAAAGCACTGATTATAAAACTTGGTCTTTTAAAGCGGAAAATGTAAGAGATTTTGCTTGGGCAAGTTCTAGAAAATTTATTTGGGATGCTGCTGGCTACAAACAAGATTCGAAAGAAAATCCGTTGGTCATGGCTATGTCTTTTTACCCTAAAGAAGGTGAGCCCTTGTGGTCTAAATACTCAACAGAAGCTGTCATGCATACCATGAAAGTGTATTCAAAATACTCTTTTGATTACCCCTACCCAACCGCACAAAGTGTTAATGGTCCTGTAGGCGGCATGGAGTATCCAATGATTACATTCAATGGCCCAAGAACTGAGCTAGAAGATGATGGAACAAGAACATATTCTAGGAGTGAAAAAGAATTTTTGATTGGCGTGGTAATTCATGAGGTTGGTCACATTTATTATCCGATGATTGTAAATTCAGATGAGAGGCAATGGACATGGATGGATGAGGGGCTAAATACTTTTGTACAATACTTAGCAGAACAAGAATGGGATATTAACTATAGATCAGACCGCGGTGAGCCAAGGTGGATGACTGAATTTATGTCCAGCAGTTATCAAGTGCCAATCATGACTAATTCAGAGTCACTGCTGCAATTTGGTAATAATGCATATGGAAAACCAGCTACTGCTCTGGTCGTTCTTAGAGAAACAATTCTGGGAAGAGAGTTATTTGATCAAGCATTTAGAGAATATTCTGTTCGCTGGAAGTTCAAAAGACCTACGCCATATGACTTTTTTAGAACCATGGAAGAGGCCTCAGGCGTTGATTTAGACTGGTTCTGGCGCGGCTGGTTTTATAGCACTGATCATGTGGATATAGCTCTCAATAATATCCATTTAGCTTCTTTAGATACATTAGATCCTCAGGTCAATCTAGCTAAGGATCGAGTAGATTTTGAAAATGAACCATTAATACTGCACGATCAACGAAATGAAGCAGCAAAAATTGAAACAAGGGTTACCGAGAGACCGGAACTTCTAGATATTTATAATGAGTATGATGAGTTCACTCCATCAGATAGAGAGATGAGAGATTCTAAAGAAGTATTAGATGATCTCTATGATAAAAATGACAGTGATCCTGAATGGAAGAAAAAAGCCTTGGTAGAAGCCATAGAAAAAGATGAGGACTACTATATCTTTGAATTCTCTAACAAAGGCGGTTTAGTTATGCCCATACCTCTTGAGATTACCTATGAAGATGGAACGAAAGAGCTTATAAGAATTCCTGTAGAAGTATGGAGAAAAAATTCCAATAAAACTAAATGGTTAAAGCGCTCTAAGCTTAAAATTACTCAAGCGGTTATTGATCCTTATTGGGAGATTGGAGATACGCAAATTGAAAATAACTACTACCCCACACGTCTTATTCCCGCAAGGTTGAAGCCAAGAGCCTCTCGCAGCAATCCTAAGAATCTGATGCAAGATCTCCTTAAAAGAAACCAAGTAATTTCTTCGCACAATTAATTAACTCCTATTATGTTAGTTGCATTCGACTTCGGTATTTCAAATACTGATATAGCTTTTTTTCAGGATAATAAAACCACTTTTCACAGTATCCCTTCAGAACATACAAGCATCAATCCTGAATTAATCAAAGAAATCTTGGATATCCATTCTTTACCGTTATCAGAAATAAGTTTAATTGGGGTTACGGGAGGAAAATCTTCTGATCTTCCTGAGAATATAGATTTAATTCCAGTAATTAAGATTAATGAAGTTGATGCAATCGGTTTTGGTGCAAAAGTTCTATATGACATTGCTGAGGAAACAACCTTGGTTATAAGTGCCGGCACAGGAACAGCATGCATTATGGTTCAAGGAAATAATTTTAACCATCTTGGTGGCATTGCGGTTGGCGGAGGAATGTTAGAGGGCTTGGGTTCTTTGCTATTCAAAAATGCCCAAGGGCAAGAAATAAATGAATTTGCCACTCAAGGTTCAAGAGAGAAACTAGATTTATTAATTGGCGATGTAGTTAATAAAATAGGCACTCTTTCCCCTGAAATAACAGCTGTTAACTTTGGAAAAGCTAAGATTGTTTCAGCAGATTCAATGGAAAATACATCTGCAGCTCTATGTAATATGGTTGGTGAAGTCATTGGAACCATTGCGTACTTAAATGCTTTGTTGATTGGATCATCGCGAGCATGCTTTCTAGGTAGGACCTCATATCTATCTGAAGTAACCAAGGGTATAGATGAAAGGCTTCAATTAGCAGGTATTTCAGCGCAGTATAATGATCATCGAGAGTATGGAAATGTTATTGGAGTCATTGAGCAACTAAAAAATCATGGATAAATATTATTTATTCTAAGAACCAAGATCACTCTTCTTCTCCTTAAGCCTCTTAAAATCTAAACCAAAGAAAGGATTTTAGTTACACAAGAACTTAGATCGCCAGTATTTAAAATAACATGATGCGCGCTCTCGCTATAGAGATTTTGTCGCTCTTGAAAGGCATCTTCAATACTTTGATTTGGCTCCTTAGCAAATCCTCTATCTAAAAAACTAGGTACTCTTTGTAAAATTTGATCAAAAGGAACTTCGAGATATATTACCAATGAATTTTGTTTAAGGTACTGCATAGCTCTAGCGCTATAAACTGCACTGCCACCAGTAGCAAGAATAGAATTGGCAAGCTCTATTGATAAAATAGTTTCTTCTTCAATATCTCTTAACTTCAAATAACCAGAATCATCTAATATGTTCTGAAGAGTTTGATTTAACTTAGCTTCTATCAATGCATCACTATCGATAAAGTGAAGGTTTAATTGTTTAGCAAGTTCTATGCCTACAGATGATTTCCCAGCACCTGCCATGCCAATTAATGATATTGAATTATTCATATTTCGTGCTGTACTATGATTTAAATTAAGTCTTTATTTTAAACCTTGAAATAGAAAATTAAATCAATATGAAATATAAATTTTTACTCTCTCTTTTAATCTCTCAAACTCTCTTTGCCTCAACTCAGCTCGTTGTCTTGGGTTCTGGCAATCCCAATCCCAATCCTGATAGAAGTGGCTCAGCCTATGCTGTTATTGTTGAGGACACTCCATATTTAGTAGACTTTGGACCAGGTGTTATAAGGCGCATTGCAGCCTTATCACCTAATTGGGGCGGCAGTATTGATGGGATGAACGTTATTAACCTTGAGCATGCTTTTTTAACTCATATTCATTCAGATCATACAGCCGGCCTATCCGACTTACTTTTAACCCCATGGGTAATGGGTAGAGAGAATAAGCTAAATCTCTTTGGTCCTGCAGGCTTAGAAGGAATGGCACTTTCTCTCTTAGATGCATATAAAGATGACATAGATTATCGAATGAATGGCTCTCAGCCCTCAAACGCAACTGGCTATAAATTTAATTTTACTGAGCTGGATGATGGCATTGTGTTCAAGGACGATAATCTTACTGTTGAAGCTTTTAAAGTTAATCATGGAGAATTTGAAGATGCCTATGGTTTTAGATTTACATCTAAAGATAAAGTCATAGTATTTTCAGGAGATACAGGTCCCTCTAAATCCTTAGAAGATTACGCTAAAGATGCAGATATTTTAGTACATGAAGTTTATTCTTATGCAGGCTTTTTAAAGAAAACTAAGGACTGGCAGATTTATCACAAAAGTCATCATACTTCGACTTATGAGGTTGGAGAGATTGCATCACGAGCAAAGCCAAAACTTTTAGTGCTTTCGCATATATTATTTTGGGGCGCAGATGAGCAAGATATCTTAGAAGAAACACGCACCACTTTCAGTGGGAATATTAAAATTGCAGAGGACTTGATGGTTATCAAGTAATAATGGTGGAGCTACGCGGGATCGAACCGCGGACCCCCTGCTTGCAAAGCAGGTGCTCTCCCAGCTGAGCTATAGCCCCACACGAGGTGCCATTGTACAAGAAATAATTATAAATGAAATATTCGATGTAACTTTTAGACAGAGAAACGAAAATTTAACTCTAAATCTGATTGCGTTGATTGTTCCCCTTTGATTCTGTAATAAAATACAGGTTCCCAAAGGAGGCTGCCTTCTTAAACCCAATGTTGAACTTGCGTTAAACATTCTTAGGAGGGTTTTGGGGAGTAAAAGCTACCACAACTTTATTTAGGCAACCCCCAATGAGATCTCTATAATTCTCTCAAGCATTCAAAGGAGCTACTCTTAACCCTGTGTTCATATTTTAGAGGAACATGCTTGAAGGGTCAGGGAGTAAAGCTACCACAACTTTGTTAAGTAGCTCCCTCAAATTTGAGAATTAAAACTTATAACTAAATCCTACTTTAAAGGTTTGAGGTTTCTGTGACCTTGCGCCATCTTTAGGAGCTCTAGCCGCAACATCTTCATTATCAGAAACATTTTCAAGAACACCATATACATCTAGATTAGCGTTGACTGCTTTTCTGATTGTAAGGTCGATATAATTGTATGCATCAATGGTTTGATATGTTCCACAAGCTGCTGTAGAACATGAGCTACCATGATCAGCTAGTCTTAAGTAACCACTCCAGCCGCCTTCAGTGATAAATCCTGCGCTAATGTTTAGAACTGAGCTAGGAATATATGGAACATCATCGCCCGCTGCTACTGTGCCCCAGTAGTCTCCATTGGAGAAACTATTTTCAAAAGTTGCATCAGTTGAAGTGAAAGTAATTGCTATAGGATAGCTAACGCCATTTTTGCCTTCAAATACTGTTGAAGAAACCAGCTCGAGTCCTGAGACATCAACTTCACCACCACTAAATGTTTGGCCTGCTTCACAGTCTCCACCGCTTGAGTTAGAACATGTTCCAACTAAGTTTGCATAATCACTTGCGAAATACATAACTTCAAGTGCTGAAGTGCCTTTATTGTATCTAAAACCAAGTTCCATGTTATCCGCTTCCTCAGCATCGCCATTGAATACAGGCGACATTCCTTGATGAAAACCAGCAACTAATTTAAGGTTATCATTCATGTCATATGTTGCCCCTATACCTGATGTGGAGTGATCTCCGGCAGAAGTTTTATTTATGTATGATGAATTTGGAACAGTCCTAGTGGCCACTCCATCGTCCCATCTGTTTTCAGTTTTATCATATTCTTCAGATCTGTGGCCAAGAGTAACTGCTAGTTTGCCGATAGTAATAGTATCTGAAACAAAGAATGAAGAAGCTTCTGTTTCTCTTAGTCTGTTATTGCTGCCTTTGTATCCAGTGCTACAAGCATATAAAGCTGAATTTGTTCCAGAAGCACTTTGATCAAAGCATTCGTACCATTGATATCTACTTTCTGAATCGTCCATGTCTCTGTAACCAACAGTAATATCGTGGTTTCCAATTTCAGTAGATGCTTGAAGCTGGAATCCTTCGTTAGTATAAAATCTGTTGTTATGCTTTAGCTTTACCTGAACAGCCAATGTGCCATCTAAAATAGCTTGAGCATTTGCATTGCCTCCGTTAGCAGCTGAAATAACATTATTAATACCATTACTTACGCCGTGTGCTTTTTTATTATTTGCTTTATCGACTTTGAACCAATCTCTGTGATAGTCATTGCTCCATGAAGTTGCAACAACATCGATGTTTCCAAAACTGCCTTTATAAGTAAGCGATTGTTGGCTAGCGTCGTTAGCCATTTCATCATATTGAGTCATGCCGTAGCGCTGTCTTGGATTTTTATTAAAACTTGTTTGTGAAAGACCTACATAAGACTGATCTGAGATCTCATCAGCTTCAACAATTTTTAGCGTTAGCTCATGGTCACCAGTTGAGTACCTGAATTTGCCCATAAAATCAGATTTATCAAATCCAGTGTTTCCGCCAACATTAGCTATAGAATCAAATCCATCGCTTGAATGCTCGTGCATTTCTAGCAAAGCGCCAAAAGTTCCATTGCTTCCACCTAAATATGCGTGTGTTCTCATCATGCCATTATCGCCAATTTCTTGAACGAGCTGCCCTTCATCCGATGATGGAATAGGTGTGCTGATTAAGTTGATGGCTCCGCCAATTGTGCTTGGTCCTTGAGTAATTGCAGATGGGCCTTTAACAACTTCTACCTGATGAATTCTCCCTGTAGTAGGAAAATAATATGCTGAAGCTGATGTATAAGGAGCTGGAGCAACTAGTATTCCGTCTTCCATAATTGAAACTTTTGCTGATCTATCAATGGTTGTGCCCCTGATAGATATATTAGGTCTTAAGCCATAACCATCTTCTGTTCTAAAGAAAACGCCTGGAACAGCCGATAGTATTTTATGAATATCGGTATCCATTGTCTTTTTCAAATCTTCATTTGAAATAACAGTGACTGATCCTGGAAGATTTCTTGCATCTTCTGCAGAGCCAACAATTGTTACTGATTCAATTGTTTCAACGTCCTCTGCAGCAAAAGCAGGAACGAGGAAGAGGATTGAAAGCAATCCCATAATCGCTATGTTAATTTTAGTCTGTAAAGTTGGCCAATGATCATTCATTTTTTATCTCCTATGGCTCAAGAAGACAAAAGGTCTAATTGAGAATCGTAATGATAATGATTCTCATTTAGAAAAACAAGCTTTAATTCATATTTATTTAATTATTTCCTTTGATGGCGAAATAAAGCCCTAGAGCGAATAAGAAAATCTGCTCACTCATAAATAATTTTTGTGTAATAAACCAATCAGCATGAGCCAAATAAAAGGCTCCAATCATAATGACTACAACAGCACCTCCACCCAACCTGGTAATTAGATGCCCTGCGCTTCCTAAAAATCCACCTAGAATAACAGCAGCGCCAGCTACTACCTCTCCCAATGCCACTAGGCTAGCTATAATTTCAGGAGCAGCAATACCCATACTTTCAAACCAAGTCACCATTTTTTCTGGTGGCAAGGGGAATTTACCAAGCCCATGCAAAATAAATGAAGTGCCCAGAACCAATCTTAAGATCCATGGTGCTAGGCCTTGAAATGGTTTAGCTATAGCATCTAAGTAATTTGAAATATTCATATAATCTCCTCTTTAGAACTTATTGTATCTGAACAATTACTGTTAATTGTAAAAATCCTATATGCCCATATATATGTGTGATACATAGGAGATTAAAATGTTTAACCCATTAAAAATGGCTGGCGATATGAAGGGCATGGAAAAGATGCTAAAGCCAGCGCTTGAAAAATTTATGAATGATTCTGGTTTCGTTAAGAAAACTGAGCTGGAAGAATTAAAAAAAAGAGTAAAAGAGCTAGAGAAAAAGTTTGAAAGCAATTAAAAGATAAATATCCTAGTTGCCCTCGTAGAAATACAGTCTCTCTATGTCATCTTCGCTTGTCGATTCACCATACTGGATCTCAATAATATGACATAGTTGATCTGAGGGATTGATAAGCTGATGCCAATCACCCTGCTTAATTTGAAAAGTATCATCGGCACTCAATTTAGATTCTAAAATATTATCTGGATCATCTGAGCTATGTTTAACAAGACATTCACCTTTGCTTACAAACCAAATTTCGTTTCTTTTTTGATGGCGCTGAAAAGACATGCCTTTACCTGGCTCTAAAATAAGCTCTTTAACTTTAACTCGGTCGTCTTGAAATAGGTTATAAAATTTTCCCCACACCCTTTCATCGCTCGTATATTGCCAATCCTTCAATATAGCACTCGAGGAATTCATTTTATGATCACCGCCAACTCCGAAGCAAAAAGTTATGCCATCAACAGACATTTCTGGAATATTGTCTGACTTGCGATCACCTCCATTACAAAAAATAATTTCTTCAGCAGGATAATTTAATTTAATCTTTTCTAGAGCCGACACGCAGCTACCTTTTTCATCATCCTCAAAATCTATCACCTCATCAACAACAACTAGGTTGGAAATTATTGTTTTTCTTTCCAGAAAAGACATAAAAAAATTGCCTTTTTTCTTTTGCAACCAACCATCACTATTCAGCGCAACAATGAGATGATCGCCAAGTTTTTTAGCTGCTTTGAAGTATTCGATATGACCAGAATGAATTGGATCAAAACCACCACTTACCACTATAATTTTAATTTTTAATACCTCTAGGCCTTTAATAGGCATAAATTATACAGTCACAATGTAATCTAAAAACACTATGGCTGTCTAATCATCTCCACCATTTCAGAGACTTCTTGGGGAGGTTTGGAAAAAAATGTTGCTACCAATGCTGCAACTGAGAAGTTAATCAACATTCCAAGAAAGCCTATCCCCTCAGGAGAAATACCCATGATCCAGTGAGAGCTATTATCAAAGGCTGGATTTATGAATTTATAATAAATGATGTAACTCGCAGTAAAAATTAGTCCTGACAACATTCCTGCAATTGCTCCTTCTTTATTCATCGATTTAGAAAAAATACCAAGCAGTAATGCTGGAAAAATTGTTGCAGCAGCTAAGCCAAATGCAAATGCAACAACCTGTGCAACAAAGCCAGGTGGGTATATACCAAATAGTCCGGCAATTATTATTGCAACAGCTGCCGCACATCTGGCATAAAATAATTCTTGTTTTTCTGAAATATTAGGTTTGAAGGTCTTTTTTAAAAGATCATGTGAAATGGAAGAAGAGATAACCAGAAGTAAACCTGCGGCAGTTGAGAGCGCTGCAGCCAGTCCTCCAGCAGCAACAAGAGCAATAACCCAGCCTGGTAACTTTGCAATTTCAGGGTTTGCTAAAACCATAATATCTTTGTCTATATAAATCTCATTTTGATTAGCTTCGTCGCTAGGATTATTTGTTAACCTTTGACCAAAATCTCCCTCTGCATCAATAAATTGCGGTCTTGTATTCTTAAATGCATTGCCGGCTGAATAATGAATAATCCCATCAGAATTTTTATCATTCCAAGCAATGAGTCCTATGCCTTCCCAGTTTTTAAACCATGCTGGAGCAGATGAGTACTCTTGATCTTGAATAGAATCTATGAAATTCATCCTTGCAAAAGCTCCAACAGCTGGAGCAGTTGTATAAAGTAAGGCGATAAAAATTAGAGCGTAACCAGCAGACTTTCTGGCATCACGAACTGACGGCACTGTAAAAAATCTTACAATTACATGAGGTAACCCTGCCGTTCCAAACATCAATGCAGCTGTGATGCAAAATATATCTATGGTGCTTTTTGAATTTTCTGTATAAGCCAAGAATCCTAATTCAGTTGTAACTTTATCTAACTTATCTAAAAGATAAGTAGAGCTATCAACCAATGTATCTCCAAAGCCAAGTTGAGGAACAGGGTTGCCAGTCATTAAAATGGAAATGAAGATTGCTGGAACAAGATAGGCAAAAATTAATACGCAATATTGAGCAACTTGAGTGTATGTAATTCCTTTCATGCCTCCTAAAACGGCATAAAAGAAAACTATAGCCATGCCAATTATTACACCTACATTTATATCTACTTCCAAAAATCTTGAAAAGACAATTCCCACTCCTCTCATCTGTCCCGCAACATAGGTAAAAGAAACAAAAATTAAACAAATCACCGCTACCAATCTTGCTGCTTTCGAGTAATAGCGAGTGCCGATAAAATCAGGGACAGTAAACTGACCAAATTTTCTGAGATATGGCGCTAATAGCAATGCCAACAATACGTATCCTCCTGTCCAACCCATCAGGTACACAGAACCATCCTTTCCCATAAATGCAATCAAACCAGCCATAGAGATAAACGAAGCAGCAGACATCCAATCTGCTGCTGTTGCCATACCATTTGCTACAGGATGAACGCCTTTGCCTGCAACATAAAAATCACTTGTAGATTTTGCTCTAGACCAAATAGCAATGCCTATATAAAGAGCAAATGAAAGTCCAACAAAAATGTATGTGAGTTCTTGTGTACTCACTGCTCTTCAGACTCAGCAGAAGTATCTTTGCGATACTTTTTATCCAGCCTATTCATCAACAAAACATAGATGAAAATTAAAAGAACAAATATATAAATGCTGCCTTGTTGAGCAAACCAAAATCCAAGTTTAAAACCACCAATTTTTATCTCATCAAGAGCATCTGACCAAAGGATCCCGAAACCAAAAGAAGCTACAAACCAAACAGCTAGTAAGGCAACTAGAATTCTAATATTTGATTTCCAGTAAGACTGGCTCGGAGTATTTTGCAAAATAAATCTTTTAGAATTTAATTAAAGGGTTATAGGTAATTCTATCAGGAATTTGATCTGCACCTGGTACATTGCGAGCTATCAAGAATGGTTTAAGTGCCTCAACTGCTTTGGGCTCATCAAAGTGGCCAATGCTTGGATGAAGATGATGAATAAAATGCAGCTGCATTGAATGATTAAGGAATCGTGGCATCCAGTGAGACCAAAAACGAGTATCTTTGTATCTGCCAGTAGACGTTCCTTGATGTGGGTAATAAGAAAAAAATACTGTGGTGTAAATAGTTCCTATCTTAGCAGGCAGCCACCACAATAAAAGAGTCTCCAAGGGAAACAGGACAACCAAGACCATTAATGTAGCTCTTAATAGAAGAGCAACAGGTATGCCTTTGTTCATGCTATTAATAAATGCTTTGTCTTTATTAAAAATTTCAAGATACTTTTTAAAGTCAGTAGATGATCCATCTGCAGCAATCTTAATAACATGAAAGAGTGACTTTGCATGCGCGTTATTATAGTCAGGATCTTTCTCAGGGTCATTCGCATAAGCATGATGCTTCATGTGCGTCACTCTTAAAATCTCATATGGATATATTAGGGTGATCAGAGTGATATGACCAACCAATGCATCAAGCCACCTTAGTTTTGGGTTGCCCCTTGAATAATTTCCATGCTGCGATTCATGAGATGGCAAATAAGCAAAACACGCACAAATAGTAGCTACCAAAAACCCCATAAATAAGGGAATGTAGCCATAAAGAACCAAGGGCCACATTGTAAGCCATACAAAAGCTTGGCCCAACCCAATTAGGATCATTTCCCATTGAAATCTTTTAGAAAGGCTTTTTGCTATTATTTTTTCTTTTTCAAAAGAAAATTCTGGAGCAATATCTGAAAATCTGTTCATAGCCACTCTCCTCTCAGTTGTGCAGTTAATCCAATCAGCCCGCCTAGCAAAAAAGCCCAAAATGAAATATTTTCTATAGAGCCTAAATAAGTAGATTGTTTTGCAATTGCATTTAAGACACTGCCAAGAAATATAAGACCAAACCAGAATTTTTTCCAATCCAGGATAATATTCAACATATTTTTAACATAAAGCATTCGATATTTCTAATCAATTATTTTTATGACATTTTGTCATATTTATGAAATTGGCTCAACTGAATGCAAAGTAATATCAAATGTAAGAGCTGCATTCGGCGGGATAGTCGGCCTACCCTCTTCGCCATAGGCTAAATTAGGATGAATATATACTTTCCATTTATCTCCTACCTTCATCTGAGAAATAGCCTTTTGACAGCCTGGAATTAATTGTGAGAGCTGAATAGTCAAAGGTTCCCCAATTTCTATTGAACTCCAAAAAATGGAGCCGTCCATAAGGGTTCCATGAAAATCTGCGGTAATAGTATCTGAAAGTTTTGGCATCATCGTATTTTCTTGAGATGACTCCAAGACAACATACTGAAGACCAGGCTCAATCTCAACAACGTTAGAGTCAAGTAAATTATTTTCTAAAAATATTTCACTTTGCTGCAAATTAATTTCTAAATTTGATTCAGGGTTACACGAAGTCATTAGAATAACTAAGCCCAAAGTAATACATATATTTTTCATGTATTAAGTATGCCAAAATTTAACTAGTTTGTTTATGCTTTAGGCTTTGAAGAAAGCTTCAAGATGCAAAGCTCCCATACCTCATCTAGATATCCAATAAACTCAATCCATTTATTTAATTTCTCTTGATCAAAAAGCGTTTTATCTAAAGAGTACCCAAAAGAAAGTTCATGTACTTCTATTTCACTTAGTTGAAAATTCCTTACCAAGGAGGCAATATCAAAACATGGGTGGTTCATTCCAGCATATTCCCAATCTAAAAAGTAAAATGCATCATTCCATAGAATATTCTTTTTATGCAGATCATTGTGAGACAGAACTTTAGAGACATCATCTTTTAACAGTTCATGATATAAATTTAATGCCTTTTTAAATAAATGCGCATCTGGAGTATGCTCAAGCAAGTCATGATAGAGACTCATTGAGTTAGAAAATATATCTGCCGAATGCTCTGGAATAGCTATGCTGTGAATAGCACTTAGGGATTTGCCTAAAGAACGAATGGATTGATTTGTATCGGGTGGATGAAAGATAGCTTCTTTTCCTTGAACATATTCCCATATTGATATTCCATTTGTTGAATCGGCATAAAGAGCTTTTGGAGCTATATCTAAATGTTGAATGTGTTTAAGGAGCATGAATTCATTCTGTCGATCAATTGCTAACCTAGCGGCACATAAAGAATCAAGCTTAATAACAGCATTCAGGTTGTTGAACGTGCATAAAAAAACTTCAGAGATAACACTCTTTGATAACTCATGTCCAAGGACAAACTCTCCAGGGATAGAGGCAATTCTCTTAGCTAGAGACAACACTTTGACCTTCTCTTACTTTATTCCAAGATTGATAGCCAAAGAATATTATTACTAAATATGTTGCAAATAATATAGCTGAAAGCCAAAGACCTCTTTCGATAAAAAGAAAAATTGAGGTTGCATCAATAACAAACCAATAAATCCAGTTTTCAAGAAGTTTTTTAGCAACCATGTAAGTTGCAACAACTGCTCCCCAGCTGACCAAAGCATCCAAAAAAGGTAAAGCTGCATCAGTATATCTTTCCAAGAGAAACCCAGATAAAAGAGAGAGAACTAAAATGATTGAAATGGTGATCATGTGCTGATATTTACTCCAAGTATTAACAATAAAACTAGGGTTGCTTGCATTACTTGCACTCCACTGCGACCATCCATATATGCCCATTACTACATAAAAAACTTGTAAGTAAGCTTCCATGTATAACCCAGCTTTCTGCATGATAAAAAAATATAAAACGGAGCTAATAATACCCGCTGTCCAGCACAAGATGTTTTGCTTGACTGCTAATATCAGATATAAAATTGCAAAAATAACCGCTGTACTTTCTAACCAATTTTGAACGATAAAATTAGAAATCATATCTAATAGAGACCCCTATATGCCTTGGATCACCATGCCTTTCATACAATGTATCGATAAAATTTGGAGCTTCATTACCAAAGTAAAAGCCTCGCACCGAATAATACTCATCAAAAATATTTCTTGCCCACAATTCATAATTCCAATTATTTTTTACATACCCTAGATTTAGATTAGTAAGCACATAAGACTTGGATTTATTGTTATGAGAATCACTGTAATAAAAACTACTTTTGCCAGTGAAATCAATCGCTAGGTATGTATGTGAAGTTGGAGCCCAATTTAATCCTAGTGCATAACTTCTCTCAGGAGCATGGGCTTGAGCACGACCATCAAGGTCTTGTCTAGATTGCCAATTCTTAATTTCAGTTTTTAATATTCCTAAATTAACGAATGCTGATAGAGACTGATTAATGTCCATATCCATATTTATTTCTAGGCCGTGGTTAACGCCCTCTGCTGCATTTTGGGTTAAAAAAGAAAAAGTATTGGGATCGCTAGGATCAGTTTGAGTAGATATGAGAACCTGCTGATCTTCTCTATCAGAATAAAATAGTACCCCATTAAAAGTTATTTTAGAATCCAAAAGTTTTGTGTTTATTCCAAGTTCATAGTTAGTTAGAAATTCAGGATCGTATGCAAGATTTTTATTTGTTGCATTAGCATCAAGTCCGAGCCCAAGATTAAACCCACCTTGCTTATACCCCTTTGCAAGGCTTGCATAGATATTTGTATCGTTGATCATATTTTTAATTAATGAAATCTTTCCTCCGGACATCTTGTCTGTGGGATTAAATGATTCTTGCAGAGAGTCTGAGTAATCAGCTTCCCAGTCCTCCCAACGCAATCCTATGGAAAATTTCAATGAAGCGGAAAGTAAATAATCTAGATTTCCAAATACAGAAAAGTTTGATGACTTATATTTACTGGAAGAGGCAGAGGCGCTGGCATAAGGTCCATAAGGATCAGAGGGATCGCCGTATAATCCATCATCTTTTTTGAGATTTGATTCCTTGAGCTCTAAATAATTAGCGCCAATGACCCACTCAAAAAAAATATTTTTCTGAAAGTCTGCAGAATCAGAGACAGCACGAAATTCTTGATTAAAGGACTTTCTATCTCTAAGGGTTTCAGAAAAATAATCATACACATAAGGAAAATGCGAATCTGTGTTGCCCCAATCAGCATCATAACTAAAGATCACATTTGTATCAGTTGAGCTTGTATAACTTTGTAATTCAAAACCATCAAATGAATGAAAAACCTTCATTCCATATGAGTTAGTTTTTTGGGAATCCATGCCCGGTCTATCCGAAAGAGTGTTTAAACTTCCGTCTATAGTCCAGATATCTGCAGGATCATTAAGATCAACCTGAGAAATTAAAAACTTGATCTTTGTATTGTCTGCAAGCTGCCAGTTAACTTTTAGGCGGCTAGTGCTTTCATCTTTGCGAGACGTATCTGATCTTTTTAAGTATAAATTTTTACGAAAACCATTTTCCTTATCGTTTCTTAGTGCAATGCGATAAGTGATATCTGAGTTTTGATCCAAAGGTCCTCCGAATGCAATACCAACACTCTTTGTTCCATAAGATCCTATAGTGACTTCACTGGTACCCTCAAAAGTATCGGTAGGATCTTTTGTTTGAATATAAACCAAGCCAGCAAGTGCATTAGCACCTATTCGCGATCCTTGCGGCCCTCTGTAAACCTCAATTTGATCAACATCAAAAGTTGTCGCAATACCTCCTTGGCCAGAATAATCAATGTCATCTATTAAAAACCCTACCGAAGAATTAGGAGTGCCTTGATAACCAGATCTTTCTCCAATTCCTCTAATTTGAAAGTAACGAGCCCTAGAATCACTTGCTGCAAAGTTTAAATTTGGAACTAAAAAAGATATCTGCTCAAAATGCTTTATTGACTGGGCTTTGATTGCATCAGAGCTTAGAAATACAACGCTGGAATCTTCTTGTGCAGCAGATATTTGCCTCCAACTGCCTTTCACGACTATTTCTTCAATAGGATCTGAAAAGACTTCTGTACTAAAAAAAGAGATCAGTAGTGAGATTAAAAAAACAAACGAAATGTTTTTGATGGTGTTCATGCAATTCCTCCGCCATTATTGTATGGATCAGGTTCAAAGGGTTTCGGTAAAGATCTCAGGTCAAATGACCACCCCTTTGCAGATGAAAGTATCTTATGATTTTTATAAAAAAAAATCTACAGAAAGTAGAATTCAATGGGGAATTTGTGTCGCTAAGATTATTTCAGGTTGCAGAGCCTAGCGATTCAGTGTGTAAAAACTTACACATTATCATTTAAATCAGTCTGATAAGTTTCAGTCAAAGCCATGACAGAAAGCAAAGTTAATAATGAAGCGAAGGCTATGTATACAGATACCCAAAATATACCGTAATCTTTCCACAACAAAGCAGCAATTGTTGGGGCAAATGCACCGCCAAGAATTGCTCCAAACTGATAGCCTAAAGTTGCACCTGAATATCTAACTTCTGTACTAAATAACTCAGTGAAAAAAGCTGCCTGAGGACCATACATCATAGAAACAAATATCAATCCTCCTGTTATAGCCAATACTATTAACCAGAAGTTCCCCGTATCTACAAGTGGGAATATTGCAAAAGCCCAAAGACCTGTAAGAATTGCTCCTGCCATAAACACTCCCTTTCTTCCATGTCTGTCGGAGTATGAAGAAAACATAAACTGAACTGGAACCATTATTGCTGAGGCAATTAAAACTGCAGCCAACATATCATCTCTTGTGATATCGGCACTGGCTACACCGTATGCAAGAAGGAAAGCTATTAATATATAAAAAGTAACCTGAATTGAAAGAAAAGCGCCAGCAGCTAAAGCTATTCTCTTTGGATATTTTTGAATTGCTTCAAGTATTGGTGATCTTCTTATGGCCTCCTCATTGTCATCTTGCTGACTTTCTCTCAAAGCTTGAAGTTCTTTAAAGGCTTTGGTGTCCTCTAGATTTAATTGAATGTACATACTTATACCAATGAGGATCGCACTGGCAAGAAAAGGAATTCGCCAGCCCCAGGAGTAAAAAGATTCTTCAGAAACCAATGCGCTTGTAGTGATAAAAGCTAAGTTAGCTAAAATGACTCCTACAGGAGCACCTGCTTGAGCAAAGGCCCCATAATATCCTCTTTGATTGGATGGAGCGCTCTCAGTAACTAATAGCATTGCGCCCCCCCATTGACCGCCAATAGCTAATCCTTGTGCAAATCTTAATGAGGTGAGTAATATTGGAGCTGTAATGCCTATCATTGCATAGGTTGGCAACAAGCCAATTAACGTAGATGACACGCCCATTAAAATTAATGCCATGACGAGAGTTTTTTTTCTACCAACTCTATCCCCATAATGACCAAAAATAATTCCCCCTATCGGTCGCGCAATAAAACCAGCTGCAAAGGTAAGCAAGGATAAAATTAAAGCGGTAGAAGGCGTAGCCTCCCCAAAAAAAGCTGTTGGAAAGATTAGGGCTGCTGCAGCTCCGTAAAGGAAAAAGTCATACCATTCAATGCTAGTTCCAGCTAATGCTGTAAGGGCTACCTTTTGCATGTTGGATTTAGAGGTGCTATCTGTGTTCATATCAATATATGACGTGAATTTATTGTCTTATGATTTCTACTTCTTCTTTTTTTCTTTTTTCTCGGCTCTTTTTTCTTTTAAAGATTTACCTTTTTTCTTCTCATTTTTTTGCTTATCTAGTCCTTTAGCCATGATGATCTCCTGAATACATTTTCATAAGTATAAAAGAAAAAAAGGAATGGTGGGTCTGGGTGGACTCGAACCACCGACCTCACCCTTATCAGGGGTGCGCTCTAACCAAGCTGAGCTACAGACCCGCTTATTGCGGACACGCATTTTAGCTTTTATTTCTTCAGGAATAAAGACTATTAAGAAAAGGGTCTTATATGCTGATAAATAATCTAAATAAGGTTGATGCCCATCATAATTAAACAGATGATGGAGCCGAACCAAGCAAGGCTTCTAAGAGGCTGTGCTACATAACCATCTTGATTAGCTGGCTTAGTATTAAAGCCTGTGGCGTAGATTAAAACAAATACTATTCTTAGCACTAACCAGATCAAAGCCAGCAAGGTATTAGCCTCAACATTTAGATAGATCGATAAAAGTGCAAATGTAAAAAATACTGGTAAAGACTCACGAAGATTGTGCAAAGCCCTTCTGGCACTTTCAGCAGGAGCTTCTCCAGCTCGCTTAGCCAAGGACATAGGCAAAATGAGTTGAACGAAATAAAGCAGGCTAGTAAATAAAATAATATTGATCATGAAGATCTCCTGTGAATTATAAGCTGCTCTTTAAAGCGTTCCCTTGTCTCTCATTTCTTTTCTAATCTTTGTTGCGCTGATATCGGTAATCGCTTCTTCAAAAACTTCTTCTTCAAATTTATAGCCCACCCCTCTGCCATAAGTAATATTCACGATATTAGGCACAAGCATAATTTCGTATTCTTGCCCACGATGAAAGTTATCTTTTGCTAAACCATCTTCAATATTCTTACAGACTGCCTCCCAATCAAAAGGATTATCGTCCTGACCATCCCCGCCTGAAGCACCTTGAACATCTCTAACCTGAATAATAACTTGTCCAGTCTTAGCAACACATCTTTTAAATAAAGCCTGATGGCCATCATGCCAAGGCTGCCATCTTCCCAACATCTGCACGGTGGGTTTTTTCCAATCAAACATTTTTTAAAATCTCCTTAGCTAGGTCGTCATGATTATGTTCATTCCATTCTGTAATATGAAAATCCACCTTAGATGGATTTTGGAAAAGCTTGTTCGTATCTTCATACCTTCCTTCGGTAATTGTATCCATCCATATTACTAGGTCAGCATCAAAATTTTCTCTGGTTGCTTCTGTGGGGCAAACAAAATCACAGATCACAAAGCGACCATGAGATTTTTCAAAATCTGCAAAAGTTTTCATGCGCATTGATTGTCTATTTCTACCCTCATCAGAAAAATCCCAATCATTTGCCATTTCTCTGACCTTATCGGCGTTATACCAAGCAGCATTAAGGAGTGGTACCAATCTTTCTGTTAAATAAGTTTTGCCGCTGCCTGGCAGGCCCATGACTAGTATTTTCATAATTTTTTTATTGTGTGCGTTCTAAAGATTGATAAAGACTAAAAAATAAGTAAAACAAGGGCATCATTGTTGCATATTTAATCAGAGTTGCTAGAACTAAAAAGCCAATACTAGAATCAATCCCTACAAGTCCACCCACCAAACCAAAAATAATTTGAATCCCTAAAAATACACTGGTTAATACAAATAATTTTGTTCCAACTTCATCCGTTGCTTGCCAAGATTCACCTAAAGCATCTAATGCCTTTTTATCTTCAAACATTATGTATAAAGGAAATAATCCCAATCTTGCATAGAGAAAGAAACCAGGTAAAACAAGAAGAAGAAAACCAATTCCATATGCCAAGGAATGCATTAAATTACCTAATAACAATGGGAAAAATTTCTTAATTCCGTTAAATAAAGCTTGATAGGGAGTGACTTCATTGTTTGAAGCAAGAGCCTTAAAAGCAATCATGACTCCACCCGAGAGACCAACAGATAAAATTAATGATAAAACTACTAAGATAAATAATTGACTAGAAATAGAAGACAAGACTTCCAACGCTGCACTGTCTGACATATTGGCATCTATTCCTATAGAGGTTACAAGATATGTCAAAGCAAATTCTATGGTCATCACCGGTAAGCATAGAATAAATAAATAGCCTATATGACGAACACAAAAGCTAACTGAGGAAAAGAATTGTTGCATTGCTCTATTATGAATTGATGAATAAAAAGATTAAAGTTTAAAGCGTTATTTTTTTAAATTTACGCTTACCTACCTGATAGATGCAAGCCTCACCCTTGCTGACTGAATGCTTTGGATCAGTAATTTTTTCTTCATTGATCCGAACAGCGCCTTGCTTAATCATGCGAATTGCTTCGGATGTACTTTCAGTCATGCCAGATTCTTTTAAAAGATTTGGTAAGAGTATTGAAGGCTCTTTCCATTCAAGAGAAAGTTCTTCTATGTTCTCAGGGATATTTTTCTTTTGAAATTGATTTAAAAAATTATGCTCTGCATTATCTGCTGCATCTTCATCATGAAAACGTGAAATAATTTCTTTAGCCAAGGAGATTTTAATATCTCTGGGGTTCATGCCATCAGATTGCTGGTCTTTTACTGCCTGTATTTCTTCTGAAGATTTAAAGCTCAATAAATCAAACCAACGCCACATAAGATCGTCTGAGATTGACATGATCTTTCCAAACATCTCATCGGGAGCCTCATCAATGCCAACATAGTTACCAAGTGATTTTGACATTTTGTTTGTTCCATCTAATCCCTCAAGAATTGGAACTGTAATGACAACTTGTGGCTCTTGATCATGAGTTCTTTGCAGCTCTCTTCCAACCAAGAGATTAAACTTTTGGTCTGTTCCACCCAGCTCAACATCTGCTTGCAGGGCAACGGAATCATAGGCCTGAATGAGAGGATATAAAAATTCATGGATCGCAATGCTTTGATTGGATTTGTAGCGTTTACTAAAGTCATCTCTTTCTAACATACGCGCAAGATTATATTGAGAGGCAAGTTTAATTATCCCTTCAGCTCCAAGCTTGCTACACCATTCGGAATTAAATCTTACTTCAGTGAGCTCTGGATCTAATATCTTAAAAACTTGATTAGTATAGGTTTTAGAATTCTTTTTTATGTCAGATGGATCAAGAGGAGGTCGAGTTTTATTTTTGCCAGTGGGATCACCGATCATGGCGGTAAAATCACCAATTAAAAATACAATCTTATGACCGAGTTCTTGAAAATGTCTGAGCTTATTGATTAAAACAGTGTGCCCCAAGTGTAAGTCGGGTGCAGTTGGATCAAAACCAGCCTTAACAACAAGTTGTTTCTTTTTTTTGAGTTTTGAGAGGAGCTCATCTTCATTAAGCAACTCATCAATTCCCCGTTTGATTAAATTGAGGTTATCTTCCATGATTTATAATTTATTATAGTATTTATATAGCCCAAAAGGATTAAATCATATGAGCGAAATACAAAACTTAAAATTTCTCTTTCCTCCTCGTGTGAAAGGAGTCAAAATTTTTGATAGTGAGGTGCTCTTCCCGGTCGGCAAAATTTATTGCATAGGAAAGAACTATGCTGACCATGCTAAAGAAATGGGTGGCGCAGTTGATAAAGATCAGCCATTTTTTTTTAGCAAGCCGCCTCAGGCCATCACTCAGTCAAATACTATTGCTTTTCCGACTCAAACCAATAATTTGCATCATGAGGTTGAGTTAGTAGTTTTTATTGGCGCTAAGTGCAGCGATGTTAAAAAAGAGGATGCTCATGAGAGTATTTTTGGCTATGGAGTTGGGGTCGATCTTACAAAAAGAGATTTGCAAGATATCGCAAAAAAAAATGGTAAGCCATGGGATCTAAGCAAGGGATTCGATAAATCAGCTCCAATATCCAAGATTCTTCAAAATGAAAAAACTATCATGAGACAAGGAGAAATTAAATTAAGTGTAAATGGGGTTGAGAAACAATCTAGCGATCTCTCGAATATGGCATGGGAGGTGGATGAAATAATTAGCTGGTTATCAAAATTTATTATTCTTCATCCTGGCGATATTATTTTTACAGGAACGCCTGCTGGAGTTGGGAAGCTAAATCCTGGAGACCAGATTGATGCAAGCATTGAATCTGTTGGCTCCTTATCTTTTAAATTAGTATGAGACTTTAATTAGCAAATTATTATGTCTAAAAGATTATGGATAAGAATCATACCCTATGGATTATTGGCGCTGTTCACTGTTTTAGTTGTCTATGATCCGACTTTAGATGCTTCCCAATTGGAGAATACCCCAGTAACTCAGATAGCTGATATTTCTACTCAAGAGTTATCGAATAATAAAATTAAAGAACTTCATGTCGTTAAAAGTGGTGAAAATTTATCAGTTATTTTTGAAAAGTATTCAGTATCTTTAAATACAACCTACCAAATTTTTCGCAAAGATAAGAGCGGAGAAGTAAAAAATATTCAGCCAGGTAATAGACTAGAATTTACATTTATTGGTTCTGAACTTCAGTCAATCAGAATTATTAAAAGTCCTGTATTGGAATTTCAAATACTTGCCCGTCCTAAGATTGAAATTACCAAAATTGAAAAAACTCCTGAACAAATAATTTCATTTAAATCTGGAATCATTCAATCATCATTTTATTTAGCTGGCCTTAAAGCAGATATTCCTGAAAGTGTGATCATGGATTTGGCATATATCTTTGGCTGGGATATTGATTTTGTGTTTGATATTCGTGCAAATGATAAATTTAGAATTTTGTATGAAACTCCCTTTGTGGATGGGGTTAAAGTCGCTAATGGCAGCATACTATTTGCTGAATTTTATAATGATAATAAAAGATATTCAGCTATTAGGTTTAAAGGAAAAAATAAATTATGGGATTATTTTGATGGCGAAGGAAATAGTTTAGAAAAAGCGTTTTTAAGAGCTCCTCTAGATTTTGCGTATGTTAGTTCGCACTTTAACCCGAATAGACGTCACCCAATTTTAAACAAAATACGGGCTCACAATGGAGTGGATTATGCGGCCAAAAGAAATACTCCCATTCGGGCCACGGGAGAGGGAGTAATTGAGTCAGTGGGTTGGAAAAGTGGTTATGGAAGAACGGTTGTTATAAGGCATGGGGGAGATATTTCTACTCTATATGCACACATGGAGAAATACGAATCGTCTCTCGTGAAAGGCAGCAAAATTAAACAAGGGCAAACTATCGGGTACGTGGGAGATTCGGGCTTAGCAACAGCGCCTCATTTACATTATGAATTTAAAATTGGCAATAAAAGGAGTGACCCGCTGAAGGTATTGCTGCCCTCTGCTTTACCATTAAAAAAATCACTTATGCCTGAATTTCAAAAATTACAGTCTGAATACTTAAAAAAATCTAATAATTTTTTATCTCGAGATCCAAATGCCCAATTCTTTGAATAAGCTATACATCGGAACAATGAGCGGAACTAGCTTTGATGGAATAGATGTGTGTGCTATCTCGGTAAGAAAAAAAATAGATCTTGTCCATTTTTCATCCTTTAAGTATCCGCCAAAGCTAAGAAAAAAAATTGCAGCAGTAATAGAAAATCAAATTCTTAGCCTTAAGGATTATGGTGAATTAAATATTCAGATAGGGCTGGCTTTTGCTAAAGCAATTAATACATTTATAAAGCAAAATAATTTTTCTTCATCTCAAATTATTGCTATTGGTTTGTCGGGTCAAACCCTCTGGCATAATCCACAAGGCAAATACCCATTCTCGATTCAGGCTGGAGATGCGGCAACTGTTTCAAAAGCATGCGGTATTGATGTTGTCCATGATTTTCGAAATGATCATATTTCACTTGGTGGAGAAGGAGCACCTCTAGTTCCTGAATTCCATCAGAGACTCTTTTCTACATCAAATCAAGATAGGTTAATTCTAAATATTGGAGGCATCTCTAATTACTCGTATTTAATAAAGTCTAAAGATTTCTTCGGCTCAGATTCAGGCCCAGGAAATGCATTATTAGATTCATATTGCCAAAAGTTTCTTGATCAAGATTATGACCGCAATGGTTTGCTGGCAAGAAAAGGTACAGTGCATAAAGCATCTTTGAATAAAATGTTAGCTCATCCATTTTTTAAAAAGAGGCAGCCCAAATCTACGGGTAAAGAAATATTTAATCTTACGTTAATTCCAAAAAGCCTCTTGCAGCAGAGTTCTGAAAATATCTTAGCTACTTTGACGGAACTAACTGCTATAACTATCGCGCAAGCCATTAAGCATAAACAGCAATCAATAAATGAAATAATTGTGTGTGGAGGAGGAATTAAAAATCTATTTCTGATCGAGAGAATTGGTCATTACGTTTCTTTGCCCATAGTTTCATCTGAACTCATGGGGTATGACCCTCAGTCAATAGAAGCTATGGCTTTCGGATGGCTGGCAAGTCAAAGAGTTACAAATAAACCTCTGATAGTAGGGAAAAGTAAAGGGTTAGTTGGAAAAATAACAAAATTTAAGTCGTAAAAGATTCTCCACATCCACAGGTAGTTTTGGCATTAGGATTGTTTACAATAAATTTAGAGCCCGAAAGATCTTCTACATAATCTAATGAAGATCCATAGAGATATGGGTAGGACAGAGAATCAAGCAGGATAGAAAAATCTGGGAACGAGATAATGTCATCGTCACCTGCAGGGCTTTCATCAAACTTAAATCCATACTGGAAACCTGAACAACCTCCTCCTGTTACATAAACACGAAAGTTATTTGTTTCGCTGGCAGGCAATAAAGACTGTATACGCTGAATAGCATTATCAGTTAGATTGATTGCAGTAGGTTCATTTTCCATTATTTAGTAGTTTATAGGATTAAAAATAGATTCAACAATAGAAAGAGGAAAGTTTTTCGTTATGCTAGAGCTAGAAGAGATAAAATAATTAAAATGGACCTATACCTCATATACAAAACCTTACATATTCTGTTTATGGTCTCATGGTTTGCTGGAATATTTTATCTACCTCGACTGTTTGTTTATCATGTAGAAAGTGACAGCTTAGAGGTAAAAAATCAGCTCTCGATTATGGAAAAAAATCTATTTAAGTTTATTACGCCACTTGGAATCTTAGCGTTAATTTTTGGAATAATGATGGGGTTACTGAGCTCAAATTGGTCAGTATTCTTTACTCAGGACTGGATTGTAGTGAAGATTTTTGTCGTTGCTTTGTTGGCGAGTTACCAACTAATGTGCTGGAAGATTATGCAAGAACTTCTAGCTGATGATCATCATTGGACCGGATTGAAGCTTAGAGTTTTTAACGAAGCTCCGGTCATATTGTTGCTTCTTGGAATTATTGCAGCAGTTTTCAAGTTTTAATTGAGAGATCTCATTGGAAATGAGTCATTAATTTAAATATAAAACTCTTAATTTGATATGATTGCCGATATTAAATTGAACCTTAAAATTAAAAAAATAAAGATTACTTAAGTGTCGCTAAAAAGAACAAACTCAGACTTACTTTTTAACAAAGCCAAAACTTTAATGCCGGGAGGCGTCAATTCTCCAGTACGGGCATTTAAAAATGTTGACGCTAATCCAATATTTTTTAAATCTGCAAAGGGTCCAATCCTTACGGATGAAGACGATAATAATTACATAGATTTTATTGGATCATGGGGTCCAATGATTCTAGGACACTCAAACCCAATCATTGTTGACGCTGTAAAAAAACAGCTTGAACTTGGAACCAGCTATGGTGCTCCAACAGGAATAGAAAATAAATTAGCAGAGCTGATTAAAATTCAAGTTCCCAGTATGCAAAAACTCAGAATGGTTAACTCAGGAACTGAGGCGACTATGAGCTGCATCAGACTAGCACGAGGTTATAGCGGTAAAAATAAAATTATTAAATTTACAGGATGCTATCACGGTCATGTAGATTCCCTGCTAGTAAAGGCAGGTTCCGGTGTTTCAACTTTTGGGTTACCCGACTCGCCTGGAGTCCCTGATGAGTTAGCAAAGCTGACCTATAGTTGCCCATACAATGATGTGGATTCCGTTACCAAAGTAGTGAATGAAATTGGAGATGACTTGGCTGCAATAATTGTAGAGCCTATTGCAGGAAATATGGGTTTTGTTCCTGGACACAGTCATTTTTTAAACGCTCTAAGAGATTTATGTGATCAAACAGAGGCTGTATTAATTTTTGATGAAGTTATGTCTGGCTTTAGAGTTGCATTGGGTGGGGCTCAAGAAATTTATAACATTAAACCAGATCTCACAGCCCTGGGAAAAGTTATTGGTGGGGGTCTGCCGGTGGGAGCATTTGGTGGCAAAGAATCTATCATGAATCAATTGGCACCAATTGGTCCTGTATATCAAGCAGGCACTTTATCTGGTAATCCTTTGGCAATGAGTGCTGGAATCGCTTTAATGACTGCATTAATTGATATGAACCCATTTCAGAGTCTTGAGCAATCATCAAAACATCTTTTATCAAGCATCAAAGAAATATGTGATGCAAAAGGTATCCCATTTTCTCATGCTTCCATAGGTGGAATGTTTGGATTTTTCTTTTCAGAAGAGCTGCCAAGAAATTTTGATGAAGTTGTGAAGACTAATGATGAATTATTTATAAAGTTTTTTAATACAGCCTTGAAGAATGGAATATACTTTGCCCCTTCAAAATACGAGGCTGGTTTTATTTCTACCACTCATAATTCAAGTATTCTTGAACAAACAATAGAAAAAGTTAATCTCACCTTTAAGGAGTTTTAAAATGAAAAATGATATCAGTGCAATTGGAAATGCTTTAGTCGACACAGTTTTTAAAGTGCCGCATGAGTTAATTGAGGAGCTTGGTCTAGAGATTGATCAGATGACCCTCTCTAGCGCAGAAGAGCAGGCACCTATTATAAGTAGACTAATAGAGTCTGATGCTGAAACTGTTTCTGATTGTGGTGGCTCTGCTACCAATAGTCTTGTTGCTGCAGCTAGCTTTGGGGCATCTTGTTTTCATGCATGTAAAGTCACGAATGACGAGGATGGTATTAGATATTTAGAAAGCTTAAAAGCGGCCGGGGTATCTCATAAGGGAGATATGGCTTCAGCAGACTCTATGCCAACCGGGAAATGCTTAATCTTGGTTACTCCTGACGCAAAAAGAACTATGACAACCTCATTAAGTGTTAGCTCTTTTATGGATAGTCAAGATCTTGATTTAGATGAGATTGCAAATTCAAAAATTTTTTATGTTGAAGGCTATATGGTCACAAGCGATGAAAACTATGGATGCGTCTTAAGTGTACTCGAGCACCTTAAAAACTTTCCAGACGTTAAAATCGCTCTTTCCTTGTCAGACCCTGGTATTGTTGCAGGTTTTATAGATAAATTTAAAGAAATAGAGGCTTATGGCTTAGATTTTATTTTCGGCAACGATGATGAATTTATGATGTTTGTTGGTGCTTCAAATCTTGATGAAGCGTTTGATCTGTTGCAGTCTAAAAACTATATATCCGTTATAACTATGGGCGAGCAAGGGAGTGCAGTCATCAGCCCCAATGAAGTTATTAAGACCCCGAGGGTGAATATTGAGCCTGTAGATACAAATGGTGCTGGAGATATGTTTGCTGGCAGCTTTATGTTTGCATTGTTGCAGGATCATGATTTGAAGGCATGTGCAGAATTTGCCAATTATGGTGCGGCTCGTGTAGTAGAAACATTTGGACCAAGATTAACAAGAGATGGGTATCAAGAAACATTAAAAAGTTTTCAAAAAAGCTAGCTTAATATGGTTCTTTCTGATAATTTCAGTCGCCTTTAAAAAATTTTTAACTAACTTATGCCTAAAAAAGCTGATACAAAAAAAGTCAAAACTACGACGACCAATGCAAAATCGACAGCAACAAAAAAAGCTACACCTAAAAAATCATTAGTTAAAAAGACTAACGTAAAGAAAGTAGCAGTTAAGAAGGCTCCAGCAAAGAAAGTAGCAGTTAAGAAGGCTCCAGCAAAGAAAGTAGCAGTTAAGAAGGCTCCAGCAAAGAAAGTAGCAGCGAAGAAGACTGCCACAAAGA
>ENA-ORDR01000152-ORDR01000152.1-marine-metagenome-genome-assembly--contig:-NODE-152-length-35292-cov-20.570552_pt1 | contig 35292 bp, 27 predicted proteins | sample MGYA00240993_ERZ508538 | MGnify/ENA primary metagenome ERZ508538 (study PRJEB26207, sample SAMN05421999) | marine metagenome | isolation source: Monterey Bay, California, USA | place: USA:Monterey Bay... | reverse complement strand
TTACTATTTGGAAAATATTGAACACAACTTCTATATCCAGGGTTATTATTATCAGCTATTGTTTTCCAAGTCTTTCCTCCATCTCTAGTGATAATTTTATTTAAACTATCTATTTCAGGTTTAGTATAGTCTCCTCCAATAGCATACCCATTATTCTTGTCATAAAAATCAATACTAAATATTCCAGTTGTAGATTCTCCTTGTAAAATAGGGGTACTAAAAATTTGCCAGCTCCTACCCTTATCTTTTGAAAAATACACTCTACTATTTATTCCCCCACTTGCAATCCAAGTATAATTATCAATAATTGAAATATTAGTGTCACTTGCTGCAAAAAACCCTTCTGAATCTTTTATGTTACTAAAAACAGAACAGTCCAATTTATTCCAAGATTCGCCCCCATCTCTTGTTATAATAACACTTATACAATTATCTGTATAATCACCCACTGCAATTCCTTCATTATCATTCCAAAACTCGATAGAATCATAAAACACTTTAGGATGGGTCTCTTTGTATACAACATTTCCATTTTTATAAAGCAATGCAGGATCTCCAATTGACATTGCAAACACATCATTTTCAGTAAGAGCTAATGATCTAAAATTTGGAACAATTGAATCGTTTTCAATTTCATAATTAATTTCTGAAATAACATCGCTTTTATCAATGTCAAAATACAGAATAGATCCGTTTGAAGTTGCAGAATATACTTTATTGTTCTTAATTTCTATTGCTCTAATATTTATATTTGAATCTATTAAAACAGGACTAATTTTTAAACTTGAAATTTCACTATCTATAGAACAGGAACTAAATACCAATAGAATTAATAAATAAAAAAAAGTCTGTCTTGTCATAATTTAAATTTTCTATTGTTAAATTTAAAGGAATTAAAATTAACAAACATGAGGAACTTTTCTATATCACTATTATTAATCTCAATATTATACAGTTGTAATCAAGTACAAAAACCAAGAATTGCAATAGCAGGACTTGCTATTGAGTCTAGTACTTTTTCCCCTGCTAAAACATTAGAATCTGACTTTAAAGCTAGAATTGGCGAGGATATTTTTAGCTATTACCCATTTTTACAAAAAGATTCAATTTACAGAGAAAAAGCGGAATGGATTCCAACTATAAGAGGTCATGCTATTCCTGGTGGTATAGTAACAAGAGAAGCTTATGAATCATTAGTAAATAAAACTTTAAAAAGATTAAAAGAAAATCTGCCGTATGATGGATTATTTTTTGATATTCATGGTGCAATGAGTGTTGAGGGTATTGACGATCCAGAGGGGGATTTTATAAAACGAGTCAGAGAAGTTGTTGGTTACGATACTTTAATATCTACATCAATGGATCCTCACGGAAATGTTTCACATGAATTAGCTAAAGAAACTGATCTAATAACAGCTTACAGAATGTCCCCTCATGAAGATGCTATTGAGTCCAAAAGAAGAGCCGTTACTAATTTGATTGAAAGATTAGAATCAGGAAAAGGAAAACCGCTTTTCAAATCAAGAATTAAGGTGCCAATTCTTTTACCAGGTGAAAAGACAAGTACCAGAATAGAGCCAGGAAAAAGTTTATATGCAAAAGTAGATCCTGAAACTAAAAAAGAAGGCGTCATAGATGCTGCCATTTGGATGGGATACCCTTGGGCTGATGAACCTAGAAACCATGGTGTCGTTGTTGTTTATGGAGATAACAAGGACGAAGTAGCAAAGTCTTCTGAGTACTTAGCAAAAAGTTTTTGGGATGTGAAAGATGAATTTGTATTTGTTGCACCAGTTGGAACATTAAAAGAAAGTATAAATCTTGCTTTAAAAAGTAAAACAAAACCATTTATTATCAGTGATATGGGCGACAACCCTACAGCTGGAGGTGCAGGTGATGTCACATGGACTCTTGATAAATTATTAAATACTAAAGAATTTAAAGATAAAAACGGACCATCATTAATATATGCTTCAATTCCTGGTCCAAATCTTATTAAAAATGCTAAAAACCTTACAGTTGGTGATTACGTTGAAGGATATGTAGGTGCAGATGTAGACAATAGATTTTCTCCTCCTATTTTTTTAAAAGGCATCATTAAATCTATTAAAAAAGGGGATGTCAATGCTAAGACTGAAATAGTTGTTCAAAATGGAAGTATTAATGTTATAGTTACACAGAAAAGAAAACCCTATCACTATATTAAAGATTTTACAGATTTGAATTTAAATCCTAGTGAATCCGATATTGTAGTTGTCAAAATTGGATACCTAGTTCCAGAACTTTATAATATAAATAACGGATGGATAATGGCTCTTACTCCTGGTGGTGTAGATCAAGATCTTTACAGATTAGATTATAAAAGAATTCAACGTCCAATGTTTCCAATTGATGAATTTAAAAACGATCCAGATTTAAAAGCAGTTTTTATTCCAATGTCAAATTGAAATTATTTTTTTTTAAATTTTGTAAATAAAAATTCTTGAGTTGTATTAAATGGAGTGTTATGAATACTGATTTCTGATTTAATCAACTTAAAATCATTTTTAAGTAAATTAGAAATAGAATTCTTACTGTATCTTGAAACTTCAAGACCGCTACATTTTAAGGGACCATTCTCTGAAAATGTGGCTATTATTAAATTCGCATCAACATTTAATGAATTTTTTAAAAGTTTTATATAATTCTTTATTTCTAAGCTATCCTTTAAAAAATGAAATGCAGCACGATCATGCCAAAGGTCATATTTATGTTTTGGTTTAAAATCATTTATATCTGATACAATCCAATTAACTAGTTTTGATTTTAAACCTAACCTTTTTTTAGTTTTCTCAATGGATTTTAATGAAATATCTAAAACCGAAATATTCGTATATCCTAGATTAAGTAAATTATCTACCAGCCTACTCTCCCCTGCTCCAATATCTATTATATGTGAATCTAGATTTAAATTTAAACTACAAATAAAATCAAGTGAAAGTTTTGGTGATTTTTGAAACCAACTTACTTCATTTTCATTCTTTTTATGATAGACTTCTTGCCAATGTTCTTCAAGACTTTTGTTCATATTTCAATAATATCTTATAAAAATAGACTCTTATTAGTAAAATTAAACTACATTCGCCAAAAATTAATAAAAATATTTAATATGAAAAATGGAATTGTAAAATTCTTTAACGGTTCAAAAGGATATGGTTTTATCAAGGAAGAAGGAGTGGAAAAAGATCATTTTGTTCACGCTTCAGGATTAATTGACAGAATCGATGAAAACGACAAAGTTGAATTTGAATTAGAAGAAGGTCCAAAAGGTCTTAGTGCTGTCAACGTAAAGAAAATTGACTAATTAATTTTAGTAAAATTTTAGTATAAACTCTTTTTTTAAGAGTATATAAATGACAAAGGTTGTTTCTCTTGAAGCAGCCTTTTTTTGTTATAAAAAATTTAAAATTATAATTAAAAAAGTTTAAGTTTTAACAGTTTTCTTAGTGACTAAATAAATTCCAACAAAAATCAAAACCATTCCCACAACACTAACAAGTGTTAATGAATCACTTTTAGTTGAAATTGCGAAAACAATCCCAACAATTGGTTGAAGATAAATAAATGAACTTACAGATGAAGCGCTTAATTTAGTTAAAGCATATGCATTAAATAAATAGGTAAAGAAAGTAGTTCCAACCACGACAAAAATCATTGGAATAATAGCCTCTTTTATTGGTAGATTTGTCCAATCAACCTCCGAAAATTGATTTATAGTAACTGGTAAATTCATAATCACCCCTAATAGAAACAACCATTTAAGTAAAGTGATAATATTATATTTAGCAATAAGCGGTTTTACCAGAACTAGGTAAAGGCCGTAAGCAAATGAATTAACAATAAACAAAAGGTTTCCAAGAGGAATATTTGGAGCATTAACTCCAGTTTTCGCTGTGTAGAGTACAAGTATTAATGCGCCAATGAAACCTGAAATTATTCCAAAAGCTTTCATGCTTTCAATTTTTTCTTTAAGTAAAATAGCAGAAAAAATGAATACTATAATTGGGGAAAGGGTTATCATGACAGAACTATTAACAGGTGTGGACAACTCTAAACCTTTAAAAAATGCTAGCATATTTATAACCATTCCTAAAAAAGAACAAAGAATAATTCTAGGCCAATCTTTTTTGTCTATTCTCTCTGATTTAATAAATAAACTAACTGTCCAAAATAATAATGAAGCACCAATAACACGCAAAAGAATAAAAGCATAAGGACCTATATATATTGGCATTACGTTTTTGGCAACAGTATGATTTAAACCATATATTAATGTCGCACCAAAAGCAGCTAAAAAACCTAAAGATCTATTACTCAATTAATAAGATTATTATATATTGTAAAGGTAATTTATATTATAACAAACTATGAATCTTAAAAATTTATTTTCATTAATAATCATCTCTTTTTTATTCTCATGCTCAAATCCAAATTACGAATATGTTCTTAAGGATGATGCATTTAGAAAAACTATAAAAACCGGAAATTTCACAGAACTAACTAATGGGTTTACTTATTATGAGATTGAAAATAGATTTAACGAAAACACATTAGTATTTATACATGGATTTTCAGTTCCATCATACATATGGGATAAAACGTATAATACTGCAAAAGAAAAAGGTTTTAAGGTTGTTAAATTAGATTTATATGGAAGAGGTTTTTCAGACAACCCTGATATAGATTACACAGATGAATTATTTGCAAATCAAGTTATTGAACTCCTACAAGAACTTGAAATAAAAAAGGCTACATTTTTAGGATTATCAAATGGTGGAAGAGTTATTTCAAAATTAGCAGATTTAAAACCTAACATGATAGAAAAACTAGTTTACGTTTCTGCTTCAAGTTTTAATAGTCATGAAAATAATGTAAATAAAAGTGTATCAAAAGAAGAGGTAAATGCCTTTATTAAAAATAGATATCCTACAATATCATCTGGGCAACTATCCGATTTTAAATATCCTGAAAACTATCCTCTTTGGGATGACAAGTATGAGGAATTATTAAAATTTAAAGGTTTTGCGAGAGCTTTAATTTCTACTGTTAAAAATCACAAGAATTTAGATTTAGAGAATAAGGAAATTAGTGATTCGAATAAAAAAGTATATACTATTTGGGGGGATAGTGATTCGGTAGTTATTTTCAATGATATAAAAGGAAAATTAAATAAGCTTCTTCCGAATAGATTTGAATATACTGTACCTAATTCTGGTCATCTCCCCCATATTGAAAATCAAAGTGATTTTGAAAAGTATTTATTTGAAGTAGTTTTAAAATAATAATTTATTCGGGAAATAGTGAGGGGTTTTTCTGTTTAATTAAATAACCATTTTTTCTAATATAATCTGGATAATTAAGCTCTTTTATAACAATACCAGTATTACTTTCCAACCAGTCCGCTACTAAATGTCTGTGACAAAATTTAGTTTTAGCACAATTACACATTAAAATAGGTTCTAATCCGGCCGTAAGTAAATTAATATGTTCTAAAACATTACTAGCATTTAACTCAGAAAGCATCTCATTATATTCCGAAACAAATTTTTCTTCAGTTATTTTTTTTCTTTTAAAATTATCTAATAGTCTAAAATTCGGAGCCAAAGCTTTATATTCAAACATAATATCAGAGGAGTTAGATGGAAATAATGAAATGGACACCCCTCCTTCAATTTCTGAATTCTTTAATATGTTAAAGCTTGCTGTTTTGATAATAATAATTTAAATGAATTTAGATAATTTAATCAAATTCTCAAAAAAAATATATTATTCATAGAAGAATATTATTATATGTAGTAGAATTTCAAAAAAAAAGATGATTTTTAACACTAAAAATTTTTATTCTTAACATTATTTTAACATATTTGTTATAAATCAAATAATTATATATGAAAAAACTAAACTTTTTGATGACATTATCTCTTATGTTAGTGTCATTCTGGGGATTTAGTCAGCAAGTTACTATAACAGGTAATGTAGCTGATGACAGTAGTCTTGCTCTCCCTGGAGCAACAGTTATAGTTGAAGGCACCTCTAACGGTGTTACAACTGATTTTGACGGAAATTATTCAATTACTGCAAGTGTTGGAGACGTATTAGTCTTTAGCTATGTTGGATTTGAAACTAAAACCGTTACTGTTGGAAGAGACAGAAAAATTAACATTCTACTTAACACAAGTAATGAGCTTGATGAAGTAGTTGTTACTGGTATTACAACAAGAAATTTAAAACGATCAACTAGTAGTACAGTTGTAGTTGATGCTGCCCAAATTGAGGGTGTAGCAATGACTTCTCCTGATGCTGCCCTTCAAGGTAGAGTTGCTGGTTTAAGAGTTGTTTCTCAATCTGGTACACCTGGTTCACCAACTTCGATTAGAATTAGAGGTGAGGGATCTATTACAGGATCAAACTCTCCCCTATTTGTTATTGATGGAGTTCCTGTTGTTAACGGATCTTACAGTCCACTTACAAATGATTTAGGTGTTTTATCTATGATAAATCCTTCTGATATTGAAAGTATTACTGTATTAAAAGATGCTTCTGCTACTGCTCCATATGGAGCAAGAGGATCTAATGGTGTTATTGTTATAACTACTAAATCTGGTTCTGCTGGTGAAGTACAATATCAAATAACTAGTAACTATGGATTCCAAAATTACGCTATGGACGAACGTCCAATGCTTACTGGAAACCAAAGATTAGAACTTGGAGCTGAAACTTTAATTAACGATTACGGATGGGATAAGGAAAGAGCTACAAACTATGCATTAAATGTATTTGCAGGAGCTGCTGCATGGGATGCTGGTGGAAGAGTGGATGGAAACTGGGATGAAGCCGTAAAGGTTAAGGATGCTCCAGATGCTGTTTACAATTTCTCTGCATCAGGTGGTAATGCTACTGAAAACTTCAGATTATCTCTAGGACACAGAAAAACTATGGGTACATCTATTGGTGTTAACTACGAAAGTGTTAGTGGTGCTTTTGATTACAAGAAAAAAGCTAATAAAGTGGACATTACAACAAGTGTTAGAGTTTCTAATGCTGTTCAACAAGGTCAGTTAGAAGGTAGTTCTTATTTTGCTGCTCCTCAGATGACTAGAATTTTTATGTCACCTTTTCAACAAGTTAAAAATGCTGATGGAACTTTAAATACAAATCTTTCAACTAGTGTTTTTAATACTGTTTACTTAGCCGAAAATAACATTAGTGAATTAGATGGTACAAGAGCATTATCTAATACAGCTTTAACATATTCATTTTCAGATAATTTAAAGTTTCAAACTAGATATTCTTTAGATTATAACTTAACTAATTCTCATAGATACCAAAATGCTGTTCATGGTGGTGGTGTAAGTGATAACGGATATGCTTACCAATCAACTGGACGATCATTCACTTGGGCATTTGCTAATCAATTAAAATGGGATCAAACTTTTAATGATGTACATTATGTTTCAGCATTAGCTCAAATGAGTTTTCAAAAACAGAAATATAATTTCTTAAGCTCATCTGGTGAAAACGTTGCAACTGATAATCTAATTTATGTATCAAGTTTTCAAACTAACCAATCCGCTTCTGGATCGTTTAGTGACTGGAAAGAATTAGGATATTTAGCATTATTAAACTACTCTTATGATGACAAATATATTGTTGACCTTTCTTACAGATATGACGGATCTTCAAGATTTGCTATGGATTATAGATTTGGTGGATTCTGGTCTGCTGGTTTAGCATGGAACATCACTGAAGAAGATTTTCTTTCAGACAGTGATATTGTAAACAATCTTAAATTAAGAGTGTCTCTTGGTGAAACAGGAAATAACAGTGTAGGACTTAACTCATACCAATCATTATTTGGTTATGGTGGTTCTTATGATGATAATGGTGCGGTTTCTCCATCATCATTTGGTAATGGTATATTAACTTGGGAAAAACAAGCTCAATATGACATAGGACTTGATTTTAGTTTATTGGATAATAGAGTTTCTGGATCAATTGTAGCCTTTAACAAGAAAACAAGTGATTTATTACAAAGTGTTCCTCTATCTTTAACAAGTGGTCACTCATCTCAATCTCAAAACATTGGTGAAGTAGAAAATAAAGGTATTGAAATTGAACTTTCATCTGATGTAATTAGAACTGACAATTTTACTTGGTCTATATATTCTAATTATGCAACTTTAGAAAACAAGATTACTAAACTTGCTAAAGATGCAGAGGGTAACGACTTAAATATCGACGGTGGTTACACGAGATCTAGAGTTGGAGAAGAGTTAAATTCTTGGTATTTAAGACAATGGGCTGGTGTAAATTCAGACACGGGTAACCCAATGTATTATAAAGGAGGAGAAAGCTATGATATGACAATAGTAAACAGTTTAAATCAGGCTGAACAAACACCTGTAGGAAACAGATTACCAAAATATACTGGTGGTCTTGGAACAAGAGTTAACTGGGGCGGATTTTATGCTGATGCAAACTTCTACTTTTCAGGAGGAAACAAAATCTACGAAAGATGGAACTGGTATTCTCAGGCAACTAACTTGTTATCAACTCGTTACTACCAAGGTGCTGCTTCACTTATGGACAGATGGCAAAAACCTGGTGATATAACAAATGTACCTAGAATGAGATGGAGTACAAACAGAGATGCTACTGGTTCTGGTAATTCTACTAGATTTTTATATGATGGTGATTACGTAAGACTTAGAGATCTTGTAGTTGGTTACAATATCAACAGAGATGCTGCTGAAAAGCTAGGATTCGATTCTATAGCACTTAATGTAAAAGGAACAAACCTTTGGACATGGGTTAAAGACGATGGTCTTCAAGTTGATCCTGAAGTAGCATTTAGTGGAAGTTGGGAAATTTATACTCCAATCCTTAAATCAATCTCAGTTGGTCTAAATTTAAAATTTTAATAATATGAAAAATATATATAGATACTTATTAATATTTACCGCATCTGCTCTAGTAGTGTCGTGTGGTGAAAGCGATCTAGAACCAACACTGGCTTTAGATAAAGACTTAGATAGTGGTATAAATTCTGCTGCTGATTTAGGTTTTGTTTTAAATAGTGCTTATGACAGAATGAGTGTCACAGGATACTATGGAAGAGATCAAATAATCATGGGTGAAGTTAGAACTGACAACGCTTATGCTAATGGTAACTCAGGAAGATTTTCAAACTCTGATATGGATTATTCATCTAATGGTGCAGGTCCATGGTCATCTATTTATAGAGTTATAGCTATTACTAATATTGTAATTAATGCCGATACATCTACCTTAACTGGAAGTGCTGCTCAAATTACTCATATACAAGGTCAAGCTCATGCTCTAAGAGCTTTAGCTCATTTTGATTTACTTCAGGACTATGGTCAACATTTTATTGATGGTCAGGGTGGTGCTAGCTCTTTAGGAGTTCCTTATGTGAAAACCTATAAAGACGCTGATTATTTAGAACCCGAAAGAGGAACTGTTGGATCTAACATTGGTGATATTGCTGCAGACTTAACTTCTGCAATTGGTATGATGGACGACTCATTTAACACATCAACAAGCTACATGACTAAAGCAGGTGCTTATGCAATACTTGCAAGAGCAACATTATATGCTGGATCTGTAGATCCCAGCTTATATGCAACTGCTGACTCAGCTGCTAAATGGGTAATTGCTAATTCAGGTGCTTCACCTGTTAGTTCTTCTGGTTTTGCTTCATCTTACACAACTGACAATGCTTCTAATTCATTATTTGAATTAGCGTTTTCAGGAACTGACAGTAGAGGAATTAACGGAATAGCTTATATATTAAGAGGAACTTCTTATGGAGATGTTAGAATATTAACTGGTGATTCAGGAGCTCCTGATCTTATGGATATATATGGAGTTGGAGACGTAAGAGGAGCAGCTAATATGGTTGGAACTGCTCAAGGATATCCTACAATGCTAGGTAAATTCCCTAGTATGAACGGTGAAGATAATGTTACTTTATTTAGAGTTGAGGAGATGCATTTAATTGCTGCAGAAACTAGTCTTAGAGCTGGTAACGCTGCTGATGCACTATCATATTTGAATAACATTCCTGCAATAAGAGGATTAGGTGCTGATTACTATGCTTCTGCAACTTTAGAAAATATTCTTGAGGAAAGAAGAAAAGAATTTGCATTTGAAGGTCTTAGATTCCATGACTTATCTAGAATGGGAATGGACATGCCTTCTGTTGATCCGTTTAAGCAAACAAATGATGACTTAACTGGAACTCCTCCAGCATATGGTTCTTACAGATATGCTTACCCAATTGCTCTTTCTGAGAGAAATGCGAATCCAAATATGGTTCAAAATTACGGATACTAATATCTAATTAACCAAAGATATTTTATAAAAAACCCGCTTTATTGCGGGTTTTTTTATTTAAGAAATGGATATAATAAACATAACTTACATATGGATCTTGATAGCTTTAATAGTTTTACCAATAAACTTAATATACAAAGCTCCTTACGGAAAACATTCAACTAAAAAATGGGGTAAATCCATAGACAACAAAACAGGTTGGATATTAATGGAATTGCCGGCACTTTTAACCTGTCCTTTAATTTATTTTACAATTACAGAGGAAATAAATTTAAACGTTGTGTTTATTGTTTTGTGGATCATACATTATTTTAATAGAACCGTAATATATCCTTTAAGAATAAAAACAAAAGGAAAAAAAATTCCAATTGCCATAGTAGCTTCAGCATTCTTCTTTAATATGGTAAATGGTATTTTAAATGGATATTTCTTAACATTATTACAATTTGAATCTATTTCAGAGCTCTATTTAATTTTAGGATTTATAATATTTATTATTGGATTTTATATAAATATTTCCTCAGACAACTTACTCATTAAATTAAGAACTAATCAAAAGGGTTATGTTATACCTAATGGTAAACTATTTAATTATGTTTCGTGTCCTAATTTCTTTGGAGAAATAATTGAATGGTTAGGATTTGCAATAATGACATTAAATCCTGGATCTTTATCGTTTTTAATATGGACTATTTGTAATCTAATTCCAAGATCAAAAGCACATCATAAATGGTATAAAGAGAATTTTGAAAATTATCCTAAAAAAAGAAAAGCGGTTATCCCCTACTTATTATAAATTAAAAAAGTTTTTCAGAGTAAATCATATAAATTGTCAACAATGCAAAAATTGAAGCAAAAAAAACTGCTCCAGCTGCAACATCTTTAATAAACCCAATTTTTTTGTTATGATCAGGATGAATAAAATCAGCTAATTTTTCAATAGCAGTATTTAAAGATTCTGCACATAACACTAAACAGATTGCTAAAATCTGAAATAACCACTCAATATCAGAAATTTCAAAATAAAAACCAGCTACTATAAACAATAGAGCAATAATAGATTGTGCCTGAATTGAATGTTCAGTTTTTAACAATAAAAAAGCACCTTTAATTGAATAAAAAATTGCTTTAGTTCTTCCAGTTATAAATTTCAACATAATAATTAATAGACTTCTAATATAAAATAAATTTCATAAGTAACTTGGTATGGTTATTGAACTTTATTTTATATGAAAAAATATATTCTTCTCCTGATTATAACTAATATTAGTTTTAGCTATTCACAGATAGACCCTTTAGATGTTGAAATAGTAAGAGATAGCTTTGGGGTTCCTCATATATATGGAAAAACTGATGCAGATGTTGCCTATGGTCTAGCTTGGAGTCATGCAGAAGATGATTTTAAAACTATTCAACAAGGTTATTTGGCCGGAAACGGATTATTAAGCAAACATATAGGTATTAAAGGAGCTGGAGCAGATTTCTTAACACAACTAATTGAATCTAAAGAAACTGTAGATAGATTATTTAATACCCTTGATTCTGATTTTGTTAAAATTATTGAAGCTTATTCACAAGGACTAAATAAATATGCAGAAACACATCCAAATGAAATACTAGAAAAGAAGTTATTTCCTATCACTCCCAAGAAAATGACCGCCTATTCTTTTCTTCAGCTTTTTATAGCTAACGAAGCTGATAAGCTTGTATTATCAATTATAAACAATAAAGTCCCAAGGGAAAATCCATTTAAAGATGATATTAAAGGATCTAATACTTTTGCTTTTAATTCAAACAAAACAGGAAATAATGAGACTTACTTAGCAATAAACACTCACCAACCCCTTGACGGTCCAACATCTTGGTATGAAGCGCATTTAATTAGTGAAGAAGGTACTAATATCATTGGAGCTACGTTTGCAGGTGCGCCATGTTTATTAATTGGAGCTAATAAAAACTTAGGATGGGCTCACACTGTAAATTACCCAGATAAATCTGATATTTTTGAATTAGAAATGCATCCAACCAAAAAATTAATTTATTTGGTTGACGGAGAAGAGTTGAAACTTGAAAAGAAAAAAGCATCTGTTTATGTCAACATATTGGGTATTGATATTAAAATAAAAAGAAAGTATTACACTAGTATATTTGGGCCAACATTAAAAAATGAATCCGGATATTATTCTGTAAGAACTCCATCTCTTTATAACATTAAAGCCCTTCAACAGTGGTGGAAAATGAATAAGGCAAACACATTTGATGAGTTTTATGAAATATTAAAAAACAGAAATTTACCTGGATATAATATTGGTTATGCTGATAATCAAGGTAATATATTTTACATTTCAAACGGAATTATTCCTGTAAGAAATGAAAAATTTAATTGGAGAAACGTAGTGCCTGGTAATACAAGAGAAAATCTTTGGACAGATTACTATAAAATCGAGGAACTTCCGCAGGTATTAAACCCTAAATCAGGTTTTGTGTATAACGCTAATCATAGTCCGTTTAAATCAACATCAATTGATGAGAATCCAAAAGAAAATGATTTTTCCAAAACAATGGGATACCCTACTTACGACAACAATAGAAGTACTAGATTGTTTAATCTTATCAATTCACATGAAAAAATTGATTACGCTACTTTTAAAAAAATAAAATACGACAGAACATTCCCCACACCTTTTAATTATAATTACATTGATTTGAATGTACTTTTTGAGTTAGAACCAAGTGAATACCCAGAATTGAAGAATTTAATTGAAACCATTCAAAACTGGGATAGATCTACTGATGCTGATTCTTATGGAGCAGGATCTTATGGGATTTTTTATTATTTATTTGGTAAAAAGTATTTTAATCTTCTACCTAATGACAAGGTAGCAACAAAACAAATGATCATTTCTTGTTTAATTGACACTAAAGAAAAAATGATTAAAGATTTTGGTTCTATTAATGTTAAACTTGGTGAATTTCAAAAGCTTGTCAGAGGAAATAAAGAAATCCCTATTTATGGTCTTCCCGATGTTTTAACCGCAATGAGAGGTGTTGACCATAAAAATGGCCAAATCAAGGTAACTCATGGAGAATCTTATATTGAATTAGTGAAATTCACAAAAAACAGTACTGAAATTGAATCTGTAATTTCATATGGAAGCAGTGATCATGAAAGTTCAGAACACTATTCAGATCAGATGGAAATGTATTCAAAATTTGAAACAAAAAAAATGACGTTTGATAAAAATGATATTTATAAAAATGCTAAGAAAATATATCACCCAAATTAAAATTTCTTGTATTTTTAAGCATGAAATTTAATTATCTATATATTATATTAATATTAACTATGTCTAGCTGTAACAACTCTAATAAAAACGATTCAAAAGTAATTGAAGGTAAAATTATTCATAGTGTGTATTTTTGGTTAAATAACCCTGATGATAAAAATGATATTGAAACTTTCGAAACAGCTATAAAAAAACTCATGAAAAATAGTCAGTATGCAAACAAAATGCATCTTGGTAAGCCTGCTGTTACTGAAAAAAGAGAAGTAATTGATAATTCTTACAATTATTGTTTAATATTTACTTTTAATACTTACAAGGATCAAAGAATTTATCAAGATGAACCGGCTCATTTAATTTTTATTGGAGAAGCAAAACATTTGTGGAAAAAAGTGTTAGTGTATGATTCGATTCAAGAAGCTATTTAATACTATCTAAAGCTTTTTGATAAGTCTTTTCATATAGTGGCACTATATTATTAATATCGTATTCCATAGCCTTTAAAAAAGCTTTGTTTTTGAAATTTTCTAGACTTTTTCTATTACTTAAAATAGATATTGCTTTTTTTGACATTTGCTCAACATCATCAAAATTTTCAACATAACCAGTTTCGCCATTAATATTAATTTCAGGAAGACCACCTGCGTTTGACGAAACAACTGCTACTTTGGAAGCCATAGCTTCTAACGCTGCTAAACCAAAACTCTCGGCAGAAGAAGGTAATAAAAATAAATCCGAATGACATAAGTTTTTTTCAACTTGATTTGTATTTCCCAAGAAATCTACTAAATGAGAAATTCCTAACTCATTACATAAATCTTCAGCTAAAGATTTATCAGGACCCTCTCCTATCATTAACAATTTTGCTTCTAATTCTTTTTGAATATTATAAAAGATTTTAATGACATTAGCTATATTTTTAACTGATCTAAAGTTGCTTACATGAGAAATAATAAATTCTTTTGACTGAACAGGGTTCTCTTGCAAGCATAAATCTTGTTGTAGGATATACTTATTTATATCTATAAAATTTGGAATTACTTCAATATTTTTTTTAATATCAAATTGATCTAATGTGTCTTCTTTTAGACTTTTCGATACACAAGTAACTATATCAGATTTATTAATACTAAAAGTTACAGCGGTTTTATATGAGGGATGATTACCAACTAAAGTAATATCAGTTCCGTGAAGTGTTGTAACTATTGGGATATTAATTGATTGCTCTTTTAACATTTTTTTTGCCATATAGGCTGCATACGCATGCGGGATTGCATAATGAACATGTAAAACGTCAATACTATTTTTTTTAACTACATCAACAAGTTTAGTTGATAAAGCAAGTTCATATGGGACAAAACTAAATAATGGATAATCTGGCACAGTAACTTTATGGAAATATAATTTCTTATTTAAATCAATTAATCTAACGGGTTTCTTATATGCAATAAAATGGACCTCGTGACCATGATCAACTAGAGACATTCCTAATTCAGTTGCCATAACACCACTTCCTCCAAAAGTTGGATAACAAACAATAGCTATTTTCATTTTCATTATTTTAAAGAATCATAAATAATTCTTTGAATTTCTGTTCTAACATTATTATCAGAAAGCTTGCTATTATTCATTGATGGAAAAGTTCTATTAGAAAGAAAAACATAAACAATATTATTTTCAGGATCTCCCCATACATATGTCCCAGTAAAACCTGAATGCCCAAAACTAGACATTGGAACGCATCCACAAGTAGGAGAACTATCATCAATTTGTGGTTTGTCAAAACCTAAGCCTCTTCTATTTCCATCATCACAATAATAACAAGTGTTAAAATAATCAATTGTTGATTTAGAAAAAAATGTTTTTGAACCATATTTTCCGTTCTGAATATACATTTGCATAATTTTAGCAACATCGTTTGAATTTGAAAAAAGACCAGCGTGACCTCCAATGCCACCTTGCATTGCTGCGCCCATATCATGAACATAACCAACAATAGTGTCTTTTCTAAAATAATTATCAATTTCAGAGGGAACAATTTTTTTATTATTAAATAATTCTAACGGATTGTAGGTTGTATAGTTTGCGCCTATGCTATCTAAGATGGTTTTTTTAAGTAACTTATCTAAACTAGTGTTATATTTTTTTTCAAGAAAATATTTAAAAAAATAATAAGGTAAATCGCTATATAGATATGATTTGTTTTGTGAAAGTTCACTATTTATAATTCTCTTATTAATAGTATCTAAAAAAGAATTTTTAAGAAAAAGGTTTCTGTTTACAGAAATAGAATGTTTATTGTTTTTTTTTTACTGTAAAAACTACTTAAAGGATCATGATTTATAGAATCCAAAGTTTCCTTATAAAAAGGAATCCAAGGATATAAACCAGATTGATGAGCAAGCATTTCTTTTAACAATAAATTCCTTTTATCCACCAAATTTAAATCTGGAATAATGTCAGACAATGTTGATTCTTCATCAATAGTCTTATTTTCAAACTCATTCATAAGTAATGGAACTGATGACAAAATCTTAGTAAGAGAGGCTAAATCATAAAGATTATCCCAATCAATTAGTTCATTTTTATCATAGGTTTTATAACCATAGTTTTTATTGAAAATCACCTTACCATTCCTTGAAATAAGGATCTGAGCTCCAGGTGTCATCTTTTTTTCTATAGCATCCTTAATAAATGAATCAATAGAGTTTAACTTATCTAAATCAAAGTTTAAACTACTAGGTGATCCATAACTTAATCTGTCTAAGGTTTTTGTTGTTATTGATGTATGAACAGGGTAGTTTTCGTTTATAGAGACTGGAAGTTTACCCAGAGCAGGTAATGCTCCAAAAATAATTTGAGCAGATTTATTTTGAGCAGTAACGTTATTTTGATAAGAGACTAAAATTGAAGAAATATTAGTCATATCAACATCCATTAAAGCATAAGGTTTTGCAAAAACATTTAAAATTACATTCTTGTTCTTAGAAAGAAGTTCGAGTGTTTCTCTTTCTGATTTACTAAACTTATATGGATCAAAAGGGCTCTTGTTAGATTTATGAAAACCTACGATAACAGTTTTGTAAGGTTTTAATGTTCTAAGCAATTCAGCTTTTGAATCGTATTCGACTTTATCAACCTTAGTGTAATGGTTTAACATTTTAAAAAACTCATCTGAATTAGAATCTCCCATCTCTAAAAAAGCAATTTTTGATGAAACATCTTTTAATGGAAGAATGTCATTGTCATTTTTTATTAATGTAATAGATTTTTCTGTTATTTCTTCAAACAATAACTTATCAACATCACTATTCATATCCTCAACTATATTGTCCAAAATAACTTTATTATTTTGGTGAAGACCTGCTTTATATTTAGCCATCAATATTTTTTTAACAGAATACTTTAATCTTTTTTCAGTTATAATTCCGTTATTGATTGCATTTTTAATGCTTTTAGTGCTTTCATCTAAATCATCAGGCATAAGTAAAATATCATTTCCAGCTAATAACGCACTAACGTCAGCAGATTGATTTTTATTAAAATCAACTACACCTTTCATATCCATAGCATCTGTAATTACTAAACCTTCAAATTTTAATTTCTTTTTTAAAAGTTTAGAAATAATATTCTTTGATAAAGTTGAGGGCATTTTGGGCTCTTTTTCTAAAGATGGAACTTCCATATGAGCAACCATTACACTTGATAAATTATTGTCAATTAATTTTTTATATGGAAACAATTCCACTTCATTTATTCGTTTAGCTGAAAAGTTAATTGTAGGCAAAGTTTTGTGAGAATCAGTAGATGTATCTCCATGGCCAGGAAAATGCTTGGCTGAACCCATTATTCCCTCTGATTGCATACCCATTAAATATGATAATGATTTGTTTGTAACACTAAACTTATCTTCTCCAAATGATCTACTACCAATGATTGGATTGTTAGGGTTTGTATTAATATCAGTCACTGGGGCAAAATTAATGTGAACTCCGATTCTTTTAGCGTGAACTCCGATTCTTTTTCCAACATTGTATATTAATGATTCGTTATTTACGGCTCCAAGAGTCATATTGTAGGGAAAAGAAAATGCATCATCTAATCTCATACCTATACCCCACTCAGCATCCATACCAATAAGTAAAGGTACCTTTGAAATTGATTGAAATTCATTGGTGTATTTAGCTTGATCCTTTATGTTTCCTAAAGAAAATATCAATCCTCCGAGATGATTTTTTTTAATTATTGAGGAAACTTCCTTCATTTTTTCAGGACCCTGTTTAGTTGCCACCCAAATTGTAAACAATTGACCTATTTTTTGATCAATTGAAAGAGAATTGTATACACTATCAACCCAGATTTCTTGTTTAAGCTTGTCTTTAGTTAATAGGGGATTTTGTGAAAAAGAGAAAACAGAAAATAAAAGAAAAAATAAGAATGTTTTTAAAAAATTCATTTTAAAGTATTATATAATGAAATTAAAAAAAATAAAATTTATGCTGAAAATTTTTAGATAAAAGTAAACTTATTGCCTATTAAAAAAATCTAGAGTGCCAACTTTTTAAAGCTGGAACTTCCCAATTATTGTTATAGTCTTCGATATCTACCACAAGATTATTAAAAACAATTGTATTTTTTGAAACTGATTTATTTTTAATTAAAATTTTAAATTCTACAATAGATTTATAAGAAATATAATCACCTTGTTTGAAAGCAACATTCATTTTATCGAGCAAGTTTAGACCGTAATCTTTTTCGATTTTCTGAATAAAATGAACACAAGAGTCAATGGAGCAACCAGATGCTTTTGTAGATTTTTCATTTAAGGCTATAATCAAAAATCTATTGTATTTTATTTCAAAACTAGATTTTAAATCATCACCATGAGCAGTCCAATTTTTTAAAAATTCTGTAAGTTTTGTTTTAATTTTTATAAGATCTTGATCTAGAATTTTCTTGTCGGATTGATAAATCCAAATTCTTGAACCCAAGGGCATTTCATTAAAAGGAAGTATCATAAATCTGAGGCCTTATTAATTAGCTCAGCAATGTCTAAAACTTCAATTTCATCTTCTTTCTTTTTGTTTTTAATTCCATCGGAAAGCATTGTATTACAAAATGGACAACCAGCAGCTATAATGTCAGGCTTAGTTTCAAGGGCTTCTTCAGTCCTTTTTATATTAATTTCTTTATCTCCTTTTTCGGCATCCTTAAACATTTGTGCTCCACCTGCACCACAACAAAGTCCTTTTTGTTTACAACTCTTCATTTCAGAAAGTTCAATATCAAGTTTTTCTAAAACATTTCTAGGTGCTTCATAAACATTATTAGCACGTCCTAAATAACATGGGTCATGAAATGTTATTCTTTTTCCTTTAAAAGTTCCTCCTTTGACAGAAATCCTACCATCATTTAATAGTGATTTAATAAACTGAGTATGATGCATAACATCATAATTTCCACCAAGTTCTGGATATTCATTTTTAAGGGTGTTAAAACAATGAGGACATGTAGTTACTATTTTTTTTATATTATAACCATTTAGAACTTCAATGTTGGTAAGTGCCTGCATCTGGAACAAAAATTCATTTCCTGCTCGTTTAGCAGGATCTCCAGTACATCCTTCTTCACTTCCAAGTACGGCAAAAGAAACATTTGCTTGATTTAAAATATTTGCAAATGCTTTTGTTATCTTTTTTGCTCTTTCATCAAAACTACCGGCACAACCAACCCAAAACAAAATTTCAGGTGTTTTCCCTTGAGCAATTAATTCTGAAAATGTATGAATTTCTATTTTTTTCATAATTATTCATGTTGACCATCGTCAAACACTTCAATGGTTACTTTTTTATCAACTAAGTCGGTAAATTTACCATTATATCTTGTGGCTTTTACTAAATGATTATCTATCCAATGATAATTACCTCCTCTTGGTTTTCCCATTACCATGCCGTGAAATTTAAATCCGTGTTTATTAAGCCAGTTTTCTGTAACTTTTCTATGTTCTTCAATTCTTGACGTAAAAAAACAAATAATATGACCTTCATCATACCATTTATTTAAAGTAATTAAAGCGTCAGGATAAACATTAGCTGTTGCCATTCTTTCAGGTTCCTCGTTTGGAATATCGTCACATATAGTACCGTCTATATCAATTAAATAATTTTTGATTCCCTCAGGTAGAATTGGACTTATATGCTCACCATCTTCAATTTTTTCACTAAGTAATTTGTCAACGTCTTCTTGTTTCATTTATATATATTAAAATTAAATTTCATTTTTCCAGTTAAGTTTATCCATTTGGTTAAATGGCCACGGTGCTCCATTGTTTTCAATATTGGACATCATATTATTTAGTTCAGAGGGAGCATCTGATTTTTCCATGACTAAATACCTTCTCATATCCATTATTATGGATAAAGGATCTATTCCAATTGGACATGCTTCAACGCAAGCATTACATGATGTACAAGCCCATAATTCTTCCTTCAAAATATAATCACTAAGTAATTCTTTACCATCACTTTTAAACTCGCCATTGTTATTATCAATATTTCTACCAACTTCTTCCGTCCTGTCTCTAGTGTCCATCATAATTTTTCGTGGAGAAAGTTTTTTACCAGTTTGATTTGCAGGACATTCGCTTGTACATCTTCCGCATTCTGTACATGTGTAGGCATTTAGTAATTGAATTTTTGATAAATCAAAAACATCAGAAGCACCAAATTTAGAAATTTCGGAAGATGAAGTTGAAGCGTACGGATCTATACTTGGATCCAGCATCATTTTAACTTCATTAGTTACTGATTTTAAATTTGAAAATTTTCCTTTTACATTCAAATTAGCAAAGTAAGTGTTTGGAAATGCTAATAGAATATGGAGGTGTTTTGAATAATATAAATAATTTAAAAAACATAAAATTCCAATAATATGCAGCCACCAAGCAGATCTTTCAATAACAAAAACAGCATTAGAAGACAAGCCATCAAAAAGAGGTAATAAGTATTGACTAACTGGGAAGGACCCAGCAGAGGCATAATTAAACTCAGGAGCATTTTGTTGAATCCATAAGTCTGCACCATTCATTGTTAAAAATAATCCCATTAAAATTATTTCTACATAAAGAATAATATTAGCATCATTTTTTGGCCATCCTTTCATTTCAAGACTAAGAAACCTTTTAATACTCAACATGTTTCTTCTTATCCAAAAAACAATTACTGATACAATTACCAATAATGCAAATATTTCAAAAAATGCTATCAAAAAATTATAAAAAGACCCCAGTAATGGAGCAAACACTCTATGAGTACCAAGAACACCATCAACAATAATTTCAAGTAATTCAATATTAATAACTAAAAACCCGACGTATACTACTATATGCAATAAACCCACAACTGGCTTATCAATCATTTTAGATTGTCCAAAAGCAATTCTAAGCATCTGAATTAATCTAGTTTTTTTATTGTCAGTTCTATCTATTGAAATTCCGAGATTTATATTTCTGTATATTTTTCTTACATTTTTGCTAAACAAAAATATGGCAAAACAAAAAACAATAACAAAGATTATATTAGGAACAAATGAAATCAAAGATTAGTTTTTATTTGATTGAAAAGGTTTGTTTTTTTTTCCAAAAACTGAGAAATGAATATATCTTTTAGGATTAAGCCTAATATCTTCAAGTAAAAGATCAATAGATTTAGAAGCGTCATTCAAATTATTGAACAACGAATCATTTGAAATTAATTTAGAAATTGATCCATTCCCATTATTTATATTATCTAAAACAGATGCTAAATTATCAGATGACGATTTTAAATTACTTAAAGTCAATTCTAAATCACTAGATTTTATTGTACTAGAAATTGAGGCAAGGTCACTTGAAATATCATTAATATTTTCAATAGAGTTGTTTATACTGCTCTTGTTTGACTTTACAATAGATTTAATCAAAGCACTAGTTTCTTTTAAATCTGTAATTGTTTCTGAAAAATCAGAAACACTTGTTCTTAGATTAGCTCTTGTTGGATCATCAAAAACTAAATTAATTTTTTCTAAAACATCATTAGCACTTAGTATCATTGTTTCAATGTTTTCTTGCAAAGGAGTAAGTTTTTCATTCACAAGTTCTGTTAAACCAGGTGCAACTGATGACTTTAAAGTGTCTAAAGAAACTGCCACTCTACTATTATCCATTGCTGGAATGATTGCAAGAGCCTTTCCTCCTATTAGGCCCGTTTCATAAATTTGTGCTAAACTATTAACTGAAAATTTTATATCGTTCTCTACTCTAAATTTAACAAGTAAACTATTATTTTTAAAAAAGGATATATCTGTAATACTTCCAACAGGAAATCCATTAACAGTAACAGGTGTTCCATTAACAACTCCCTCAACATCATCGTAAATGGAATAAAATGTTCTGTCACTCACAAAGATATCGTTTGATTTCAGATAGCTAAAGCCGAAAATAAATAATCCAATTCCTATGATAACTAATAATCCTGTTTTTATTTCGTTTTTATTTTTCAAATTGTAAAATTGATTTAATCAAAGTTATGAATTATTTCATCAAAATTTAATTTTTATAAGAAGATAAATATTCTTCTATTGTAATACTTTTATCATTTTTAAAAGCAACGATTAACGCATCTTTATAGCCGCTTTTAACTGCCCTTTTTAACATTAACTTAGCTAAAGTATAATCCTTAGTCTTTTCAAAATAGTATCGATATGTATTATTATTTTTTAAGTAACTAAGATTTCCTAGGCCTTTAAAATTATATGATTTTAAAGGAACTTTTTTTGAACTTGAAGCTATTTGGATTTTTAAAAAATAATTATCAGTATAATTTTTGTCTAAATCGCTAAATAATTCACTATCATTTTTAATTACTTCAGAGCTAATTGAGTTTCTATATCTCAAAATTCCTTTTGCTATTGATTTAGACATTTCTGTTTGACCTTTTTTAGAATTTAAATAAGCTCCCTCTTTTTTGTTAGTTAAAAATCCTGTTTCAACTAAAACACTAGGCATATATGTATATTTTAATACGATAAATCCAGCTTGTTTCACTGTTCTGTTTTTCCTTTTTAAATCAGAAACAAATGCTTTTTGAATTAAATCTGCTATAACTATACTTTGATCTAGATAATCTTCCTGCATAAGAACTAAACTTATTACAGATTCTGGTGAATTAGGATCAAATCCATCGTATTTTTGTTCGTAGTTTTCTTCTTTAAAAATCACTGAATTTTCTTTTTTTGCAATTTCAAAGTTTCTTTGATTTGCATGTAAGCCTAATACAAAAGTTCCTGCTCCGTAAGCATTTGAGGAGTGAGAATCGCAGTGAATAGAGATAAATAAATCAGCTTTTGCTTTGTTAGCAATTTCAGCTCTTTTAAACAGATTTACAAAAACATCTTTTTTTCTTGTGTATATAACTTTAATATCACTTTGTTTTTCTAATTCATATCCAACTTTTAAAGCTATGGACAAAGCAATGTTCTTTTCATAATATCCATTTCCTCTGTTTCCAGGGTCTTTACCACCATGTCCAGGATCTAAAACAACTGTAAAACGATTATTATTCTCTTGAGAATATAAGATACTTACGTTTAAAAAAATTAAACATAATACAGTTAAATTAATAACAAGCTTAATTAAATTTTTCATAATAAATTATCACTTGAAAAATATATGTAATTTTACTACTTAAACGATTTGATCTGTCAACAATAAAAACACATAATTATAACATCTTCAAATTAATTTTTATTTTGATAGTATTACTTACTTTTCAAATTAATTATTCACAAGATATTAAGGAAGTTGATAGTATCAGTTCAAATGATTCTTTGAAGAAAAAACCTTTGTTATTGGGTAAAATAACTAGGAATGCAAAAGGATATATTAAAATTGATAAAAAAAAAGGAAAACTGTATTTATATGATAAGGCTGAACTTTATTATCAAGACACTGAACTGAAAGCTGGAATTATTGTTTTAGATTATAATAAAAATGAAGTGTCAGCTGGAAGAATTAAAGATTCCTCTGGTGCTCTTATTCAACCACCCTATTTCAAACAAGCTGGCAATGAGGTTAATCCAGATTCAATTAGGTTTAATTTTGATACAAAAAAAGCATTAATATGGAATTCTAGAAGTGAACAAAGCGGAATGAATGTTGCCGCTTTAGCCACCAAAAAAGAAAACGATTCAGTTTATTTTATAAAAGAAGCCAAAATAACTACCTCAAAAAAAGAAAATCCTGATTATTATATAAGAGTTAGAAAAGGGAAATTCATTCCCAAAAATAAAATTATCGCAGGACTAAGTAATATTTATGTTGCTGATGTACCAACACCAATTTTTTTACCATTTGCATATTTTCCTCTTACTCAAAACAGAGCTACTGGTTTTATTTTTCCAAGTATTGGGCAAAACAATGAAAGAGGGTATTTTATTCAAAATGGAGGATATTATTTTGCTCCAAGTGATCTTTTTGACGTTACTCTTTTAGCTGATTACTATACAAACGGAAGTTATGGATTTAGAGCTGAATCAAAATATAAGGTAAGGTATAATTATACCGGATCACTAAGTTTAAGGTTTGAAAATTTAATAAACGGAGAAAGAGGACTACCAGGGTATTCAAAAAATAATATTTACAATATTAGATGGTCACACAGTCAGGATTCAAAATCAAACCCTAATAGTAGATTTTCAGCATCTGTAAATTTAGGAAGTAGTAATTATTTTAGAGAATCAGTGAATCAACTTAACACTCCTAATTTTTTGAACAATACCTTAAATTCCTCTGTTTCTTATTCAAAAACTTTTAGGGGTTATCCCTCAGTTAATTTATCCTTAACAGCTTCACATTCACAAAATACTAGAACTCAAACTGTAAACATGAGTTTACCAACTCTTCAGGCCAATGTTGAAAGAGTTTACCCTTTTGTTAAAAAAAACGGTCAAAAGAAAGGAATTTTAAAAAATATAAATCTACAATACACTGTTAGAGGTGAAAACAGAATTCAAACTTCAGATTCATTATTTTTAAAAAAAGAAATGTTTGACGATGCCAAATATGGCATGAAACATTCCATTCCTATTGGAACTAACTTTAAATTTCTTAAGCACTTAAGTGTTAGTTTAAGTGGAAAATTTGACGAAGTGTGGACTGGACAAACGATAAAAAGAAATAACTTCGATATAATTAATCAAACAACAGGGAAAAAAGATACAATAAAAGGATTTGACAGATTTAACAAGTATAGTTTTAGCGCTAGCCTAGGAACTACTGTATATGGTGTATTTAACTTCAAAGAAGGTAAAAAGATTCAATCTATAAGACATGTTATGAGGCCCTCTGTAACTTATGGAATAAATCCAAGTTTTGAAAAATATTATGACGAATATATTATAGATGCTAACGGAAATACTAGCGAATACACACGTTTTGAAGGTGGATTTTTTGGAACTCCAGGAAAAACCTTTTCTAGTTCAATAGGTTTTGGTTTAAGCAATGTTCTTGAAGCTAAAATAAAAGATAAGGACAGTATGAAACTAGAGCCTAAAAAAATTAAACTTTTAAATAATTTAAATTTTTCAACAAGTTATAATATAGCTGCAGATTCGTTAAAATGGAGTCCAGTAAGAATGACAACATCAACTTCATTATTTGAAGATAAATTAGATTTAAATCTTGGTGCAACATTTGATCCATACACAGTTAACGAAAATGGTAGAAGGATAAACACTCTAAATATTAATGATGGAGGCGGATTATTCAGGATGACTAGCGCTAATATTAATTTAGGTTTTTCATATTCAAGTAAAAATTCAAAAAACGATAAATCTAGAGAATCAGACAATTCAAGAAGTGGTGGTAGAAGTGATGATTTATTTGGAAGAGCGAACGATTTTGCAGACAGTTCTTTTGATAATGATGAGGAGGATGAAAATGAAAATAAAGAAGAAGATGAAAAAGGTTTGAAGTTTTATCAGAACCAAATTCCCTGGGACGTAAGAATTGCACACTCATTAACATATTCAAACAATAAAAAACAAAGAGATATTACAAATAATTCATTAATGCTTTCTGCAAATATTGATCTATCGAAAAAATGGAGAATTGGAGGGTCATCTGGTTACGACTTTAAAAACAAGGGAGTAACTTACACTCAACTTAGATTTGAAAGAGACCTGGATAGTTGGAAAATGAATTTTAATTGGGTGCCATTTAGCACTAGAGCATCATGGTATTTCTTTATAGGAATTAAATCTGATTTACTAAGTGATCTAAAATATGATAAAAGAAGACTACCAGACAAAAGGTTATAAATTAAATTTTCTATTAATTTTAATCTGTTTAATTAGTTTTAATAATTATTCACAATCAAATATGAAAAAAGTAATAAATTCAAAAAATGCACCTGAACCAGTAGGTCCATATAATCAAGCAATTCTAATAGATGGTACCCTTTACCTCTCTGGTCAAATAGCACTAGATCCAAAATCAATGAAGATGGATAATTCCTCAATAGAGAGTGAAACAATTAGGGTTTTAAATAATATCGAAGCAGTACTAAAAGAAGCTAGTTATGATTTTAGTGATATTATTAAAACAACTATATTTTTAACCAATATGGAAGATTTTAACGTTGTAAATGAGATTTACGGAAAAAGATTTGAAAAGGAGTTTGCTCCTGCAAGGGAAACGGTTGAAGTGTCAGGATTACCAAAAAATGCGAAAATTGAAATATCGATTATAGCTAAGAAATAAAGTTATAAACCTTGATGATAAGCAACTAATCCCTCAATTGGCCTTCGTAGCACTTTACCCAACTTCAAGTTTTTTTTATTTATTCTCTTTTCTAGTTCATCTTTCAGATAAAAACCAATTGAACCAACAAAATGCAAATCAACATCCTTACAATTATCAAATTGTCTAATTTGATTTGAAATAAATAAATTAAAACCTTTTTTGATTAGTTTTTTAGAATATTTTAAATCTTTATTTTGAACTAAAAATTTAGCAAATTTTGCTAAGTATGTGTTTGGGTTAGGTTTTTTATACAAATAATCTTTAATAACTTCAGCCTCTAAATTAAATTCTTCTCTGAACTTAGTTTCTAATTCTTTTGAAAGTCTATTAAAATAATAATCTCTTAAAAGTTGTCTTCCAAAATAATTACCACTGGCATCATCCATCAAAACATATCCTAAAGAAGTTACCTTTTGATGTATTTCTTTACCATCGTAGTAACTACAATTAGAACCAGTCCCTAAAATAGATACTATAGCTTTTTCTCCAGGTTTACAACAAGCATATACTGCAGCATAAGTATCTTCTTTAATATCAAATTCGGAGTTTGTAAAAATTGGAGTTAAAACTTTTTTCAGCAGATCTTTTGGTGGTTTAGTTCCACAGCCGGCACCATAAAAATGAATTTTTTTTATTTTTTTTCTATTTTGATACAAATCGTAATTATTGATTATTCGTTCTTCAATAATATACTCTGTTAAAACTTGTGGATTTAAACCTAAAGTGAATGTTTCAAAAAGAATAGATCCATTGTCATCAATAGCAATCCAATCTGTTTTAGTAGAACCGCTATCAACAATTAATCTCATTTACTTTAATATTAAATAATTATAATGAATTTACGTGAGCGGCCAAGTCAATTAGCTTATTTGAATAACCTGCTTCATTGTCATACCATGTAACAATTTTAAAGAAAGTTGAATTTAATTCAATACCTGCATTATAATCAACGATCGAAGTTCTTGAATCGCCAATAAAATCTTGAGAAACAACTAAATCTTTTGTGAACCCTAAAACACCTTTTAATTCGTTTTCAGAAGCTAATTTTAAAGCATCCATAACTTTATCGTAAGAAGTTTCAGAATCTAACTTCACTGTTAAATCAACAACAGATACATTAGCAGTAGGAACTCTAAATGCCATACCAGTAATTTTTCCAGCTAAACTTGGAATAACTTTGGTTACTGCTTTTGCAGCACCAGTTGAAGCTGGCATAATATTAAGTAAAGAACTTCTTCCTCCTCTAAAATCTTTTTTTGATGGACCATCAACTGTAAATTGAGTAGCCGTTGTAGCATGAACTGTAGTCATTAATGCGTCAGAAATTCCAAACTCATCATGTAAAACTTTAGCAACTGGAGCAAGACAGTTAGTTGTACAAGATGCATTAGAAACAATTAAATCACTACTCTTAACATCATTGTGATTAACTCCCATTACAAACATAGGAGCATCTGGAGAGGGAGCAGAAATAACTACTTTTTTGGCTCCACCATCAATATGAAGTTGAGCTTTTTCAAGAGAAGTAAAAATACCTGTACATTCTGCTACAATATCAGTATTTATACTATCCCAAGCTATTTGTTTAGGATCTCTTTCAGCTGAAATTCTAATAATATTATTATCAACAACTAAATTACCGTTTTTAACTTCAATTGAAGCATTACATGTTCCATGAACTGAATCATATTTTAATAAATATGCTAAGTGTTCAACATCTAATAAATCATTTATTCCAACTACTTGAACATCATTTCTTTTTAAAGAAGCACGAAAAACCATTCTTCCTATTCTTCCAAAACCATTAATTCCTAATCTAATTTTTGACATAATTTATATTTTTTATTGCGATGGCAAACCTAAAAAAAAATCCACAATACTATTATTAAAAAAAAATAAAACTTATCTAATATGTGAATTTGATAATATTTTTATAAAATAATAAGATATTGACAACTATTATTTAAATATTCATAATTTTTGAGACTCTAATTAATTCAGGATCAATTCTAGTTTCACCTTTTATTGCCTTTTTTAAAGAAGTTAACATAATTTTTCCGTTATCAATTCCAATCATTTTTCCAGAAATTCCTTCCATTAATGACTCAACTGCCCTAACACCCATTTTAGTTCCAAGAACTCTGTCAAAGCAAGTTGGAGATCCTCCTCTTTGCATGTGACCTAAAACTGAAACTCTAATTTCATATTTAGGAAATTCTTTTTCAACATTTTTAGCTAAATCAAAGACATTTTCACCTGTTCTATCACCCTCAGCTACAACAACTATACTAGATGTTTTTCCATTTTTTTTACTTTCCTTTAAAGAATCAATTAATTGCTCAATTCCATTATTTTGTTCAGGAATTAAAATTTCTTGAGCCCCAATAGCTACTCCAGAGTTTAAAGCAATATGTCCCGCATCTCTTCCCATGACTTCAACAAAAAATAATCTGTCATGAGAGATTGCAGTATCCCTAATTTTATCAATAGCTTCCATAACAGTATTTAGTGCGGTATCGTACCCTAATGTGTGTGTAGTACCAAACAAATCATTATCAATGGTTCCAGGTATTCCAATAACAGGAATATCAAACTCTTTTTGAAATATAAGTCCACCAGTAAATGACCCATCTCCTCCAATAACAACTATACCGTCTATATTATGTTTTTTAACATTTTCAAAAGCTTTTTCTCTACCTTCTTTAGTTCTAAATTCATCGGATCTTGCGGAATACAGCATTGTACCTCCTCTATTGATAATTCCCCTTACACTTCTTGTTTTTAAGGTTTTAATATCATCGTTAATTAATCCTTGAAAACCTCTTGAAACACCAACACAATCAATTTTGTTGTAAGCACATGTCCTAACAACAGCTCTTAAAGCAGTATTCATTCCTGGGGAGTCACCACCAGAGGTTAATACAGCAATTTTTTTAATATTCATTTTCTTAATTTATGATACAAAATTACAAACTAATTATTTAAAAATATTAATTTGATGTTTTTCTTGATTTAGATTTATTATTTTTCTTAAAAATATTTTTAATATTATTGAAATCAATTTCATAAGAAATTCCCATTCCCTGAGTGTAACCTATATCATTTCCAAAATATTGATATTCATTTTCCTTATTAAAAAATCTAGCTTTTAAATTACCTTCATCATTTAATAAAAATTCTATTTGAACATCACCAATTATAACATTTTCTTCAATACCACCAACTGGAACTCCAATTTTACCATTAACCAGTATTTTATCACTAATCTCTGTTTTTAAAGTAAGACCAAGTCTATCTCTGTTTAACAAAGAGGATGCAGCATTTTTATCGCCTTTTAGATAATTAATTCCAATATTCATCTTATCGTCAGAGTTAGCAAATATATTATCAATTAAACCTGAAGCACTTTGAAATAGATTATTTGTAATTGCTTGAGAAGAAACTGCAGATAAGGATACTTCATCTATAAAAGTGTTTTGATATAGTAACGACAAAGCTTGTTTTTGTTTTTTCTCATTGTCAACTAGATAATAATCCAATTCAGATTTAATTGGTCCACTAGTGTTTGGAAATTCAATTTCAAAATCAGGAGTCTCCATTTGATTAAAATCTCCAGTTAAAATTACATTTACATTGGTTGGAATTTTTCTATTAAAACTTGTATTTTGAATTAATATTGCAGGATTAGCTCCACCTGGAACCTCATATTTTGCATTAATATTCAAATCTCCTAAATAAGGGTCACCATTCCAAACAATTCTAGAACCTTTTAAAATATTAAACTCACGGTTTACTATTCCTAATGACTTGTAAAAATACGATCCGCTTTCTACTTCAAAATCTCCATACATATTGAAGTTTCCTAAGGTATTTATTTTAAAATTTAACCTTCCATTTCCATATCCACTTATTCTAGATTGAGATTCTGAATCTAAAATAACATCGAGATTAGCATTTGAATTAAAATCAATATCCAAATCAACTATCAATGATTTATCAATTTTATCAGTTTCAGTCGACTCATTGTTAGGATTAACATAATTCAAAAATTTAAAATCTCCTACATTATCTGAATCTTTAATTGGGATAACTAAAGATGTATTTTTATTAGTCGATCCTTTAAGGTTTATTAAAAGGTTTTCTTCTGGACCATATATAATAGCGTTTCCATTGAACATTCCTGTTCCATAGTAAAGTGAATTATCCTGAAACTTAGTATTTAAAATCATTAAGTTATCAGAGTTAATGTCCAATTCCAAAAACCAATTTTTAAATAAATTATGAGAAATTTTTCCGGATATATTCCCGACTGTATTGGTTAATTTATTTTTAATATTAAAATCATCGATATAAAATGATTGCTCGTTCAGAAAAAAAGTTGAATTATCTTCTATTTCATATCTTACATTTAAATAAGGAACTCTAAAAGCAACATTTGAGGTTTCAATATTACCATAAAAAATAGGATCTGACGTATTACCTGAAATTTTAATTTCTGAATTAAATACACCTTCAAAATCTGAAATAGAATTTTTTATAAGTTTAGAAAAAGGACTTATTTTAAAGTTTTTTGATTTTAATGTCAAGTTTAGTGGATAACTATCTTCTTCAATCAAAAAATCTCCTGAAATTTTTAATTTCTCTTCGTTGTTTTCTACAATAAAAAAACTTAAATCAATTTTTTTAAGATCTTTTGAGGGATTTAGATTTAATTTAGCATCCCCTATTAATTGATTATTAGATTTTAAATTGGAAATAATTAAACTTGATTCTCCATCAAATTTTTCATTTTGCTGATTTAATAAAAAATTACCGTTAATTTTTCCATCAAAAAGAATAGCTTTTTCTTTATTAGTAAAACTACTTAGCTCAACATCATTAAACAAAATATCATACTTAGATTGATTTTCGAAATTTGAGATATTTAAGTTTATAGTTTGATTCTCATTTTTAAAAGATAGATTGTTAACGTAAAATTCATTTGAATCTCTGTTTAAAGTTAAGTTAGGCTTATCAAAAGTTTCATTTAACAACCATTCTTTTTTATTAATTATTAAATCTAAATCAGTAAATCCAAATACTGAATTGTTATCAATATTTATAGTATGATAAAAATTTAACTTATTTAAATTATTAGAACTGGATGTGTAATTTGAATTAACAAAAAGAGTGTCACTCGAAAAGTTTGACTCTAAAACAAATTCTTTTCCTTGAATTATATTTGAACTAACTTTCTTTATGTCAATTTTTCCGTTGTAATTATTAATGTTAGCATCTATATTTTCAGCTGTAAAATCATCGTATTTAACAAAATTTGATTTAAGACTTACTGAATAATCTCCGTTAGATTTAAAATTTCCTGATAAAAAAGTGTTTTCATCAATATCAATCATTTTATTGAACAATGACAAGAACTTAGGCTTAAAATTAATGTTGAACGAAATATTTTGAAAATTTGATTTATCGTCAATTACATAATTAGTATAGTGGGAACCAAAACTATTTAGAAACGTATTTCTTAGGTTAAAAAAATCATACTCTCCAATAAAAATTCCACTAAAGGCATCAGTTGAGTTTATATTAACTATTCTTATATCCTTATTATATCGAAGCTGAGCATTAAAGTTTTCAAAAGTTGTGGTTTGATCTTTAGAGATAAAAACCAAGTCATTTAATGTTAAATCCCCAATTATGTTTTCAATTTTAGAACCTCTTAGTTTTACGTTTGCGAATCCACTTATTTCAGAATTAATGCCAAAATTTAATTTAATCAAATCAGCTTTTTCTAGAAGCAAGTCAAAATCGAAATCTACTAAGTCTTCTGAAAAATCAATAAGCCCATTAAAATTTAACAATAAATTAGTGTCATTTACAATCATATTTCCATCAAAAATTTGATCTACAATATTTCCTGAAATTTTTGTATTTAATATTTTATAATTGTTAAAATCTAAATCATAAATATCACCACTAACGGAGGAGTTTAAAAATTCTTTTGTAAATCCTTTACCCTTAATTTGAAATTTGAAATTAGAGTTATTAACATATTTTAAATTGACAAAACTTGATAAATCTAGGTTTACTCCTCCAATTGTTCCATCGTAAGAAGCGTTATCAATATTTGAGAAATTATATATATTAAGATCAGACTTTATTAAACCTTGGTTAGTAATTAAATTAAACCTTGAACTTATATTATCAGATTTAAAATCAATAAAACCATCCATTTTAAATCTTCCAAAAGTTTTTAGAGATGAAGGAAGTATTGTTCCAAAAAAATCAGGAAAAACTTTGTCAATTTCTTTTGAATCAATATCAAAATTTAAAACATTAATAGTATACAGATAATTATCTTGAAATAGATTGTTTATTTCAGATTTTAATTTGATAGTGTTTCTATTATTATTTAATGAAAAACTACTAACTAGTAAGTTATTAAAATAACCTTTAATTGTTGTATTAATCGTCCAAGACTCATTATAACTTGTTTTAAAATTTGTAAATATTTTACCTAGGTCTTTTGAGGATATTTTGGAATCTTTAATTTCAAGGTTCATTTGAATAGAGTTAATAAACTCTAAAGAATATATATTAGATTCAATTATATCAGAATAATCTAATTCTAAATTTCCGTTTAAATTGGAATTTCCAAAGAATATCTTTGAATTTTTAAAAGATATAATCGAGTCTTTTTTCTCAACTATTCCACTTAAACTGCTTAATTCTAACCTGTTTTTAAAATCAAAATTAATATCGTCAATAATGAAATTAAAATCTTGATTAATTAACTCAATATCACTTAATGAGAAATCAATATTTGTTAATCTAATATCATTTGAATTATTATTGTAATTAATAATTTTAACCGAGGAGTTATTTGCTAAAACATTTGTTATAAACCCAGTGTTTTTAAATTCTTTTATGGACTCGTCATTTTGTTTATTTAATTTTTTAAGAAAGATCTCTAAACTATTTTGACTTTCATTTAAATAGGTGGAAATTTTTAAATCCAAACCATCAACAGAAATTGAATTAAAATTTAAATCACTAGAAACTAACTTACCAATACTAGATGGAGATAAATATAAATTTTTAAAAAAAATAAGCGTATCGTTTTTATGATCTCTTATTAAAAAATCTCTTAAATCTACTTTTCCAGTATAACTTAGAGTAGCTTTATTTATAACGATTTCTGTTCCAAACTCATTATTTATTTCTTCTGCCAATTTATTAGCTAGAGATGTTTGAAATCTTGAGTTAGTTATTAATAATATAAAAGATGTAATCAACAAAATGAGGATTACAAGAATTGATATTTTATATTTTATTAAAAACTTTTTGATACTTTTTATATTATATCTTTGTAATAAACAATTATAGTGCCTACATATATACTTGGAATTGAATCTTCATGTGATGACACTTCTGCATCAGTACTTTGCGATGGTAAAGTACTTTCAAATCTTACAGCTAATCAAGAAATACACAAATCATTTGGAGGCGTAGTTCCAGAGCTAGCTTCAAGAGCTCATCAACAAAACATTATTCCTGTTGTAAATCAGGCAATCATTAATGCAAATATCGACAAAAATCAATTAAATGCTATAGCTTACACTAGAGGACCTGGATTATTAGGATCCCTTCTTGTTGGATCATCATTTGCAAAATCATTATCAATGGGCTTAAACGTTCCATTAATAGAGGTTAATCATATGCAAGCTCACCTTTTAGCTCACTTTATTGAAGATTGCGGAGATGAAAAACCTACATTCCCATTTATAGGAGTCACGATTTCTGGTGGTCATACCCAAATAGTTTTAGTTAAAAATTATTTTGAAATGGAAATCATCGGTGAAACATTAGATGATGCTATAGGAGAAACTTTTGACAAATGTGGGAAAATGTTAGGGCTACCCTATCCCGCTGGACCACATATAGATAAGCATTCAAAAAATGGAGATTCTAAAAAATATAAATTCACTAAACCTAAAGTTGGTGGATTGAACTATAGCTTTAGTGGACTCAAAACTGGATTTATGCGTTATATCCAAAAAGAGAAAATGAACAATGAAAGTTTTGTTTCTAATGAATTAGAAAATCTTTGCGCGTCCCTTCAAAATACAATTGTTGAAATATTATTTGACAAAATAGTTTTAGCAATAAAACAAACAGGAATCCATAAAGTAGTTTTTGGTGGTGGTGTCTCTTGTAATAGTGGAATAATTCAAAAATTTAAACACAATGAAAATATTGAAAATTACAAATCATATTTTCCAAAGTTTGAATACACCACAGATAACGCAGCTATGATTGCTATGGTTGGATTTTTAAAATTCAATAACGATGATTTTTCAACACTAGAGAAAAGTGCACAAGCTCGTTTTAAATTATAATTATGCAATTATTTTATTTACCAAATCTTAATAAAGAATCAATAAGTGCTGAATTTTCAAAAGAAGAAAGCAAACATATTTTTAAAGTTTTAAGAAAAGATGTCGGAGATAATATAAATATTACAAATGGTAAAAATTTGTTTTTTGAAGCTAAAATCACATCAATATCTAAGAATAATTGTGAAGTAAAAATTCAAAACTTTAAGGTTAAAGATAAGCTAAATTACAAATTACATTTAGCCATTTCTCTTTTGAAATCAAATGACAGATTTGAATGGTTTTTAGAAAAAGCCAGTGAAATTGGAATTTCAGAAATTACTCCAATAATATGCGAAAGAAGCGAAAGAAAATTTCTAAACGAAAAGAGATTACAAAAAGTATT
>ENA-ORDR01000148-ORDR01000148.1-marine-metagenome-genome-assembly--contig:-NODE-148-length-35568-cov-2.530163_pt1 | contig 35568 bp, 34 predicted proteins | sample MGYA00240993_ERZ508538 | MGnify/ENA primary metagenome ERZ508538 (study PRJEB26207, sample SAMN05421999) | marine metagenome | isolation source: Monterey Bay, California, USA | place: USA:Monterey Bay... | reverse complement strand
TAATAATTGGGGCTTCTATATGTTGTTCAGGAATATGTTTAACATTAAAAAAAATATCTAATAATATTTTATTTTTTGACATTAGTAATGAGACGGCGTCAAAAACCAGTTTTCTTGATTGGAAAATTGGATCAATTCTTAATATTGAAAAATCACTTAAAGTGGGCGATGAGATAGGTGGGCACTTTGTTTATGGGCATGTCGATACAACTGCAAGTGTTCAATCAATAGAACAAATTGAAGGTTCTTATAAAATTTCTTTTTTTATGGATAGTGATCATTTCAAATTTATAGCTTCTAAAGGTTCTGTTACTATCGATGGGGTTTCATTGACAGTTAATGAAGTTGATTTAAACAGTTTTAGTGTAAATATTATTCCTTTTACGTGGTCAAACACTAATTTTAAAAATTATGTTGTTAATACAAATGTAAATATCGAAATAGATATTTTAGCTAGATATTTAAATAGACTCAACGAAATTAAGTGAAAATATATAATTTAGTAAAATTTTGGAGTTTGAATGACATTATCTAACATCGAAGAAGTCATAAAAGACGCTTCTGAAGGTAAAATTTTTATTTTAGTTGATGATGAAAACAGAGAAAATGAAGGTGATTTATGTGTGCTAGGTGAATATGCCTCACCAGAATCTATTAACTTTATGGCTAAATATGGAAGAGGTCTTATCTGCTTATCTTTAACAAGGTCTCAATCAGAAAAATTAGGTCTTTCATTAATGGAAAGAAGGAATGAAGGCAGGTTTGAAACAGCATTTACAGTTTCGATTGAATCTAGAGAAGGTGTAACAACAGGTATTTCTGCTGCGGATAGGTCACTGACAATAAAAACTGCAATAAATAAACATGCATTAAGTAACGATATAACTACTCCTGGGCATGTTTTTCCACTTATTGCAAAAGACGGAGGTACTTTAATAAGAGCAGGGCATACAGAGGCTGTAGTTGATATTGCCAAACTTGCCAACTCAAACCCATCTGGAGTTATTTGTGAAATAATGAATGATAATGGTGAAATGGCAAGGTTGCCAGATCTGATCAAATTTTCAAAAAAACATAATATTAAAATTGGTTCTATTTCAGATTTAATTTCATATAGACGAAAAAATGAAACGTTTATTACAAGGGTATCTGAATCAATTTTAGAAAGTAAATTTGGAGGTGATTGGAGAATAATAGTTTTTAAAAATATAATTGATAACTCAGAACATATGGCTTTAGTAAAGGGTGTTATTGATACTAAAGACACTATTTTAGTAAGAGTTCATGCATTGGATTTGCTTTCTGATGTACTAGGCGATCAATCTAGCAACAGAAATGGTTCAGAGTTATCTCTTGCTATGAATACAATAGCTAAAAATAAAAATGGTATAATTATATTAATAAGAGATACTTCATCTGAATCTCTTTCTAAGAAAATTTCACAAATAATTGCTAAACCATCCCTAGAAAGTGAGAATGTAAGAGATATAGGAGTAGGAGCTCAAATTTTATTAGACCTAGGTGTAAAAAATATGACAGTATTATATAACTCCTCAACTTCTGCAATAGGTTTAGATGGTTTTGGATTAACTATTAAGAACTGGAAAAAATTAGGTTAATTAGTCAATGTCAGTAAATAAAAATGTACTCTTAGTATGTTCTCCATATTATCAACAGATTACAGATAATTTAATAAAGGGTGCAATAAAGGTCCTAAAATCAAAATCTGTTAATTATAAATTCTTATATGTTCCAGGTGCTCTGGAAATTGCACCAGCCATTAAATTAATATATGAAAAGTCAAAAAATAACCCTATTATTGACGGCTATATTGCACTTGGATGTGTAATTAGAGGCGAAACTTATCATTTTGAAATTGTTTCAAATGAATCAGCAAGAGCATTATGTGATTTATCAATAAAATTTTCAATTCCAATAGGTAATGGAATTTTAACTGTTGAAAATGAAAAGCAAGCTTTAGAAAGATCAGACCCAAGAAAATTAAATAAAGGTGCAGGAGCCGCTGAGGCGTGTTTATCATTAATGGATATAAAAAACAGTGATATTTATGACAAATCTTGAAACAAAATCATTTAATAACATTAGACATTTATCAATCAGAAAAAAAACCGCTTCTAGGATTTGTTCTACACAAGTTTTATATGAGGCTTCTTTTTTAATAAATGAAACCGACATAATAATTGAATATTATTTAAAAAACCATTTAATACATGTCCTATCGAGTTTAGATATTAAAAATTTTGATAAAGATTTATTTAATTCGATTATTAAAGGAGTTGAAAAAAACTTACCAAAACTTGATCAAATTATATCAGATAACTTGTCTAAAGATTGGTCATTTGAAAGGCTAAGCAAAACTGAGATATCTATTTTAAGATCAGCTGCTTTTGAATTATGCTTTTTAAAACAATTTAATAAAGTAACTATTATTAATGAGTACATTAGTATTGTTGAAACTTTTGGCGGAAATACTAATTTTGCTAACGGAATATTAGAGAAAATTTCTTTGTCAAGCTGACGAAAAATATATAAAATGAATGAATTTGAATTTATTAATAAATATTTTAAGCCGCTTACTTCTAAAGAAGCTCAAAACCTTACAAACGATGCTGCTTTATATAAACCAAAACTAAATACTGATATTGTAATAAGCACAGATAGTTTAGCTGAAGGTATTCATTTTTTTGGTAATGAAAATCCAAGAGATATAGCAAAAAAATGTTTAAGAGTAAATTTGTCTGATATGGCCGCAATGGGTGCTAAACCTGTTTTTTATAATTTATCTATAAGTGTTCCCAAAAACAAAGCAAATATTTTTATACCAGCATTTGCTAAAGGCTTAAAAGAAGATCAAGAAGCTTATAATATAAAATTAATTGGAGGGGATTTAACCGCATCTTTAAAGCATATAAATATTACTATAACTATTTTTGGCGAAACACCTTCCAATCAGGCTGTATCAAGAAATGGAGCCAAGATTAATGATTTCTTATATGTAACTGGTTATTTAGGCTTGTCGAAAATAGGTCTTGATAACTATTCATCAAATTCCAAAGATCTTAGGCAAGCTAAACAAAAATATTTACTTCCTCAACCTCGTGTTAATTTAGGGATGGAATTAAGAGATATTGCAACGTCTATGATAGATGTTTCAGATGGTCTTGTCCAAGATGCAACTCACTTAGCTATAAATTCTAACTTATCTTTAGAACTAAATGTTAATCAATTACCATTACCTAATTTAAAATCTTTACAAAAAAAAGAACTTTTAAATGCTGCTTTATATGGAGGTGATGATTATGAATTATTATTTTCTTGTAAGGAAAATGAATCACGTTTAGGAGATCTTTCTAAAAAGTACAATATAAAGATAACAAAAATAGGTGTTTTTAAAAAATTTCAAAAAATATATTTAAATTTTAAAGGGTTTGACGAATTGCCTAAAAAGATATCTTACTCACACTTTTAGTCTTCGATATTTCTTCTTCTTAAATTATTTATTATGTCTTTCCAAAATTGTATTGAAACATTATTTTTTTCTAGAGAATTCTTATCAGAAATTTTAACATTTTTAGAATCAAATTTGTTATATTTTTTAATTTTGTTTACTATATTTTTATTGTTAAACGTAATTTCAAAAACAACTAAATTCAATGTTTTTCGGTCACTTAAATTTTTATAACCTGTTATGTGAGAGACGTAGTAAACAGTGTTTTTATTGAAAACACTCTCAAAAACTGGTGGTCCATATTTTTTTATTAAATTTGATTTTGTAGTTATTCCTTCTTCAATTTTAATTTCATTTATTTTAACATTTGATAATCCAGTTTTTTGAATATTTTGGCTACATGATGCATTAAAAAATACTACTGATATCAGAATAAATTTTAAAAAATACATGTACTTGGTCCTAATTTTGTTATATAATGTAATTTTCCTATATCACTTCATTACACATATATAAATGTTTTTAAACTCTTATCTCAATGCTAACTCAGAAAACCAAGCTTTAATTGATGGCATATACGAAAAAATTGTATTAATTTCACGAAATAAGTCTTTTTATACAAAATTATCTGTTCCAGATACTATAGATGGTAGGTTTGATCTTTTGGTTTTGTTTTCAGTCATTGTAATATTTTTCCTTAATCAATCTGGTGCTAATGGCAAATTATTATCACAAATGTTATTTGATAAAATTTTTCTAGACCTTGATCTCAGTTTAAGGGAAGTGGGTGCAGGTGATGCAGGTGTTAATATCAAAATAAAAAAAATGGTTCAATCATATATGGGTCGTCAAAAAGTTTATTGTGAGAGCTTAGAAAACAAAGATTTTCAATCTTTGAAGAAATCCATAGCTAATAACGTATATCGAAACCTTGATAATTATTTAAATTATCCAGATATTCTTAGTAATTATTGTAAAAAAGTATATCTTTTATTTTCTAATAAAAAAGAAGATTACTTTTCTTTAAATAAACTAGAATTCCCTGACATTTGATTGTTAATTTTGGTATTATTAATTTTTAAATGTTAATAATTTGCATTAGTTAACTGAAATTGTTAATAAATTATAACTTTTTTACTATTCAAAATAATTAATGGAGTTTTTTTTGACCAAGCCTATCCACATATCCTTGGACGCTATGGGTGGTGATTATGCTCCAGACATTATAATTAACGGTGCAGCACAAGCTAAATTGCGTTATCCTAACTTGATATTTTCTTTTTTTGGAGATCAAACTAAATTAGATCCTTTAATAAAAGCTTTAGATCTGTCATCTTTTTCTAATGTAATTCATACTAATGAAGTAATTAATTCATCTGATAAGCCAAGCACCGCATTACGAAAAGGTAAAAATTCGTCAATGGGTATGTCAATACAGTTAGTAAAATCTGGAAAAGCTGATGCAATTGTTTCAGCGGGTAATACTGGCGCTTTAATGGCTATGTCTAAATTGATTTTAAGGCCAATTGATGGAATAATTAGGCCTGCTATTGCAGCTTATTTTCCAACAATTAATGGTGAAAGCTGTATGTTAGATTTAGGTGCTAATATTGAATGTGATTACAAAAATTTAGTTCAGTTTGCATTCATGGGACAAGCATTTGCCAGGATCGTGATGGGAGTAAAAGATCCTAGTGTGTCTCTTCTCAATATAGGAGAGGAAGAACAAAAAGGTCTTGATTATATTAAAGAAGCATCCAGAGTTTTATATTCTTTAAACAATGAAATCAATTATAAAGGATTTATAGAGGGTGATAAAATAGCTAAAGGTATATCTGATGTAATCGTTGCAGATGGCTTTAGTGGAAACATTTTTTTAAAAACTGCAGAAGGTACAGCGCAACTTGTTACATCTTACTTAAAAGGCGCATTTTCTAGTTCTTTAAGCTCTAAGATTGGATATCTATTTGCTAAAAAAGCAATTAATAACTTTAAGTTGCAAATGGACCCTAGAAAATATAACGGAGCTGTATTTCTTGGATTAAATGGAGTTGCCGTTAAAAGTCATGGTGGAACGGACGCTTTTGGGTTTGCTAATGCTATTTGTGTGGCGGTTGATATGGTTCAACATAATTTTATTTCAGATTTGAAAAATAAAATAAGTAAATCAAATTTAAATTTTTAAACTATTTTTTAGGATTAATAATGATTTCTGATAAGGTACTTTTAACAAGTTCAGGTTCTTACCTTCCCAATAATATATATTCAAATGATGCGCTTTCAAAATTTATTGACACTTCTGATGAATGGATATCTAAAAGATCTGGTATTAAAAATAGACATTTTGTATCAAAGAATGAAACCACTTCTGATTTAGCTTTACACGCTGCTTTAAAAGCTATCGAAAATTCTACTTTAGACAAAGATGATATAAACCTAATAATTGTGGCTACAACAACACCTGATAATACATTTCCTTCAACTGCAACAATGGTTCAAAAAAAATTGAATATTAAGGGTGCTGCGTTTGACATTCAAGCAGTTTGTGCAGGTTTTGTTTTTGCTCTATCCGTAGCTAAGTCATTGATGAAAGATAATAACTATAAAAATTGTCTTGTTATTGGAGCAGACTCAATGTCTAAACTTCTTGATTGGAAAGATAGATCTACAGCTGTATTATTTGGTGACGGAGCAGGCGCAGTCATTTTAGAAAATAAAGAAAACATTGATAATAAACTTGATGATTGGGGAGTTTTATCAAATGTGATTCACTCTGACGGAGAGTATTATGACCTTTTAAAAACTAATGGGGGAGTTTCTACAGATCAAAAAATAGGATTTATCGAAATGGCAGGGAAAGAAATATTCAAGCACGCAGTAGAAAAATTATCTTTGTCATTTCAAGAAGCTTTAAAGTTATCTTATAAAAATATAGAACAAATAGATTGGTTGATTCCACATCAGGCAAATCAAAGAATTTTGTTAGCTGTTGCTGATAGATTAAAAATTGATCCTGTTAAAGTGATTTCAACAGTAATGCATCATGGTAACACCTCAGCTGCTTCAATTCCATTGGCTCTAGATTATGCTATAAATAACAATAAAGTTAGAAACGGTCATCTTATTGGGTTTCAGGCAATTGGTGGAGGTTTAAGCTGGGGTGCTTCAGTTGTTAGGTATGGTAAACCATAAAAATAAAAAAAAACTTTAATCTTATAAAATTTAGACTAATATATTATAATGAATAAAACTTTAACCAGAAATGATTTAATTGAAGTTATCAGTGATAAAGTGGGTTTATCTTTAAATGATTCTTCTGAAATGATTGAAAATATATTTGATTTTATATTAACAGAACTTGAAAGTGGACATGACGTCAAAATTTCTTCTTTTGGTACTTTCAAGGTCAAGCATAAAAACCTAAGGATGGGAAGAAATCCTAAAACAGGTATTGATGTTCCGATTAAGCCTAGAAATGTAGTCTCGTTTTATTCTTCAAATGTTTTAAAGTCAAAATTTAAATAATATTGATGTTTTATTATGTATGATGATAACTCATATTTTACTATATCAAAGACAGCCGATTTAATTGGAGTACGTTCCCATGTTTTAAGATTCTGGGAAAAAAAATTTCTTTCACTTAATCCTAAAAAAGATATTAGTGGTAGAAGGTTTTATTCGTCTTCAGACATCAAGTTTTTATTGTTTATTAAAAAACTACTGTATGTTGATGGGTTTACTATCAAAGGTGCAGTAAACTTTATTATTGAGCAAAATAAGAACAAAACAACAAATGAAAAAGAATATGTTTCTGATGAGATCGATAAGGCATTAAATTTGTTAAAACAAGGAACTAATTTACTTAATAAAAATTTATAGCTCTTTCACTGAACTTCAGTATTTAATAAGAAATTTTCTAAATCAATATAATTTCTTACTAACTTATGTTTGGTTGCTAAGTTTCGTATAAAGTAATTAGAATAATCATTAAAAAAACTCTTTGATAAAGACAGATTTAGATTATTATTAATTTCAATATTTTTTTGATAATTATCAACTTTACGGTTTTTAACTTTAACAGCTATAACGCCATCAACTGTGTTTAAAAAGTTTATATCCTTATTATCTATCTCAAAAATATTAAAAATCAATGAGTTATCTGAAAAGTTATCTAAACTTTTCTGATTTCTTTTAATGGTACTATTTGATTTAAGATTTTCATTTTTTGATAAGATTATTTTTTTTAATTTCGCTTTAGTCTGATTTACAATTTCAATTGAGGTCCATTGATTTAAGACTTTTTCTCTTACTTGTTCAAAAGTCAACATTTCTTTACTGTTTTCTTTTATAACTTGAATTAATGCATAAGTATCGTTTTTTAAGTCAATTATATCACTTGTTTCATTTAATTTAGTCATCCAAATATTTTTTAAAAAATCTTCACCTTTATTAAAAAAAGTTTTGTTTTTAGTATATGAATACAAAAAACTATCCTCAGAAACTTTATTGAGTTGTTTTACAAATATTTTATTTTTAAATATGTCAGATTTAGTAATTTCTTCTAGGTTATTACCTTCGGCTATTAAATCTTCAATCATATCAAGTTTTTCATATAGTATTTCAATAGATAATTCATTTAATAGATTTAGTTTAACGTCTTTAATAATATCTTCATATTTTATTTCAGTTTTAGGAATAATATTAACAATCTTGTAAATATTGAAACCAAACTCAGTTTTTAAAGGGCCAATTACATCATTTTTTTTACCAGAAAATAAAGGTTCTGCACTTATGTCAGGTAGCTCTTTTTTAGTAAGAAAACCTAAATTTATATCATCTTTAGAAAGATTAAATATCTTTGTTGCTGCAGTTTGGAAAGGTGTACCGTTATTTATTAATTTTTTAAGCTCATCAACTTTATTTTTTTCTTGAGATGTAATTTGATAAATTTCTCTTTTTTCTGGTGTAATGTAATTAGATTTATCGATTTCATATTTATCATTAATTTGTTTTTTTGTAATTTTTACTTCATTGTGAAAGTCAGATGGTTTGATTTCAATATATTTAATATCTCTTGTCTTAGGAAAAATATATGAGTCTTTATTATTGCTATAAAACTCATTTAAGATTTTTAAATCAGGTTTTTGAATGTTTTTTTTGTCTAAATATTTCACGAAATCAAATTCAATTTCTCTTATTTCGTTTTGCCAATCAATTATAGCTTTGACAACTTTGTTATCATAAATGTAATTAAACTGAAAAGGCATTGACAGTTGCTTAAAATTTCCCTCTGTTTTTATCATTTTAAGATATTTTTTTTCAGTTAACCCAGCGTTGTTAAGAGATTGAAAGTATTTATTTTCTGAAAATTTTCCAAGTGGATTTTTAAAAGCACTTTCCTCTCTTATTGCTTTTGTTTGCACAGATAATGGAATATGTAAGTTAAGAAAATCTGCTTCTTTGTTAATAAGTAATTCTTGTTCGAATTTATTTAATACGTTTTGAAGCATCCCATTTTTTACAGTATCCTTTAGAGGTGGTCGTTGGGGTAGGGAGTATCTTAATTTATTCAGTTCTTGAAGCACCTCTTCTGATGATATTTCTTTATTTTCAACTGAAAGAACAGGTTTGTTATTTGCACCCCCGGTTAAATCACCAACACCCCATAAAGCAAAGCCACAAATTAAAAATCCTAAAAAGATTTTAAAAAAAATTGATTGAGTTTGATTACGAAGTGCTCTTAACATATTATTTTGCCTATTATTGTATAATTTTGAGTTATGTTTTACTATACTATGAAATATAAAAAATAAATGTTTTATTTTAAAACTTAAAGAGACTTTTATGCTAATCGCTGCTAATTGGAAAATGAATTTAGGTAAATCCGAAATAGATCAATTCAGTAAAATCTTACAATCCAACGAGTTTCATGACAGTTTAGATATATGTATTTTTCCACCCAGTGTTTATATAAATTATCTAAATACCCGAATTGAAAATTTACCAATATCAATTGGTGCTCAAAATTGTTATCACGAATTTAGTGGTGCTTTTACAGGTGAGGTTTCTCCAACTTCACTTAAAGACATTGGATGCAAATATGTTTTAGTTGGTCATTCTGAAAGAAGAGTTAACAATAATGAAAATAATTTATATGTTCAAAAATGTACATCAGCTGCAATAAAAGCAAACCTTATTCCGATTGTGTGTGTTGGTGAGACCCTAAAAGATCGAGTATCAGGAACAGCATTAGACTTTATAGAGAATCAACTTATAGAATCTATACCATCTTCTTTTGAAAATATTTTTGTAGCATATGAGCCAATTTGGTCTATTGGAACTGGAAAAATACCAAGTTCATCGGAAATTAAAGAAATGCACAAACATATTAAACAAGTAATATCTTCAAAGTTTAATAATAGTATAAAAGTAATATATGGAGGGTCAGTTAATCCTTCAAATGTATCTGATATTTTAAATGTTAATGAAGTTGACGGTGTTTTAATAGGTGGAGCTAGTCTTAATCCAAAAGATTTTCTTGCAATTTACCATTCAACCGTTAAACACTTAGATTAATCTTTTTAAATAATTAAGGATTTTCATGATTACTCTTATATTAACAATTCATATAATTTTAGCATGTTGTATAATTTGTGCCGTTTTACTTCAAAAAAGTGAAGGGGGTGGACTTGGTATAGGCGGTTCTGGTGGTTCTGGCGGTGGTTTTATGACTGCAAGGGGGACTGCTAATTTCATGACAAAATTAACAGCTTTTCTGGGTGCTTGTTTTTTCTTAACATCGATATTACTAGCCTTATTATCAACTTCCAATAATTCTTCATCTATAGTTAAAGAAGTTGAAAAGTCGATTGAAAAAAATGAACCTTTAAAACCAAGTGTTCCTCTTGGTAATTAATTGTCAGGTATTGACATGATTAATTCAACAGTAAAGCTTGTCTTTATAACTGGTGGTGTTGTTTCCTCCTTGGGTAAAGGTCTTGCTTCAGCCTGTCTTGGATCAGTTCTACAAGCAAGAGGCTACAAGGTTAAATTAAAAAAATTAGACCCTTATCTAAATGTTGATCCCGGCACAATGAGTCCTTATCAACATGGTGAGTGTTACGTTACAGATGACGGTGCTGAAACAGACCTGGACTTAGGTCACTATGAGCGTTTTACAGGGGTTCCTGCTAAGAATTCTGATAACATTACAACTGGTAAAATTTATTCAAATGTAATTTCTAGAGAAAGAAGGGGTGATTATTTAGGAGCTACTATACAAGTTATTCCTCATGTTACGGACGCAATTAAAGAATTCATTTTATCCGATATTAACGATGAAGACTTTGTGCTTTGTGAAATAGGTGGTACTGTAGGAGATATAGAATCTTTACCTTTTATAGAGGCAATAAGACAGTTGGGAAACGAACTTGGTTTTTCAAGAACATGTTTTCTTCATGTTACTTTATTGCCTTTTATCAAAACTGCTGGTGAACTAAAAACTAAACCTACTCAACATTCTGTTAAAGAACTTCAAGGAATGGGTATACAGCCAGATATTTTACTTTGTAGAACAGAAGTTGAAATACCAGAAGAACAAAAGTCTAAAATTGCTCTTTTTTGTAATTTGAAGCCTGAATCTGTTATAGAAGCTTTGGATGCTAAATCTATTTATCATGTTCCAATATCTTACCACAATCAAGGTCTTGATAATCAAATTTGTAAGCATTTTCATTTGGATTTAGATAAAAAGCCTGATTTAAGCCGTTGGTTAAATATCAATAAAATACAAGAAACTTCAGAAGGCACAGTTAACATTGGAATAGTTGGAAAATACACATCAATGGTTGATGCTTATAAATCATTAATTGAATCTATTTTTCATGGAGGTCTATCTAATAAAGTAAATGTATCAATTAAATGGATTGACTCTGAGGAGTTAGAAAACAAAGAATTAAATATTAATAATGTCTTCAAAGATATAAACGGAATTATTGTTCCTGGTGGTTTTGGTTTTCGTGGATCAGAAGGTAAAATAAATGGAATTAATTATGCTAGAGTTAATAATATTCCATTTTTTGGTATTTGTTTTGGAATGCAAATGGCGGTTCTTGAATTTGCAAGAAATGTCTTAAAATTTAAAAATGCCTCTTCTTCGGAATTTGGAAAGACTGATTTTCCTCTAATTGGACTTTTAACTGAATGGCAATCAAATAAAGGTATAGAAAAGCGAAATAAAGATTCTAATCTAGGCGGAACTATGAGGCTAGGAGCATATGATTGTAAATTGTCAAAGGATACACTTGTTCAATCAATTTACAATCAAGACATTATATCAGAAAGACATAGACATCGATATGAAGTTAATTATGAGTTTAATTCAGATTTTGAAAAGCATGGAATGATTTTTTCTGGAATGTCTCCAAGTATGACACTTCCAGAAATCCTTGAAATTTCCTCTCATCCTTGGTTTATAGGTGTTCAATTTCACCCTGAATTAAAATCTAAACCTTTCGATCCGCATCCACTTTTTTCCTCTTTTATTGAGGCTGCTTTAAATAATTCACGTTTGTTGTAATGATTTATACTTTTTGGTAATGTCAAATATGAAACAATATTCTGTAAATATTCATGATTTTGAAATCTCTAATAAACACCCTTTTTTTCTTATAGCAGGTCCTTGTTCAATAGAAGATAAAAATCATGCCATTGATCATGCTGGGAAAATTAAAGAAATTTGTGATAGCTTAAAGATTAAGTTAGTTTATAAGTCCTCATTTGATAAAGCTAATAGATCTAGTTCATCTTCAAAAAGAGGTGTTGGTCTTAAAAAAGGTTTAGAAATTTTATCTTTAGTCAAAGAAACTTTTAATATCCCTTTAATTACTGATGTACACGAAAGCTATCAGTGCAAAGAAGTTGCATCTGTTGTTGATGTTATTCAAATTCCTGCTTTTTTATGTCGCCAAACAGATTTGTTAATTGCCGCGGCTGAAACACAAAAAATTGTGAATATTAAAAAAGGTCAATTTTTAGCACCATGGGATATGTTAAACGTAATTAAAAAGGTCTCAGAAAATGGAAATAATAAAATTTTATTAACTGAAAGAGGGACTTCATTTGGTTATAATACACTAGTATCTGATATGAGATCTATACCCCAAATGTCTCAATATGGTTTTCCAGTTATCTTTGATGCGACCCACTCTGTTCAGCAACCTGGAGGCTTAGGTTTAACTTCAGGTGGGCAACGTGAATTTGTTCCCTATTTATCTAGAGCGGCTGTTTCTATTGGTATTGCGGGTTTATTTGTTGAGGTTCATGAAGATCCTGAAAATGCTCCAAGCGATGGGCCAAATATGTTAAAATTATCTGAACTAAAACAAATGCTTTCAAAATTAGTTAAGATAGATAAGATTATTAAATTATAGTTTTTACAAGGGTTACAATGGTTCAAATTTCTGATATTTTTTCAAGACAGATACTAGATAGTAGAGGCAACCCCACTTTAGAAGTTGACGTAACATTATCAGATGGTTCTCTTGGGCGCGCTGCTGTTCCTTCAGGAGCTTCAACAGGTGAATATGAAGCATTTGAACTTAGAGATGGTGATGATAAAAACTTTAACGGTTTAAGTGTTCAAAATGCTGTTAATAATATTAATACAGAAATATGTAATACATTTTCTGGATATAATCCATATAATCAAAAAATTATTGATAATGATTTGATTGAATTAGATAACAGTGAAAATAAAAGTAGATTAGGTGCTAATGCTATGCTTGGATTTTCAATGGCTGTTTCGCGTGCATCCTCTGTATCTTTAGATTTACCCCTCTGGAAATATATTGGGGGAATGAGAGCTAATACTTTACCTGTGCCAATGATGAATATAATAAATGGGGGAGCTCATGCTAATAACGGTCTTGATTTTCAAGAATGTATGATCATGCCAGTTGGGTTTTCTAAGTTTTCAGAAGCTCTTAGAGCAGGTACAGAAATTTTTTATAATTTAAAAGGTATTTTGTCTAAAAAAGGTTTTTCAATAGCGGTTGGTGACGAGGGTGGTTTTGCTCCGGATATTAAAAATCTCAGTGATGCTCTTTCATATATATCCGAAGCAGTTGATCAAAGTGGTTACAAATTAGGAAAAGAAGTATTTATTTCAATTGATGCAGCTGCAAGTGAATTGCATAATAACAGTTGTTACACGTTAAAAGGTGAAAATAAGAAGTTAGATAGTGACCAACTTATAAAATTTTGGGAAAATATTTGTAAAAAATTTCCAGTTATATCCATTGAAGATCCATTTGATGAAAATGATTGGTCTGGTTTCAAGGAATTAACAAACCTTATTGGTAATAAAGTGCAAATTGTTGGAGATGATCTTTTTGTAACCAATAAGAATAGATTGTTAACAGGTATTGAAAATAAATCAGCTAATTCTATTCTCATTAAATTAAATCAAATAGGAACATTATCTGAAACATTAGAAACAATTGAAATGGCAAAAAAGTCTAATTTTGGGGTTGTTGTTTCCCATAGATCTGGTGAAACTGAAGATGTTTTTATATCCGATCTTGCTGTTGCTGTTAATGCAGGTCAAATAAAAACAGGTTCATTATCAAGAAGTGATAGAACAGCAAAATATAATCAATTGTTACGAATTGAAGAAAGCTTAGGTATAGAAGGTCATTATTTTGGTTTGGATTTTTTTAATAACTTTAATTGAGGGTTGATTTTTTATATGTTTAAATATTGGATACGAAAAAATATAATATTTAATTTAATGACTTTTTTTAGTTTTATTATTTTTTGTTTTTTTATGTCTCATATTTTTTTTGGTAATAGATCCGTTTGGAAAATATTTGAATTAAATCATCAAATAAATGTAGCTAAACAAGAACTCATAATTTTATCTAATAAAAAAAACTATACGTTATCTGAAATTGAATTACTTAGAGATGACAACCTTGACCCAGATATCATCTCTGAAATCGTACAAAATTCACTCGGTCTAATTCATTCCGATCAAATTGTTATAGAGATTACTAAATAACTTAATTTATTGTTAGAATTAAATTTAGTTATTTGCTAAAATGATTGTCTGAGTTATCTATTCTTTTAATAAAAGTTGTAAGGTTCAATATGAATAAAAACACTTCTAAAAAATCTATAGTTTCATCGAAAAACAACTATGATTTAGATTTATTACAAAATATGTATAAAAAAATGCTTTTGATTAGAAGATTTGAAGAAAAAGCTGGTCAATTATATGGAATGGGAAAAATTGGAGGTTTTTGTCACCTATATATTGGTCAAGAGGCAGTTGTAGTAGGTATTCAATCAGTTCAGATCGAGGGTGATAGCGTTGTTACATCTTATAGAGATCATGGTCATATGTTAGCTTGTGATATGGACCCTAAAGGTGTAATGGCTGAATTAACTGGTAGAGAAGACGGTTATTCAAAAGGTAAAGGCGGTTCAATGCATATGTTTAGTCGAGAAAAAGGTTTTTTTGGCGGCCATGGTATAGTTGCAGCTCAAGTTCCCATAGGTGCAGGTTTAGCTTTCGCACATAAGTACAATGGCAATAAAAACGTTGCAATTACATATTTTGGAGATGGAGCAGCTAATCAAGGTCAAGTTTATGAATCATATAATATTGCGGCTCTTTGGAAATTGCCAGTTATATTTGTAATTGAAAATAATAAGTATGGTATGGGGACATCTGTTAACAGATCTTCTGCAGGTGATAATTTATCTGACAGAGGTAAAGCTTACGGTATAGTTGCCGATATTGTTGACGGTATGGATGTTATAGCTGTAAGAGATGCAGCTTTAAAAGCTATGGACTATTGTAGATCTGGAAAAGGGCCATATATCCTAGAAATGAAAACCTATAGATATAGAGGCCATTCGATGTCAGATCCTGCTAAATATAGGACAAGAGATGAAGTTGATGAGATTAAACAAAAATCTGATCCAATAAATAATATTAAATCAATATTGGATAAATTCGGTTTAAAAGATGAAAGTTTAAAAGTTATTGACACAGAAATTAAGTCAATTATTGCAAATGCTGCCACTTTTGCTCAAGAATCTCTAGAGCCTTCTGAAGCAGAGCTGTTTACTGACATAACAATTAATTAATGGTGAATTAATGAGTATCGAAATATTAATGCCTGCCCTTAGCCCAACAATGGAAGAAGGCACACTTTCAAAATGGCTTGTTAGTGAAGGAGATATAGTAAATTCAGGTGACTTATTAGCTGAAATTGAAACTGATAAAGCGACAATGGAAGTTGAGGCAGTTGATGAAGGTAAAGTTGGACAAATTTTAATTTCGGAGGGAACAGAAGGCGTGAAAGTTAATACGCCAATAGCAATTTTGATAGGTTCTAATGAAGCCCCACATCCAACAATAAAAAAAATAGCTGAAAATCCTTATGTAGAAAAAGTTATATTGCCTTCTAAAAATAAAGATGAAGAAATTTTAAAAACTGACTCAAATTCAAGTTTTATTACTGTTAGAGAAGCTTTAAGAAATGCAATGGCAGAGGAAATGCGAGATGACAATAATGTTTTCGTTATGGGTGAAGAAGTAGCAGAGTATCAAGGTGCATATAAAGTTACTCAGGGCCTTCTAGATGAATTTGGAGATAAAAGAGTCTATGATACGCCAATAACAGAACATGGTTTTACAGGAGTTGGAATAGGCGCTGCTTTTGGTAATTTGAAACCTATTGTAGAATTTATGACATTTAACTTTGCTATGCAAGCTATGGATCAAATCATTAACTCTGCAGCTAAAACACTTTACATGTCGGGTGGTCAAATGGGTTGTCCAATTGTATTTAGAGGGCCTAATGGTGCAGCCTCTCGTGTTGGAGCCCAACATAGTCAGTGTTATGCTAGTTGGTATGCACATTGTCCTGGTTTAAAAGTTATAACTCCTTGGTCGAGTGCTGACGCTAAAGGCCTACTAAAATCCGCAATTAGAGACCCAGACCCAGTTATATTTTTAGAGAATGAAGTTATGTATGGTCAGTCTTTTGATTGTCCAGATGATTCAGATTTCACTTTGCCAATTGGAAAAGCTCATATTGAAAGAACTGGGAAAGATGTAACTATTATTTCTTTCTCAATTATGGTTGGAAAATCCCTAGAAGCGGCGGAAATTCTAAACGACAATGGTATTGATGCAGAAGTTATTAATTTACGTTCTCTACGTCCATTAGATACAGAAACAATAATAAATTCAGTTAAAAAAACTAATAGAGTAGTAACTTGCGAAGAAGGTTTTCCATTTTCTGGTATTGGTTCTGAAATATCTGCAGTTATAAATGAAAATGCTTTCGATTGGCTTGATGCTCCAGTTACTAGAGTAACTGGTAAAGATGTGCCGATGCCCTATGCAGCAAATCTAGAAAAACTAGCTTTACCTCAAGTTGAAGATATTGTGAATTCTTGCATTAATGTTTGTAATAAAAGTTAAGGATATATAATAATGAGTGTTAATATCTTAATGCCTGCACTTAGTCCAACTATGGAAGAAGGCACTTTATCTAAATGGTTAGTAAAAGAAGGTGATACTGTCACTTCTGGTGACTTAATTGCAGAAATAGAGACAGACAAAGCAACTATGGAAGTTGAGTCTATCGATGATGGAACTATTGGTAAAATTTTAGTTCGTGAAGGGCAAGAGGCTGTAAAAGTAAACGAACCAATAGCTATTTTACTCTTAGACGGAGAAAACTTGTCTGATATTAAAAGTATAAAAAAAGTACCTGCGATTGAAAGTGTTCAAGAAATAGAGAAGATAGAGAGTAAAGAAAAGTTATATTTCAGTTCAAATAAAACCAGTAAAATTGATTTGGATACAAATATTAACATTGAAAATTTCAAAAAAAATGAAACCAGAATATTTGCTTCACCTTTAGCAAAAAGAATTGCAAAACAAAGGGATATTGATTTAAGCTTAATTAATGGTTCAGGTCCAAATGGTCGTATATTAAAGACTGACATAGAAAACTTTAATAACAATAAAAATTTACTAAAAAACAAAATTACAACAAATAATAGTAATTCTGAACTTATAAAAAACAGTTCTATGAGAAAAACTATAGCTGAACGCTTAGTTCAGTCAAAAAATGAAGCTCCACATTTTTATCTTTCTTTAGATTGTAATATCGATCAACTTCTGAAAATTAGGACCATGATAAATTTAAAATCTAATGATAAATATAAAATTTCAGTAAACGATATGATAATAAAGGCTGCTAGTTCTTCATTAATTAAAGTTCCTAAAGCCAATGCTAGTTGGGAAAATGAAAATACTCGATATTTTAATAATACTGATATATCTGTTGCTGTTGCAATTGATGGTGGTTTAATTACACCTATTATAAAAGATGTTCAATCAAAAGGCCTTTTGGAAATATCTGAGGACATGAAGCTTCTTGCTAATAAAGCTAAAGATGGAAAATTATTACCAGAGGAATATGTTGGGGGTAGTTTTTCAATATCAAATTTGGGTATGTATGGAATTAAAGAATTTTCAGCAGTAATCAACCCTCCTCAGGGAGCAATATTAGCTGTTGGCTCAGGTGAAAAGAGGCCAATAGTTATCAATGATCAATTATCTATAGCTAGTATTATGACTGTGACTTTATCATGTGATCACAGAGTTGTAGATGGTGCAGTAGGGGCACAGTTTTTATCAGTTTTTAAAGACTTTATTGAAAACCCATCCTTAATGTTGTTATAGGAAATATTTATGTCGAATAGTGATTATGATATTATAATTATTGGTGGTGGCCCTGGTGGTTATGTGGCTGCTATAAGAGCATCTCAATTGGGAATGTCAGTTGCTTTAATTGAAGACAAGCATTTGGGTGGTATTTGTCTAAATTGGGGTTGTATTCCAACAAAAGCTCTTTTAAGAGCTAGTGAAATTAAACATATGTTGGATAATGTTGATGAATTTGGTTTTTCTGTTTCTAATATTAAAATGGATATAGACAAAATAACCAAGCGCTCCAGAAAAGTAGCTTCTCAATTATCAGCTGGTATTAGTCATCTATTAAAAAAAAATAAAGTGAAAGTTTTTGAAGGTTTTGCACATTTAGATAAAGGATCTTCAGACTTAAAAACGGTTAAAATTAAGACTAAAGATAAAGATATTATAATGACATCAAAAAACGTTATAATTGCCACTGGCGCTAGATCAAGAAATCTACCTTTTGTAACATCTGATGGTAAAAATATTTGGGATTATAAATCTGCGATGACACCTGACAAGTTACCTAAATCAATGATTATAATTGGTTCAGGTGCTATAGGTATGGAATTCGCATCTTTTTATAATGATTTAGGCGTTATGGTAACTGTAGTAGAAGCGCTTCCATCAATCCTGCCTAATGAAGATGAAGATATATCAAAAATAGTTGAGACTAATTTCGTTAAAAGAGGAATAAATATAAGAACAAACACAACCCTTAAATCAGTTGAAACATTTGATAAAAACGTTTCTGCTGAAATTATATGTGATGGTAAAATACAAACTATAACCTCTGAGAAATTAATCTTAGCTATTGGAATTATTGCAAATACTGAAAATTTAGGTTTAGAAAAATTTAATGTTAAAATTGATAAAGGTCACATCATTACAAATGAATGGCTTGAAACAGATGAAAAGGGTATATTCGCAATAGGGGATGTTACAGAAGGTCCGTGGCTAGCTCATAAAGCTAGTCATGAGGGAGTTTTATGTGTAGAAAAGATTGCTGGTCACAAAAACCTTAATCCTATTGATAAATCATCAATACCAGGATGTACTTATTGTAGGCCTCAAGTTGCATCTATTGGATTAACAGAAAAAAAAGCCAATCTTCAAAAATTAAATATTAAAGTAGGTAAATTTCCTTTTGTTGGAAATGGTAAAGCAATTGCGTTAGGAGATTCTGAAGGACTAATTAAGACCATATTTAATGATGACACTGGTGAGTTGATTGGAGCGCATATGGTTGGGCCAGAAGTAACTGAATTAATCCAAGGTTTTTCAATAGCTAAAAAATTAGAAACCACAGAACATGAATTGATGCATACTGTTTTTCCTCATCCTACGTTATCTGAAGGAATGCACGAATCCGTATTAGATGCATACAATCAAGCTATACATTATTAAGTTTCTGTAGAAGATTACAATGTTAAATAATTTAAATGAAAAAAAAAATATAAGACATCCAGAAAAAATTAATAAACCTGATAATATCTCACCTTCTAAACCAAATTGGTTAAAAGTTAGGGCACCTATTGGAAAGATATTTGATGAAACTAAAGGTTTGTTAGATGATTTAGGTATTGTTACAGTATGTGAGGAAGCAAGCTGTCCTAATATAGGTAATTGCTGGTCAAAAAAACATGCTACTATGATGATTATGGGGGATACTTGTACTAGAGCATGCTCATTTTGTAATGTTGCAACAGGTAAGCCTAAGGGGCTTGATTTGACAGAGCCATTCAGAGTGGCTCAATCAGTAGCAAAGTTAAATTTAAACCATGTAGTTATCACTTCTGTTGATAGAGATGATCTAGATGATGGGGGAGCTGAACATTTTGTAAATACAATCAAAGATATTAAAAGTTTGTCTCCAAATACATCCATTGAGATTTTAACACCTGATTTTCTTCGAAAAGATGGTGCATTAGAAAAAGTTATTGACGCAAAGCCAGATGTCTTTAACCATAACCTTGAAACAGTACCTAGGCTATACACATCAGTTAGACCAGGAGCCAGATATTTCCATTCTTTAAATTTATTATCTAAAGTTAAAGACATAGACCCTAAAATTTTTACTAAATCAGGTATTATGGTTGGCTTAGGAGAAGATAAAAGTGAAGTTTTCCAAGTAATGGATGATATGAGGTCAGCAAACATAGATTTTTTAACTATTGGTCAATATTTACAACCCACCATTAAGCATCATAAAGTTCATAGGTTTGTTGATCCAAGTGAATTTGCTTTATATAAAAAAACTGCTCTTTCTAAAGGTTTTTTAGTGGTCTCGTCATCACCACTGACAAGAAGTAGCTTTCATGCAAGTGAAGATTTTGAAAGATTAAAAGAGGCAAGGTATTTAAAATTTAATTCGAAGGTTTCAGAGATTGTTAATTAATGAAGCATGAAGAAAAACGTATAATTAATCATACACCCCAAAATTTATATAACCTTGTGTCAGACGTAAAGAAATATCCAGAATTTTTACCTTGGTGCTTAGGCGCTAGGGTAAAAAATTTGCATCAGAATGAATTTGACGCAGATTTAATTATAGGTTTCAAGATTTATAAAGAGGTTTATTCTTCCCATATATTACTTGACCCAAATAATTACAAAATAATTGTTAATTATAAAGATGGGCCATTTGAACATATGTATAATTACTGGTTATTTAAGAAGAATAGTACCGGGTGCGAAATTGAATTTATGGTTGAATTTAAGTTCAAATCTATCTTTCTACAAACTGTTATGGAATCTTTATTCTCAGAGGCCGTTAAAAAAATGGTTAAGGCTTTTGAAAACAGAGCAAATTATTTATATAATTCAACTAAAAGTACTCAGTTATAATTTTATTAGCAAACTTTAAACTTTCCAGTGTAGTTTTTTGTCTTATTTCAAGTCTATTTCCATTAAGTAAATATTTTTTTTGAAATACTTTTATTTTAGTACCTATTGCTATCCATACTAAACCAACTGGTTTATTAGCACTCCCGCCCGTTGGACCTGCAATACCAGTAACTGCAATAGATATATCTGCTTTCATTAATAACAACACGTTTAATGCCATATGGTATGCAGTTTGTTCGCTCACAGCGCCATTTGTTTCAATTATACTTAATGGAATGTTTAATAACTTTGATTTCATAGAATTTGAATAAGTAACTATGCTAGATTTAAAAATATTACTAGAGCCATTAATAGACACTATAGATGATGCTATCATACCACCAGTACAACTTTCAGCTGTAGTTACATTGATATTTTTTAGTTTGCATTGATTAAATAAGAATTCTGATTCTTTGTTTATTTTATTCCACATTCTAAACTCATAATGTTTTAATTAAAATTTGTTGGTTAAGTGAAGTCAAAATAGCACATTGTACAAGAAATGCACATAACCCTGCAATTATATCATCAGCCATAATACCAAGGCCGCCTGGTAATGATTCAAATTTTTTGATTGGTCCAATTTTGATTATATCAAAAAATCTAAACAACAAAAATGATAATGTAAGTGACGAATAGTTATAAAAAATATTCTCAGATTGAATAGTAGCAAATAAAACAATAAATTGACCTCCAAACTCATCTATTACAATTTCTTTGGGATCTTTTTTTTTATATACCTTGATGTGGATTTCACAGAAAAAATAGCCTAACAATATTAATGCACAAGTAATAAACAAAAAATTTAAAACACCTAAACTTGTTAATAAGTTAAATCCTAAAATTATAGCTATAAAAGATGCAAAAGTTCCAGGAGCATATTTAACAATACCAATTGGATACACTTCAGCAATTTTAGCTAAAAATATTAATATATTACTCTTACTAATCATCTAATATATCATCAATCATTCTTATAGATGTGTTTACCATTGCAGCTATACCTTCTTGTCGACCGATAAACCCAATACTCTCAGAAGTTTTACCCTTAATGCTAATTCTCTTAGGATTTATATTTAATATTCTAGCAATATTTTTTTGCATCAAATCTGAGTAATCTGAAATTTTAGGTTTTTCGCATACTATAACTGCATCTATATTATTAATCTTACCGTTTTTTTTGTTTAAAAGCTTAGATGCATGTATTAAAAAAGTTGAGCTATCGCTATTTTTCCATTTTAAATCTGAAGGTGGAAAAAGTTTACCAATATCACCTTCATTAACAACTCCTAATATACTGTCTGTTATAGCATGTAATAATACGTCTGCGTCAGAATGGCCAATAAGGGAGTTTGTGTTGGGAATATTAATTCCTCCTAATGTAACAAAACTTTTAATGTTATCTTTTTTTAAGTCAAACCTATGAATATCAAATCCATTACCAATCATCGTAATATATTTAATATTATTGGTTAAATAGGGTTTCAATAATTGAAAATCATTTTCATAAGTGATTTTTAAAATCCTTGGGTCACCCTCTATTGTTGTTATTTTTGTTCCTGTACTCATTAAAAGAGAACTTTCATCTTCATAGATTTGGGTGGTATTTTGATGAGCTTTTAGTAACTCCTTATAATTACATAATTGAGGTGTTTGCACCAAAAATTTATCTTTTCTGCTCTCTACTTTTGTAATTTCATTTTTATTTACTGTCCTTAAAGAGTCACTTAAAGGTAATACTGGGATAACACAATCATTGTTTTTTTTTGCTTCGTTTAACAAATCATCTAGCACTTTTCTTGATACAAATGGTCTAGCAGAATCATGGACTAAAACAAATTTAGGTGGTGACTGTTTTATTGAAACGAGCCCTCTGTAAACACTTTCATGTCTATTTTTACCTCCAATAATTGGGTCTAATAGGTCATGCTTAGTCGCAATTTTCTTAATTGTCTTAAAGTCTTTACTATTAGATACGATTAATATTTTAATTTTGTTTATTTTTTTTTTTAAATTTTTAATGCAAATCTCTATTAATGTCTCATTATTAATATTTATCAATTGTTTGCTTGTTTTAGAACCAAATCTATTTCCCGTACCACCTGCTAATAAAATTACAGTAACGCTTTCAACTTTAATATTCAATATTAACTCCAATAATGGTTAATAATTAGGCATGAATTACAATAAATTTCATAAAATGAAATTATTGTATAAATTTTAGTCATTATTATTATAATAAAATATAATTAATAATATTTTAAATATATTTTTATGATTGATAGTATTTTAAATGAACTTAGAACTCCAGTTTTTTTAGTAAACATGAATAATGATGTTGTTTATATAAATTCAATTGGCGAAGAATTTTTTGGGCATAGTGCAAACTTAATTATCGGTTCTTCTATTTATAATTTAATACCAGAAGATTCACCAGTTAGTATCCTTTTAAAAAGAGTAAGAAAATCTAAGCAAGGCTTAACTGAAGAAAGTTTGGATTTTAGCAATATCAATTTTCCTAATAGGAAGGTGAGGGCTCATATTGTTCCACTATCGTTCGATAGTAATCAAATAATTTTTCAATTAAGTGAACTCACAGTATCTGAGATGTTTCAATCACAAAGAATAAATTCAAAAATATCTAAATCATTTTCTTCTATGGTTGATATGTTAATGCATGAATTAAAAAACCCACTTGCTGGTATAAAAGGTGCTTCTCAATTAATAGAGAGTGACTTAAATAGCGATAAAAATATTAAAGAGTTAACTTCTCTTATAAATATTGAAAGTGATCGCATTGTCTCATTGTTAAATAGAATGGAACAAATAAACAATAACGATGTAATTAAAGACCAAGAATTTTTGAACGTTCATGAAATTTTAAACCATAGTACACGTGTTGCACAAAATAGTTTTGGTTCGAACATTAAATTTATAGAGTCTTTTGATCCTTCTCTTCCACACATCTATGCTAATAAAGACCTTCTAATTCAAATTTTTCTTAATTTATTAAAAAATGCTTGTGAAGCCGCTTCAAATACTGACAAAATAAAAATTAAAACTAGTTTTAACTCAGATAAAAAAATATCTTTTTCTCATGAAGAAATTCCTTCAAGTCTTCCATTACAAATTGAAATTATAGATTATGGTACAGGTATAACTAAATCTTTACTTCCAAATATTTTTGACCCTTTCATCTCATCTAAAAAAGAAGGTAAGGGATTAGGTTTATCTATAGTTGCGAGTGGTCTTAATGACATGGGAGCTGTTATCGATGTAACGTCATCGCCAGGGTTAACAAATTTTATAATTAACTTTCCATTAAAAAAAAATTAATAATTTAGGTAATTATTGTGCAATCTAAAAACTTAAAAAACATTATAGTTGTAGACGATGATAGAAGTATAAGAGTTGTTATTTCAACAGCTTTAACAAGGGCTGGTTATAATGTAAAATCGAGTGGCACTGCTGCTGGTATGAGACGTTTAGTAGAATCTGATTTTGCTGATATACTTATAACTGACGTAGGGTTACCAGATGGCGATGCTTTGGACGTTTTACCAAAACTTCAACATATGAAACCTAAATTAAAAATTATTGTAATGTCTGCGAGAACTACTCTTTTAACTGCTGTTAGAGCAAAAAAAAAAGGAGCATTTGAATACTTACCAAAGCCGTTCGACTTAGATGAATTATTAAACCTAGTATCAAATACTTTTTCAGAACATAATAACATTGAAATTAAAGATAAAATTACTTTACCAAAAAATATTTATGACTCTGGTCCTGTAGTTGGTAAATCTATGGCCATGCAGGAAATTTATAAGCTAATATCTAGATTAGTTAACACAAACTTAAATTTGTTAATTTTAGGAGAAAGTGGAACAGGGAAAAAATTGATTGCAAAATCAATCCATGACTTAAGCTCTATTAATCATAAATTGTTTTTAAATCTAAATATGGATACTTTTGACGATTATTCGTTAGATAATCTATTACAAAATATTCAGAAATATCATAATAAAGATACCCAATCATTTGCATGTCTAAATGGATGTTCAATAGTTATAAGAGACGTTAGTGAGTCATCATTACAGCAACAAAAAAATTTATTAGATTTTATAGAAGAAGATTTTTCACTTTATTCAAAAAAAAATAATGATTTTATAAAACCTAGAATTATTGCATTAACAAAGAAAAATATATTTAATGAAGTAGAAAAAGGATTATTTAGAGAGGATTTATTTTATAGACTCAATGTTGTGCCTATTAAAATTCCGTCCTTAAAAGATAGGTTTGAAGATATTTCAGACTTAACTATATCCTTTTTAAATAAATATTCTTCTAAAAAAAACATATATAGATACATTACCCATGAAGGCATGAATTTATTAAAAGAACATTCATGGCCTGGTAATATAAGAGAATTAAAAAATATAATTGAACGTATATGCTTATTATCATCATCTGAAGAAATCCAAACATCTTTAATAAAAGAAGTTATCTCTGAGGATAGGTTATTTATTGATGAAACTGAAGAAGATAACTTGGAAATCTATTTCAAAAAATATTTAAGTAAATATTTTAAAAATTTTGATGAAAACTTAAATATTAATAATTTACATTCTAGTTTTATTTCAAAAATTGAAAAACCACTAATTGAAGCAACTTTGAAATTATTTAGAGGCAATCAAATAAAAGCTTCTAAATGTCTGGGTTTTAACAGAAATACATTAAGAACAAAAATTAATATTTATGGGATTGAGGTGTTAAAAAAAAGAAAACTTTAAAGATATGTATTATTTTACTTATTTGCTTTATATTAAAATTTGTTTTTATTGGATTTTAATATGCATTTTTTAATTATTAATATTTTTAAACAAAAATTATACCCCTTATCACTTGTTTTATCTTTTTTACTATTATTATTAATACATAGTTTTCTTCAAAGTTTCGAGTTTGTAGATGATTTCTTTAATATTTATCTGTTTGTTTTATTTCTTATTACAATAATGTTATCTATATGTTTTTTCATATTTTTTAAAAATATTTCAGTTTTTTTTAATAATATTAAAAGTAAAAAAGCTGGTTTAGAACTTCAAAAAAAAATATTATTTACTTTCTCAATAATTGCTTTAACTCCAACAATTGTTATTGCTTTATTTGCAGTATTTATTTTTGATACAACTTTAAATGGTTGGTTTAATAAAAAAATTTCAACGGCTATTGCTCAATCAGTTGAAGTTGCAAATAAATACTTGCTTGAACATCAAAATGCAATGAGAGGTGACATTCTTGAATTGGCTAATGTTTTAAATGTAAATGCAAATATTTTATCATCTGATAAACAAAAATTTAATAAATACTTAAATAATTATACACTTAAACATAATTTATCTGAAGTTGTCATTATCGATTCCATAGGTAATGTTTTAGCCTCTTCAGGTTTTGTTTTTGAGTATACGTATACAGAAATTTCCCAAAATTATTATGATAAATCAAACCAAGGTGAGTTAATCATAGCAAAAGAAGATAATTCAAATAAAATGAGAGCATTTTTAAAATTATCTCAATATATTGATGCTTATTTATTAATAACTAGGTTTGTTGACGAAAAAGTCTTAAATGCTATTGAAAGTACTTCTATTGCCGTTTCTGATTATCAATCTATAGAACTAGAGCAATTTGATTTTAAAATATCATTTGTTTTATTATTTATCCTCTTAACAATATTTATTTTATTAATTGCTATGGTAATTGGTTTAAATATAGCCAATAAATTAGTGGGGCCTATAGGTTCATTAATAGGTGCTGCAGAGGAAGTAGGAAGTGGTAACCTTAATTATAAAATTACTAATCAAGTTTTAGACAATATAAACATTAATGAATTAAAAAGACTTGGCCAAGCGTTTAATAAAATGATTTTAGACTTAAAAACTAATAGATTAGACCTAGAGCTTGCTAATGATCAGTTAGATAAGAGAAGGAAATTTTCTGAATCTGTATTGTCTGGAGTTTACTCAGGTGTAATAGGTTTAGATAAAGATCTTAAAATTAATTTACCTAATTTGACAGCATCTAAAATACTAAATATATCCATTACAAATAGTTATGGTAAATTTCTAATGGATGTTGTACCTGAGTTTTCTGATTTAATAAAACATTTATTAAAAACTAAAAATGATGTTGTTGAAGATAAGATTCAGATAATTAAAGAAGATAAAGTTTTAAATTTAATAACAAGGATTGTTGTTCAAAAATCAGATAATTTGATTTTAGGTTATGTTCTTACCTTTGATGATATTACTTCATTAATTGCAGCCCAAAAAATGGGAGCATGGTCAGACATAGCAAGACGAATAGCACATGAAATAAAAAATCCATTAACTCCTATACGCTTGGCATCTGAGAGATTAATAAATCTTTTAAATAATAATAAAAGATTGGATAAAAAAAATTTTAAAGAATCTCTTAATATGATCAATCGTCAAGTTGACGATATACATCATTTAGTTGATGAATTTTCATCATTTGCAAGAATGCCTTCCCCAAAACTAAAAATTATAAATATAACAAAAGTCTTAAATGAATATTTAACACCTTTAGTTTCTTCATTTAATAATATAACAATTACAGTAGATAATATTATCCCATCTGCTTTAATTATGGGAGATGATAAGCAAATTAGGCAAGCTATTAGTAATTTAATTAAAAATTCATACGAAAACTTATCAATGAATAAAATAAAAGATGGCAAAGTTTCAATTTTTTATAAAGTAAGCAAAGATTCTGTTTCGATATCTATTCATGATAACGGAACAGGTATTAAAGGTTCAGATGTTTCTAACATTACAGAACCATACTTCACTACTAAAAAAGGTAATTCTGGCCTTGGCTTATCTATTACAAAAAAAATAATTGATGATCATAATGGTTCAATATTAATTAAAAACTTAAAATCAAGAGATGGTATCGATATATTGTTAAAATTTCCTTTAACTAAAGATAAATATTAAAATAAGAGTTTTCTAGATGATAAAAAATAATATATCTATTCTTATAATCGATGACGAAAATGATATTTGCGAGATGGTATCAATAATACTTAAAGATGAAGGTTATAAAACAAAAATAGCAAATAATTTTGACGAAGCTATTAATAATATTCAAAATGATAATATTAGTCTTATAATTACTGATATATGGATGAACAATAATACTAAAGCTGGTTTAGAAATTTTACAGTGGAGTAAAGAATATAATTCCTTAATACCAGTTATTATGATGTCTGGCCATGGCAACATTGAAACTGCTATGATAGCTGCAAAAACTGGAGCTTTTGATTTTATAGAAAAACCTTTTAAATCTGAACGATTGTTATTACTAGTCGAAAAAGCTTTAAATGATCGTAATTTAAAAATTAAAATATCTGATTTTGAGGCCAAAGAAAACGAGCGAATGGAACTTATTGGTAAATCTTTAACTATCAGAAATATTAAAACACAGATAAATAAATTATCTAATAATAATAGTAGAATTTTAATTTCAGGTCCATCTGGATCAGGAAAAGAACTTATAGCAAGATTAATTCATAAAAAATCAAATAGAGATCCTTTCCCTTTTATAATTGCATCTTGTGCAACTTTGTCGCCGGAAAGAGTAGAACAAGTATTATTTGGCTGGAGCAATGTTACTGATAAAAATAATACTAATAACTCTAATGTTGGATTGTTTGAACAAGCAAATCATGGTACTCTTTTTTTTGATGAAATTTGTGACTTACCTCTTCAAACACAAGGTAAATTAGTTCAAGCCATCCAAGATCAAAGTTTTTATAAAATAGACTCAAATAATAAAGTTCATGTAGATGTTCGTATTATCTCAGCCAGTAACCAAAATTTATTAAAATCAATTGAAAAAGGAATTCTTAGGGAGGACTTGTTTTACAGGCTTTCAGTGGTTCCTATAGAGATACCACCATTAAATAAACGTACTGAAGATATAAACAGTCTTGTTGAATACTTTTTTAAATTATTAACAAAAGATTTAACAAGTTTTAACTTAAATTTATCACCTGAAACAATAGCAATATTCCAAAATTACGATTGGCCTGGTAATGTTCGTCAACTTAAAAATATATTAGAATGGTTAATTATTATGCATGGATCTCATAAAGATTATTTAATTAAACCAACTGATTTACCTCCTGAAATTTTAGGTCATGACCCTATGGTTAATAATAAAAATAATTTTGCTGATTTAGAATTATCTTTAAAAGATGCTAGGAAAGTTTTTGAAGAAAATTACCTGAAACAACAATTAGTTAGGTTTAAAGGAAATATAGCAAGAACATCTAATTTTATTGGTATGGATAGATCTGCATTACACAGAAAGATAAAAGAATTGGATATCAATATTAATAAATTCGATTAACTTGTTAGATATAAAAACTAAAGGTAATTAAATGAAACAAAAAATAATAATTTGTGGTGCAGGTAGAGTTGGAATTTCTATTACTGAACATCTTTCTAACGAAGGTTTTGACATTACTGTTGTCGACTCAAATGTTGATGCTATTCAAAAAGCTACTGAGCTATATGACGTTCAAGGAGTACTTGGTCTTGCATCGCACCCCAATGTTCTTGAAGATGCTGGAATTAATGATGCTGACATGATCATTGCTGTTACACAATCTGACGAGATTAATATTGCTGCTTGTCATATTGCAAAATCTATATTTTCTACTCCTACGATGATAATTCGTATTAGATCAAAAGCTTATCTTGAACCAAGGTATGTTGAATATTTATTAAAAGATGTAAAAGTAAATCGTATAATCTCTCCTGAAGATGAAGTTGCATCTGCCATTGTAAATCAATGGAGAACTCCAGGGGCATTTGATGTTGCAGAATTTGCTCGATCTTCTATAACAATGTTAGGTGTATCTTGTAAAAATGATTGTCCAATACTTGATACTCCTTTAAGAAACCTAATTGATTTATTTCCTGATCTATCTGTTACTGTAATGGCTATTATAAGGGGTACTAAACTAATAGTACCTAGGGGTGGTGATGACATTATTTTGTCTGGTGATAGAGTTTATTTAGCTTGCCCTACAATGCAAATTGATAGAACTTTAAAGGCATTCGGTCATGCAGAAATTACAGCTGAGAAAGTAACAATATCAGGGGCTGGAGCAATAGGTATAAGAGTAGCAGAAGAAATACATAAAATATCTCCTGAAACTAATTTAACAATTTTAGAATTAGATAAAGATAAAGCTAGATATGCTGCGGAAACTCTTGAGTATGCGACTATAATATTGGGTGATTCATTAGATCCAGAAATAATAAAAGAAGCTAGATTAGGTCAAGGTGAAACTTACATCGCAGCTACCAACAACGATGAAGTGAATATTTTATCGTCTTTATTAGCTAAAAGATCAGGTGCCTCTCATACAGTAGCTTTAATAAATTTACCTGTTTTTATACCTCTATTTAATTCTCTTGACCTAGAAGGTGTTGTTAGTCCGCCTAATCTTACATCTTCATCTATTCTTCAAGAAGTTAGAAGTGGACAAATCGAACATGTACATTCAATTATAGAAGAATTTGGTGAGATTATCTCTTTTGAAGCATTGAAATCTTCTTCTATTGTTGGTAAGAAATTAAAAGATATTAAATTACCCAAGGATGTATCTCTTGGAGCTATAGTTAAAGAAAACCAATCTATCTTATCACCAAGAGGTATCACTATTATTGAAGCAGGAGACATCGTAGTAATGTTTGTACCAGTAAAGTCAATGAAAAAAGTTGAAGAGCTATTATCAGTTAACTTGGATTTTTTTTAATGCCAAATATAACATATATTGATGGAAAGTACTTAAATTATGAAGACTCTAAAATTCATATAAATGATAGAGGATATCATTTTGGAGATGCTGTTTATGAGGTTATTGTATTTAACAAAAATATTTTTTACGATTTTGATGGTCATATACAAAGATTATTTAAATCATTAACATCTTTAGAAATTAAATTTTCATTATCCTCATCATCATTAAAAATAATTATAAATAACCTTATTAGATTGAACAAGGCTAATATAGGAAGTGTTTACATACAAGTCTCAAGAGGTGTGGCAGAGAGGAATCACAGCTTTCATGGTTTAAACATAAAACCAATTTTAACTATTATAGTTACAAAAAAATCAAATATTGAAAATAATTTAAACGGTGTAAAAGCAATTACTTTAAATGATAATAGATGGTCGCGACCAGATATAAAAACAACTCAACTTCTTCCAAATGTGTTGGCAAAAACTTTAGCAAATAAAAATAATGCCTATGAAAGTATTTTTATTGATGATGAAGGTTTTGTTACGGAAGGGTCGAGTTCTAACATATGGGTTTTAAACAAAGAGAACCAATTGATTACTAGAAATCTTGATGGAAAAATTCTGTCAGGTATAACTAGAAATTCTATTTCTTTATTTGCAAAAAAAAATAATATAGCGGTAATTGAAAAGAAATTTACTCAAATTGAACTTTATAATGCTAAAGAAGTTTTTTTAACGAGCGCATCATCTTTTATTATGCCAATTGTTCAAATTGATGACCAAAATATAAATCAAGGTCTTGTTGGAAATATTTCTTTAGAATTAAGAAAATTATATTTTAATAATTTTAAACATTCATAATTAAATTTATGAATAATTATAATATATTTTTACTATTACCAATTTTTAAAAACTTAAAATTTTTACAAAACGAAATTTTTAATCAAGAAAACTTTATTTCACGTTCTGCTGAAACCCGAAGTTTAGGAGAAGCGTTAAATAGTAAAATCTTTTATGAAAAAATTGTTAATATTTCAATACCTAAATCTTCATTATTTTTTTCTTCAACAGTAATTAATGAAATTATATCAAATTTTAATCTTGATTTAATTGATTTAATAATTGTCGATTGTTCATTATCTCCTGTTCAACATAGAAATTTAGAAAAAGCTTTTAATAAAAAAATAATTGATAGGACACAGTTAATAATTGAAATATTTGGTTTACGAGCCAAAACCAAAGAGGGAAAGCTACAAGTAGAATTAGCTAACTTAAGTTTTCAAAAAACAAGATTAGTTAGATCATGGACTCATTTAGAAAGACAAAGAGGCGGTTTAAGTAAAGTTGGTGGACCAGGAGAAAGTCAACTAGAATTAGATAAAAGAATAATTGATACAAAAATTAAACAAATAAAAAATCAATTAATCACTGTAAAGAAAACAAGAGAGTTGCAAAGAAGAAGAAGAAAAATAAATTCAAAGTTAATTTTTTCGTTAGTTGGTTATACTAATAGTGGTAAATCCTCAATTTTTAATAATTTAACAAAAGCTGAAGTTTTGGTGAAGGATATGGTATTTGCTACTCTTGACACTAAAATGAGTTTAGTCAATTTTCCTGAGAAAAAACAAATTATTCTTACTGATACAGTTGGTTTTATTTCAGCTTTGCCTACTGAGCTCATCACTGCATTTAATGCTTCTTTAGAAGAGCTTTTTTCTGCTGACTTTTTATTATTAGTTCATGATTTATCTAACGAAAACGTTGAAAATCAAGCTAATTTGGTAATAGAAACTCTATTTCAAATTGGTTTTTCTGAACTAGACTTGGAAACTAAAATTATTCATGTGTTTAATAAACAAGATTTAAATTCAAATACTACAGACATCAAAATTAAATATATGGATAAATTTATTTATACTTCAGCTGTTGAAAAGAATGGTCTTGTTGGATTGAAGCAGCTTATTGTCAATTTACTTGAAAAGAATTTTTTAAATGTTAATTTTTCAATACCTTTAAGTAATCTAAGTATAAATTCTTGGCTTTATAAAAACTCTTATGTTTATGACAATAAAATTTGCCAAATAGATTTTGATATTAATAAAATAAAAGTCAAAATTTCTTCTGTTAACTTGAATAAATTTAAATCAAAGTTTCCAGACATCAATTTTAATTTTATATAATTTAAATTGCATGAGTAATTATGTTAAGTAACATTATAAATAGTAAATCAATTAGAAATGAAATATTAGACTTTATTGTTAACATATTGAAAGATGTTAATGAAAAAGTTGTTTTAAATTATTTTAATAAGCTTACACCAAAAGATATTGACATAAAGAGCTCTAATGATGATTTCGTAAGTGTTGCTGACAAAAAGAGTGAAGATTATATATCTAAAAAACTTTCTAATTTCCTTGATAATGCCAAGATTATAGGTGAAGAAACTGCTTTTCTTGATAAAGAAAATTTTTTAAGTTTATTAAATGAACCACTGTTGTGGGTTATTGACCCCATTGACGGAACAAAAAATTATATTAATGGTAATGAAAATTTCTGTTCAATGATATCCTTAGTTGAACATTCTTTGCCAATAGCTTCCTTTATTTATAAACCATTACAAAGGCAATTTATTTATGCATTCAAAGATATTGGTGCCTATAAATTTGATTTGGAAACAAAAATATCGACTAAATTAAATTTAGAACTAGAGCCTTTTAGTCAAATTATTGGTTCAGGTGGTACTAAAGGTATACCCGAAGTTTTTAGGAAATCTATTTTAAGTAATTTACGATCTTTTACTAAAAGAGTATTTATTGGTTCTGCTGGTATAGAAACCATGATGCTAGTCACTAATAAAATTCAATTTGTTTTTCATGGTAGAGTTACTCCATGGGATCACTCACCATTAGATCTTATTATCAAAGAAGCTGGAGGTTGTGTATATATGGCTAGGTTTAAAGAAGAGTTTAATATTAAATCTAAAGGTCCTATTTTAGCTGCCACTAATAATGATATATGGAATGAAATCAGAGAAATTGCAATTCCAAAAAAAAATCCATATAGGAAATAATTAATTTAGATCCTTTTAACTACATTAAATGGGTTAAAAGCTTGATCGCCAGCCATTATTTCCATTCTGTTTATATTAATGTTTTTTGGTCTTGTTGCAATCCAATATACAGCATCAGCTATGTCCTCAGGATTAATAACTTTAGTATCTTTATAGACTTGAGAAGCCTTATCTCTATCACCTTTAAACCTGACAATAGAAAACTCAGTTTCAGCTAGTCCCGGCTCTAAAGAAGTTACATTTATACCTTTGTTTACTAAATCAGCTCGTAAATTCAAGGAAAACTGACTGACAAAAGCTTTAGTGCCTCCATATACATTCCCACCTGGGTAGGGATAAGATCCTGCAACTGAACCAAGGTTAATTATATGACCTTCACCATTTTCAATCATTAAAGGTAATATGTTTCTAGTTGTATAAATCATACCTTTTATGTTTGTGTCTATCATTTGGTCCCAATCGTCAAGATTTGCATTATCAGCGCCTTCTAAACCTAATGCAAGACCAGCGTTGTTGCATAAAACACATATATTATTAAAATTTGGTGGAAGATTATCTATAGCTGTCTTTACAGATCTTCTATCACCTACATCAAACGATAAAGGTAAAGAACCATGACCTAACTCTGCAGCTAGTTCTTCTAAGCGATCTGCTCTTCTACCTGTTATAATTGTTTGCCAACCATTTTTGTTAAATAATTTAGCAGTAGCCATGCCAAAACCAGATGTTGCTCCAGTAATAAAAATTGTTTTAGGTAATTTAGAATTCATTTTTATCCTCTTTAAGTATAGATTTAGCTTTATTCCATAGTTTTTCGAAATCAGCTTTACTTAAATCATGCCATTTTAAATTAGTCTGTTCAAGAATGTTTTCCATAGTGTTAAATCTAAGAATAAATTTATTATTAGCTTTTCTTATCGTCTGATCAGGGTCTAATTTTAAATGTCTAGTTAAGTTTAATATTGTAAAGAAAAGATCACCTAGTTCTTCTTCTATATTTTCTTTTTGATTATTCATTATAGCTTCTTTAAGTTCATGTAATTCCTCATCTATTTTTATTAAAACTTGTGTTTCATTGTCCCAATCAAAGTTAAGAGAAGCTGCCTTCTTTTGAATTTTAATAGACCTAATATTTGATGGAATATTAGTTTCAATCGTGTCTAGTATATTTTTCCTGTTTTTTTTGTTATCACTTTTCTCAGCATTCTTAATTCTCTCCCAACTTTGATTAGGTAAATCATTAATTTTATAAGTATGATCAAATATTTGAGGGTGACGTCTTATTATTTTTTTTGAAATTTCGTTTGCGACATCATCAAAATTAAAATCACCCTTGTCTGCAGCAACTTGAGAAATTAAAACAACTTGTAATAATAAATCTCCTAATTCACTTTTAATATTATTAATATCATTAGTTTCTATTGCATTAACTAATTCATATGCTTCTTCAATAGAGTAGGGTGCTAATGACTGGTAATCCTGTTTAATATCCCAAGGACAACCTTTGTCAGGATCTCTCAAAAT
>ENA-ORDR01000145-ORDR01000145.1-marine-metagenome-genome-assembly--contig:-NODE-145-length-35647-cov-4.347512_pt1 | contig 35647 bp, 26 predicted proteins | sample MGYA00240993_ERZ508538 | MGnify/ENA primary metagenome ERZ508538 (study PRJEB26207, sample SAMN05421999) | marine metagenome | isolation source: Monterey Bay, California, USA | place: USA:Monterey Bay... | reverse complement strand
GTATCTATCTTTGGTTCAGCTAGAACAAAGCCTGGAGAAGAATACTATGAGCTTTCTGAAGAGGTAGCATTTAAACTAACCCAGAACGGATATGGTGTTATTACTGGTGGTGGCCCTGGTATTATGGAAGCTGGTAATAAAGGAGCACATAGAGGAAAAGGAACTTCTGTAGGTTTAAATATAGAGTTACCTTTTGAACAACATGACAATCCATGGATAGATAAAGATAAAAATTTAGTATTTGATTACTTTTTTGTAAGAAAAGTAATGTTTGTAAAATATTCACAAGGTTTTATAGTAATGCCTGGTGGATTTGGAACCTTAGATGAATTATTTGAAGCCATTACGTTAATTCAAACAAAAAAAATTGGAAGATTTCCAATTGTTTTGGTAGGGTCTTCGTTTTGGAGCGGACTATTAGATTGGATTAAAAATACGTTGCTTGAACAAGGAAATATTAGCGAAACAGATCTTAAATTGTTTAGAATTGTAGATACTGCAGATGAAGCTATTGAGCATTTAAATAAATTCTATGGAAAATATAGCTTAAAACCGAATTTCTAGAGAATTCAATGAAATATTATATACCAAAAAAAGCAGGATTGTTCTTCTTTTTAGTCTTATTTACATCTCTAAATTTCGGACAAACTCGCATAAAAGCTATGATGTATAATATTCTGAACTATTCAGATTCTGAGGTAAGTCAAAATAAGACACCCTTTTTATCAACTATACTTAACGAAGTAAGTCCAGATTTATTAATGGTTTGCGAAGTAGTTGATGAAATAGGGTCTAATTACCTTTTTGAAAATGCAATCATTCCTCACAACGAGGATTTTAAAAAAGCTCCTTTTGAAGAAAATCAATCTGGAAGTTATAGTTTACAACAAATGGTCTATTACAACTCCAACAAATTAATTTTTGAGGAGTCAAGAGTTATTACAGCAGATACAAGAGACATTAACCAATATACTTTTAAAATAAATACAGAAAACGCCGAAATTAACCCTATAAGAATGGAGGTTTTTGTAACCCACTTAAAGGCTTCCACAGGAAGTTCCAATAGACAACGAAGATTAAATTCGATTCAAAGTTTTGTGAGTTATACCAACACTATTGCCAGTGATAGTTATGTGTTATTTGCCGGAGATTTTAATTTTTATACTAGTAATGAAGAGGGATATCAATATTTAATTGATAATAGAAATCCAATTATTATAATAGATCCCATAAATAGACCAGCGCCAACTTTTCCAGATGATGGTGTTGACTATTTTAATTATGATAATTATGATTCAACTTATTTTTGGAATAACAGTTCATTTTCAGACATTCATTCTCAATCTACAAGAACCTCTAATAGTGGTCTAATTGATGATAGCGGGTCTACTGGTGGTTTAGATGATCGGTTTGATTTTATTATGATGTCTAAAAACTTCAATACAAGCTCAGATTTATTTTATGTGAATGACAGCTACCAAGTAGTCGGAAATAATGGAAACTGCTATAACTCTCAGATAAGCAACTCAAATTGCTCAGGGACTTACTCTCAAACCTTAAGAAATGCTTTGATTGAGTTTAGTGATCATTTACCTATAGTAATGGAGATAGAAACTCCAGAAAACACCCTATCTACCTATACCCTATCTAAAATTAATTTTATTAGTTCAAATATTACTCAGGACTATTTAAAGATATTTTTGACAGATAAATTAGATAAAAATACCATTAAAATTTACACAATTAATGGACAGCTTATTCGAATAAAAACTCCGATAAACTCGTCAGAGAATTCTTTGACGATTGATGTTAGACATCTTTCAAAGGGTATTTACTATCTTTCGCATCAAAAATTAAATAACCCATTAAAATTTATCAAAATTTAATTGAAGAAATATATATCCATACTATTCATTTTTATGTGCTCATTAGTTCAAGTGAATGGACAAGAGCACAGTATTCATATTGATGCTCAATTAGACGATACGAAAGATATCATTCGAATCAATCAACGTATTATTTTTTACAATGATTCAGACACAACACTCACCCATATTTATCTTCATAACTGGGCAAACGGTTATAAAAACAACAAAGCTCCGTTAGCCAAAAGGCTTATTGAAGATTACGATAAATCATTACACTTTGCCAATCAAAAAGACAGAGGTTTTACAACTATTAAGAACTTGAATGTAGATTACGAAACAGCTACATTCTCTGAACTAGAAGATGACAAAATTGATGTTATTAAAATAGTACTGAATACTCCCCTTTCATCAAAAAAATCTACGACTATTAATGTTGCTTATGATGTTAAAATTCCTAGTGCAAAATTTACTCGTTATGGAAAAACAAAAACTGGCTACCATCTAAGATATTGGTACCTAGTCCCTGCTGTTTTTAAAGATGGTTGGAAAGTAATGAGCAACTTAAATATGGATGATTTACTAACCAACAGTACAAATTACAGTATTAAAATTAAGCTTCCAAAACACTATTTTTTAAACTCAAATTTAACTAAACTCAAAACACAAGAAGAAAACTTAAATGAGTTTCTACTATCAGGAAAACAAAGAACAGATGTTCTTTTACATATAGATACTAAAGATGATTACAAATCCTTCAATACAGATAAAATTGAGATAAAAACAGATTTGTACAATACTGCTATTGATAAAAAGCTAACCAATGATATCTTGAACAGACAATTACTATTTATAGGGGATTTTTTAGGAGAATATCCTCACAAAAAATTATTGATTGACGAAGTTTCACAAGCTAAAAATCCTATTTATGGATTAAATCAGCTCCCCAATTTTATAAGGCCATTTCCTGATGTTTTTGAATGGGATTTAACCATGCTAAAGGCTGTAACAAAAAAATACATAGACAATACATTACTTCTAGATAAAAGAAAAGATTATTGGCTAACCGATGGTTTGCAAACTTATTTAATGATGAATTATGTTGCACAGTACTACCCGGAGATAAAATTGGCTGGTAATATTTCTAAAATATGGGGGTTCCGAAATTTTAATTTTTCAAAATTAAAATTTAATGATAAATACCCTTTTGTGTATCAATACACCGCCAGGCAATTTTTAGATCAAGCATTGAACACAAGATCTGATTCTTTGTCTAATTTTAACCGAAAAATAGCTGGTAAATACAAAGCAGGATTGGGTTTAAGATATCTTGCTGATTATATTGGAGACACAATTATTAGCTCATCCTTTAAAGAATTTTATAAAAAAAATAAATTAAATTTTGCCAAAAGCGAATCCTTTAAAAAAATTGTTTCTAAAAAAACTTCAAAAGATATTAATTGGTTTTTTGATGAATATCTTACCACTGATAAAAAAATAGATTATACCATAAAAAAAGCTGTAGTACTTGATGATTCTGTATATGTTACCATCAAGAATAAAAGAAATATAACTGCACCGGTAGCTTTGTATGGTTTAAAAAAGAAACAAGTTAAATTTAAAAAATGGCTTACTAATATAGACAGTACAACAACTGTAGCAATTCCTAAAAATGGTTTCGATAGGGTTTCCCTAAATTTTGAAAATTCATATCCAGAATTTAATTCGATGGACAACTGGAAAAAAGTAGGAAAAAATATATTAAACAAACCCATACAATTTAAGTTATATAAGGATATAAATGACCCATACTACCACCAAATCTATTTGCAACCCAATATAAAATACAACTACTATGATGGGGCTTTGTTAGGGCTAAGAATTCATAACAAACCCATACTCTCTAGAAATTTTCAATTTTCTATAACACCTCAGTATGGGACAAAGAGTAACTCTTTAAACGGAATATTTAATACGCGCTACATTCAATATTTTGAAAATTCAAGAATAAATAGGATTTTTTACAGTATTTCTGGCAGTAATTTACACTATGCAGAAGACCTTTCATACAATACTTTTAATCAAAGTATTACTTTACAATTTAGAAGGAAAAGTTTGCGTGACGTAGGAGGTAGTTTTTTATCTGCTAGATTATTAAATATCAATAGAGAATTGGCGCCCAATAGTTCTCAATCTGATTCAGACAAATATCAAGTATTTAAATTAAAATACTATTACAATAAACCAGATATTATTAAAGGGCTTAAATATTCTTTTGAAACAGAGTTAGCTAGTAACTATACAAAGGCAACAGGAGAATTACGTTACAGAAAATTAACTGCTAAAAATACTCAATTAGACTTCAGATTTTATGCAGGAACTTTTATAAAAAATAATACAGATTCAGATTTTTTTAGTTTTGGTTTAGATAGAGCCAATGATTATTTATTTGAACTGAATTATATTGGAAGATCCGAAAGTTCTGGTTTTCTTAGTCAGCAGTTTATTATGGCTGAAGGTGGTTTTAAATCTGGTATGAGTCAACGATTTGCTAATCAGCATTTGGTTTCTTTCAATTCTAGTATTGGTATATGGAAATGGCTAGAAATATACAATGGGCTCGCTTTTGTAAAAAATAGAGGTCTCAACCCATTTATTGGATACGAAAGCGGTATAAGGCTTAATTTTATTCATAATATATTTGAGTTTTATCTTCCTGTCTATTCAACCAATGGATGGGAAATAAACAAGAAAGCATACCCAAAAAGTATTCGGTTTGTATTGGTTGCCAAAACTAGAGCTATTTTTAATTTTTTTAGACGTGGTTTTATATAAAAACTGCTAAGAATAAAAATAATAATGACTGTATCTTTTCCTTAAAAAGTGATGTTTTAGATATCGTTCAAAAAAACTATCTTTGCAAAATCTAAATAATCCAGAATTATGACGAGAACTGCTACTAAATCTAACACAAAAAATTTATCGTTTATTGACTTTAAAAATGAAGTTTTAAATGACTATAAAGTTGCTAGAATTAGTAGAGAGTGTAGTTTGTTAGGTAGAAGAGAAGTTTTAACCGGAAAAGCTAAGTTTGGTATTTTTGGTGATGGAAAAGAAGTACCTCAACTAGCAATGGCTAAAGCCTTTAAAAACGGTGATTTTCGCTCGGGATATTATAGAGATCAAACTTTTATGATGTCTATAGGAGAATTAAATGCTCAACAATTTTTTGCTGGTTTATACGCTCACACAGACATACACATAGAACCTATGTCAGCTGGACGTCAAATGGGTGGCCATTTTTCTACACACAGTATAGATGACAATGGCGATTGGAAAAATCTAACTTTACAGAAAAATTCTAGTTCAGATATTTCTCCAACAGCTGCACAAATGCCAAGGTTAGTTGGATTGGCACAAGCATCAAAAGCATACAGAAATATTGAAGCCTTGAACAAGAAATCTCATTTTTCTGTTAATGGAAATGAGGTAGCTTGGGGAACCATTGGAAACGCCAGTACTAGTGAAGGAATTTTTTTTGAAAGTATAAATGCTGCTGGTGTTTTAGAAGTTCCTATGGTAATGAGTGTGTGGGATGACGAATATGGAATCTCAGTTCATGCCAAACATCAAACTACCAAAGAGAGTATTTCTGAAATTTTGAAAGGTTTTCAAAAAGAGGAAGGGACTAACGGTTATGAAATTTTTGTAGTGAATGGATGGGACTATGTTCAGTTAATTGATGTATATGCAAATGCATCAAGAATAGCTAGAGAAAATCATACACCCGTTTTAATTCATGTTAAAGAGTTAACACAACCACAGGGGCATTCTACTTCTGGATCTCATGAACGATATAAAAATATTGAACGATTAAAGTGGGAGAAGGAATTTGATTGCATTGAAAAAATGCGAGAATGGATTCTAAACTTTGAATTAGAGGATGGAAACGGAAATATCCTAAAATTTGTAGATGATAACCAAGAATTAATATCACTAGAAAAAGAAGCAAAAAAAGAGGTAGCTGCTGCAAAAAGAACTGCATGGAATGCTTTTACAAATGAGATAAAACAAGAGGTTACAACAGCTGTTAACCTACTGGAAAAAGTAGCAGTAAAAAGTAGTAATGGAACTTTTATCACTAAAATAAAAAATGATTTAGAGTGCATTATAGAACCTATTAGAAAAGATGTATTAACCGCTACAAGAAAAGCACTTCGATTTCTAAAAGATGAGGTTTTTTCTGAAAAAATTGAACTTCAAGAATTCATAAAAAAATCAATTTCAGAAGCTTCTTACAAATATTCTTCTCATCTAACTAGCGAAACAACAAAAGCAACAGTAAATATTTCTGAAAGATTAGTTAACTATGATTCTGAAAAAAAGATTGTTGATGGTAGAATTATCATGAGAGAAAATTTTGATGCTATCTTAAATAATTATCCAGAAGTATTAATATTTGGTGAAGATGCTGGTAAAATTGGCGATGTAAATCAAGGATTAGAAGGACTTCAACAAAAACATGGGACACAACGAGTTTCTGACACTGGTATTAGAGAAGCTACTATTATTGGACAAGGTATTGGTTTAGCCATGAGAGGGCTCCGCCCAATTGCCGAAATCCAATATTTAGACTATTTATTATATGGTCTTCAAATAATGAGCGATGATTTAGCAACCTTGAGATATAGAACATTTGGAAAACAAAAAGCGCCTTTAATCATTAGAACCAGAGGGCATCGTTTAGAGGGTATTTGGCATTCTGGGTCACCAATGGGTGGTATTATTAATAACATAAGAGGTATTCATGTACTAGTTCCAAGAAACATGACAAAAGCAGCAGGATTTTACAATACGCTTCTTAAAGGAGATGACCCTGCATTGGTCATCGAATGATTAAATGGCTATCGACTTAAAGAAGAATTACCATCAAATTTTGGAGAATTTACAACTCCTATTGGAGTAGTAGAAAACATTAGACAGGGAAAAGACATTACGGTAGTGTCATATGGTTCTACGTTAAGGATAGTTCAAGAAGTAGCCAAAGAATTAATGCAAATAGGTATAGATATTGAAATTATAGATGCTCAAAGTCTGTTACCATTTGACATCAATCATGATACCTTAAAATCTGTAGCCAAAACAAATAGATTGTTAATTGTAGATGAAGATGTACCGGGAGGTGCATCTGCCTATTTACTACAACAAATTATTGAAGAACAGGACGGTTACCAATACTTAGATAGTAAGCCTGCTACACTAACTTCAAAAGCGCACAGGCCTGCTTACGGATCTGATGGAGATTACTTTTCAAAACCCTCAGCAGAGGATATCTTTGAAAAAATTTATGAAATGATGCATGAAGCTGACCCAAATAAATACAAAAGTTTGTATTAATATTTCTTTACTTTTTTTAATATTCTCTAACTAAGTTCATTATTAGATATTTAATATCTTAGCAAGGATAACCCAAACCTTTATTCGCATGAAAAATTTATTTTCAGTAGCACTAATTATATGCATTTTAATCCCTCTCAATAGTTCTGCCCAAAGTGGAAGAATTAAAAAGAGAAAAAAAGCTGCTAAAAAAATTACTCCAGTCACCAAAAAAAACACAAAAAAGATTCCTAAATATTCAGACTATGTAAATAAAAATACCAAGACCGATAAAGGACTATTTTCTGTGCATGAAACAAAAGATAAATTTTATTATGAAATACCTGATACGCTTTTAAATAAAGAATTTCTTTTAGTCACACGTTTAAAAGATATTCCAGCAGGATTAGGTGGTGGTTATGTAAATGCTGGAACAAAAATAAATACACAGGTGGTTGTTTGGGAGAAATTTAAAAATAAAATTCTTTTAAAAGTTAAATCCTATGAAGCAATTGCTGAGGATAGTTTACCCATCTATAAATCTGTAAAATCAAACAATTTAGAACCTGTTATTTATGCTTTTGATGCTACAATTAAAAACTCAGATTCAACGGCAACTTTGGTAGAGGTTACTAAATTTCTATCTTCAGATGTTAAGGCTATTAGCGGATTACCAACATCTCTTAGAAAGAGATATAAGGTAAAAAGACTAGATGCGTCTAGGAGTTTTATTAATTCGATTAAGAGTTATCCAAAAAACATAGAAGTTGTTCAAGATTTCACCTTTGATGCGGATGCTCCACCTAGCAATAAGAGTACCAATACCATTACAGTAAGAGTTAATCAATCTATGATTATGCTTCCTGAACAACCTATGATGCCAAGATTATTTGATAAGCGAGTAGGTTATTTTACTGTTAGTAATGTTGATTACAATTCAGAAGCTTTAAAAGCAGATGCTAAAAGTTACATAAGAAGATGGAGACTGGAACCCAAGGACATACAGGCTTATAACCGAGGAGAATTGGTAGAACCCCTAAAGCCCATTGTCTATTATTTAGATCCTGCTACACCAAAAAAATTAAGAAAATATATTAAACAAGGAGTAGATGATTGGCAAAAAGTTTTTGAAACTGCAGGTTTTAAAAATGCAATTATGGCTAAATATCCACCAACTAAAGAAGAAGATCCTGAATTTAGCATGGAAGATGTTCGGTATTCATCAATTAGGTATGTAGCAAGTACAACTAGGAATGCTGTTGGCCCTAGTGTATCTGATCCAAGATCTGGAGAAATAATTGAAAGTGATATTGTATGGTACCACAATCATCTTCGTTCCTATAGAAACAGGTATTTACTTGAAACAGGTGCAGCAAATCCTTTAGCAAGAACCTTAGATACACCCCAGGAAGAAATTGGAGAAATGATGCGTATGGTAATTTCGCATGAGATAGGCCATGCACTGGGTTTACCACATAACATGGCAGCAAGTTATGCATATCCTGTAGATTCCTTACGATCTGGGGAGTTTACTCAAAAAAATGGAATAGCTGCTACCATCATGGATTATGCTAGATATAATTATGTAGCGCAACCTGGTGATAAAAATATAAGATTTATACGTCAATTAGGTCCTTACGACCACTATTCGATCAATTGGGGGTATCGAGTGCTTCCAAATATTAAAAAACCCGCAGATGAAACTAAAACTTTAGACAAATGGATTTCTGATAAAGGAAACAATCCTATTTATAAATTTGGAATTCAAAGAAGAGGTGGTTTCGATCCAGAATCTCAAACAGAAGGTATAGGAAATAATCAAGTAAAAGCAAGTACTTATGGAGTTAAAAACTTAAAAATTGTTGCAAAAAACCTTCAAAATTGGACTTCTGACCAAACTAATAATTATGATGATTTATCAGAATTACATAGAGAATTGTTAGGGGTTTTTAGTAGATACTCTGGTCATGTAACTGGTATTATTGGTGGTGTTACAGAAAATAATAAAAAACCAGAACAAGATGGTTATATTTACACAAATTCATCTAAAACATCACAGAAAGAAGCTATGAAATGGCTTCAAAACAATGTTTTTAATAACGTAGAATGGTTGATCCCAAATGAAATCATTAAAAATATTAATCCATCTGGACATACAGGAAGTATTTTAAAATTACAAAATAGGCAACTTTTTAGTCTTTTAAACACTAAAAGATTACAAAGAATGATGGATGCAGAACTAACACAAGATGATCTGTATAGTACATTAGATATGTTCAGAGACTTAAGGAATGGACTATTTTCAGAAATAAAAACAAATAAAAATATAACAATTTACAGAAGAAATATTCAAAAGTCATTCATTGAAAAAATATCCTCGTTAATGAATACTAAAGACATTAAAACTTTTGATTTATTTTCTATTTTTAGAGGAGAATTAATTGTTTTAAAAAATCAACTAACAAGCATAAATAAAAAGAATATTAATTTGATGACTAGATACCATTATGATGATTGTTTGGCAAGAATTAAAAACATGCTAAACCCAAACAAATAACTCTAATAATCTAATATCAAAAAGTATTTATCTATTTGATAATTGATTTTTACAATAATAAGAAATTGATGAAATCACTATAGGGTTGTATTTTTGTAAAAAATTAAAAACCCAGAATGAATAGTATTGATAATCTTAAATGGCGATATGCTGTGAAAAAATTTGATCATCACAAAATTCTAAGTGACCATCAAATTAATATTTTAAAACAAGCCTTTAATCTAACAGCTACTTCCTACGGTTTGCAACCTATTAAACTAGTAGTAGTAAAAAATAAAGATATTCAAAAAAAGCTTGTTAAACACAGCTGGAATCAACAACAAATCTCTCAAGCCTCTCACCTACTCGTTATTTGTGTAGACACAAAATTAGATAAAACTGACGTAGAAAAATATTTTGAAAGAGTAAAAGAAATTAGAAATACACCTGATGAAATTATCAACTCTTTTAAAGAATATCTTACAACAACCATTTCTGAAAAAACTACTGAAGATCTACTTTCTTGGGGTAAAAATCAAGCTTATCTAGCATTAGGAAATTTGTTAACTGTTTGTGCAAACGAAAAAATAGATTCTTGCCCAATGGAAGGTTTTATTCCAGAAAAGTATAACGAAGTCTTGGGTTTAAAAGAAAAAAATCTATCATCTGTACTGGTTTTACCTGTTGGGTTCAGAGCTGAGGATGACATCATGACTCATCAAAAGAAAGTAAGAAAAAATATTGATGAAATAGTAATAGATATTTCTTAATACAGCCCTTGTTTTTAGTTACTTTTACACAAAATATTTTACTTTATAATACCTATGGAATCTCCGATAAGAAAATTACAACCTGTTAGTATTTGGAATCATTTTTCTGACTTAAATGCGGTACCTCGCCCTTCAAAAAAAGAAGAACGAATTATTGATTTTATGGTCAATTTCGGAAAAAAACTAATGTTAGAGACTATTGTTGACGAAGTTGGAAATGTTATTATAAAAAAGCCTGCAACCAAAGGCTTTGAAAATAAAAAAACCGTAGTAATGCAAAGCCATTTGGACATGGTTCATCAAAAAAATTCTGAAACAGTTTTTGATTTTGAAACTCAAGGAATAAACATGTTCATAGATGGAGATTGGGTTACTGCAGACGGAACTACACTAGGTGCAGATAATGGATTAGGAGTTGCAGCTATCATGGCAGTGCTCTCATCTAACACCACAGAGCATCCAACTATAGAAGCACTTTTCACAATCGATGAAGAAACCGGAATGACTGGTGCTATGGGATTAAAGGGAGGTATTTTATCAGGTGAAATTCTATTAAATTTAGATACAGAGGAGGACGATGAAATAGATATGGGTTGCGCTGGAGGTATTGACGTTACTGCAAATAGAATTTACCAAGAAGAAACAACACCTATAGATACAGTAGCTTTTAAAATAGCCATTAAAGGATTACAAGGAGGACATTCTGGAATGGATATTCATAAAGGTTTAGGAAATGCCAATAAATTAATGAATAGAATATTGTACTACGGAACAGAATCAGTTGGGTTAAGAGTTTCAAACATAGATGGAGGTAGTTTAAGAAATGCCATACCAAGAGAAAGTTTTTCAACAATCGTAATAAAAAAAAATGAGAAGGAACGCTTTTTGTTAAAAATGAAAGATTTGATTGGTTTAATTAAAGAAGAATTTAAAGCCTTAGAACCAAATCTAGCCATAGATATAATTAAAACAGATATTCCAAACAAAATAATGGATATAGCAACTCAAAAAGTTTTTTTGAAATCTATATACACAACATTAAATGGGGTTTACAGAATGAGCCCAGATATTACTGATTTGGTGGAAACATCAAATAATATAGCTAGAATAATTGTTGGAAATGGAAATATATATGTAGCGTGTTTAACACGTTCTTCTTCAGATTCATCAAAGAAAGATTTAACTAATGCATTAACATCTTGTTTTGAATTAGCCAATTTTAAAGTTGAATTATCTGGCTCCTATCCAGGATGGCAACCTAATATAAATTCAGAAATATTAAAAATTTGCACTCATTTATACGAAAATTTATTTGGTAAAAAAGCAAAAGTAGCTGCCTGTCATGCAGGATTAGAGTGCGGTATTCTTGGGCAAAACTACCCGCTAATGGATATGGTTTCTTTTGGCCCCACTATAAAAGGAGCTCATTCACCAGACGAAAAAGTTAGTATTTCATCTGTTCAAAAATTTTGGAAATTTTTACAACAAATATTAAAAAATATCCCAGAAAGAAGCTCATAATTTTGTAAGCATTATTATAAAAATTTGAGTTTATAACTTACCTTAAAAATTGTTTAAAAACTTGAATAAACGCGCTTTAATTAATTTAAAATCAGTGATTTAAATTGTTTAAACTTTGTTAACATCTATTCTTTCCAACAATAGTATTTAATTGTAAATTTACTAGATAAAATCTGAATTGTTCAATGGGTAAAATTATAGCAATAGCAAACCAAAAAGGTGGGGTCGGTAAAACAACTACCTCTATAAATCTTGCTGCAGCACTCGGAGTTTTAGAGAAAAAAGTTTTATTGATAGATGCTGATCCTCAGGCTAATGCTTCATCTGGACTAGGCATAGACATAGAATCTATTGAAATTGGAAGCTATCAAGTACTAGAGCATACTTGCTCAGCTCAAGAAGCTATTTTAAAAACCTCATCACCAAATTTAGATATCATTGCATCACACATAGATTTAGTAGCCATTGAAATTGAATTGGTAGACAAAGAAAAAAGAGAATATATGCTAAAAGATTCTCTTGAAAAAATTAAAGATAATTATGATTTTATAATTATTGATTGTGCTCCTTCCCTAGGATTAATTACGCTTAACTCATTGGTTGCAGCCAATTCTGTGATCATTCCTATACAGTGTGAATATTTTGCATTAGAAGGTCTTGGTAAATTATTAAACACAATTAAAAGTGTTCAAAAAATCCATAACAAAGATTTAGATATTGAAGGATTATTACTTACCATGTTTGATTCTCGATTACGTTTATCTAATCAAGTAGTAGATGAGGTTCAAAAACACTTTAGCACCATGGTTTTTGATACAATTATTCGAAGAAATACACGTTTAGGAGAAGCACCAAGTTATGGAGAAAGCATCATTTCTTATGACGCAACAAGTAAAGGTGCTGTAAATTATTTAAATTTGGCTAATGAACTCTTAAAAAAGAATCAATACTATGGCTAAAGCCACAAAAAAACAGGCACTAGGTAGGGGTTTATCTGCATTATTAAAAGATACTTCTAATAATGTTAGAGACAACGATGATGTTGTTGGTAACATTATAGAAGTAGCATTAGAAACTATTCAGGTAAATCCATACCAACCAAGGACCTATTTTGATGAAGACTCATTAAGTGAGTTAGCAACTTCCATAAGAGAATTAGGAGTTATCCAGCCTATAACAGTCAGAAAATTAGGAGACACCTATCAATTGGTTTCAGGGGAACGTAGATTTAGAGCTTCAAAATTAATTGGCAATAAAACAATACCGGCCTACGTTAGAACCGCTAATGACCAAGAAATGCTAGAAATGGCATTGGTAGAAAATATTCAACGTAAAAATCTTGATCCTATAGAAATCGCTTTATCATACCAAAGACTTATAGATGAAATACAATTAACTCAAGAAAATTTAAGTGTAAGGGTTGGTAAAAAAAGATCTACCGTTGCAAACTACTTAAGACTACTTAAACTAGATCCAATTTTGCAAACTGGAATGAGAGATGGGTTCATCTCTATGGGTCATGGTAGGGCGCTGATTAATGTAAGTGACTCAAATGACCAACTAAGTATTTACAAAAAAATACTAAAAGATAAATTATCTGTTAGACAAACTGAAGAATTAGTTAAAAACTTAAAAAGCAATACTTCACAAAGTAAATCAGTCAACAAAAAGTTACCTAAATATATAAAAGAGAGTATTTTAACGATCAACAAATATCTTGATCAGAAAATTGACATCACTGTAAATTCTAAAGGAAAAGGGAAAATTTTAATTCCATTTGATTCTAAAGAAGATTTTGAACGAATTAAAAACTTATTAAAATAAGTGTTTCTTAAAAATTTCATACTAAGCGTTCTAATTCTTACCTCTTTTTGCTGTTTTAGTCAAAAAGACACTACTCAAGTTGGGAAAAAGAAAAATAAGATAACTTCTAATAGAATATACAATCCACTATCTCCGTCTAAAGCTGCATTCTATTCTGCAGTATTTCCTGGTGGAGGTCAAATCTATAATAAAAAATATTGGAAAGTACCTTTAGCTTGGGCAGCCGTTGGAATTCCGACCTATTTTTATTTAGATAATAACAGTGAATATAAAAGATACAGAACAGCATACAAACAACGTAAAACAGGAATAAGAGACGAATTTACGTTAGATGATGGAACAGAACTTATCTCAATAACAGGATTAGAGAGAGCTCAAAAAACATTGAGAGGCAATCGAGACCTTTCTTTATTGGTTGTATTACTAGGTTATGTTCTTCAGGTGGTAGAGGCAAGTGTTAACGCTCATTTATTACAATTTGATGCAAGTGATAATATCAGTATTAATCCGTCTATATCAACCAATCCTATTAATTTTGAAGCTCCTTCCGTTGGATTTAGTTTTAAGTATACTTTTTAAATAAAAAATACATGAAAATAGTACTCTTTGGATATGGGAAAATGGGGAAAGAAGTTGAAAAAATCGCACTTGAAAGAGGACATGAAGTAATTTTAAAAATTGAAGAAGATGAGGAGTACGATTTATCTGAAGCAGATGTAGCCATAGATTTTAGTGTTCCTAAAGCTGCATTCAACAACATTACAAGCTGTTTTAAAAAAAATATTCCAGTAATATCTGGAACTACTGGATGGTTGGAAGATTACGAAAAAGCAATAACTATCTGTAAAAAAAATAATGGAAGTTTTATTTATGCCTCTAATTTTAGCATTGGTGTGAATCTTTTTTTTGAGTTAAATAAGAAACTCTCTAGAATAATGAATTCAAAAAACAATTACTCTCCTAGTATAGAAGAGGTTCATCATACTAAAAAATTAGATGCACCTAGTGGAACTGCTATCACAATTGCAGAACAAACTATTAAAAATTCCTCTAAAAAAGAATGGTGTTTACATACCAGTCTAACGAAAGTCGATAAAGAAATTATTCCTATTAGCTCTAAAAGAATTAAAGACATTCCTGGAACACACATAGTAGCTTATGAATCTGAGATAGATTCTATTGAAATTAAACACACAGCTCACAACAGAAAGGGATTTGCTCATGGTGCTATTATAGCTGCAGAATGGTTAATCAATAAAAATGGAGTGTATACAATGAAAGATGTGTTAAACTTAGAATAAATATTGTAACATTTTCTTTTATTTGCAACAAATAACAAAATAGTAAAATAGTATAGTATGACATTTATTGAATGGTTTATTTTTTTCCTGGTAATTCAAGTGATACATTTTGCAGGAACATGGAAATTATATCAAAGAGCCAACAGAAAAGCTTGGGAAGCTGCTATTCCTATTTACAATGCTGTTATTTTAATGAAGATTATAAACAGACCTAAATGGTGGGTAATTTTATTATTTATTCCAGTAATAAATCAATTAATGTTTCCTATACTATGGATAGAAACTGCTAGAAGTTTTGGTTTTAATAAACGAAAAGATACTGCTTTAGTGTTACTAACTTTAGGGTTTTACTTGTTTTTCATAAACTATGCTACAAATTCAACATATAAATTAAATAGAAGTTTAAAGCCTAGGACAGCTTTAGGAGAATGGGTAAGTTCTATTGCTTTTGCTATTATAGCTGCTACCCTAGTTCATACCTATGTAATGCAACCCTACACTATACCCACTTCTTCACTTGAGAAAACATTGTTAGTTGGCGATTACTTATTTGTAAGTAAATTTCATTACGGCGCAAGGGTACCAACAACTACTATTGCTACCCCTATGCTCCATGACAGCATCCCTACTGCTATAATAAGTGAAAAGAATACCAAGTCTTATTTAAACAAGCCTCTATTACCTTATTTAAGAATTCCTGGATTTCAAAAAATTAAAAGGAATGATATTGTTGTTTTTAATTGGCCTGTAGATACATTGGTTCACTGGATGGATCCAAGTAAAGGAACAGATTTTAAGCCTTTAGATAAAAAAACTAATTATGTTAAGAGGTGTGTTGGAATTGCTGGTGATACTCTAGAAGTAAGAGATGGATATGTATATATTAATGGAAAACAAAATATACTTCCAGACAGAGCGAAACTTCAATTTTATAACAGAGTTTATTCTGAAAAAGGATTGTCTACACAAAAGCTACTAAGGTATACTGACAAAGAATTTGAAAGAAAGTTTATCATCAACTTTACCAGTCAAAATCAGTTTGAAAAGGTAATGAGATATGCTACAAATAATCCCGAAAAAATAAAGGATAATCAGTTTATTATTACCACCTCTGATGAAGGCATTCCTCAATGGATTATAAATGGCTACAGATTAGATATCAAAGAAATTAGTACAAAAATAAGAAAGGCTAATATTACTGATGAGATAGCTGCTAAACTCAGAAAAGATTCAGAAGTGGATAGCGTTGTTAAAGTGATAAATCCGAAAGGGAATAAGGGAAATAATATGTTCCCACAAGGGACCAACTTATCATGGAATACAGATAACTATGGCCCAATATATATTCCTAAAAAAGGAACAACAGTTTCTCTAAACATGAACTCAATCCCTTTTTATGAAAGAATAATTGAGGATTATGAAAACAATCAGCTTGAGGTGATTGGAGAACACATCTTTGTAAATGGTAAAAAATCAACATCCTATACTTTTAAACAAGATTATTATTGGATGATGGGAGACAATAGACAAAATTCTTTAGATGCTAGAAGCTGGGGATACGTTCCATTTGATCATGTTGTTGGTAAGCCTGTTTTAATCTGGTTTAGTATAAACGAAGGGGAAATTAGATGGGAAAGATTATTTACCACTGTTGGAGGAAACGGAAAACCAGTATCTTATCTAATGTATTTTTTAATTGCTCTAGCTGGCTATATTGGATATTCATTTTTGAGAAAAAATAAAAAGAAGGTGTCATAATGGCCCTATTTATTCCTACATATTTTTCTCCAATATCTCAATACCATGCAATATTAAATTCTAATTCTATTACTTTTGAAGTAGAAGACAACTATCAAAAACAAACCTACAGGAATAGATGTTACATTTATGGCGCTAATGGAAAACAATTATTAAATATTCCAGTTTCCATTCCTAAATCCTCAAAAAAAACTAAATCTAAAGACATTCTAGTTGAAAATTCAAATTGGCAAAAACAGCATTACAAATCATTTGAAGCAGCTTATAATCACTCTCCTTTTTTTGAATTCTATAAAGATGACCTTCAGAAAATATTTTCAAAAAAGTACACTTATTTATTAGATGTAAATTTAGATTCTTTCAATTTTATTAAGAATGCACTTGAATTGCCTATAGAATATAAATTTTCAAAAACATACGAAGAAAATAAGCCTAATGACTTTAGAGATCTTGCAGACTCAAAAAAGAAGGTTGAAATATCTTTTCTGTCCTACATACAAATGTTTGATCAAAAATTTGGCTTTCTAAAAAACCTTTCTATACTAGACCTACTTTTTATGGAAGGTCCTAATTCTATTAATTTTCTTGAAAAATAATTGTGTAACCATAGGTAACAACTAAAATTTAAGCTATTTAATTATTGTACTTGTATTTAAAAAAGGTTAATTAATTTTTTTCTTTTTTTTTCTTAATTTTGAAATATATGATTCCCTTTTAAAAAATTTAACGTTATTTCCACCTTACCAGAAAAAAACATGAAAAGTATTATAGAATTATATATTCATTCAAAAACAGCAATAAATTTAATAGTTAATATATTTGAAGAGGTTGAGTATAAAAAAGGTGAGAAACTAGTTACTCTAGAAAAAAAAACCTATGATATGTTTTTTATTAAAAAGGGTATTACAAGGTCTTATTATATAGATGAAAAAGGAAAATCTCATACTCGTTTTTTGTTCGTCTATCCTCAAGCATTTGGTTCCTTAGCATCCTTAATTTTAGACGAACCCTCTACAATGACTCACGAGGCTTTAACAGATTGTATCGTTTTAAAAGGCGATTTTAGAGAATTTAAAAAGCTTGCCTCCACTAACTTAGAAATATCAAATTTATATTGGTCACTCCTTGAAAATGGATTTATTATGATGGATAAAAGAAATCGTGAGTTATCCTCATTAGATGCAAAACAATTATATTTAAAATTACTAGAAGAAAAACCACAAATTTTAGAATCTATACCACTAAACCATATCGCTTCTTATTTAAATATTACCCCAGTTCAGTTAAGCAGAATCAGAAGAGATTTAAAAAATAGTTAACCAATTAAATATGTCTCTAAAATTCATTATACACTATGGATTTCATTTTTTGTTGCCATTAGTTATTTCTTTGTGCTTTTATAAAAAAAAATGGAAGCAAGTGTATTTACTATTTTTAGGATCAATGCTTGTAGATTTAGATCACTTACTAGCTGATCCAATATTTGATCCTAACAGATGTAGCATCAATTTTCACCCTTTACATACTTATTATGCAGCTGGAGCATATATCCTTATGGTCATTCCAAAAAAAAGTAGAATACTGGGAATAGCATTCCTACTTCACCTGTTTACAGATTATTTAGATTGCTACCTCTAAAGTTTTAAAATTTTAGTCAATAATTGGTTTATCTCAGCAGATATCTTCAATTTTACCGCTGCTAAAAGGTAGACAACTGAGATAATAATGGTCTTCAAAGCTATATTAATAATTGGATGATATTTAAAATTCCAAAAATAGAAAGCAAAAAATAAACCAACTATTAAAAATAGTGATATAAACGTTTTATTAGTTATTGGTGTGATATTCAAATTAAACTTTAAAACAATAAGTTTTATGGTATTAAAAACAAAAATAACAATGAGTGTTGCCAATGCTAAACCATTAGTTCCATAAAGATCAAATAACCAAATATTTAAATAATATACAGAAAAAGCCATACCTAAGTTTAATGGAAGTGTAATTTTATAGAATACAGAATTATTGATAATTGCACCATTATTTCCTAAAAACATGGTAAACATTTTAGCTCCTGAAATCATTAAAACAACCAATTCTCCACCAGCATATCCTTTATCAGGTATTAGTTTAAATAATTCATGAACTCCACAATTAACCAATAAAAAAAGAAGACCACTTACCAATAATAAATTTATAGAACTTTTTTTGTACAAACTTTCAATCTCTAAAGCATTGTTGTCATTAATAGTTTTAGAGGTAATAGGCTGTAAAATCTGAGCCATAGCTCTTCCTGGTGCTTCTATTAAAGATCCTATAAATACCGCAACTGCATAATAAGCAGCTATTTCAACAGTTTCTTTATCAGGGATCATTACCTTATCAATATCAAGAAGTATGGCACCTGCACTCCCTGCAAGAACCATGTATAAAGAATACCTTAAAACTTCTTTAAAATTTTTTGGAAGATGAAAACTAAATTTTGGAAAATACAACCAAAATGCATAGAACATCATGATAATAGCCCTAATAACATAAGCGCCTGTTAGACAATAAATAAATTGAGGTTTGGTTAAAAAATCAAAGAAGACTGAAATCAATAATATTAAAACAACAGCTCTATTCCAAAACTCCTTTAAAATATTACCAAAGATAGATTGCATTTGAACTTTCGCCCATGAATAAAAAACCTCAAAATAAGTTGTTGATATGGCTACAATAAAAATAACAAAGGTGTAATCCTTTAAAATAGGATTTTGCTGAGAAATACGATTCCCAATTTGATTATAAAACTCCGAAACAAAAAAACCAAGTGGTATTGCTATTAGAAGGGGTAAAAAAACAATACTTGATAAAAATTTATCTTTTTCTATTTTATTATTATAAGAAGAAAAATACTTAACAATAGTATGATGAACACCTAAAGCAGCTAATGGCATTATAATATTTGATACTGATAGTAAATAAACAACAATCCCATGATATTTACCCTCTAAAACTTGAGGATATAGTATAAGAACATTAATTCCACCAAGAGCAAAACTTAGGTAAATAATTAATGTATTTATAAAAGATTGCTTAAGTACAATTCCCAAAATTTAATGTATTAATTGATAAATAGATTGATATATTTTTTCCCCAACATTATTGCCGTACAAATCAACGGTAAACTCTTTATTTGTTGCCTTAAAAGTATCAAACGTTTGTAAAATCATTTTGGTATTACTACCTACTACTTTTGCAAATCCGTGAGATACAAGCTCTACCCATTCTGTTTCATCTCTCACTACAATAGTTTGTTTTCTATTAAAAAAGGCTTCTTTTTGTAATCCTCCACTGTCTGTAATAACTATTGAGCAGTTTTTTAATAATTCTAACATATCATAATAACCAACAGGCTCTATCACTTGTATTTTTGGATGTATTGATAATTTATTTAATACCGATTTTGTTCTGGGATGCATTGGTAGAATTACAGTATGAGTTTTATGAATTTCTTCTAATCCAAGAAAAATTGATCTTAACTTTTTCTCATCATCAGTATTTTCTTGACGATGGATAGTAGCTAAAACAAATTCATTTTTCTGTAATTTTTGATCTTTTATGATGGATGATTTATTTGCTGAAAACTGACTATAATAATTAACAGCATCCTTCATAATATCTCCGTGGTTCTCAATCAAAACAGGTAAATTCTGAAAGCCCTCATTATGTAAGTTATTGATAGCACCCTTAGAAGGACAACTCAATAAATCAGAAATTCTGTCAGTTAAAATTCTATTTATTTCCTCCGGCATTTTCATATTAAAAGATCGTAATCCGGCTTCTATATGAACCACTTTAATATTCATTTTTTTTGCCGCTAAAGCTCCTGCAATAGTAGAATTAGTGTCACCATATACAATAAGAGCATCTGGCTTCTCAATTTCTAATACTTTTTCTATCTTTTCCATCATCTGCCCAGTCATAGCTGCATGACTCATACTATTTATCTCTAAATTATAGGTAGGCTCCGGAATCATCATCTCATCAAAAAATATTTTACTCATATTGGTATCAAAGTGCTGCCCTGTATGAATGATTACTTCTTCTACAGCACCGTTTTCTTTAATTATTCTACTCAATACAGCTGCTTTAATAAACTGTGGTCTTGCTCCAATAACAGTAACTATTTTTTTCATTTATCTAAACTTTGGTAATAATTAAAGTACCATATAATATTAATTTTTTACTTCTTAAGATACTACCTTTTTAATTACTTGTGCTAATTGCCTTGTTATATTTTTTCTATGAAATTGTTCTATATTAATAGAATTTACAAATAATTTCTCTTCTTTAAAATCTTTATATAATTTTAATACCGCAGTTTTTAACTCAACTTTATTATTAAAACCTACAATGTTACCAGCATTTGTTTTCTTGAGAATAGCTGCTGCATCTCCGTCCTCTGGACCAATACCCAGGATAGGTCGCTTGGCTTGTAAGTACTCAAAAATTTTTCCAGTAATAATTCCTTTAGCACTTGGCACATGATTAATACTTAATAACAATACTTGAGAAGAAGCTTGATATTTACGAACCTCTTCATGATCTAAATAGGGTATTCTTACAATGTTTTTAGGATTAAAAACTTGGATATCTTGAATAACAGTATCATCAATTTTACCAATGAATTTAATTCTTAAATTATTTTTAAAATCAATATTTTCAGAACTAATCTCATGTAAGACTTCCCATAAAATTGTTGGGTTTCTATCAGCATTCATTAAACCAACATGTGTTATAGAAAAATTAGAGTCTAATTCTATAGTTAATGAATTTTCATATGAATCAAAACCATTTGTTAATACCTCAATATTGTGATTATGTTTCAGAAACTTTTTTTTCATAGTCTCGCCAACAACTATAACCATATCTGATTTTTCTAAAACTTCTTGCTCTAATTGATGGTGCTTTTTATTAGCTTTTTTTGTTAATGGTAACTGTTGGAAATAGTCAATTTCGGTCCAAGGGTCTCTAAAATCTGAAATCCATTTGATTTTAAATTTATCTCTTAATGCTAATCCAATAATGTGCATACTATGAGGGGGACCAGTAGTAATTACAACTTCAATTTCATTATTCTTTAAATAATTACTTAAAAATTTAACAGATGGTTTTATCCAAAACTTTCTAGCATCTGGAATAAAATAATTGGCCCTAACATACTGAAAAAATCTTCCCAATAAAGTTGGATTTGGATTTAAAAAACCAGCACTCTCTTTCTTTTTATTGTTTCCGAAAATAGATAGAAAAGAATTTGGTTCAAAAATAGGTTGTTTTAAAACTTCTAACCCTAACGGTATTTCACTTTCTAAACTTGTATCTTTTATTGGGTATGAAGGATTATCTATAGTATAAATAACTGGTTCAATATTAAAGTCTCTTAGGTATTTAGAAAACTTTAACCACCGCTGAACACCAGAACCTCCGGAAGGTGGCCAATAGTACGTTATAATTAAAACTTTTTTCTTAGAGCTCATTGTATAATTTAACCAGGGCTTGAGAGGTAACCTCCCAGGAGAATTCATTTTCTATAAATTGCTTACCATTATTACCTAATTCTTCTGCTTTCTCTTCATATTGATATAATTCTAATACTTTAGAAGAAAAATCATCTTTATTTTTTTCTTGATGAACTAATCCACTGTTAATTCTTTCAACGATCTCTTTTTGAGCAGTTGCATTACTAACTAGAATGGGTTTACCAAAACTCATGTATTGAAAAATTTTATTTGCATATGCAACATCATGTTGAATACTCCTATAAAGAGGAGATATACATATATTACTTGCAACAATATACGACGGAAATAGAGAAACATCTTGCCAACCCTCAAAATCTATAAATGATTCTAGATTTAATTTTTTTGTTTCTTCTTTTAAAATTGAATCTGTTGTGTTTTGACCAACAATAACTAATTTAAAATTTACTATCCTTTTAGAAAGTAACTGGGTAGCTCTTATAGCAGTGAGCAATCCTCTTCTTATATTAGTGTCACCTAAATAAAGGACTACAAATTTATTGGAATACTTTTCATCAATTACTTTAGAATAAATAGCTTCTTTAAAAAACGATTTTCTAACTGTATTGGGTACTAGTATCATTTTTTCTTTTTCAATATTATTTTCTTCAATAATATCTTTAGCAAAATTCGGTGAAACTGTTATTATTTTATCCGCCTTTATGATGAATTCACTTTCTTTTATTTTCCATTTTTTTGGTGAAATAATGTACTTACCGGGAAATTTTCTTAAATGAGGATAAAACCTCATATTTTCTGGAATATTATCATGAAGATCTAAAACTACTTTTAATTTATACTTTTTATTTACTTGAAAGACAGATTCAGCTATTCTAATATCATGAATATGAAGAAAATCAATATTATTTTTTTTTATAAAATGATTGATTTTTGGTCTCATTATCATTTTATAAAATGGAAGGTCATAGGAAAGGGCTGAAAGTTTGTACGTTAGTTTACTAAATTTATATCGTCTTATTTTTATACCGTTAATTAATTCATTTGTTTTTTGATTACCATTATTTAAACAAAATAAAAAAACTTCATATCCGCCATTAATTAACGTAATAGCCTCATTTTCCACCCTTGGATCGGGAGGAAAAACATCATCCAAGATCATTCCAATTCTCAAAACATAAATGAATTTATGATTAAAAAATAAATTTGTTGCTTCATAGATGCAAATCTAAAACCAATTTTATGTAATATGTAAAAAAAAGCATATTACTCTTTAAAAATAAAACTTCCTAATTAATTTTTATCTACTTTCACAGAACATATACTGTATGTCAACCTTTTTTATTTTTACATAAAAATATCGTTATTAAAAATATCTTACAATTTACTATTTTATTATTCTCATCTTTTGCAGTTAGCCAAAATATTGATCAATACGAAGAATATCAAAATAAAGTACGTTATTATTCTACTATTAACTTAGACAGCGTTTTTTATTATTCTAAGAAATTACTTAAATCTAATGATCCATGTATTATAAGTAAAGCTAAAAATAATATTGCCTCTGCTTATTATAAATCTGGAAACTTTAAAAAATCTGAAGAAATTGCATTAACTATTCTCTCAGACACTACCATTGAAAATTGTAATTTAAATATAAAATTTAGATCATTAACACGTTTATTTTGGATAAAAAACAACCAAAGAAAATTTGATGAAGCTTTTAATTATTTAAAGAAACAAACACAATATCTTACTAAATATCCAGAGAAAGACAATAATACTAAGTGGAGGAAAATATTTATAAAAAAAAGATTAGCATTATTAAAAAGTAATTTAGGTTTTCATCAAGAAGCCATTTCTTTGTCAAAACAAGTATTGGAAAAACTTACTAAAATAAAACCAGATAATAAAAATTTACATAACTATACTTTAAAAATTGCTATCGCTAGCTCTTTTAACACTCTAGGAGACACTTATTTTGATATGAGTGACAACAACGATAAATATTTAGATTCTTCTCTAATATATTACAAGAAAGCCTTTCTTGTGACAGAAGAATTTAATCCTAAACACAAAAACTCTTTGAGTTTATATAATTTAAGAGAAGCCAATGTTTTAATTAAGAGAAAGAAATTTAAAAAAGCTCTTGAAAAAGTTAACAATTATGAATTAGATCATGATTCTCAAAGTTATCATTTTTTAAAATCTATAATATTCAAGAATTTAAAAATAAATGATTCCTCATATTATCATTCATATAGATTTTTAAATTTCAAAAACACAAGTCCAAGTACTGAAAAAAATAAAATAGCGATATTTAATATTCTAGCAGATTTGTATAACAATAGTAATAAAATAGATAGTGCTTTTAAATATTCAAAATTAGCACTAGATAAGTTGAAAATATTAAATAAAAGCAAAACAGAGGCAAATAAAAATCATTATATATATGATTTTGATCAGATAAAAAAAGTAAACGATTCTATTATTAATAAAGAAATTAAAACTAAAATTAATCTAATTATTACATTTTTAATAATTACATTTTTAATAATTACAATAGGATTATACTTATTAAAAAAAGAAAAAAAGAGATCCTCAGAAAACTTAACTACCCCAAAAAAAGATTATTCAATTAATTTAGAGTTAGAAGAAATGGTACTCAGGGAACTTGAAAATTTTGAAATATCAGAAATTTACCTTGATAGCACATTTAATATTAACAAATTGGCTAAACAATTAAATACTAACACATCATATCTTTCATCAATTGTTAATGAAAAAAAAGGGAAAACCTACAAACAGTATATTGCTGAGTTAAGAATGAATTATTTATTAAACTTAATTAATAAAGAACCTAAATATAGAAAATATACCATAGAAGCGTTAGGAAATAAAATTGGTTACACTAATGCGTCTTCTTTCTCGAGGTCTTTTAAAAATTTTACTGGACTATCTCCTTCTGAATATCTGAATTCATTAAATAATGATGTTACTTAAAGAATTTATTTCTTTAATATATTTTTAAATAAAACCATAAAAAATTGAAATAAAAAAGTTGGCTAAATTAATAGCCAACTTTTATTTTTTAATTGTAAGGAGTAGGAATTAATCCAAAATACTTACAGTTCTCTTTCACAAACAATTATTTTATAAAATTAAACAACTTTAAGGTTTGTAGAAAGAATAGTATTGTGCTATTTAGAAAAAGTATTGAATTACTCTAATATTTAAATAGCTATTTACAAACAGCATAGCTAATCATAAGTTATTATTTCTTCTTGTAATAAAAAAACCAACTTATAGGAATTAATACCATTAATGCATAAGAAATTAAAGAAATTATACTCCCTGTTTTTATAACAGATGGTTCAAATTTAAATTTTATGATGTGTTCTCCTTTAGGAATCTCCATTCCTCTCAAAACATAATTAACATTGGTGTAAGGTTGTAATTCTCCGTCTATATAGGATTTCCAACCGTTTTTGTAGTAGATTTCTGAAAAAACAGAAAATTCATCAAACTTAGAGGATGTTTCATATGTTAGGGAATTTAAAGAATATTCTGTTAGTTTAATGTATGCAAGAGAATCTACCTCTAATGAAAAGTTAATTTTTTTATAAATATTATTTTCATTCACTATAGCAATATTTTTTGTCTGTGTACTATCTAATGCTCTAATTTCTTGGTCTGCTGTTTGAACATAATTAATGTTTTTTACAAACCATGCGTTCCCATTTGCATCAGGGTTCTGCTGAGCTATCACTTCCCCATTATCTCCAGGAATAATAAAGTACTTTGTATTTAACATATTGTAAACTTGCATATTCTGTTTTGATAATTGAAATTCTATCAAGTCTTGATATCTTCCCATTTTAGCAGCATGATAACCACCTATAGATTTATGAAAATATGATGTTCTACCGTCCTGAAACGGATCAGTTGAAAAGTTTGCTACTCTATAATGGCTTTTATCTTTTAGTATTTGAAGATCTGCAGTAGAAGCTTTAAAAGGTTTATCAATAGCTCTAGCTTCTTTAAAATCATCCCCATTTACGTACCTTAAATTTACCTGAACTAAATCAAAAAGAATTAAAACTGCAAAAGCTATGATAGATGTAGTGTATTTAAGTTGTTGTTTTAAAAATAACCAAAGAACTACAAATCCTACTCCTATTAAAACTATAGATCTAAAACTATCTGAATACAACATAGACAACCTATCTGCCTTTACAGCATCTAATAATCCCTCATACTCAGAATAGCTTGCATCTCTTATACCTTCAAAGGTTGAAAACCCTAGCGCATATAATAATCCAACAACAATTAACCCCACACTACTATACAATGCTTTTTTTAATGCAATTTGTTTTTGTTTTTTTTCAATTTTTGAAAAGAAAAATTCTCTTACAGCCAAAAATCCCAAAAGGGGGATACATAATTCTGCAATTACTTGAAATGATGAAACTGCTCTAAATTTATTATATAATGGAACGTAATCAATAAAAAAGTTAGTTAAGAATTGAAAATTCTTACCCCAACTCATTAAGATTGCAAAAACGGAAGAAGCTACCAGCCAATATTTATACTTGCCTTTAAGTATAAAAACACCTAGAAAAAAAAGAAATAACATCACAGCTCCAATATAGGCAGGAGCTTCAACTATTAATTGATTTCCCCAGTAAGTGTATACTTGTTTTGTAAAACCATCAGCTTGTTTAGAACCTGCTATAGATGATACATATTGATACGTGTTAGATTTTTCATCTAAGCTTTCTACTGTACCACCTCCCATATATCTAGGAACAAATAGGTTAAATGTCTCAGCTTTGCCATAACTAAATTGTGTAATGTATTCTTTTGATAGGCCAGTTGTAACCTCTTTTTTGGTGCCATCTGGGTTTATCGTTAAAGCAGTTTTACCTCGAGTACTAACATCTGCATATTCTTTTGTGGCTAAAAGTCTTGAAGAGTTTACACCAACGGCCAATAACATAGCAACAATAATGATAGATGATTGAGTAACAAACTGTTTAGTTTTATTTTTTTTAATAGCATCTATCAATTCAACTACACCTAAAATTAGAATGGCAAATAATAAGTAGTACGTCATCTGTGGATGATTTGCTTTAATTTCTAAAGCTGTAGCAATACTTGTTACAATAAAGCCAAGGAGATATCTTTTTTTGAAAATAAATACAATACCCGCTAAAACTAATGGCATGTAGGCAATAGCATGTGCTTTTGAATTGTGTCCTGCACCAAAAATAATTATAAGATATGTAGAAAAACCAAATGCTAAAGAACCTACTATAGCTATTTTCCAATCAACCTTGAAAGCAAGTAATAGAATATAAAAACTTAAAAAATAAAGAAATAAATAATCAGCTGGCCTAGGTAGAAAACGTATGAACCGGTCTAGACTAGTAATGTAATCATTAGGAAAATAAGTCCCAATTGGATAAGTTGGCATTCCACTAAAAGCACTTTCAGCCCAATAGGGTTCTTCACTTGTTGCTTTTCTAAAGTCATTAACTTCTTTAGCCATTCCAATATGTTGTGTAATATCAGATTGTGAGATTTTCTTTCCATTTAATACTGGATTAAAGTACATTAAAGCTACAACTACAAATAGTGATAAAGAGACTATGTGAGGTATAATTTGTTTAAAATTCATATCAATCAATTTCTTCAAAATCTACATATTCACCAACAGAATTATTGCCTTGGTTTGAAGAGTTTGGCTTTTTATCTATAATAGTTTCACCTTCTTTGGTAGCTGATGTTTCTTTTTGTTGATGATTGGTGTTATATTGTTTTTGAGCTTTTTGTTGCATTTTATGAACCGCTTTCTTTATTAAAAGTGGCCCAAATACTCTAGCCGCAAAACGGAAGAAGTAATAAACAATTACGAAAATAAAAAGTGTTCTTAGCAAACCCATTAATTCTGCTTCTTGCATGTTTAAATTAAATTAAATTCAAAAATAACAATTTGATGATAATTGATACGTTAATAGAATACAAAATTTGAACAGACTTAAAAAAGTATTTATTGCATTTGATGAGTCCTATATTTACAGTATGTTTGTGTAAAACCGTAAAAAATTGACATTTTTCATCAATACTTATTTTGTTACTAAACTTAAAAAATTTTGGATTGTATTATTCGTCCTCTTAAGTCAAACACTTTTTGCTCAATATACAAATATTATAAATTCAAATAGACCAGGATTTTCAGAAAGTCCATATAGTGTTGGAACAAAAGTATATCAATTAGAAACTAGTCTTCTTTATGAAAGTACAGATATTCATCCTACATTTTCTAAATCTCAATCATATGGTGTAGATTTTCTATTTAGAACAAGTTTTTTTAAGGAAAAATTAGAGTTTAATTTGAATTTAGCTTATCAAAATGAACAAATTAGCTTTCAAAATATTTTTAACTCCAGTTATTATAAAAATGGAATAAGAAAACTTACCATAGGTGCAAAATATTTAATTTACGAACAAAAATATAAAGATAAATCAAAAGAGATTAGAAGTTGGGTAGAAAGAAATAGATTTGATTTTAAGAGATTGATTCCCACAGTAGCGGCTTATGTTGGGATAAATACTGGTGTACCAGATGATGTTTTTGTAACAAACGATTTTTCTCCTAAAGCTGGGGTTTTATTACAAAATGATCTTTCTGATAATTTTAACATTATTACCAATTTATATTATGATAGAATTGGAACTGAGCTTCCAGAATTTTCCTACATCGTAACTGCTACTTACAGCTTTAGCCCAAGATGGTCTATTTTTATTGAAAATCAAACCCTATTCGATAAATACAAATACCAATCTAACATAGGATCAGGTATTGCTTTCTTATATAATAGAAATATACAAATAAATAGTTCTGTACGTCTTTTAGCAGATTCCTCTACATCGGGATTTTACTCCTCTGTTGGTGTGTCCTACAGGTTTGACAGACATGTCGATAAAATAACCAAACTAGACGAGAATGGAACCCCTATAGATGACAAAAAGTTTAAAGTTAAAAAAAGAAAATTCTTTAATAGGTTATTTGGAAAGGTCCGTAATGTTTTTTCAAAGAAAAGTAAAAGAAAAAATTCTTGACTTAAAGACTACGTATTTTAACGACAATCAAATTGTTAGATACTCTATTAGATTTCAAAACCCCTTTGAAGGAATTAGAGATTTTGTAAAAAAAATTAACGCAAACCTCATTGTAATGGGATCTAAAGGTGTGTCAGATTTTGAAGAAATGATTATTGGATCTAATACAGAAAAAGTTGTACGCACCTCAACAATCCCAGTTATTGTTGTAAAAGCTGACTCTCAAAAATTTAAATTTAAAAAATTAGTTTTTGCATCAAATTATGATGAAGAAAATAAGGTTGCTTTTGTAGATTTTTTAAATTTTGCTAAACAATTTAAAACTGAAATACATTTACTAAAGATAAATACAGCAAGTAGTTTTGAAAATTCTCTTATAACTAAAGAGAAGATTAAAAACTTTATCAAAGACTTTGATTTACCAAATAACACAATACATATTCATAATGATGAGTCTGTGGTAAAGGGTATTACAAATTTCGCAAAAGAAATTGAAGCAGATCTCATTGCTTTAACCACACACGGAAGAAGTGGACTCTCTAGCCTGTTTAACAGTAGCATAGCTAAAAGTGTTTCTAAAAGTGTTTTACGACCTGTGATAACTTTTAAAATATAAAAAATCCCATTCTTAGAATGGGATTTTTTTTGGTTGGCCTACAAGGACTCGAACCTTGAATGTCGGTACCAAAAACCGGTGTGTTACCAATTACACCATAGGCCAATAGATTTCATAGCGGCTGCAAATTTAAATCAAAGTTTTTATCCTGCAAATCTTTTTATTACTTTTTTACTTTTAACAAAGTTTTATAATGTCTTTAAAGTTAATACGAGACTCTTAGCCGTTATTTCTCCGATAAATTAGTAAATTCGCCCATACATTTTACTACCTATGACATCAGAAAAATTTAAAAAGTGGAACCTCATATTAGGATGGAGCACTTTTGCAATAGCTCTCATCACCTATTCTCTCACATTAGAACCAACTGTTAGTGCGTGGGATTGTGGAGAATACATATCAACATCAGTAAAGTTAGAAGTTGGTCACCCTCCAGGTGCTCCATTGTTTCAAATGCTTGGCGCATTTTTTGCTATGTTTACAAGTGAACTTACAGAGATTGCAAGAATGGTAAATTTCATGTCTGCTCTAGCGAGTGCTTTTACTATTCTTTTTATGTTTTGGACCATCACTAACTTGGCAAAAAAATTAGTAATTAAAACAGGAGAAATTAATGACAGTTCTACCATCGCTATTTTGGGCAGCGCTTTAGTTGGCTCTTTGACTTACACTTTTTCTGATAGTTTTTGGTTTAGTGCAGTTGAGGGAGAGGTCTACGCAATGTCATCTTTTTTAATGGCGATCTTATTTTGGTTGGGCCTAAAATGGGAAAGCGAAATTCACACCCCAAGAGGTCATAAATGGCTTGTAATTATCAGTTTTGTGGTAGGATTATCTTTTGGTGTTCATATTTTGTCTTTACTTGTTATTCCTGCAATATTCCTAATTTATTTTTTTAAGACGTATCATACAATAAACCTCAAAACCACAAGCATAGCAACAATTATTTCAATTCTCATACTTGCTTTTGTTTTTAAGTTTTTATTTCCATTTACACTAAAGTTCTTTAGTGCCTCAGAATTATTTTTTATCAATTCTATAGGCTTACCGTATAATTCTGGTTCTATTATAGCTGGCATTATCTTGGTAATTGGCTTTTATGTTGGTTTAAATTATACTAGAAAAAATAATAAGGTCATAACAAACACTATTCTTCTGTCTGTACTTTTTATTATGATTGGCTTTTCGTCTTGGTTGATGCTCCCAATTAGAGCAAATACCAACACTACAATTAATGAGAACAACCCTTCTAGTGCTAGAGAATTACTAGCTTATTATAATCGAGAACAGTATGGTGATGCTAATGTATTTTATGATACTTATTATTCAGATTCGTATAGTAGAGAGGTAAACAAAGAAAAACCTCTTAAAGACGATAAACCTAAATATGAAAAACGAAATGGGAAATATGAGATAGTGAATAAATACAAAGATGTACTCCCAAACACATCAGACAAACACAAAGGATTTATTCCAAGAATGACAAATCCTGCAGCTGAAAAAATGTACAAAGCTATTGCTAATATTCCTCAGAATAGCACTAGAAGACCCACATTTGCAGAGAATATAAAATTTATGATTAGCTACCAATTTGGCTACATGTATGGTCGTTATTTTATGTGGAATTTTTCTGGTAGACAAAATGACGTTCAAGGACAATTAGATAGGTACAATGGAAATTGGTTAAGCGGAATTAAATTTATTGACGAAGCTAGATTAGGACCACAAACTAATTTACCATCGGATGTAGCAGAAAACAAAGGACGAAATGTTTATTTTATGTTGCCTTTTTTATTGGGTATGTTAGGATTATTGTATCAAATAAAATGGGATAAAAAAAACTTTTTTGTACTATTCATGTTTTTTGCCTTTACAGGCTTTGCAATTATTTTTTACACAAATCCAAAACCTTTTGAGCCTAGAGAAAGAGATTACGCAATCGTAGGTTCATTTTACATATATGCCATTTGGGTTGGTTTTGGCGTATTGGCACTTTATGAATATCTAAAGAATTTTGCCAATAAAAAAGTAGTTGCTATAGCTGTATCAGTAATTTCATTACTAGCTGTGCCTACACTAATGGGTTTTGAAAACTGGGACGATCATGACAGATCGAATAGATACACCACACATTTAAACGCACAATCATATTTAGAATCTTGCGACCCTAATTCAATTATGTTTACCATTGGAGATAATGACACCTTCCCATTGTGGTACATGCAAGAAGTTGAGGGTGTTAGAACAGATATTAAATTAGTTAACACAAGCTTGTTTGCCACAGATTGGTATATAGATCAAATGAAACGAGCAACCTATGATGCACCACCAATACCATCTCAATTAAATCATGATGATTATAAATATGGTAGTTTGGATGCTGCCTATTACTTTGAGGAATTATTCCCAACACTAAAAGACTCCATTCTTCCAATAAATGATTATATGCAATGGATAGAAAGTAAGAATAAAGTTACTTTTTACGATATAGATGGTGATGGAAATGAAGAAAAAGTTCTTCCTACAAGAAACATAAGAATTCCCGTTAATAAAGAAAATGTTTTAGAATATGGAATTGTTGCAGCAAAAGATGCAGAAAAAATAGTAGATTATATAGATATTGAAATAGGAAGAGGAATTGCTAAAAACAGAATTTTAATGCTTGATATTTTAGCAAATTTTGATTGGAAAAGGCCTATTTATTTTACAGGAGGTGCGTTTGCAGACGAAGAATATATTTGGCTGAAAGACTATTTACAGTTAGATGGGATGGCTTATAAATTAGTTCCCATAAAAACATCAATGAATGTTATAAACCCAGACGGAACTGTAACCAAGAAAAGCCCATTTGACATGGGAAGAATTGATCCTGAAAAAATGTATGCTAACATTCAAAAATTAGATTGGAGAAATATTAATGATGGAAAAATATATTTAGATGAGCAGACTAAGAGAAGTTCTATTTCTATGCGTAATAATTTGATGCGACTATCTGACGCTTTTGCTGCTCAGGGAGACACCGTTAAAGCATTAGAAATATTAGATCTCTCTATTGAGAAAATGCCTATCAAAGATTTTAGTCATTTTAGTTTATCTGTTGGGTATCCAGAAATGTATTATTTATTAGGAAAACCTGAAAAAGCCAGATCTGCCGCGGAAGCTCTAATCAAAATATTTAAAGAACAACTCATCTGGCTAGCAGAATTTCCGAAAGAAGATTCTGATCAAATTTTTGAAGAAATTGACAATAATTTATTGATGTATAGAAATATCATTGCCACTCAAATTGACCGTTTTGATATAGATGAGGAATATAAAACTAACAAGCAAAATGAATTTATAGAAACTGTAAAACTATTTAACCATTTAATGCCCGAAGAAGAGTAGTTTTATGAAATTTTACACCATTAAAACGCCATCTATAATTCAAAGAGTTTTCTCTAACTACAGATGGCGTTTTTCTTCGGTTCCAAAAGAAATCTACTTAACATTTGATGATGGACCAACTCCAGAAATTACCACTTTTGTTTTAAATGAATTAAAAAAACATCAAGCTAAGGCAACTTTTTTTTGTATTGGAAAAAATGTAAAAAATCACCCTTCTATTTATGAAAGAATTAAGAAAGAAGGGCACTCTGTGGGCAATCACACCTACAATCATTTAAATGGTTTCAGAACTAACAACATTAACTATATAGAAAATATTCTGCAAGCAGAAAAACTCATTGAATCTAACTTATTTAGACCTCCTTACGGAAGATTAAAATCATCTCAAGCAAGATCAATTATTGGTAAGGGCTACAAAATAATTATGTGGGATATTCTTAGTGGTGATTTTGACACAACTATAACGCCTGAAAAATGTTTGAAAAATGTTCTTGAAAAAACTACTAATGGGAGTATTGTAGTAATGCACGATAGCGAAAAAGCGAAAGATAAAATATTTTATACTCTCCCTAAAATTCTGAGTTATTATCAAGAAAAAGGTTATCTATTTAAGGCAATTTCTTAGAAGTATTGCTGCACTAAGCCAATTAAAGTATTGGCATCTTGTTCGCCAGTTTGTCTCCATTTCATTTCACCATCTTTATAAATCATAAAGGTTGGATTTCCTTTTACACGAAGAGCCTCAGCTAATGGTTCATTTTTTTTTATATCAATCTTTATCACTTTAGCTTTATCTCCTAAAGCAGCAGCTACATCTCTTAAAGTATCTACATTATTATTCGCATCTTCCCAATCAAAATAAAAATCTATTAAGACTGGTTCTTCTGCACTAATTAACTCACCAAACTTTGTCATTTTTTAATTGTTTTTTTAGGGTAAAAATGCTGTATTTGAGCATTTTAATACTTACAAATATAACATTTCTATTGAATTGACCTGAAAATCAGGCTTTTTTCAGTTTAATAACAGTAATTTCTGGCCAAATACCTACTCTCCCAGGAAATGCATGATATCCAAATCCCCTATTGACGTTGATATACCTTCCATCCTCATTATATAATCCAGCCCATTGTTTATAGACATATTTTGAAGGACTCCATTTAAACCAACCAGGAATTTCAATCCCCATTTGTAACCCATGTGTATGACCACTTAATGTCAAATGATAATTTAAATCATCTTGCTTAACCTCAGCATCCCAATGAGAGGGATCGTGAGACATCAATATCTTAAAATCCTCTTTTTTAATACCTTCAGATGCTTTTTTAAGATCACCAGCTTGTTTGAAACTTTTACCCCAGTTTTCTACACCTATTAAAGAAATTTTTTGCCCCTCTTTTTCTATGTATCGGCTTTCATTACATAATAAATCAAACCCTATTTTGGGATGAATTTTTTTTATTTCTTGAAACTGAACTTCTTTTTCTTCTTTACTTATACCTCTTATATATTCTGCGTAATCATGATTTCCTAAGACAGAATATTTTCCAAAGGGCGCTTTCAGAGAGCTAAACATTTCTATCCAATTATCCATCTCACTAGCCATGTTATTTACAATATCGCCTGTAAATAGTAATACGTCAGAATTTTGATTATTAATCATATCAACACCGTACTGAATTTTCTTCTTATTAGTAAAACTTCCAGAATGAATATCTGAAATTTGAGTAATTGTAAATCCATCAAAAGCATCTGGCAAGTCTTTAAAAGATAGCTGGTACTTTAACACCTTATAATTATACCTGCCTTGAATAATTCCATATAAGAATGAAGTAAAAGGAATAGCTGCTAATACAAGAGCTAGTTGAGATATAAATTTACGTCTCCCAGGAATAGGTTGAGTTGGGTTACTACCAAGCCAAGATGTAATTTTATGAAAGATTCGAACAATATCTTCCCCAAACAACACTACTAAAATAAATATTTTAGGAATTAAAATAGTAATCATCATTCCTGTAGCCATCTGAAACTCCTTAGTTTGACCAGAAT
>ENA-ORDR01000139-ORDR01000139.1-marine-metagenome-genome-assembly--contig:-NODE-139-length-36058-cov-4.632250_pt1 | contig 36058 bp, 42 predicted proteins | sample MGYA00240993_ERZ508538 | MGnify/ENA primary metagenome ERZ508538 (study PRJEB26207, sample SAMN05421999) | marine metagenome | isolation source: Monterey Bay, California, USA | place: USA:Monterey Bay... | reverse complement strand
TTTCACAAAATTTACCCCAATTAGCTTTTGGTTGTGCTTTGATTTAGATGCAAAGCTAAAGGTGGTGATTGTAGAAGTTAATAACACTTTTGGTGACCGGCATAGTTATCTTTGCTCTAATGAAGACTTGACCGAAATAACTATTGAAAATCAAATGGTTGGTAGAAAGCTTCTTCATGTGTCACCTTTCCAACCTATGTTGGGGACATACGGTTTTACGTTTGACATCACTAATAAAAAAATTGTTTGGGTAGGCCTTCATAAAGATGCAAAGAATATCCAAGGCACAAAAATTGATTTTGGTAATCAGGCCATTTTGCCTGGATTTATTGATGCGCATGGCCACGCATCTTATTTAGCATTTGCATCACAGGTTGCTAACATTGCATCACCTCCAGTTGGAAAAATTAAAACAATTAAAGACTTACAAATTGAACTCAAGGAATTTATTAAAGTTTCCAACCTTCAGCCTGGTCAATGGTTAATTGGTCTCGGCTATGATAATTCTCTCTTGGCAGAACAAAGACATCCTACGAAGGAGGATCTTGATCAAGTGAGTACAGAGCATCCAATTTATCTTATTCACGTCTCAGCACATTTAGGTGCTACAAATTCTATGGGTTTAGCTTTAGCAAACATTAATTCGAATACCCCAGATCCATCTGGAGGAAAAATAAGGCGATACAAAAATTCATCAGAGCCTAATGGAGTCTTTGAAGAATCTGCAGCTTATCCAGTGCAACAATTAGCAATGAGCGCATATAAAGATCCAATTGGTAGCGTTAAAAAAGCGATGGAGATTTATGCAAGTCATGGCATAACCACCGCCCAAGATGGAGCTTCAAGCCCTGAGGCAATTGCTTTAATGAAAGCAGCTGATGATCAAGGTATGGTCAATCTTGACATAATTAGTTACCCTGTAGGACAAAACGGTCTAGATAAATCTATACAGACAATTAGTTTTGGAAGTTATAAAGGAAGAGTGAAGGTTGGCGGGATAAAATTAATTTTAGATGGCTCCCCTCAGGGGAAAACTGCTTACCTAACAGAGCCATATTACAAGCCGCCCCACAGTGAATCAGATTCTTACAAAGGATATCCTTTGATACCTCAAAAAGAAGTTTCAAAATGGGTGAGCATATATGCTGATTTAAACATACCGATTATGGCTCATGCCAATGGAGATGCTGCTGCAGATATGCTTATTAAAGCTGTTAAAAATGCTGATATGAAAAATGATCATCGCACTATTATGATTCACGCTCAAACTGTTCGGGAGGATCAGTTAGATCAAATGAAGAAACTAAAAATAATACCTTCCTACTTTTCTACACACACATTCTATTGGGGTGATTGGCACAGAGATTCTGTATTTGGAGAAGATCGTGCCATGCGCATAAGTCCTACAAAATCTACTCTCGACAGAAAAATGCCTTTCACTGTTCATAATGATGCTCCTGTTGTTCCCCCAGATATGATACGGCTGCTTTGGTCAACGACTAATAGAATGACAAGATCTGGTAAGGTTCTTGGTTCGGAACAAAAAATTTCTACTTATTCCGCTCTTGAAGCAATAACAATTAATGCAGCCTACCAACATTTTGAAGATGGTATTAAAGGTACAATTGAGGTTGGTAAACAGGCTGATTTAGTTGTTCTTTCTGAGGATCCTTTAAGTATTGAAACAAAAAATCTTTTAGACATTAGTGTAATTGCTACTTTTTCTCGCGGTGTAGAGATATTTAATGCAAAAAGATAAAAGAGACTATTTAGAGCGATATATCTCAATAAATCGGTATTCTAATTCTTTTAATGATTTATTTCTTAGGTTCGGGAGGAGGTGAATTCATATAGTCCCTATAATAGGTCATCATTCCATCTTTTACCCTATAAAGACCACAGCCCTCTATATCACCACTTGGTGTTTTAGCTACCCACTGTGCCCAAGCTACATTACCTCCACCATCAATATCTCGCGCTATAAAAGTCATACCTCTTGAACGCATTTCCTCATTCATTTTCTTCATGAATTCTAAAATCTCTATTTTGCCTTCAAACCTTCCATAAATAGGATCTTCAAAAACTGCATCCTCAGAGAAAAGGTCGACTAATTTTGTATAATCACCTTCATCCTGAATTTCCCAAAATCTCTTTATTACCTCTTTAGCATTTTCCATATGTATCTCTTAAATAATGTATTGGTATTTAAATTAACTTGTTTTTAAGTAATTTGCATTATTTTTTTAGTTAACTATAAGTTATCTTAAATTAGATTAAGGTAAGCACATGTTCAATGGATTTGTATTATTTTTAGGTTCTGTAGGCTTGGTTTTGCTTTGGAATTTGGCTATGTATATAAATCCAAACTTTAACAGTGAAATGAAGAAGGAAGGCAAAAAGATTTGGATTTTTAGCTTTGGAGGTAAGCTTTTTATTATTGGCAGTCTCTTTTTTGTAGTTTTAATTTTTGGTTTTGCTGTTGATTTTATCATTAGGTTTGTTTTATCAATTCTCTAGAGTTATTTTAAGAATTCCATCAATTAAGATTTAAATCATATTATATAAATTATTAAATAGAGGTAAAAGTATTTATTATGAAGAAATTCCTGTTTATCCTTTTTGTTTTTTTTACCCTAACTTTTCAAAGTATTTCAGTTAGTAGGGCTGGTTCAATTCCTTTTGGATTAGTAGATGATCATCTAAATCTTGTTATATCTGCATCAGATGAATCTAAAACTATAAATTTTTATGGTGAAGTTCTTGGTCTCAATAGAATTTCAGATATTGAGCTTCCAGAAAAACGAAAAATGATTCGCTATATTGCTGGTGAGTCTGAACTAAAGTTCATTATTAGAAATAAGGATTCTTCATTAAAAGAAAGTAATTTCAATAATGAGATTGGCATTCAACAATTAACTCTTTTTATACCAATTGATAGAAAAAAAGAGATAATTGATAAGATTTTAAAAAATAATATTAAATTACCAAAATTCATAAATAGTAAAATAGGCTCTATTGATATCAGCAAGACTTTAATTAACGACTTTGATGGAAATAAAATAGAATTGGTATTTTTAACTGATGAATTAGATAATTATAATTTCAATACTTCAGGATTTCAGTTAAATGTTACTAACGCAAAAATTACAGGAAGTTTTTTAAGAAATATTCTTGGTTTTAAATATATAAAAAATGAAGAGAACCAAGATATATTCAAAATAGGAAAAACTTTAGTTAATTTAAATGAAGTAAAGGGCTCAAGTAAGAAAAGGGTTGGCTTACCAGGAGAAATTGAGGGTTATTCCTTAGTTCAATTTGTAGTTAACGATGTTATAGCTTCACGTAATCAAATATTAATGAATGGTGGAAAAATTCATACCGAGCCTTATAAAATTGGAGATCTTGCAATAATTATGTTTATAGAAAGTCCAGATGGAATTTTATTTGAATTTGGAGCAGCATTAGTCAAATAATTTCAAAATCCAATAAACTTAGCAACTTCAGAAACAGGCCTTCTATTAGAAACGACTTTATTTGCAGGAAAACTATCATCGGGATAGCCCATAGCAACACAAATCATTATAATCTCATTATCAGGGATATTCGCATAACGTCTTACGACAGGTGATTGCATAATACCCTGACTATTAATTACAGCTCCTAAACCTCTTGACCAGCCAGCATTTACAAGGCCATTAACAACAGCACCACAATCAAATTTTGAAATATCATCATCTTTTAAAATACTGTCAAATGTAACAATTACAGCTACAGGGGCATCAAATTGTCTAAACCCTCTTAAAACCCAATCATTTCTTAACTCTTTATCGTCTCTTTGTATTCCCATTTCCTTAAAAAGCTGAATCGCAACTTCAATCTGTCTTTCCCTGTGAACACCTTCATATCCATTTGGAGATTTTATTTCTCTAGATGGAGGTACTCCAGCAATATTTTTTTCAGTATTTTCTTTTCTTATATTATCTAAGGCCTCTCCTGTGATTATATGAAAATGCCATGGTTGTGTATTCATTGATGATGGTGATCTTATAGCAAGCTCTACTACACCCTCTAGAACCTCTCTAGAAACAGGTTTAGATAGAAACCCTCTTGTACTTCTTCTTCCTTTAATAACATCATCAAAATCCATATTTAGCCCCTTTATTCATTCATAAAAATAATTTATCGATAATTACTCAATATATCATTTACTTAAAAAATGCATATTAAGTAATTTGCATTCATATAAAAGTAGAGTTAGTTATAGTTTATATTTGGAAAGAACAATATGAAGCTTATTATCCTTAATTTACCGCGTAATTTTGATGAACAATCACTTGCTTTATTATTTAAAAAGCTTGGTGATATAAAATCCTGTGATCTTGTTATTGATAAAGAGACCGGGATCTCAAAAGGTTTTGGATTTGTCGAGATGGCGCACCCTCATGAAGCAGAGAACGCTATAAATCAATTACATGGTAGTAAGTTAAATAATAACAAAATTCGTGTAAAAGAAGCTTCGTGATAATAAGAGGGTAATATGAATAAAAATTTAATAAAAGATTTTACGTTAAATTGCTCAAGACATGGTGAATTTAAAGTTAGTTTCGCTATTTATGAAAAAAAAGAAGAAAATAAAATTTCTAATATCTGCCCTAAATGTCTTAATGAAAAAAAGAATCGTTTTAAAAATTACTCACCTCTTAAGTGGGTTTAAATCAAAAGGAGAACCTAATGGAAACGCCATTAATTGATAATATATTCGCGTGGTGCCTTATAGTTGTTCTGTTGTTGTTAAGTTGGTTAATCATTCGTTTATCCCTTCTTCTCGACAGCCATCAGGATCAATTAACAGACACATTAAATAGAATAGAAAAAAATCTTAAGTAGATTTAATAGGAATTATTATGCTTCCATTTCATCTAAAGCAAAAACCAAAAAGCTCATATGAGGTATTTAGAAATGCTATATTCATGTCGGTTACATCTGAGGATAAAAATCTAGCAGGTGAATATCTAGAGGTAGCAAAAATCTTAGCTTCAAAATTATCAGAACTTGAAATGAAAAAGGCAGAAAAAGAAGTTAAATCACTTGTGGAAAGACTTGATGAAGAGATTATTTGTAAAATTTGTAATTATCATACTTTTATTAAAGATTTAACTATGGATAAATGTTTAAAATGTGATTCAGTTCTAGATATAAATGATTAGATGTAGGAGTAAGTATGGAAGAATTAACAAAATTAATCATTAAATGGCATCATGATAGAAATCTAATCGATGGCAGTTCAGATAAAGATCAAGTTTTAAAATTAGCACAAGAACTAGGAGAGTTAAGCGATAGTGTTTGTAAGGGGAAGGACGTGAAGGATGATCTTGGTGATATGATGGTTGTTATGTTAAATATTATGGAAAGACAGGGTGTAAGTATGGAGGAATGTCTCAAAACCGCATATAATGATATTAAAGATAGAAAAGGAATGATGGTTGATGGAATATTTGTTAAAGAGGGTGATTCATAAATTAAAATGAACAAATCTAATTATAATTCCTATAAATCCTCTTTGTTGATGGGTGAAGAAAATTCTCTTTATGCAAATAAATTAACACAAGCAGAGATAGAAAATGCAAGGAAAGAGGTTGAAATTGAATTACGCAATAAAAATTTTAAAACCAAGAATTTTTAAATGACTATTGATACTCTAGAAGTGCCCAAAAACCCTTACGAGGCCTTTAAAAGCGCCCTAATACTCCATATTACAGCTCCCACAATTGAAGACTCTAATGAGGCTCTCTATTTGGCTGAATCATTTTCCGAGAATCTTACAGAGGAAGAAATACTCAAGGCTAAACAAGAAGTTGATATTTATCTCGACGAATTAGATAAAAATGATCCGTCTATAAAAAAGGCCATTAAAATTGATAATTATCTAACGCCAGGATGGAATGAAGAGCTTGATAACTTAGAAATATTTGACCTTGATGATGATTAATATTTATTAGAAACCATAAAAAAATAAAAGAATTTTGTTTATAATAATAAGAAAAATTACAGAGAAAGTAATTAAAGAAAGAATAGCGCCTAAAAAAATTAAGGTTTTTTTTAAAAAATTAAGATTCATTAGATTGTATAAATAAGTATTTGAAAATATTAACTATTCTTTATTTTCTTCAACAACTAAAGTAATTTCATCAATAAAGCATGAATATTCTTTTAATTTTAAAACATCATTAGAGCAAATTTTATAACCCATCTTTTGAGGGTCAATTATTAATGGGCTTTGGAATGATAAATGCCTATTACCTTTGCAAGTTACGGTATAGTTAATATTCTTTCTATTCTGAAATAATAAGAAATCTTTTTTAAACCTTATATTTTCAATATCTTTTGTATCAAAACATATTCGTTCGCTGGCAAATAAAGGATTAATAAATGCAATACATAAGGATAATAATAAAAGCATATTTAAGTTTTTCATTTTTCACATCTTAATTTTGTTAATTGTTTAAAAATAATGTTATGTTTCTTATAACACAAATTCGATAATTCATCATGTTAGATATAAAAGAAAAAGAACAAACAGAATCTAAGCATTATATTTTTTTAGTATTTTTAATATTATTAAATGTAATGAATTTTGTAGACAGGCAACTTTTAGCTAGCTTTGCAAACTTCATTATTCCAGATCTTTCCCTTTCAAATACTCAATTTGGTATACTTACAGGTTTTGGGTTTCTCTTTTTTTACTCCATAATGGGACTTTTTATGGGTATTTTAGCTGATAAAGTCCATCGATCAAGGTTAATAGCGATAGGCGTAGCCTTATGGAGCTTTTTAACTGCATTATCAGGCGCCGCAAGAGGTTTTACAGGCCTTTTATTACCAAGAATGTTTATTGGAGTTGGAGAGTCAATTTTAACACCAACAGCTATTTCAATCCTTGGGGATAGGTTTCCTCAAAGTAAAATGGGGTTTGTAACTGGTGCCTATTATATGGGAATACCCATTGGTGCTGGCCTTAGCCTTATAATTGCTGGTTCCTTAGGACCAATAATTGGCTGGAGAATGTGTTTTTATATTCTTGGCATAATTGGAATTTTTTTATCATTAATAATGTTTTTTATTAAAGAAACACCAAGATCAATAACAACAGAGAATCTTAATACAAAAAAAATTAATCTTAAGATTATTAAAGATGATTTGATGAAGGCTCTTAAAGAATCAAAGCCTTTAACTTTATGTATTTATGGAGGTGTTGTATATCACCTAGTATTAGGTTCAGCTGTTTATGATCAGGTATGGTATGTCAAAGAGAGGGGTTTTGATAAAGCTGAAATTGCTCAATACGCAGGCTATATTGTTGTTGTTTTTGGTATATTGGGTAATTTATTTGGTGGTTTAGGATCTGATTGGTTTTCAAAAAAATTTAATCTGGGTCGTCCAATGTTTTTATTCTGGGTTATGCTTCTTTTACTTCCCATTAATGTACTTGGTAGAATTGTTTCACCAGAATCTTATATTTTTTGGATTGCAATGATGGCAGGTTCTTTTCAACTTGGTTCTGTTTATGGACCAACTTTTGCCACAGTCCAAGAATTAGCACCTCCTCATATGAAGGCTACGATGATAGCCTTTTTAATATTAAATTTAAATATGATAGGAATGTTCATAGGAACGACAGGAACAGGAATTATTTTAGATACTTTAATTTCTTATAATGAAACAGCCATTAATCCTATTTCGGAACCTTATACGAAAACTTTATTATTTTTTACTCTAATTTCATCCCTTTCAATTCCAATGTTTTGGTTTGCAGGCAAGGGCTTAAAAAAATAATATAAAATTACATTATTGGTGGCTTTTTAATATCAGACCAATTTAAATCTATTGGTCCACCATTGGATATTAATATAAACGTCACACCATCTTTACCTGGTTTTTCTGGTCCATAAGAATAACCACCTTTAACAACTCTAATATCACCTTTTTTATAGATCGGCTCATCTTCGCTAAAGGACATTTCACCATCCATAATAAAATACATAGTATCATATTTGTGCCAATGATCAGAAGCTGTATATCCAGGCTCAAAGGTTGTTCTTACGACATATGGAGATTCATCGCATATAACCTGTACTGGCTGAGTGGGGCGACCATTCTCATCTTTGAATGGAATAAAAGGTACTTTATCAATATTAGCATTGCCTACAGGATTTCCTCTTAATTTTAATTCATTTTCCAATTTTTCAGGAACTTTATATAAATCATCCCACATGAGAGGAATATCGCCGCCTAAAGCTATTAAATAAAATCTTGATCCTTCGCTTCCAGCACCTTCAATTGTTGATTGACCAGCTTTTACCCAACGTATATCCCCTTTATAAAAAGATCCTTCACCCTCACAAATAAATTCACCCTCCAAAAATATTTGAACAATATCATATGGATGCCAATGTGACTCAGCAACATAGTTTGGCTTAAGAGATGCCTCCCAAATAAATTGATTTCCTTCATAAAAAGTTCTTACTTTTGAAGTTTCTCTTCCATGTTTATCGCCGAAAAGATCCCAATCATATTCATTTGTAGTGATATGTTTCCAATTATTCATAATTATACTCCCCCAAGATAATTTATATTATTTATTTCTACGGTTGCAGAACTATTCTGCCTGTAATTGCTCCATCTCTTAAGTCATCAAGTGTCTGTGTTGCCTCATTCATATTTCGATTAGCAACAGGAATAGGATCAACTTTACCAGACTTAACTAAATCTAACATTTCCTTTGTCTCATCTAGGTTACCAACAAAACTTCCGCCTATACTTTTAGCTGATAATGGAAACATAGGAATTGGCATTTGAAAAGCCCCGCCAAAAAGACCCACAACAACAATTTGACCACCTTTTTTTGTTGAATCTAAAGAGTATTGCAATGTTTTTTCAGCTCCAACAAAATCAACACAAGCCTTTACACCACCTTTAGTATCCTCAATAAGCTTTAGAAGAGATAGTTCATCAGAAGTATCATAAACTTCATCAGCTCCTGCACCTCTAGCAGCCTGTAATTTATTAGGATCAATATCTGCAGCTAGAATTTTGCAATTAAATAAAGATCGTGCAAATTGTAAGCCCATCATTCCAACACCACCCAATCCCATAATTAATATATGATCATCATCAGTTATGTTGACTAATTTTTTTAAAGCTCCAAATGCTGTTAAACCAGAACACATATAGGTGGCAGCTAAGCCAGGTCTAATACCTGTATAATCAAGAACGTATTTTGAATCAGGAATTAAGCAATAATCAGAGAAACCACCTGGTAATTGAATACCTAATTGTTGAGGTGAATTACAATAATGCTCATCACCAGATTCACATGTAGAACAATTTCCACAACCTATCCATGGATAAGCAACTACACTTGACCCAACCTCTAGACCATTAACATCAGGACCAAAACTAACAATTTCTCCTTCGATCTCATGACCAAGAACATGGGGTAAGTTAAGAGCAGCGCCAACAGGTAATTGATTTCCACCACCTAAATCAAAAAATCCATCATGCAAGTGAACATCAGAATGACAAACACCACTATGAGTTATTTTTAATAATACCTCTTTTCCTTTAGGCGTAGGTGTGTCCATTTCTATAGTTTGAAGGGGTTTTCCAAATTCTACAATTGCTTCACTTTTCATTTATCGTCTCCCAGATTTTATTCAATTAATTATTTTTTTTATCTAAGGCATCTTCAGAATAAGCAACAATTGTTGAAACTGTGCTATCTCCTGTCACATTTACTACAGTTCTTATCATATCAAGCAGTCTATCAACTCCTAGAATAAGAGCAATACCTTCTGTCGGTAAACCAACTTGAGATAATACCATCGCTAACATAATTAAACCAACCCCTGGAACCCCTGCAGTTCCAATTGATGCCATTGTCGCAGTTAATATAACCATTAAGTAATCAATTGTTGTTAAATCAATATTGTAAGCATTGGCTATGAATATTGTAGCAACACCCTGCATAATAGCAGTTCCATCCATATTAATTGTTGCACCTAAAGGTACAGTAAAAGAAGCTATTTTTGGATTCACTCCAATATCTTGTGTGACAGTTTTCAATGTTACCGGCATTGTTGCATTGGATGATGATGTTGAAAAAGCAAACAACATTACCGGCCTTAATTTACTGTAAAAGCTTAAAGGTCTAATTCTAGTAAAAGAATACAATAAAAATGGATATATAATAAAGCCATGAATAATTAGAACAAAAACAACAAGCAAGAAGTATTGCATGAGATTCCCTATAACTCCTACTCCCTGAATAGCAAATAAATTTGCCATTAAACAAAAAACACCAAGAGGGGCTATATTAATCAACATAAAGACCATTTTCATTACAACATTTGTTACATTCTCCATTATCTTTAAAAGATCAGAATTTTTATCTTTAATGGTTCTTAGAGCTACTCCAAAAAATATAGAAAAGATAATAATTTGAAGCATTTTACCCTCGGCCATAGCTGCAATAGGGTTTGTTGGAAATATATCAATTATTACAGATTTAATTCCAGGAGGAGAGGGTGCAATATACTCAACTGAGGTTGTTAAGTTTAAACCAACTCCAGGTGAAAATATAATAGCAGCTAATAAACCTAATGAAATAGCTACAGCAGTTGTTAACAAATAAAGAGATATTGTTTTTATCGCTATTAAAGAGAGTTTTTTATCTTTATCGAATGATGCAACACCAGTTGAAAGAGAAAAAAAGACAAGAGGTACTACCATTAACTTTAATGATGAAATAAAAACTAATCCTACTATATCAAATAAACCTCCAACGAAATAATTATTGATAAAATCATAATCAGTTAATGAAAAAATATTTATAAATAGACCTGTTAAAAAGCCTAAAATCATTCCCATGATAATTTTTAAAGTTAAGGACATAGTTTAAACTATAACAAATTTTTTAAATTATAAATAGAATGTTAAAGATTGCCGTTTTTATAGAATCATAGGGTAAATATGTAATTAAATTTATATAGGTGAAAAATGGATGATTTAAATAGATCTGCTTTCTATGCAGGAGTGCTAGTTATAATGGCGGTTGCTTTAGCCTTAAATACCGCATTTAGAAGAATGGAAACAAAAAATGCTTTGGGCGGTGACGATGATACTCTGGTGAAAAGATCAAGAGCGTTTGGAAATCTTGTTGAACATGCTCCATTAATGATAATTCTTTTAATTTTAATGGAATATGGTGGTAGTGAATTCCTTGTTCATATTTTTGGCATCGGCTTTATTTTAAGTCGTATAGCTCATGCTTACGGTTTAATTGCTGAAGAAGGAATGGGGCCTGACAATATGCCAAGAATGATTGGAGCTTTAGGTAGTTGGAGTATTATGATATTAGCATCTTTAGTATGTATTTTTTAACAAATAATTGACCGACTCATTATTTCAGGGGTAATTTATAATTATTATTTGTTTTGGAGGTCATTAATGTCTTTGTCTCGTAATATATTATTATGTTTTTTAGTTATTTTTATAGCTTCATGCGCTCAGCTTGAATCTATTACTGGTTCTGGAGGTTCATCTGTAACTAGTGCTGATGTTTCTATGGATCAAGCTCCGACACAAGAAGATGTTTTAAATCAATTTAGTGATGTTGCATTTCCTCCTGAAACATATCTTGATTTAACGAAATCTGTTGTAGTTGGAAGTGATGAAAACTGGTTTGGGCAAATTTATTTTAATTCTGGTTTAGATGCTAATTCTGTTTTTAATTATTTCAAAGAACATATGCCTGATACAGGTTGGTTTTTGATTATGGAACAACAAGGAAATCAGATATTTTTAGTTTATGAGAAAGATCTAAGAACTGCAATTATAAGTATAAGCAGAAAAAGATCTGGTGCTGAAACAATATTAGCTGTTGCTCCTAGAGCTCAATAGGCCATTTAAAGAATTTATATTATTATTTTGCCAAAGGAATAGGTGAGGGAACTGAAGAAATTAATTTCTTAGTATAATCATCTTTTGGATTATTAAATAAATCATCAGTATTTCTATTTTCTATAATTATTCCATGCTTTAAAACAAGTACTTTATCACATATTGCCTTTATAACAGAGAGATCATGGCTAACAAAAATTAGCGTTAGATTATATTTACTCTTAAGATCGTTTAGTAGATCTAAAATTTGAGCCTGAATAGACAAATCTAATGCAGATACTGGCTCATCACATATTAGGACGGATGGTTCATTAATTAAAGCCCTTGCTATCCCAACTCTTTGACATTGGCCACCAGATAATTCATGTGGGTATCTATTAAATAAATCATTTGAAAGTCCGACATCATTCATTAATTGAAAAATTTTTTCTTCTTTTTCTTGTTTTGAGAGTTGTCCATTAAAAATATCAAGAGGTTCTTTAATTATACTTCCAATAGTCATTCTTGGATCTAAACTTCCATAAGGATCTTGGAATATTATTTGAACTTTTTTTCTAAAATCCTTCATTTCTTTTTTTGTATATCCATCTAGGTCGTTACCAAACCAAGAAATTTTTCCAGATGTTTTAACAACAAGACTTAAGATAAGCCGACAAATGCTAGATTTACCAGACCCTGACTCCCCAACAATACCTAAAGTTTCTCCGTTAATTAGTTTAAAAGAAACATCATCAACCGCTTTAATAGTATTACTACTTTTAAACAAACCTGCAGATTCAGGGTAATATAACTTTAAATTATCTACTGAGAGTATTTCTTCACTTTTATCTTTCATTTACTAACCCTCTAACCATGGAGGAATACAAGAAAGAAGATGTTTGGTGTATTCGTCTTTTGGAGATGTTAAAACATCAAATGTAGACCCTTTTTCAACAACTTTTCCGCCCTTCATAACCATAACCCTATCTGAAGTTTCAGCAATAACACCGATATTATGAGAAATTAAAACAATACTAATACCCATACCCTTTTGTAAATCATTGAAAATATTTAGTATTTCTGACTGTGTTGTTACATCAAGTGCGGTGGTAGGTTCATCAGCTATTATTAGCTCAGGGCTACACATTAGCGATATAGCAATCATAATCCTCTGCTTCATGCCGCCTGATAGCTCATGAGGGTATGAATTAATCAAATTTCTAGATTTTGGTAACTTTACTATATCCAATACATTTAATGCTCTTTTTAAAGCTTCACTTTTCGATAAATTATCATGAAATGTTGCTATTTCAGATAATTGTTCTCCAATTTTCATATGAGGCGTTAAGCTAGTCATAGGGTCTTGAAAAATAAATCCAATGGATTTACCTAAATATTCTCTTTTTTTATCTTCAGATGCTGAAATTAAATCAAAATCCTTAAAGATTGCAGAACCATTACAATAACCATTACTCGATAACAGGCCGGTAATCGAAAAAAATGTTTGAGTTTTTCCAGATCCAGATTCTCCTACAATACCTAAGCATTCGCCTTTATTAATAAAAAGATTAACATCTTTAACAGCTTGAATTTTACCATCCGCTGTATCAAAAAAAACATTCAAATTATTAACTTCTAGTAATAAATTACTGTTTTTAATATTCTTTTGGATCGATTGCATCTCTAAGACCATCTCCTATAAAATTCAATGAAGCCAATGTAATAACCATAAATGAGCCTGGAAAAATTAATAACCACCAAGCAGTTTCCATTTCTCTAGATCCTTCTGAAATTAGAACGCCCCATGATGTAAGTGGCTCTTGAACTCCGAGACCTAAAAAAGATAAAAAACTTTCTAAAATAATAACAGAAGGGACCATAAGCGTAATATAAACAATAATTGGTCCAGCTAAATTTGGAATTATATGTTTTACAATAATTAATGTATTTGATTGACCAAGGGCTTTGCTAGTTTCAATAAATTCCTTTTCTTTCAGTGATATAGTTTGACCTCTGACAATCCTTGCCATTGTTAGCCATTCAACAGCTCCAATAGCGATAAAAAGAAAATAAATATTCCTTCCAAAGACAACCATTAGAATAATAACAAAAATCAAATAGGGCATTGCATATAGAATTTCAACAATACGCATCATAAAAATATCTAACTTTCCACCAAAGAAGCCGGCAATAGTTCCATATAAGACGCCTATAAATACACTTACAAATGTTGCAATTAAACCAATAGATAAACTCAATCTACCTCCATGTAAAATTCTTACAAGAAGATCTCTACCATTACCATCTGTTCCTAGATAATGGCCGGTTTCAAAACTTGGGGGTTGATAAATAGAACCCCAATCAGTATCACTAAAATTATATTGAAGAAAAAAAGGTCCAAAAACCGAAACAATTGATATAATTATTAATGTAAACAATGATATAACGGCGGCTTTGTTAAGAAATAGCCTTCTTCTTGCATCTACCCATAAAGATCTACCTTTTAAAGTTTTTGATATCTCTATAGCTTTTATGTTTTCTTGTTTATTCATCATAAAACCTAAATTTTAACTCTTGGATCTAAATAAGCCCTTAGAATATCAGTAATAAGAATTAAAATAATTAGAAGAGAGGCATATAAAATCATTACGCCACTAACCAAGGTATAATCTCGCTGCAATGCACCAACAACAAAATATCTTCCAATACCTGGTAATCCAAAAATTTGTTCTACAATTATTGAGCCAGTCATTAAGCCGGCTGATGCAGGTGCTAAATACTCTATAATTGGTAAAATAGAAGCCCTAATGACGTGTTTCCTTATAATATATGATGATTTAAGTCCTTTAGACTTAGCCGTCCTAATAAAATTAGAATTAAGAACCTCAATTGTGCTTGATCTCATCATTCTTGATATAACGGCGATTTGTGGCAAGGATAATGCTGTAATTGGAAGAATAAGGTTAAATATATTACCTCCATTCCAACCAGATGTAGGTAAAAGGCCGAGATAAAGACCAAAGAATAATGATAAAATTGGCGCCATAACAAAGCTAGGAACGCATATTCCAATTAGAGAAATGCCCATTATTGAATAATCAAAATATGTATTCTTTCTTATTGCGGCAATTATTCCTAAAAAAGACCCTAGAATTAAAGATATAAAAATAGATGACAGGCCTAATGTAGCACTTACAGGTAAACCACTGATTATTAATTCTTTAACAGTAAAGTCTTTGTATTTAAAAGAGGGGCCAAAATCACCAACACTCAGATTCTTAATATAAATAAAAAATTGCTCATAGATGGGTTTATTTAAATTATATGCTTCTTGAATATTCCTTTCAATCTCAGGCGGTAAGGCTCTCTCGTTTGTAAACGGACCACCTGGTGCAACTCTCATCATGATAAAGCCAAAAGCAATTATTATCAAAAGAGTGGGGATAGCTATAATTAATCTTTTTGTAATAAATTTAATCATATTTATGCGCATAATATATATTATGTATAAGTTATATAGTTAACTTTATAATAGTATTTCAAAGTTTAAGTTATCATAAGCAGGCTGAATGTTATTGGGTAATGAATTTTTTAATTTTTTGTAATCAAGATCTATATGAAGATTAGTTAATATGCCTTTATCGGTATTAAGATCCTTTATCCAGCCAAGGGTTTTGTTTAGATGAGCGTGAGTTGGATGTGGATCGTATCTTAATGCGTCTACAATCCAATAATCTAAATTATTTAGTAGCTGAAAAGATTCATCATAAAAATCAACAACATCACTTGAGTAAGCAATATTATTAAATTTAAAACCTAATGAATCTATCTTTCCATGTTTTTGAAGAAACGGCATAAATTCTATTTTTCCACCAGGCCCATCAATAACAAAACTTTCATAAGGTTTAATAGTATTTTTCTCTAAAATTGCAGGATAAACCTTGTCTTCGAAAGTGTTAAAACAATAGCTAAATCTTGGTATTAATCTTGATGCAGTTTGTTCATCTAAGTAAACCTGGACTCTTTTTCGTTTTCTTAAAGCAAAGACTCTTAAATCATCTATTCCTCCGCATTGATCTGCATGGTCATGAGTATATAAAACAGCATCCATACTAGTGACATTTGCCTTTAAAAGTTGATTCCGAATATCTGGCGATGTGTCAATAAGAACTGTTGTAACTTCATTTTTAGTATTAAATTTTTGAACTAGCAAAGAGCATCTAGAACGAAGGTTTTTAATTTCACTTGGATCACAGTCACCCCAATCACCATCAATTCTAGGAACTCCACCTGAAGATCCACATCCTAAAATAGTAACAGATAGTTTTTCCACCATAATTATACTACAACCTATTGGCTTTATTGAATATTTTGAAAAAATTATCAGTTGTCATAGCAAAAAACTCGTTTTCATCTTTTCTATAAAAGTCAGCTAAATATTTTGCTGTATGAAGAACATGTGATGGTTCATTTCTTTTGCCGCGCAAAGGCTCAGGTGATAAGTAAGGTGAGTCTGTTTCAACAATTATTCTATCTAAAGGAATCTTTTTTATCGTTTCTCTTAAGTCAGATGCATTTTTAAAAGTAACAATACCTGACAAAGATATATAAAAACCAAGATCAATAACTCTTTTTGCTAAATTCGCACCTGCTGTAAAACAATGTATTATACCAGGAAAAGAACCGTTTTTATATTCAGATTCGAGTATTTCACAGGTTTTTTCATCTGCTTCTCTAGTATGGATAATTAGAGGAAGTTGTGTCTCTCTTGATACGTTTATATGCTTTATAAAGCTATCAATTTGATCTTCTTTTAAAGAATTTTCATAGTAGAAATCAAGACCGGTCTCCCCTATCCCAATAACTTTTGGATTAGAAGCCCTTTCAATTAAAAAGTCTTCACTTAGTTTGTTCTGAATTTTTGCCGAATGAGGATGAACACCAACTGTACAGTAAATATTATTATAGCTTTCAGAAATCTTAATAATATGATCAATTTCTTCTAGTTCCGTTGAAATTGATACCATAATTTGGACATTAGAGTCTTTTGCACGTTGAATAACAGAATCAAAGTCTTCTTCAAAATCTTTGAAGTTTAAATGACAATGACTATCTACTAAATATGATGATTCTATTTCCATTATAGACAGTTATGCCTTTAGATTTTAGAATAAGCAAGTTCTAGGTTTATATAAAAAGGATTAATTATTTATGATAAAAATCAAAGTTGTTTCAGATACAATTTGTCCATGGTGCTATATTGGAAAAAGGAATTTTGAGTTAGCCTTAAAATTAGTACCTAATATAGAAGTTTCTTTTGAATACAGCACATTTCAATTAGATCCAAGTATGCCTTCTGAAGGTATAAATCGAGAACAATATGTTGAAAGAAAGTTTAATAAAGAGCACTATAAAAGTATAAAGGAAAATATCAAAAATGAAGCTATAAAGTCAGGAATATCAAATATTAACAATACTTTAGATAAAATTCCTAATACATTTAATAGCCACCGCTTAATTTATTGGTCAAAAGAAGAAAATTGTCACTTAGAGACTGTTGAAATGATTTTTAAGTCTTATTTCGAAGAGTCAAAGGATATTGGAGATATTAATGTTTTGCTAGATATTGCAAAAAAAGTTGGAATGGATGCGGAAAAGATAAGAAATAAATTCGAAAATGATGATGATAGATCTATCATTATTAGTGAGGAACAAGGTAATAGAGAAAATGGTGTAATGGGAGTTCCTGCTTATATAATTGATGATGGAATTACTCTAACTGGATCACAGCCTGTTGATTCAATTGTTAAACTACTGCAGCATTTAAATAAAAATTAAGATTTCATTAATATAATATCTTTTAAATCCATTACTGTAGACTTAATATTATCTATTATAGAGATTTCTTTTTTCTTAAATTTAACAAATATTCTTTCATCTGGGCGAATACTAAAGTTATCTTTATGGTAAGTAATATATGAGATTAAATCCTCAGGATTTGAAAATTTATTATCTCTAAATTTTATTAAATATCCCTTTTCTCCACAATCAATTTTTTCAATGTTAACAGTCTTGCATAAAGCTTTTAGATCAATTGTGTCTATTAATGTTTCAACTTCACTAGGCAGTTTACCAAATCTATCAATTAATTCGGCAGCTATTTGATTTGTTTCATTTTCATCAGATATTAAAGATAATCGTTTGTAAATTTCCATTCGCGTAGTTAGATCGGGGATATAATCATCGGGTATTAATACAGCTAAAGGAAGGGAAATCTTCGGTGACCATTGTTTATCGGTGTTTTGAATACTATTATTTCTTAAATCCTCAATAGTTTCCTCAAGCATATTCTGGTAAAGCTCTATTCCAACTTCCTTAATCTGTCCCGATTGCTCTTCCCCTAAAAGATTACCTGACCCTCTAATTTCAAGATCATAGCTAGCAAGATTAAAACCAGCCCCTAAAGAATCAAGGGATTGAAGTACTTCAAGTCTTTTTTTAGCTTTTTCTCCTAAGATTTTTTTATCCTTATAGGTTAAATATGCATAAGCCTTAACTTTTGATCGCCCTACTCTTCCGCGAATTTGATAAAGTTGAGATAATCCAAAGATATCCGCTCTATGAACAATAAGAGTATTTGCATTAGGAATATCCAAACCAGACTCAATTATTGTCGTAGATAGAAGAACATCATAATTACCAGAATAAAAATCATTAATTCTATCTTCAATCTGCTTAGATGGCATTTGACCGTGAACTGTTATAAAATTAACCTCCGGAATGGTTTCTCTTATAAAAGCCTCTATATCGTCAATATCAGCAATCCTAGGGACAACATAAAAGGTTTGACCACCTCTATGTCTCTCTCTAAGGATAGATTCCCTTATTACCAATGGATCATTAGGAAAAACATATGTTTCGATTGCTCTTCTATCTACTGGAGGCGAGGCAATGATCGACAAATCCCTGACTCCAGTCATTGCGAGCTGTAGGGTTCTAGGAATTGGAGTCGCAGTTAAAGTTAAAATATGAATATTACTTTTTAATTTTTTAATTTTTTCTTTATGTTTAACGCCAAAATGTTGTTCTTCATCAATAATTAATAACCCTAGATCATTAAACTCTATTTTATCTCCCAATAACGAATGTGTACCAATAACGATATCAGATGAGCCTGAATTAATTTTTTTTATTACGTCATCTTTTTTGGCAGTTAAACGTGATAATTCGTTTATATTGATAGGAAAACCTCTAAACCTATTTTTAAAAGTTTCATAATGCTGTCTTGCAAGAAGTGTTGTTGGAGCAAGAATAGCTACTTGTTTTCCAGACATGGCAGTCAAAAATGATGCTCTTAATGCAACCTCTGTCTTGCCAAAGCCAACATCGCCACATATGAGCCTATCCATTGGCTGGCCCTTTTCTAAGTCGTTAATAACTGAATGAATTGCATTAAATTGATCATTAGTTTCCTCAAAAGGAAATCTAGAACAAAATTCTTCATAAAAATCTTCAGGAACATTTATTATTTCAGCAGAAGACATTTGACGTTTAGCAGCTACCGCCATTAATTCTTCAGCTAAAAATTTAATTCGTTTTTTAAGCTTTTCTTTTCTTGAGCCCCATGAAACTCCCCCAAGTTTGTCGAGAGATTCTTCTGAAACATCTGATCCATACCGAGATAGAACGTCAATATTTTCTACCGGAAGATATAATTTATCATCATTTGCATATTTTAATAATAGACACTCATGTTTTGCGTTATTTATATCTAGTGTAACTAAACTCTCAAATTTACCTATACCATGTTCAATATGAACAACAGCATCTCCGGGCATAATACTTGATACCTCTCTTAAAAAATTCTCAGCCTTCCTGATAACTCTTGGCCTATAAAATTTTTCTCCAAAAATATCTTGTTCTGAAATAAAAGCATATTTTTCAATTAAAAAGCCGGAATTTAAATTCAATATAACGGTATATACTGAAGAATTAAGATTATTTGTATTAAATTCATCCTGCTTGAGTGAGCTGGTATTAATATTATAATTATTTAATATCTTTGTTATTCTGTCCTCTGATCCAGGGCTAGAACAAGCAATAATTATAACTTTATTGTCTGAGAGGTAATTATCTATATCGCTCTTTAAGCTCTGATAGCTATCAGAGTTATATTTCTTGCTATCTTTCCCAAAATACTTATTCGACATTTTGCCATTAAAATTTATTCCCGAAGGCTTTTTAAAGGGGCTAATTTCTAAAGTATTACTTTCAGATAAGTTTTCTAAAAAAGTTTCCTTATCTTGATATAATTGATCTGGTTTGAGTGAAAAATACTTATTTTCTGTCTTGGATAACTTATTATTATCGTATTCATTTCTAGAATTATAATGATCATTAACAGTTTCTAAAAAATTTTCTAAAGAGTCTTTATATGATGAATCCAATATAATAATAGGATTTTTTAGATAATCAAAAATAGTACCAGTTTGATTGTAAAAAAATGGAATCCAATGTTCCATTCCTGGATATGTAATTCCTTCTGAAACACTCTCATAAAGCTTTACTTTTTCTTTTTGACTTCCAAAGGTTTGGTTGAAATTTTTTCTAAAATTTTCAATAGTTAAATCATTTAGCGAGACTTCTGCAGAAGGAAAAATTTTTATATCTTTAATCGTTCCAACTGATCTTTGAGAAATTAAGTCAAAACCCTTTATTGATTCGATTGTACTTCCAAAAAGATCTAACCTAATAGGAAGGTTCAAAGGGGAATAGAAATCAATAATACCTCCTCGTATTGAAAATTCTCCAAATTCTCTTACAGTTCCAACCTTTGAATAACCATTATTAATAAAAAATAATAAAAGTTCATCGACGTTTATTACCTGTCCTGGTTTTAAATTTATTGATTTATTTTTAATCTCATTAATAGGCAGGGTTCTCTGACAAGCAGACTGAATTGTAGATAAAACAATCTTTCTATCTCTTTTTTCGTTTGCTAAAGTTGAGAGAGTCTCTAGGCGATTTGATGTAATTGTTTTATTTGGTGAAATTCTATCGTAAGGAACACAATCCCATTGTGGAAAAAATAAAGTATCACTTTTTAAGAAAAACTCCATAGTGTCTTTTATTTGTTGAAAACGCTTTAAATCTCTCGTAATTATAAGAAAATCTTTATTTAAATGTGAAAATAAATTTTCAAATATTAGAGATTCAGAACCCTCTGGAATTTCATTTAGCTCTTTAATACTACTAAAATCATTCAAAGATTCTTTTTGAATTATTTCACTTAAGTAGGACACTAATTACAGCTCTATGATATTTTTTGAGATATTATTTTTTTAAAAAAGTCTTCAAATTCCTTTGGAAACGAATCATCTTCAGCCACTATCCACTTATAAAGATCTGGATCAGACAAATTTAGGAACTCTTGGAATTTATTTAGATCATCAAGATCCATATTGCTAACATTATTATTAGCGAATTCCCCTAAAATAAGATCCATTTCTTTTGTACCTCTGTGCCATGAACGGAATAAAATTTTTTTTCTAAGATTTTCTATGTCATTTATCATAATTTGTACTTTAATAGAGCAATGAGACCAAAGATTCTAGAGCAATTATTTAAACCTATTGAAACAACGAGAGGTATTGGGCCTCGCTTAAAAATAAGACTTAAGTATTTAATTGGAGAAAATATAGTAGATCTATTATGGCACCTGCCTAATAACATTATAGATCGAAGCTATAATCCAACTATATCTAAGGCAGAAAAAGACAGAATAGTTACTATTAAAGCAACTGTTTTGAAACACTTTCCATCTAAAAGAAGAGGATTGCCCTATAAGGTCACTGTTATAGATGAAACAGGTGAAATAGATCTAGTATGGTTTAATGGAAGAAAGCAGTATCTTCAGGATCTTCTGCCTATAGGCGAAACCCTTGTTGTAAGTGGAAAATTAGAATTCTATAAAAAGAAAAAACAAATTATTCATCCACAGCACATTGTTAGTGACGAAAAAAGCCATAATTTACCAAATATTGAGGCTGTTTACGGTTTAACACAGGGTCTTACAAATAAAGTTATATCAAATCATATAAAAAGAGCTGTTGATATAGTTCCAGATTTTTCAGAATGGCAAGACAAAGAATTTTTTAAAAAAATGAATTGGCCATCTTTTTTAGAATCAATAAAAACGGTTCACAATCCTAAGCATGAAGATGACTTAGATCATAAAAATACTTCAAAACAAAGACTTGCTTATGACGAACTGTTAGCAAATCAACTATCCTTAGGATTGCTTGCAAAAAATTTTGAAGCACCCACGGGTCAAAGCATGTCGAAAAATATTAAATTAATGGACTCGTTATATAAAAATATTCCTTTTGAATTAACTAACTCTCAAAAAGTAGCTATTGAAGAAATTTCACAAGATCTTGAAAAACCAAGCAGAATGATAAGGCTTCTTCAAGGAGATGTTGGTTCAGGAAAGACGATTGTAGCCCTTGCAGCAATATTTCAAGTATCAGGTAACAATAAGCAATCGGCAATGATGGCTCCTACAGAGCTATTGGCTAGACAGCATTATGAAAGTTTAAAAGATTTATGTTTTAAATCTAATATTAATATCGAAATACTTACGGGGAAAACAAAACGCCTTGAAAGAGAAAGGATTTTAGATGATCTTAAAAATGGAAAAATTAGCATAATCTTAGGAACACATGCTCTTTTTCAAGAAAAAGTTCTTTTTAATAATTTAGGATTGGTAATCATTGATGAACAACATAGGTTTGGTGTTCATCAAAGGTTATCATTGACATCAAAAAATTCTTTAGACCCTCCTGATATTGTTATTATGAGTGCAACTCCTATACCAAGAACTTTAGAGTTAACAGCGTATGGATCAATGCAAGTGTCTCGACTTCTTGATAAACCAATGGGAAGAAAGCCAATTAAAACAATCGCAAAACCACTATCAAAAGTTAATGAGGCAATGCTATCGCTTGAAAGATTGATAAATAAAGGTGAAAAAGCTTACTGGGTTTGTCCATTAATAGAGGAATCAGAGAAAATTGATCTTGCTGCTGCAGTTGATCGTTATAATTCTTTAAAGATTATATATAAAGATAGAGTTGCATTGGTTCACGGTAAAATGTCTGTTGAAGAGCGCGAAGAGACAATGAAAGACTTCAAATATGGAAATAAAAGTATTTTAGTAGCAACTACAGTAATTGAGGTTGGAATTGATGTACCAGATGCTACTTTTATAATAATAGAGCATTCTGAAAGATTTGGTTTGTCACAGCTACATCAGTTACGAGGAAGAGTTGGAAGAAGCGATAAACCCTCAAGTTGTCTTTTATTGTATAAATCTCCTCTTGGAGAAAATGCAAAAAAACGTATTGAGACTTTAAGAAAAACAGATGATGGATTTGTTATTGCTGAAGAGGATTTAATGCTAAGAGGGGCAGGAGAAGTTCTTGGCACAAGACAATCAGGTCTTCCTTACTTCAAAATTGCAAATCTAAGTACTGATAGAGAGTTATTGGAAGTGGCGCGAAATGATGCAAATTATATTATAGAGAGCAATATATTAAACAAAACTGATAGAGGTGAAAATTTAAAAATCCTTCTACATCTTTTTAATAAAGAGGATGCTTTGAAGTATCTTGATGCAGGTTAAGATTTTTTCTCAGGCATAACTAATCCAGCCGATATAATTAACTTAGCCGCACTTTCAACTGACATATCTAATTCAATAACCTCTTCCTTTGGAACAAATAATAAGAAACCTGAAGTTGGATTTGGTGTTGTAGGTAAAAATACACATAACAAATCCTTATCATGATTAGATTTTATTTCACCTTTGGCCTCAGTTGTTACAAAAGCAATTGCCCAGCAATCCTTTCTTGGATATTCTAACATTACAACACGCTGGAAATTATTTTCTGATTTTGAAGCAATTGTTTGAAAAATTTGCTTTAAAGCACCATAAATATTTCTAACAATTGGCAATCTATCTACAAGTCTCTCTCCGTAACTAATAATAGCATTACCAAAGAAATTTGAAGTTAGTGCGCCCAGTAATGTTAGTATAATAAATGCTGAAATAATTCCAAAACCAGGAATACTAACAGGTAAACTATCAAAACTGTCAGGAGCAAAAGGTGAAAACCAGCCATCCACAGACTGAATAAACCAAATAGCCACCCAACCAGTAACAGTTATTGGGGCCGCAACAACAATACCAGTTAAAAAATAAGTTCTTATTTTACTAAAAAGACTAGGTTTTAATTTTAATTTTGTTTCTTTAGTGTTTGTCATAATTAGTTTGTATCATAAAATAGCTATATAAAAAACTATTACTAAATAGATTAAAATGATCGATATAAAAAATAAAATAAAAGAGTATTTAACTAAAAAGGATACTAAATTTAATTCAATTTTTGAAATAAATAAAATGTCCGGAGGATCAAGCAATGAAATTTGGATTATTAAGTATTTAGATAATAATACTGAAAATAAAATTGTCTTTAGAAGACACTATTCAAGAATTTCTGAAAAAGAAAATTTATATCCCCCTCTTTCGCTATCGATAGAATCCGAAGTTATGGCTGAGGCTTACAAACAAAAAATTCCAGTTCCTAAAATTATTTATAATGTTGATAAAGATCATGAACTTGGTGAAAGCTTCTTTATGGAATTTATTGATGGAATTACACTTGGAAATAAAATCGTTGAAAACCGCTCAGTAAAATTATTAAAACCTAATCTCGCATCTCAGTGTGGAAAAATTCTGGCAAAAATACATTCTATCCCGTATCAAAATATAAAAGATTTAAATACATCGACTGGAGTAGATGAAATAAAAAAATATAAAGATATCTATCAAAATTATTCGCTTAATATACCTGTTTTTAATTTAAGCTTTAAATGGCTAGAAAAAAATATACCACCAGTCACTGATAAATGTTTAGTTCATGGTGATTATAGAAATGGTAATATTGTTGTATCCTCATCAATAGGAATAAAATCAATTCTCGATTGGGAATTGCTTCATTTAGGTGATCGTCACGAGGATCTAGCTTGGATTTGTGTTAATAGCTGGAGGTTTGGTAAGATTAAGCTACCTGTTGGTGGATTTGGACTCAGAAATGATTTTTATAGCGCATATGAGCAATCGTCCAAGAAGAAGCTAAATAAAGGATCTTTAAAGTTTTGGGAGATTTTAGGTACCCTAAAATGGGGAATAATGTGTTTAAAAATGTATGATGCTTATAAATCAGGATATGACAGAAGTGTTGATAGAGCTGCTATTGGTAGAAGAAGCTCTGAAACTGAAATAGATTTACTAAGATTAATAGATAATGAGGATAGATATGAATAATCCACCATCAAAAGAGGAGTTAATTACTTCAGTAATAGAGTTTATTGAAAATGATATAATTGATGAATTAGTTGGTCAAAAAAGATTTCACGCTCATGTTGCAAAAAATTCATTACAAATAATTTTAAGGCAACTAAAATTAGAAGAGAAAAATAATCGATTTGAAAAAAATAGGCTGAAAGAAATTCTTAAAATTGATAAAGACCTTAATGAATTAAATAAAATCCTATGTCAAAAAATCGACACTGAAGAAATAAATATAAATGATAATGATTTAATTGATCATTTATTCAAAACTACCATGGAAAAGTTAAGTATAGATCAACCAAATTATTCAGCATATCTGGATGAAAAGACTAATTAAGCATCCAAAGCGCCAATTATAGCTATTGAACATACATTATTTGCCGGTTGACCACCTAAATTATGAGTTAATCCAATAGAAGGATTACTTAGTTGTCTCGCACCAGCTTTACCTTGCAACTGAAGATACATTTCATACAGCATTCTAAGCCCTGAGGCGCCAATAGGATGACCAAAACATTTTAAACCACCATCTATCTGACAAGGAACCTTTCCATCAGCGTCATAAAAACCATCCATAACGTCTTTCACTGCATTTCCCTCATCTGAGATAAACAAATCTTCCATAGTGACCAATTCTGTTACAGAGAAGCAGTCATGAACTTCCATCATTGATACTTGTTCTCTAGGCTTTGTAATACCGGCTTCAGCATAAGCTTTTTTTGCTGCAACCCTTACAGTATGGAAGTATGAGCCATCCCAACTATTATGTTGGTTTTCAAGACCATTAGAAACAGCTAGCTGAAGAGCTTTAACTGATATTAAGTTATCTTTACCTAAGCTCTTAGCTATTTCTGGAGTTGTGACAATCGCAGCTGCCGCACCATCAGAAACACCACAACAATCAAAAAGGCCAAGCGGTTCAGCTATCATTGGAGCATTTAAAACTTGCTCTTCAGTTACTTCCTTTTGCAGATGAGCTTTTGGATTTTTTGCACCATTTGCATGACTTTTTACTGAAACATGAGCAATAGCCCTTTTAAGATCTTCTGCTGAAACACCATGCTTTGCTCTATAAGCAGAAGCAAGTTGAGCAAAATTACCTGGCGCAGATCCAGAGGGACCAATCTGAGGTGTAAGTGTCCCATAATTTGTTGGCGACAATCCACCAAAACCGGTATCTTTTAATTTTTCCATGCCAACGGCTATTGCAATATCAGCAGCTCCTGCAGCAACAGCATAAACAGCACCTCTAAATGCTTCTGAACCAGAAGCACAATAATTCTCGACTCTTGTTACAGCAATATTTGGAAGTCTTAAGGCTATAGACATTGGTGTACCACCCTTACCAGCTCCAATATCGTCTATATGATGAGAAAACCAAGCTGCATCTAATTGGTTAGGCTCAATGCCAGCATCTTCCATAGCCTCAACATATGATTCAACCATTAAATCTTCTGGACTAGCATCCCAACGTTCTCCAAATTTAGAACATCCCATTCCTAGTATTGCAACTTTATCTCTAATTCCAGTGGCCATGAATTTCTCCGTATTTATTTAAATAAACTATATTATAAAAAACTTAATTATTAAACTGGTATTGCTTTCCAAAAATATCTTGTGAAACCTCTTTGCTCATCAACAATTTTAACCCGAAAAACCATTTTAACTTGCATACCCGAATCTATATCACCTTTTTCTATATCGGTAAAATCTACCATAATTCTTCCGCCCTCTTCAAAATCAACAACGCCGTAATGGTTGGGAGGATTAACAGAAAAAGAAAGGTAGTCGGCAGACCAAGATAAAATTTTGGCCTTCTTTTCTGCAAATTTATAAGGCTCCTGAGTATTTAGCTCAGGGCTATTTGGACTAACAGATATTGGTGAGGCCGGGTATTGAATAGTACCTGTTTTTGAACATTTGCCACCAACTAGACCCATAATGGCGTCATTATGTCGATATAAGGTTGTTAAGGCTGTTTTTCTATCTTGCTCACCCCTCATTCCCCTTTCCCATTTAACGGTATCATTAAAGGTTAGGAATTTCATATAATTGTTTTCTTCAACTCCGGTTTCTAAGAGATTTTCAATAGTTTGCTGTGGTTTAAAGTTTTTAATATTATCCGTTGCTTCAAATAATAAAACATCAGATCCGCCTCCAAATCCGCAAATAAGAATTTTTTCACCTGGTTTTGCTTTTTCTAAAACAGACGCAAACATTAAAAGTGAATGCGCTGAACCAGTATCACCAACACTTTGAGCTAAGTTACCAGCCACATTTTCTGGATTAATATCACACCTTTTAGCAATCATTTGATCAACTCTCGGAAAGACACTAGGAAGTATAAAATGATCGATATCTGACCCAGAAATATTAGCTTTTGTAAATAAATCCTTAATTGCTTTTGGTACAATCTTTAAATAACCTTCATCCCTTACCCATCTCTCTTCCCAATTATAATCAAATTCTTCTCCAGGACCTCGAAAATGATCAACGAAATCAATGCTTAATGATGAACTATTAATGTATTTTGCAATTAAATTTTTAGTATCAACGGCTATAGCAACTGAACCATCTCCAAAGTCTAGCTCTTGAGAACTAGCTGATCTAGTTTTTCTTTTATCAGCAGCAGAAACAATTGAATAATTACTATTACCACTCTTAACTTTATCAATGGCTTGAATGAGTGCAGATGTACCTGATTTTAATGTTGAGGAAATATCAACACATTGTGTTTCTTCTTCTAAAGTTAATGCAGCCCGCATTATTCCGGAATTTAATCTGTCAACAAAGGGCATTGTTGTTGAAGCAAAAAATAAGGTATCGACATGAGATCGATCATCATCACCGCCTAAAATCCTTCTAACAGCCTCAACTGCCATTGTTACACTGTCTTCATCCCAATTAGCCATTGATCTAGTGCCCTTCCCTTTACCAACTAAATTAGGGGCAAGCCATGAATTGGCACTTGAAACTGTCTTTTTTGACAATCTTAAACGTGGTAAATATCCAGCAATTGATGAAATTCCTACATCAGACATGAAAGCTCCTCATTTTTTATAATCTTATACAGCAAATTCTTTCTAATAATGGAAGTATTTTTTTTACTTTTCTATAATTTTTTCTGTTCTATAAAATTTAAAGAAACACCACGTTGCAAAAGCAGTTAATAAGTGCCAGATACCATGTGGTTGTATAAATGAATCAGGATTACAAAATTTTGTATCTGGATATCCTTGCAACCAAATTACAAAAGCTACTAAATAACTAGTCATTCCTAGAAAAAACCATGGGCTATATATTCTAGTCTTAGTTGGAGCGCTATTTGATAATAATGCAGGAAGCCAAAAAAGAACTATCCACCAATAATTTACTAAATCTGAAAAAATATCCGTGGGGAAAATCCCAAAAATACTAGCCACTAGAAACCCAATAAAGCCAGAGTACCATTTATTAATTTTACCCCAAAATTTATAAAGAAATTCTGATATAATCCATAAAGCTATCGAAACACCAAATAAATCAAGGTTAATGCCCATATTTGTTCCAAAAAACCAGCTTAATAAAGAAAAAATCAATACAATCAATGTGTATGTTGTAATAAATCTTTTGAAAGACCAATTACCTAATTCTTTTAAGTTATATAACCAAGGAACAATAATATAAGTAACCATACTGACATTATCTATCCATTGCCCCCAATATGAATGCGTTCCATGCATTAAAAAGGATCCAGGACCAAGAAATATGACAACGCTGGCGTATAATATTGAAATATTTGTTAAACCTGTAAAATCATTTGTTTTTTTATCTTCGTTAGATAAAATCCAAAACATTATTAAACCTGTAATCATAAAACCTACATTGCTGAAGGCGTTTATAGGTTCACGAAAAATACTTGGGCTAACTCTCTCGCACCATCGAGAAATATCGCCAACGGATAAATTAGGTTCTAGAGTAATAATCAAGCCAGCTTTAGCTAAAATAAAGTAAATTAAGAAAAACAATATTGAAGCAGATAATGCTATGAAAAAAGAATTTGTTTTTTTAAAAAAGATCATTGATTTATGAATCCATTATTTCAGAAATTTTAATAGTTATTTTTTATTATTTATCTTTTATACTAATTATATCATACATCTTTTTTATTATATGTGAGGAAATTTATGGAAAAACTTAATAATCTTCTAAATACATTAACCCAACCATTTACAAATATTATTACTATTTTTGTACAATTTTGTCTTGGCATCTCTTTTTTCCTACATGGATACGGTAAAATACCAATAAGCGACGGTTTTATAGGCTTTTTAGCCTCAATGGGAGTTCCATTTGCGAATATATCTGCACATGTCGTTGCGTGGGGTGAGATTTTAGCGGGAATAGGTATAATTTTAGGTGGATTGTTAATTAAATTATATCCAATTGTTGCTAATGTGATTACAAAGCTATCTGGTCTAACAATAGTAATTATTATGATAAACGCTCTTATAATTGCACACTCTCATTGGAGTATTTTCATTGGCGAAAGAGGTGCAGTTTTATTCGCAAGTGAACAACTTTTCCTATTGGTTTTAGGTTTATTTTTTCTTATTAAGGGAAACAATCAATAAAAAATCTTAAATAAATTAAAGATTTTTATGTTTCTAACGTAACAATTATACCTTCATTGGGATTAATTTTTCCCATAACAACATTAGAGTATGTAGATATAAAGCTATCCAGCCCTTTAATTTCCTTTATATCCATCCACTCTTTACTTTGCATTGCTCTAGAGTTCATAAATGAATGAGTTTTATTATTATAACCTTCATGACCCCAGTCACTGATCCTTTTTTGTATGTGAGATGGTGCAAAAAAGAACTCAGTTCTATCTTTTGCAATAGACTCAGATGATACATCATTAGTTGATTTCATGCTGTCCCAATGAGTCATCCCAACGGTCAAGCATTTAAGCATGTTGTTGTTGAGGGATTTGTATAAATGATTCAAGATTTTTTGATTTCCAGCCATATCAACAATTACAGATCCAAGATTAGAGTTAACCTCATCTAAATTATTATATGTAATTACTTCATCATAACAACCAAGAGTTTTAACAAAATCTAAATTACCAGAGGATGTGAGACCAATTATTTTTGGCCTATTTATCTCATCAGATAAGCCTTGTGCTAAACCTATAGCTGTTTTACTTGAGGCGCTAATAATAATAATTTGAGATGCTTCAAGATACGATTGATCCTGGAGGGTATCGCATAAACAAAATGCAGTAATGTGAAGCGGAAACAATAAAGCTCGAATATTATCCATCTCGCTATCATAGTTCTTCTCTCCAGATAGCCTTATATAGTTATTATATACAGGTGGAAGATCTCTTCGATGAGCCCTTCCATCAATAAAATTTTCTTCAGTAATTTTTATTGGATTTAGATTTAAATTTTCTGATGGAGGAAAATAACCAAAAAGCCTCTCCCCTATAGATAAAACATCATTTTTAGATTGAATAATACGACCAAATCCCCACATGGGAATGCAGCCCCATTCATTTTTAGTATTGTCTGATGAAGGAAAGAAATCCCAATACCCAATTAAATCCCCAGCAACACCATAAGTTACGTTATTTGAGGTAAATGAAAATTTTTCAATTTTAACAGTAATTTCACCGTCACCTAATTTTAGGTTATTAGAATCGACCTCTATAAGACGAGTGGTATTTAAGTCACTTTTTAAAGTTTGGAATTCTCGCATTAGTATTCTCTCCGACAATATATATAATTAAAGCTTTATGAAATAATTCCCAAATAAGAAAATATTGCTGTTAATGCCATAAGATAAGCACCAGGCATCTTTAATAGAGCTGCATGATTACCAAAACCTAAACAAATAAATAATAAAGCTCCAATAGCGTTTATTATAATGATTGGATAAGCAGCAATTCCATATGCTGGATTATAGGCAATAATTATTAAAGCAACTGTTCCTATGAAAAGAAATATAGTGAAAACATGCCAACTAACAAGACTTAGTGATTTTGTTAAATTATCTAAGCCACTTTTATTGATATTATTCATATACATACGTGTTCCGAAAATACCATGAATTAATACACCCAAAAAAGAAATAAAACCGCCTGCCATTAAAAACCAAAAATTCATAATTTACCTATATAAAATAACAATTTATAAAACTTTCTTTATGTAATTAAAGTTAATATTTAAAATATTTAGTACTCCTAAAATCCTTTATTTATTAACTATCGCATAACCCCAATAATTATATCCTGCAATCTTTGGAGTTTTAGGAAGATACATTTCTTCCATTTGCATAATTTTAAGACCAGAATTTTCAATTAACTTGGGTATATTTCTATTAATATTACACCCTCCAGCAATTTTACCCCAAAAAGTATTTATTCTATTTTGCCATTTTCTAACATTATCATCAGGTGAAACGCCATGTTCACAGAAAATCATTTTTCCATTATTTTTTAACACTCTTTTTATCTCATCATTTGCCCTTTTAACCTCAGGAATAGTGCACATGGTGTAGGTAATTAAAACAGTATCAAAATAATTATCTGGTAAAGGAATATCTTCAGCACTTGAAGATATAAAATTTACCTCTAAACCTTCTTTTTTTGCAACTTTTTTTGCCATAGCATTAAGTTCTTTTGATGGATCAATACCCCAAAGTTCAATAATTTTTGATTTATCATAAAAAGGTAAATTTAAACCTGAACCGATACCAACTTCTAGGACTTTTCCTTCAGCTAGCGGTGTAACTTTTTTTCTTTGAAAAGTTATAGGTTCAGCAGCACAGGCACAATTTAGAAATCTTGGTAAAATATATTTTTCATAAAAACTCATTTTCTTAATTTCTCTTATTTTTATTCCTTATACAAGTTTGGTAAATCTTCATCTGAAGTATTGATTATTTTATCTACCCAGCCATGAAAGGTTTGCCCTGCTCCCTCATTCTTTCCAAACATAACATTATCTATCATACCAGTTTTTAAACCCTTCTGAAGTCTTATCCCTGTTGTGTAATCCTCATCACGCACAACATATTCAAGAAAGTCAAATTGCTTATTTGCTTCTTCTTCTTGTTGTTTATTAGGTTTGTTTTCCATTAGATAATATTGTGTAGTGTATGACTCATCAGGATTATCCCCTGGCATTAGCTGAGATAAAAGAACAGCTCTTCCTCCCCCCATAAATGAGGCTATGGAAACATTAGGGAAAATTGTCCAAACACCCCCCATTAAGTCATCTAAGGGCCATTCATTTATTTTATCATAATCAGGAATAATATCCTCACCCTCGGTAGAAGGAATAAACATAAAAGGAGAACTTACTCTTTGATGAGGTCCCCATTCATAAGGGTTAGCTTGATTTGAAACATCCTTACCAAATGTTTCACTATGTAAAACTGGCAGATGATATAAATCTAAATAACCATCATATGCGACCTTCCAGTTAGGGCCCTTTAATACTCTTGTGCTAAAAACATGCCAATCAGATAAATTAAACATACCTAAGAGTTCATCATAGCCAAAAAGGAATTTTTCCATATCTACCTTAGAATCAGGTGTTAGAATTACCCAAATGATACCTGCTTTTTCAAGAACAGGGAGCCTTACGAGACTTTTGCAGGCTTTGTCTATGCTGCCAAAGTCTTCTGGAGAGGCAATACCAATTAAAGATCCATCTTCTCCATAGGTCCATCCATGATATGGACATCCAAATCTTTTTTTATTTCCAATACCATTTTCGACTAAAGCAGCACCTCTATGTCGGCAAGCATTTAGGTATGCGTTTAAATTACCATCAGAATCTCTTGTAATAAGAACTGGGACACCCAAAGCGTCAATTGACTTATAATCACCTGGGTTTGGTATCTCTTTAGAAACTCCCAGGACCAATGGTGTTCTTTTAAATATTAAATCAACTTCTTTCTGCCAAATATCAGAGTCATAATAATTAGCAGCAGGTATTTCAAGTATATTATCGACATACTCCATAGTTCCAGCATCAGAATGCTTCTTATTATTTAAAGCCATTTCAATAAGTTTTTCTCTGCTCATGATAATCCCCCCAGATTTAATTTAATTAATAATCATATTTTAAAATATATCAAAAGCAGAAAAGGATTTTGATTATTAAAAAATTATAATTTTTAATTATTTATTCAACATCTTTCTTTTTTTCAAGACTGATCTTGTCTTTCAGGCTCATTATATAAGCGGATATAGATAAAATCAGTATCGCCCCTGCTTCTCCAAGCAACATTAAGGCATCCATATCTTTGCTTTGCATAATAATTAAACGACAAAGAGCTGTTATTGCAATGATTATTGGAAGTGTTACTGGAATTCTATTGGTGCTATAAAAAGCTCCAACCATTCCTATTATTTCAACATAAATAAATAACAAAAAAAGATCAGCCAACTGAATCTCTTTTGCCTCATACATTGAAATTAAATATTGTCCTGCAGCAATACATGTTGCTATTCCAATGATTGCTAAAAGAACCTTCTCGCTTGAAACTGTTGTCCAATGAAGACCTTTGATAATTTTTGTAAATTTAAAATCCATAAAATAACAGTAACTTTATATTTTTTTAAATCAATAAAAAATTTGATTTAGAATAAAATACAAAAAAATAAAATATATCAAAAGCGACAAGAGTTGTTTCTTATAAATTTTAATTAGCATTAACAACTATAGGCAATTGTGATGAAATAAAATATTAAGTTCTATATAAATTTACCAGTGTTACACCTGCAACAATAACAAATAAACCAACTATCGACTGCCAGTTTAATGTTTGTTTGTAAAAAATATAACTTAAGATCGCGATTGAAAAAATACCTAGCCCTGACCAAGAAGCATAAATAATTGCGAGGGATAGTTTTTGAGATATTACTGCTAAAAGATAGAAAGATAATCCATACGAAGCCAGCAAAATAAATGTTGGGACAAATTTTGAAAAATTTTGAGATGCAGGCAATAACATTGTTCCAAGAACTTCAAGTGAAATGGCAAAAAAAAGAGTTATATAGGTATTCATTAGGATGTTTTCTTAAGAATTATACTTCCAGCTGAATATCCGGCTCCAAAAGAACATAAAACACCAATTTCATCATTTTTCATATCCTCACTATATAAAGAAAAGGCAATTATGGAACCTGCTGAAGAGGTATTGGCATAATCCTGTAAAATATTTGGTTGCTCATGATCCTCTGGAGCCCTACCTAACACTTTCTTCCCAATAAAATCATTCATACTTTTATTAGCCTGATGGAGCCACAATCTTTTAATATCAGCAGTTTTAATTTTTTCTTTCTCAATATGATCTGTAATAAGTTGACTAACCATTGGAACAACTTCTTTAAAGACTTTTCTACCTTCCTGCATAAATAAAAGATCTCTATCTAAAGGACTAGATTTTTTTACATTATTTAAAAATCCAAAGTTATTTCTTATATTATTTGAAAATTGAGTAATGCATTTAGTTGAGACTATTTCAAAAGAATTATTTGATTTAGCTGTTTCTTTACTTTCAAGTATCAAAGCTGTGCAAACATCGCCAAAAATAAAATGACAGTCCCGATCTTTAAAATCTAGATGACCTGAGCAAATTTCAGGATTTACGATTAAAATAGTTTTAGCACTACCTGACCTAATCATGTCTGCCGCAGCTTGTATCGCGAAGGTAGCTGATGAACAGGCCACATTCATATCAAAAGCAAATCCACTTACCCCAAGCAATTGTTGAACCTCAATCGATATAGCAGGATAAGCTCTTTCAAGGTTTGAGCATGCGGTGATTACAGCATCAATATCATTAGATGTTTTACCTGCACTATCCATGGCTTTTTTTGCTGCTTTTACTGACATTTCAGCTAAAATTGAAGGTTCATCATTGCTTCTTTTGTCTAAAATCGGGTGCATAATTTCAGGATCCAGAATACCCTTCTTGTCCATTACATATCTGCTTTTAATTCCTGACGCCTTATAGATAAATTCTTCACTTGATAATTCTAGAGCAATTTTATTTCCGCGGCTTATATCAACCTTATTATTAGAATTATAAGTTTCAGCATATGAATTATAGGCTTTTACTAATTCTTTATTGGTTATTGATTCTTCAGGTGTAAAAACACCAGTACCGCTGATAACAATTTGTTCCATAATATTAAGATAAGGTGAAATTTAAGATTTGAACAGAAAAACCTACGTGTAAAATTATTCCACAGTTACGGAGTTGTTTATAAGTGTTATTGGGTTAATCTTCATGATTTATCATATCAATAAATTAAGTATAAAAAAATTAAAAAACTAAATAAAAAAATTCTTGCAAACTTTTTTTGCTTTTTTCTTTTTTTATCTTTGTCTTTTTTTTCTTTTATTCTAAGAGCATCATTTTTAATTCTTTCTTTTTCATCATTGGTATATACATCCACCAATTCTGCTCCCCCAAGGGCAATTTCATATCCTTTAAGTCTTTTTTCTAGTTCTTTTCCCTCTACCTCATTTATCAACCTTCTTTCTTCTTCTGATGATAAGCGATAATCACCAATTAAACTCATCTTGTATGACTCTAAAAGATCATAAAGTTTTTCCGCTATATAAAGCCTTTCCTCTTTCGATATTTTGCAAATATAAATAGATCCAATAAATTCATCATTATTAACTTCACTGGAAT
>ENA-ORDR01000131-ORDR01000131.1-marine-metagenome-genome-assembly--contig:-NODE-131-length-37566-cov-4.238630_pt1 | contig 37566 bp, 26 predicted proteins | sample MGYA00240993_ERZ508538 | MGnify/ENA primary metagenome ERZ508538 (study PRJEB26207, sample SAMN05421999) | marine metagenome | isolation source: Monterey Bay, California, USA | place: USA:Monterey Bay... | reverse complement strand
CGATGCTTTGTTGTTCCTCCTTCTCTCCGTAACGCTATCATGGGCGTTGATCGCTACATGTCTTCTGACTTTGTAGATGGACGAGGTGTACGTAACGGTCAGATTGGAAACCTATACGGCGTTGACGTATTTGTTTCTAGCAACTGTCCAATCATCGAAACCGCTTCTGCTAACTCAGCAGGTGGAGATGTTAAAGCCGCTATGCTCCTTCACAAGGACGCTATGGTTCTTGCTGAACAGCAGGGTGTGCGTTCTCAGACTCAGTACAAGCAAGAGTTCCTTGGTACTCTGTACACTGCTGACACTCTATATGGTACGCAGGTAATGCGTCCTGAAGCAGGTGTTGTATTGGCTGTAAATGGCTAAGTAAGAAAAATAGGGACTCCTCTTTTATAGGGGAGTTTCTTTTTATTTTATTCAACAGAGGCGCTTATGGCTATATTTAGAGGCACAGGTGGTTCGGGTACTTCCACTAGTCTAGGCCAATTAGACGAAATAACCCAACAAGCCCTCATTGCTACAGTTAAAGCAACCGAAGCATCTCAAAGCGCTACTTCTGCTCTTACAGCTTTTGATAGTTTTGATGATACATATTTAGGTGCTAAATCTACTGCTCCTTCAGCAGACAATGATGGAGACTCACTATCTTTAGGCAGTCTTTACTTTGACACTACACAAGATGTTTTACGAGTTTATACAGGATCAGGTTGGTCAAGCGTAACTTCAAGTGGACAGTATTTACCTCTTTCTGGAGGAACCTTAACGGGTGATTTAAGCTTAAGCAATAATTCGTTTAATGATTTTCAAATTGATGCGGGAAATTTTTAACAGATACTAGGGATTTAAGACAATGGCACAAACAATTAAAATCAAAAGAAGTACAGGCTCTTCAGCACCTTCAACACTTGCAAATGGCGAGTTAGCTTACCTTAATCACTCTTCAAGTAAAAAGCTATACATTGGCCGTCCTGGAGGCGGTACTGGTGACATAGATGTCATCGGTGGTAAAGACTTTACTGACAAGCTAGACCTCATTGGTGCGGCCAACGGAGCCAATGCCGCAGACGCAAGCGTTGTGGCTTCTGCAACTAATTTAGGTGTTATTAGGATTGGCGATGGCCTTTCTATAGCCCCTAACGGAGTAGTATCTGCTGATGAAGTAACAGCTACTTCTGTTAGAACCGTAGGCGCTTTAATGGACGATGAGGTAACTAATCTTGCACAGGTAAAAGCATTCAGTTCTTCAGACTATGCTACATCGGCACAAGGTACTCTTGCTACAAACGCACTTCCTAAGTCAGGAGGTACTTTAACTGGTGATTTAGACTTTGATGATCTAAATAAAGCTATTTTTGGGTCTGGTAATGACTTAAGTGTGTACCATGACGACACTTACCTTAGTAACACTGGAGCATCTTTTATAGAAGAAAATGGGACAGGTAATCTCATTATCAAGGGTTCTAATATTGAAGTCAGAAGTTCGACAAATGAACTGTATGCTCAACTTGTTCAGGATGGTGTAGTTCAACTTGCTTGTGATAATGTCGTCAAATTGTCTACTACAGGCTCCGGTATAAATGTGATTGGTGAGGTAAAAGGTGATTCTTTAGATATAGATGGCGACGCTGATATATCAGGTGATTTGACGGTACATGGCGACCTTGAAGCAGCCAACTTCACTTTCACTGGTGACGAGATAAGTTCTTCAGGGTCTACGATGACACTTGACCCTCACGCTGACGGAATTACAGGTAAGGTTGTTGTTAATGGTGACCTTGAAGTAAAAGGCGTAACTACAACGATTAATTCTACTACAGTAACAATCGCTGATAACTATATTCAACTTAATTCTGCTCAAGATGAAAATAGCGCACCTCCTAATACTATGTTCTGTGGTATTCAAGTAGATCGTGGAAATCAAGCATATGACTCTGGAATTTATTGGGTTGAGTCCTCCGATGAGTGGGTCGTAAACACTGGTGGTGCAGGAATTAATCGTTTGATTCACGACAGTAATTTTGAAGCCAAATATCCAACACTGGATGGCGGTACATTTTAGTAAATAAATCTCTAGCGTACATACGCACATAAGGGAGCCACATGGCACAAACGATTAAGTTAAAAAGATCAGCTACCGCAGGAAATACACCTACAACTTCCCAATTAGCTTTGGGCGAGTTAGGTATAAACACGACTGATGGAAAGCTATTCCTAAAGAAAAGCGTTAGCGGCACTGAGTCCATCGTGGACGTTGGTGGTTTACCTTTATCTGGCGGCACACTCACAGGCAACCTAAATCTAGGCGATAACGTCAAGGCACAGTTTGGTGCTAGTGATGACTTACAGATTTATCATGATGGTAACAATAGTATTATTAGTGACGTTGGCACTGGACATCTCAATCTTAGAGGTACTAATACATATTTACAAAATTCAGATGGCACTGCTAATTATCTTGTAGCTATTCAGGGTGATGAAACAAAGCTATATTTTAACAATTCTGCCAAAATCGCAACCACAGCCACTGGAGCCGATATCACAGGGGTTCTGACAGCCGATGGGCTTACTGTAGATAGCACCACAGGCTTTTCATGGCTACCAGTTTCTACAGCAGGGGCAAAGTTAGGCGCAATTGGCACAGGCAGTTCAGTAATTTTCAATACGCCTAGTGTTAACGCAAATTATGGTTCTGGATTGGCTATTGATGGTAGTTATGCTAGTGGCCTTTCATCGGTAAATATAAAAGCGTTTGGCGCTAAATATAATTCATATGGTAGTGAATTAAACTTATTTACATCAAGCGGTACGTCATTACTTAAAAGGTTAGCTATTGCCTCCAACGGTGACATCAGCTTTTATGATAGTTCGGGGTCAAGTCAAAATCTGTTCTGGGATAGTTCTACCTCGCGACTAGGGTTGGGGACAACGGCTCCTAGTGCACCTTTAGCTGTCCATTCTGCATTGTCAGGTGGTGGTGTAATCGCTGAATTCAGGTCAACAGGAAATTCACATTCCATTATAGATTTACGAGCAGACGGAACTGGTGACCCTAAAATATTCTTTGACCTAAACGGAGCAACTCCTTTTGCTATTGGCGTTGATAATTCTGATGGTGATAAGTTTAAAATCAGTAATAATTATAATTTAGGAACTAATGACAGGCTAACTATAGACTCAGCAGGCAATATCAATATTGGCTCATCACTTATGGTGGGAAGTACCTCTGCTCCGACAGCATTTTCTGGATACGTCACTTTACATCATAAAAACCCATCAGGTGATGCTATTCATTTGATTGAAAGCGATGGTGGAATTATAGGACAAACATTTGTTAATGATGCTAGTGGAGTTGTAACAACTGGTTCACGTTCAAATCATCCTTGGCGTGTTACTACAAACGACACAGAACGCATGAGAATAGACTCATCAGGCCGCGTTGGTATTGGTACTAGTTCGCCTAGTTATAAGCTCGATATCTTTAATAACACCACTAACACTGGGTCACAATTAAGAGTTAAAAATTCATATGTTTCTGCTAGTGCAGACTCTGTTATTAATATTGACGGTTATGGGGCGAGTACTCTAAAAATATGGCGTAATGGTATTGAAGAATGGAAATTAGACAGACCTGCAGGTAGCGATAATTTAGGTTTATATGCTTATGGTGCGGCAGTTAATGATGGAGCAGGAGCTGGATTAGTCCAATCTTGGGATTATGATACAGGCAACGTCAACATCCCCAATGGCTCCCTTATGGTGGGAGCTACTACTGCTCCAGATAGAAAACTACACGTAAAAGATAGTAATTACAGGGTTGCTGTATTTGAAAGAACTGGCTCTGCTAATAGTTATATAGTTTTAAAAGACCCTAATACTACAACTGATGTTGGTATTGGTGCTACTACTAATGATTTAAAATTTCGGTCTGGAAATAGCGACAATATGTCTCTTTCCTCATCAGGCAATCTCAACATCCCCAATGGCTCCCTAATGGTGGGAAGTACCACTGCTCCAAGTCAGGCTTTAGAAATTAAGAAAAGTGGTAACAACGGTAATGTTGCTTTAAAAATCCATAATACTGGCACTGCAACAAACGATGATGCCTTGATAGGTTTTCTTACTCAGGGAAATCGTAATTACTCTCTTGGAGTACATAGAGACTCTGGAAGCTTTACCCTATCTAACCAAGACGCAAGTGTTGCTAGTGGTGAATTATTAACTATTGCGAATAACGGCAACGCCACATTCTCAAACACCTTAGAAGTAAATAGCCATAGATATTTTGATAGTGATTACAATGTAACTTATTACAGAAAAGCCAATCACACAACGCTTGGATATCAGTTACACAGAGACAATGGTAACAGTTATTATGAGTGGAATACTGGTGGCAATCACTCTCATGATTTCCAGTTTTTGTCTAATAACTCAAAGATTTTAAATTTAGCTACTAACGGCAACGTCAACATCCCCAACGGCAACCTTATGGTCGGAAGTACCACTGCGCCTAGTCATAAACTTGAGGTAGACGGAACATTTAGAACCACAGGCACGGTTACTCACAATGGGGCTAATCTTGATTTAAGAGCAGATAATGCTCGTCTTTTGATAGAAGAAGCGGATGGAACAGATATTACATGGCTTGGCGACCATACTGGTGGGGGACACGGTGCTCTTTATTTGTACAACCACGGTGGTACTGCAACTGTTAGATTAACCGCTGATAGCCATGCAAATTATATTAACAACGGAAATAATTTTGGTATTGGCACGGATTCGCCAGTTACTCTTAAATCTTCAACGACTTTACAAGTGTCAGGCAATGCAAAATTAGGTGATGACAACGGACGAGGTTTATTGTCCCTAGGTGATATTAGCTCTACTGGCGCTAACGTAGGAGTTTGGCGTGGTGCGGCAGGGGCTTACGCAGGTGCAGGTAACTATTTAAATCTTGGTGGTTATGACGGTATTACCTTTACAACTGGTACATCTGAAATTGCGTCTCAAACAGAACGTTTCCGCATAGACTCATCAGGCTCCGTAAACATTTCTGGGTCTGCAAGTGGCACTGAGCAATTTCGTGTTGGTAACTCCACCGGAGGCACTGACTTTGGAATTACTGTTACTGAAAACAGTGGCGTTGTTTTAAATTCCGCTGAAGGTAGCAGTGCTAGAAGCATGACGTTTTCTACTGGCGGTAGTCCCAAGATGACGCTCACATCGGGCGGCAACCTGTTGGTGGGGACATCAAATACAACGTGGCAAACGCAAGAAGGCTTACGTTATTTCAATGGTTCTTCTCTAATTGTTACTCGCGATAGTGATGAACCAATGAGCCTTAATCGTCTCACCAATGATGGCGATTTGTTGATTCTGCGTAGAAACGGCACAGCCGTAGGTAAGATTGGTAGTTTTTCTGGAGTAGTTAGCTATATAGCACTTGACCCTCGCACTAGCGGTGTAAATGGTTCAGGATTGATGGGCGGTTCTGTATCTCAAACTGAAGGCACAATTCAACCAACTAACGGAGCAGGAGCTAAAGACGATGCCGCTATTAACTTAGGCGTATCTACTAACCGCTTCAAAGACCTATACCTATCTGGAACGGCAAATGTTGGTAGCGAAGTAGTACTAGCTGATTCTGGGACTGCAAAGTTTGCAATAGGTAATTCTGGTAACGATTTTTACATTTACTCTAATGCCGCAGGTTCTGAACGCATGCGCATAGACTCATCAGGGCGCGTGGGAATTGGCACACAGGTTCCCGATGCAAAGCTTTCTGTAACAAGTTCAACAATTAATAGTGAGGACATTCTATATTTAAAATCAGGGGCAGATAATGTCAATGATTACTTAGGTATTGCATGGGAACTTGGAGTAGGCGGTAACGGTCCTCATTCTGCAATAAGAACCTTTGGAGGACCATCAGGTAGTGATGTACGTCTTGGTTTTTTAACAACTAGTGATGGAGGCAGTACTCTTACAGAAGCTCTTAGTGTAGCGCATAATGGAAACGTCGGTATTGGTACTAGTTCGCCTACAGTCGGTAAATTGCAAGTCAATGACGGCAGTGGTGCTATTGTTGCTATTACACGCACAAGCGGGGCTACATCAGGCAATTTAGGTGTAATACGGTTCGGTAACACAGATATTGACAGTAATCTTGCAAATATTACTGCTATTCAGGATGGCTCAACAACCAGTTCTGCTTTGACTTTTGAAACTCAGTCTACTGGTGGCGCTACAGCAGAACGCACACGCATAGCAAGCAATGGAACGCTATACCACGGTAAAACCGCAGACTCACTTAACACTGGTGGATTACAAACTTTAATCTCTGGTCAGACAAGTATTACACAGTCGTACACTGAGCCGCTCCGCTTGAATCGTATGTCTTCCCAAGGGGCAATCCAGAAGTTTTATTACAATGGGGGTGAAGTTGGCAGTATTCAGACTAGGGCAGGGATAGTGTCTACAATAGTTCTTGATCCTCGTTCTGGACAAGGCGCAGGTTTAACAGGAGCAGGCGCAGGCGGAGATACACTACGTCACATAACCCCAACTAATGAGTCTGGCGTTGAAGTTAACGGTAAAGTTTCTTTAGGTAATTCAATCAATGGCTTCAAAGACCTCCACCTCAGCGGAAAAATCTACGGTTCAACATTAGGAATAGGTGACGCAGGAATACAGGCCGACCAATACAGCAATGCTGTTAAGCCTTTCCGTCCCGACATTACTTCTGGGACATCAGATAACTATCTAGACTTAGGTACAAGTTCTGTTCGTTGGGTAGACATCTATGCCACCAACGGCACTATCCAGACTTCTGACCGAAACGAAAAGCAAGACATTGAAGACTTAACTGAAGCCGAAGAACGTGTAGCAATGGCGGCTAAGGGTTTACTCAAGAAATTCCGATGGAAATCAGCAGTGGAAGACAAAGGCGATGACGCAAGAATTCACTTTGGAATCATAGCTCAAGACTTGCAAGACGCATTTGAGGCTGAGGGGTTGGACGCAGGGCGCTACGGAATGTTCATTAGCACTACGTGGACTGATGAAGACGGTGAGGAACAAACAAGAATGGGTGTTCGCTACAGTGAACTCCTAGCATTTATAATTTCAGCAATTTAACGAGAGGATAATCTCATGGCAGTAACGTGGACAGTAGTACAGTTAGAACGCAATTCAAGTGACGATGGTGTAATCGTTGCACATTGGCGTGTATCAGACTCAGAGGAAGTAGGAACTGGCGATGACGCAGTAACCCACTATGGTTCTTCCTATGGAACCTCTGGATTTACCCCAGACCCCGATGCAGATGGATTTGTAGCTTTCGCAGAGATCGACGAAGCAATCGCTATCCAGTGGTGTAAAGACTCAATGGGCGAAGAGCAAGTAACTTCTATAGAAGAGTCTATTGCGGCTCAGATTGAAGAGTCAAAGGCTCCGTCTGTTGTTGCTGAGGTTCCTTGGTGATGAGTGAAAAAGGTATAGTAATCCCTACGTGGGCAATCCCTTTGGTAGTATCTTTATTCGTAGGTGCTATTTCTTATGGGGCGGCACAGGCTAATGCAGAAACCACTACTAAAGAAGTTAAGCGTATTGAAGTCATTGTTAAAGAAACAGCTAAGAAGGCGCAGGAAAACGGTCAAGCTCAAGCTGTTACGGAGACAAAAGTTGATGCGATTGTTGAGTCATTAGCTCGTCAAGAAAAAATTCAAGAAAAAACTAACGATCAAATTTCTGCGTTAGTACAGGCTTTGTTGGCTAAACAGTGAGAATGGTCTTTGCTTTGATCTTCTTTATCAATGGTGAGGTTGATGAGAGCAAGACACGTTACTACGTGAACAAACACGCCTGTGTTTATATGTGTCAGGAGTTAGCTAGACCCTCACGAAAATATGAAACTGTTGACTGTATTTGTAAGGTAACGTGGGTAGACAATTCAACACGAGTTATAAAATGAAAACACTTGTTTTTGTTCTGATGATTCAGACGATTAACAATAACTACGTTGAGTCTGCTGAAGAGTATGCTTTCTTTCGTGACCTAAACCGATGCATTTATTTTAGCGAGTTGATAGCAAAGCAAATAAGGTTCAATGAATACCTGCCTGTTACTGCGTACTGCGTGACAAAATGGATAGACCCAGAAGATACGGTAATTTTTGAATGAGTAACTTTGACTATAAAGACAAGGAAGAATGGAAGGCTTTAATCTTTACTATTTTATTTTTTAGTATTGGTTTTAGTTCTCTTCTATGGATAGATTAAGTAGAATGTAATTTCACTAACTAAAAGGAGATTAACATGGGCGAGAAAAAAACCACCCCCATTACGATCAACGATGTAGAATACACCCTCGAAGACATGACACCAGAACAACAAGCGATGGTCAATCATGTTGCTGATCTTGACCGCAAAATATCAAGCACTCAATTTAACCTTGACCAACTTAGCGTAGGCCGCCAAGCATTTATGAATATGCTTACCCAACAGCTAGAAGTTGATGACGCGGTAGACGAGAAAAACTAATGGCTACTGTAAAAGAGGCGCTATTAAAACTTGAGGCTCACGAACGAGAATGTGCTGTTAGAATGGAAGCTATTGAAGACAAGTTTAAAGCTATTGAGAAGCGCCTCGATGAAGGTTCTGTTAGATTTAAAAAGGCAGAGATGATGGTGTGGGGTATGTACCCCCTTATCATTGGTTTGTTTCTCATTGAAAGATTATCGTAATGTTAGAAGCACTCATCGGCCCAGTAACAGGATTATTAGATAAATTTGTAGAAGATAAAGACGCAAAAAACGCTCTGGCACATGAAATTGCTACTATGTCAGAGAAACATGCCCTAGCGTTAGCTAAAGGGCAGTTAGAAATTAACAAGGTTGAGGCAGCTCATAAGTCTCTTTTTGTTGCCGGTTGGCGCCCATTTATAGGGTGGATTTGTGGGCTTGGTCTATTATATAACGTGTTAATAGCGCAAATACTTAGTATATGGTTTACTGTACCAGAAGTTGACCCCGCTTTGTTGACTCCTGTGCTTATGGGGATGCTTGGTATGGGTGCTATGCGTAGTTACGAAAAAACAAAAAAGGTTGCAAGAGAAAAATGAGTGACTTTAGGTATTTTAAAATATCAGATTTCGACTGCCAAGAAACAGGCGAGAACGAAATGGATACAGATTTTGTAAAAGCCTTAGACCACCTACGTCACGTTTGTGAATTCCCTTTCATAATTACTTCTGGGTATAGGTCGCCAAACCATAGTATAGAAACCGCTAAAGTTGCGGCTGGTAAAAAATTAGGAACACACGCGCAGGGCATTGCTGCTGATATTAAAGTATCCGGTGGAGCACAACGCCTAGCTATAGTAAAACACGCATCAGCTATGGGTATGTCTGTAGGTGTAGCTAAAACTTTTGTACACATTGACACTCGTAAGACTGAACCGATGTGTTGGTGTTACTAGCGAGTAGATCATGCCACTTAAAAAACTAACACTTAAAGCAGGAATAAACCGTGAGAACACGCGATATACTAGCGAGGGTGGTTGGTATGACTGCGACAAAATACGGTTTCGCCAAGGTACGCCGGAAAAGATAGGTGGGTGGCAGCGTATATCTGCTACTACGTTCTTAGGCGTATGCCGATCTTTATGGAACTGGGTAACTCTTGGTAGTCAAAATTTAATTGGTGTAGGTACTAATCTAAAGTTTTATATAGAAAACGGCGGTGCTTACAATGACATCACACCTATACGTGCTACTGTAACCCTGACTAACCCGTTTGAGACTACTAGTGGATCTCCCATAGTAGAAGTTACTGATGCTAACGGCGGGTACTCGGATGGGGACTTTGTTACTTTTAGCGGTGCAAGTGCCGTAGGTGGTCTTACCCTAAATGCCGAGTATCAGCTAACTGAAACTACTACTGCTAATGTGTATACAATTGATGCAGGTTCTAATGCTAGTTCAAGTGCTACAGGTGGAGGCACCGTAACTGCTGTATACCAAATCAATGTCGGCCCTGCGTTTGTTGTACCCTTAGTAGGTTGGGGAGCAAGTAGTTGGGGTTCTGGTACGTGGGGTATTGGCGCTACATCCACTGACTCTATACGTATATGGAGCCAAGCTAACTTTGGTGAAGACCTTATCTTTGGGCCTAGAGATGGGGGTATATACATATGGGACGCCACAAACGGGCTAACCACTAGAGCAATAGCTCTTACAGGTACAGAAGTACCTACGTCACAAAAACTTATTTTAGTGTCTGATATTAATAGGTTTGTGTTTTGTTTTGGGTGTAACGAGCTTGCATCTGCGACTATAAACCCTATGCTCATACGTTGGTCAGATCAAGAAGACGCTACCAACTGGCTACCTGCGGCTACTAATCAGTCAGGTGATTTAATACTATCTAATGGTACTCAGATTGTTGCAGCTAAACAGTCACGCCAAGAAGTACTAGTATGGACAGATGCAGCGTTATATGCGCTACAGTATGTAGGCGCTCCTGCTGTATGGAATGCTCAGTTAGTGGGAGAAAACATATCTATAGCCTCTCAAAACGCTGTAGCTTACGCTAATGGTGTAGCCTACTGGATGGGTAGAGATAAGTTCTATATGTATGATGGGCGCACCCAACCTTTACAGTGTAACTTACGTAAGTTTGTGTTTAATGACTTTAATGAAGAACAGTATGAGCAAGTGTTTGCAGGTACAAACGAGTCATACCATGAGATATGGTGGTGGTATTGTTCCTCAGACTCTAACGTGTCAGACAGATACGTCGTATACAATTATTTAGAGCAGGTGTGGTACTACGGAACTATGAACCGTACCGCATGGCTTGATTCGGGATTAAGAAACTACCCACTAGCTGCTACATATAGTAATAATTTAGTTAACCATGAGCAGGGTGTTGATGACAACGAAACTGCTACCACAGTAGCTATTCCTGCATATGTATCATCAGCGCAATTTGATTTAGAAGATGGGCATCAGTTCGCGTTTATATGGCGTATACTACCGGATATAACATTTGATGGTTCTGAAGTAGGCTCACCTAGTGCTACTATGACACTATTACCCCTACAAAACTCAGGATCAGGGTATAATAGCCCCGCTTCTGTAGGAGGTTCTAATAGCGCAGGAGTAACACGCACTGCTACGTTACCAGTAGAAGAGTTTACGGGACAGATATTTACTCGTGTGCGTGGACGACAGCTTGCTATAAAGGTAGAATCTAGTGATGTTGGAGTAACTTGGCAGTTAGGTTCTCCCCGAATAGATATGCGTTCTGATGGCAGACGATAATGGCTGTAGACAATACTAGGTACGACGTACCCTTTCGCGCTCCCGCGCTGCCGTACCCTCCGCAGGTGTACGATCAGCAATCGTTTGAAGAGTTTAATAGAGTACTGCGTATCTACTTTAACCAGTTAGACAACGCACTGAGAAATGCTATGGCAGTCCAAGAACCGTATGAATTGCAAGTATCGAAAGGCCAGATTGCAGGTGCTAGTACCGTATACAAGTTTGGGTTTAATCCCGACATTAACGGTACTGAAGAGACTATATGGGGCACTGGGGGTAACTATCCATACCTAACATCTGCCGCTACAGTGTACATAAGTAGCTCCAGCACTGCCGATTCTAATGGGGGTACGGGCGCTAATACTGTAACGGTAGAGGGTGTAGATGGTAGTTACAACGCCAAGAGCGTAACCGTTAACATGAACGGTCAGACGCAGGTGCAGGTAGGTGACGCTAGCTCATGGTTACGTGTTAACAGAATATTTGTCGTTACTTCTGGTAGTGGAGGCACTGCTGCTGGAGCCATATACGTAGCTAATAGCGGAGTAAGTTCTGGAGTACCTACAGGCGTTACGTATGCGCACGTTATACAGGGAGACAACCAATCTCAAATTACTGTTTATACAGTCCCTGCCGGATACTCTTTATACCTAGACGATGTAACTTTTACCTCTGCAATATCACTAGCAAATAAAAATGTTACCGCAAAGTTTGTTAGCCGTGACTTTGGCTCTAACACGTTCCGCACGCGAATAATACAAACTATGCAAAGCGCCCTGCTAGTATTACCACTCTCGTACCCACTAAAGATAGAAGAAAAAACAGACATAGAGTGCCGAGCACTTTCCGATACTACCAACGTAGAAGTGGGGGCGTCTTTCCAAGGCATCCTCATAAAGAATTAAGGGCTTAAATAATGGCTAGAAGAGAGTTATATAACCCTAGGCAAGGTGGCGGAGTAGCGGCTGCTCTTAGAGCGAAAGATGCCCAGCGAGATAAGCAAATAAAAGATCTGCGTGATAAAGAAGAAAATAGAATTAAAGGAGATGATCCGTCTCTATACTCTGACCCTGACTTAGGTAACAACGGAAAAGGAGATGATCCATCTTTATACTCTGACCCTGACCTAGGTAACAACGGAAAAGGAGATGATCCGCAAGGATTTTGGTGGGAGTCATTAGGGTACCCAAATATACAAGAAGCAGTCGAAGACGGTTGGGTTTTTGATAATACGACCATGAGCTGGGTACAAGAAGGCGATAGGACTGTAGCTGATAATGATGCTGATGAAGATACTAGCGGTTGGACTGCTAATTGGCAGGGTAGTGATTCAGTATGGGCTACAGATCTTAATTGGAGTAATGTAACTGAAGAAGACGCCTCAGAGTATGACCAATGGCGTCAAGAAAATGAAGACTTTGATGTAGCCCTTTGGTACGCACAAACACGAACCGACGAAGGTTTTGAAGACGCTTTAGCCAAGTTAAAGCAACAGGCATTTAATAGTTTTGATCCCAACCGCCAAGAATTAAGAGGTACAAACTACGAAGGGTGGGCTAGAGACCAATTGCTAGGCAAGCCTTTTATAGAGATGGTAAGAAAGTCTCAAGCTCGTCCTTTCCATGAACTTGCAGAACCTTTTGAAGTAGATTATCCCTACGACTACGACAACACTCGCCTGTACATGAAGATACCTAGTACTGGAGGTAACACTAATTTAGCCCAAGGGTTTTCTGATGAAGACCGAGCCATGTACGAGGCTATGGGAAAAACTGGTAGATTTGTAGATACTAGTGATGGTAATGCAGGGGCAGGCGAATATGTAATGATGTGGGTCGAAAACCCTCCTGAAGCAAGTACTTGGGAAACATTTCTATCCAACCCCGTAGTAAATGTACTTGCCGCAATAATTCCCGGCGGGACTCAAGCCCTTACACTTATTAAAGCCGCTTCAGGTATGACTATGCACGCAAGTGATTGGTTTGCTATGGCTGGTGGATATGATGTTGTAGGAAAAGAGTTTGGAGAATGGGCCGAAGGTTTCGGTGAAGCCGCGGGAGAACTTGCAGGGGGCAGTACTTTTGTATCTGAGGCAGTAACACAAGGAACTAAAAATGTTATTGCCGCATTAATAACAGACCAAGACCCTCTAGAGGCTTTCTTAACTGGCGGCGTGCAAGTTGGCGTAGGTCGAGTACTTGGAAAAATAAACGAGCTAACTGATGGGGCACTAGACGACCTAGAAGAAATAGGTACTTTTACTGAAGATACTAGAACTTACGATGCTGATGGCAATATAACAGGAGGGCAGGCACCTAAGTCAGTAGGTAAGATAGCTAGAAGTATGATACAAGAAGCTATATCTTCTCAGTTGGCTACAGGCGATATTAACGAAGCTCGTATGGCACAAATAATATCTTCTGCGGTAATTACTACAGAGACATTAAAAGGTTTTGTAGGAGAAAGTTTACCTTCTGGTGGTATAGAAATGATTGCTACCTCTCTACAAACGTCGCTAAACGCGGCTATATTAGGGGGAGATGTTTCTGATGCGTTCTTAAACAGCCTAGCAGCGCAATTAGAAAGGACTATTAGGCAGTCACTAAATAACGGTACTTTTCAAGAAGATTTTGCAGAGTTTTGGGATAGAGTAAGCGGTAAGTACGATACGTTAACTGAGCAAGCTATAGTAGCTGATGAGGCTGCACAAAGACGCGCAGATGCGGCAGCGGAAGTAAACGAAGTAAACCAGCTAATTTCTGAGGGTGCTGATAACTTAACAGAACTTGCGAATACAGCTAATGATATATGGGAAGATATGGGTGGCGGTTATGCTAATGCAACCGCAGAACAGATAGATGCTTACGAGGAAGCTAAAGCCGCCTACGATACAGCAGAAACCGAGTTTACAGACCTATTAAACAACGACTACATCCCTAGAATAGATGCTGGCACAGAAGAGTATAACGCCGCTACTGATGCATACAATACTGCTGCGGACTTGTACCAAAGTACATACGATGAATTATCAGATGGAGGTGACGACTACGAGTCTGGGTTTGCTGAAGCATTAGCAGGTATTAATGAAGCTACTGTCGCAAACTTAAACCCTGATTTTGATGCCGAGTTCTACGCCGAACAAAACGGTATTACCGTAGAAGAGGCCAACGCGCACTACCTAAGCCAAGGACTGTATAACAACTTACCAACAAACCAAACAAGTTTAACAGCACAAAACAATGCGCAAGCGAGTAACTTGCTTGACACGGTAGCAGGACTGACAGGAATAGATGTAACTGCATTATCTCCTGCCGAAAGAAAAGCCATAGTAGACAGATATAAAGATATAGCCGAATCTGAAGGTGTTTCTGTAGCAGATCTAGATGTAGGAGCGGCTATAGGAGAAACTATATCTGAATTAGCTGGTGATGGTAACTCCACAGTAAACATTAGTTACGACGACGAGGGTAATATTACAGGAGTAGAATACTCATATGTTTCTGGCCCCACTTCTTTTGCAGAAGGTGTAACCGTTGCGGACGTAGTAAATGGTGTCGCTAGAGAGATATATAACGACGAAACGGGGCAGTATGAGTGGACTATACCCCCAAATGATCCTTATGTTTCAGATGGGGATCTGTATATAGAAGACGAAGAGACTAACGAATACTACCGTATAGACCCAGAAACTAATGAGCGGGTATACCCAGAAGCAATAGGAGATACACTTACTCCTAATAATCCTAATACCCCTAACTCTGCGCCTACATTAGAGGACATGGGTAATCCTGATTCTCCAGCATATGACCCTGAACAATTTACAGAAGAAGTAAATAATAACAATTTAACTGATGGATACGTTTCTAACGCTACCGGAGAATGGGTATCAGATAGTCCAGATATAGATGTACCTCAGTGGTTCCTAGACGCCCTGAATGACGGAGCTACATACGTAGAAGAAGCAGTAGATGCAGTAGAAGAAGCTACAGGGTGGGAGCTAGATAAAGAAAAATGGAGTCACCCTCAAAATTTATACTCGATATTAAATCAAAGTATGGCACAAATACCGGAGGCTATAGGTGGCGTAGTAGATTCTGTATCTCAAGAGTATGGTGGCGCGATAAGTCAATTCGCAAAAGATATGGCTACAGTTGCAGAAGGCGCGAGAACTCAAGAGTATAACGACGCTATAGAAAGACTAAATAATTTTTCTACAAACTTACCTCCAGCAACAGATGACCCTAATACTCCCATTGAATACTATGACGAAGATGTATTTGATAGAGACGGTAACATTAGACATAGAAAAGGAGACTATAAAAGCGGAGACGAGAGTAGAGGTTCTAGTGCATTCTTTCATAGTATGAAAAACGTACTCAAAACAGCTTTTGAAGACCCTAATGTTTTTGTAAGTCAGTCAGTACTTGTAGAACTACCAATGGAAGTTGCTACCATAGTAGCAGGTCAAAAAATTAAAATGGGCGCCAAAGCAATATTAGGAGGGGTTAAATCAATAAAAGGGCTAGGGTTAACTGATGACTTAGTTAATAGTTTAAGCACGCAAGTTGGTTTGACTGGAGCAGCGTTGCTTGACGTAGGAGAAAGCGCAGGAGCTACATTTACAGGTACTTATGAACAAGCCTTCGCTACAAAAGTAAAAATGTTAGGTCTAGAAGCCGATAAGATGGGGTTAAAAGGCCAAGATAAACAAGATTACATAAACTCGTTTAATGATCAAACTAGTGAATACGCTCTAACTTTAGCTACAAACGCATTTTACATAGCGGGTATGACTACTGCTGCTTTAATGGTTGTGGGAGGTATGGAGTTAGACAAGGTATTTATTAACGGTAAAGTGCCGGATGAAATGGCATCTTCGTGGGCAAAGGCTTTAGGTTGGGCTAAAACTAGACCCAAGGCAGTTGCTGGCGAGACAAGTTCCGAAGGTGCCGAAGAGGGAATTATATCTGACTATGTAAACGGAGAACTACATTTAATAGACCCTTCTATAAACGTATCTGAAGAAAACGGGGTAGCCACTGCAATGGGTATGATCTCAGGTTTTGGCGTAAGTAGTAGTATGATAGGTATTAGCGACTTAGCTAATGCAGGTATGGGTGTTTTTGCGGCAGTAACCCAAAATCCACAAGCATTAAGTACTTTAGTGGCTGTTTTAGATAGCGGATTAACTCTTTCTCCTGAAGAACTGCAAGATGCTATGGATGACGCATTTAATGGCGCTACCACTGTAGTAGCAAATGTAATGGATATAGTGTATGACGATGCATATACAAGTACCGTCGAAGCCACTGACATACTAAGAGATTCAGGGTTAACGTATACCCCTGAAGATGTAGCCGCTTTAATGGTCAATGCTGATGGAGAATACACATCAGATTCTAGTTTAGATGACCAATTAGCTACGTACTGGGCAATGACCTATGGTAGTGAAGGCGACACTGATGGAGACGGTATAGCTGACAATCAAGACAATGACCCTAACAACCCAGATATAAGTGGTATTGAGTACGATGCCGAAACTGGAGATGTAACGTACACTAACGAAGAAGGTAATGTAGTAGTCGTTAGTCCAGATGGCACTACTGATGTATTTGATCCTGATACTGGAGAACAACTTAACCCACCTGATACTGGTGAAGAAGTTGATACTGGTGAAGAAGTTGATACTGGTGAAGAAGTTGATACAGGCACTACTTATGAGCCTTATACTTTAGTTCCTCATCCAACTCAAGCTGGTAAGTTCCAACTAGTTGCAGGAGACGGAGAAACTTTAGGCGGTGTTTATAACGAAGACGGTACGCCGTTTAAAGGTCAAACAGCTCCTTGGGATGATTCTGATACTGGCGATACTGGCGATACTGGTGAAGATGTTGATACTGGTGAAGATGTTGATACTGATGAAGATGTTGATACTGGTGAAGAAGTTGATACTGGTGAAGAAGTTGATACTGGTGAAGAAGTTGATACTGATGGGGATGGTATACCTGATCAGTATGATTCTGACCCCGATGTAGATAATACTACTGATACAGACGGAGACGGTGTACCTGATTATGTAGACGAATACCCCGATGATCCAGATAACATACCTCCAAACTTACCTGATTCTGATGAAGATGGTATACCTGATCAGTATGATTCTGACCCCGATGTAGATAATACTACTGATTCTGATGAAGATGGTATTCCTGATTATGTAGACGAATATCCTGATGACCCAGATAATATAGACCGCACTACTGATTCTGATGGGGATGGCATACCTGATTTTGAGGACGAGTATCCTGATGATCCAGATAATATAGACCGCACCGCTGATTCTGATGAAGATGGTATTCCTGATTATGTAGACGAATATCCTGATGACCCAGATAATATAGACCGTACTTCTGATGCTGATGAGGATGGTATACCTGATTTTGAGGACGAGTACCCTAATGATCCAGATAATATAGACCGTACTGCCGATACAGATGGTGACGGACTACCTGATTATGTAGACGAATATCCTGATGATCCAGATAATATAGACCGTACTTCTGATGCTGATGAGGATGGTATACCTGATTTTGAAGACGAATACCCTCTTGACCCAGATAATATAGATCGCATAACTGATACAGATGATGACGGATTACCTGATTATATAGACGAGTATCCTGACGACCCAGATAATTTGGATAAAGAGGCCATACTCGAAGCTATAAAAGCTAACGAAGAAGCCGGACTTTCTAGAGACGAAGCTATAAAGAAAGCTATTGATGATGTAGCTAATAATCTTGGTCTTACTAAAGCAGAGTTGTTAAAGGCTTTAGACACTACCGAAGAAGCATTGGCAGAAGATATTGCTGATGTAGCTGAAGATGTTGCTGATTTAGGTGATAAGGTAGGTACCCCTGCTACTGAAAGTGAACCAGCTACAGGTATATATAAAGAGATACAAGATTTAGTAGATCAAGGTAGTACGTTAGAAGATGCTATTGCAGAGGTTGCGGGTAGTTTAGATACTACTAAAGAAGAGTTGTTAGCTGCTTTAGACACTACCGAAGAAGCATTGGCAGAAGATATTGCTGATGTAGCTGAAGACGTGGCTGATTTAGGTGAAGATGTAGCTGACCTAGAAACTAGCATCTTAGACAAAATGAAAGAAAATGAAGATGCGGGTATAAAACGCGACGAAGCTCTTTCTAAAGCTATAGAAGATGTATCTGCTGAACTAGGTACTACTAAAGACGACCTGCTTACTGCGATAGGAAAGACCGAAGAAAGTATACTAACTCGTTTTGACGAAGGTATGGCTGATCTAGGCTTAGATATAGAAACAGTAGCCAATTTTGTAGGTAAGCCTGCGCAAGATGTAACTCAAGCGGATATAGATACTGTAGTAGACTTAATAGAGCAACAAGAAGCCCTTACTGATCCTACTTCTTTTGTTCCAACTGACCAACAATTGCAGTATGATGTAAACAATGATGGTGTTGTTGACATAAACGATCAGAACATGTTAGAACAAGCGTTTGGCGGTCAAGATGTTAGTTTAGGTGGACAGTTCGCGGCGACAGGGTTGTATGCATACAACGATGCAATAGCAGCACAACAAAAACTAGAAGCCGAACAACAGTTTAAGGAAGAACAAGAGTTAGAACAAGAGCGGCAACGAGAAATACAAACTCAAATTGATCAGACTCAACGGTTTAATATGTTTGACGCCGAGGCGCGTAGGATAGCAGCGATGCAAGCCGCGCAACCTACAATAGCTACCACTAAGAAGATGGGGTTAGCTGAGATTGGCCCGCAGTATAAGTTTGACACTATATTTCGTGACCAACAACAAGAGCAGTTTTACAGTACTCCCTTTGGAGGGTATGGCCCTAGCCCGTTCGGTGTTGGAAAAGCGGCAGGTGGTAAGGTTGAAAACAGTACAGATAGACTATTAAAAATAATTGGAGAAAAATAATGGGTTGGTACGCAGATTTAGTAGGAGCTATAACAGACGAAGGTTCTGGTGTTAATAAGTTTCTAAGTAATGACTTAGTTAGCGGCATATTACAGGGCGCAGCTACTAGCGGGCTTAACGATTACTTTCAGCCAGACGTACCAAAAGTAGGGTATCAGGGTAAGATTCCTGAACTACAAGCTGTGCGCGAACAGGTACCTATGCAGCAACCTAAAGGACAACCTGCCCGTAGACCCGGAAGTGCTGGACGCAGATACTTCTCAGACACCCAGTTTGCAGAACGCCCTGACACACCAGCTCCTTCTGTGGCGCAGGCAAAAGCGACGGCGCAAGCACAAGCACAACAGTTAGCCCAACAGAACCAAGCTCAGGGTATGGCGGCAGGCGGTATAGCATCTGCTAACAAAGGATACTATCTGGGCGGTAAGACTGACGGTATGGCTGACGAAGTGCCAGCAACTATTGATGGTACGCAAGAAGCACGTCTTAGTGACGGAGAGTTTGTTATTCCTGCTGACGTAGTAAGTCACCTAGGCAACGGCAATTCTGATGCAGGTGCAGACCAGTTGCACGGTATGATGGACGGCGTACGTAAAGCACGTACTGGTAATCCCAAGCAGGGTAAACAAATAGACCCTAACAAGTTTATGCCTAAGATGGCAGGTGGCGGTATTGCATCTTATATGGATGGTGGCTCTGTCTATAAAAACTATAGCCCCAAAACTAACTTCCCCGATGGTGACGCTGTAGTGGGCGGAGGAGACACTTCTACAGGCGGAACTGATCCTATTGTAGGAGAAGTGGCAGGGACAGAGTCTTCTTTATCTAACTGGGCTGGTGACTACGTAACTGACATGCTTGGTCAAGGTAAAGCATTAGGTAATCAAGCGTATCAAGCCTATACAGGGCCACTTAGCGCAGGAGAATCAGGACTACAACAACAAGCGTTTACTGGCATTGGTGCATTGCAAGCTCCTACTGGGATGGGCGCCTATACCCCTGAAACTTTCGGCGCACAACAAGCGCAAGACTATATGAACCCCTACCTAATGGCGTCGCTTAACCCTCAACTAGAAGAGGCTCGCCGTCAGTCAGAAATAGACCGCATTGCTAATGCAGGACGTATGACGCAAGCAGGTTCCTTTGGTGGTTCTAGACAAGCCCTAATGGATATGGAAAACCAACGTAACCTACAAGCTAACTTAGCTAATATTACAGGACAGGGTTATGCTTCTGCGTATGATAGAGCGCGTGAACAATTTAATACCGAGCAAAGTCGTGGTATGCAGGCGCAAGATGCAGCTAACCGTTATGGTTTTGACGTACTTGGTAAACAAGAAGCCGCAGGCGCTACTCAACGCGGTATTGAGTCTGAAGGTATGGCGGCAGATTACGCGCAGTTTAGAGAAGAGCGTGACTTCCCTTATAAACAAGTTCAGTATATGCAGTCATTATTACAAGGGTTACCACTAGAAGCGCAGGCAATTTCTTATAACGCCCCTAGTGAGGCCGCACAACTAGCTGGTACAGCGAAATCTATAGAAGATATATACAAAAAATTCTTAGGTGGTTAATAAAAGTTTTAGGAGATACAAATGTTAGAGCAGGGTTTAGGTACTTTAAAAGGCCAAATAGACAAGCAAGCCAATGTTTTTCAAGGAAATCCTTCAGCTATGGGGAAAGAACAACAAAAACATAAAGACAGTATTAATAAAGGAATTACTCCTGATCTTTTAAAGGCGTTAGCTATGCAAAAAGTAGCTTCTGAAACCGCTGCGGCTGAAAACCAACTTAAATTATCTATGGAGCAAAACTCTGCAACTGTAGTAGAGCAGTTAGAACAGAATGCTATGGCGCGTACGCAAGATGATTTGGTAAAACAAACCGCGGGCATTCTAAACGAGAGAAATAAAAAAAGAAAACAACAAATGTCTCCGTCAAAACCTCCACAACAAGCACAGCAACGACCTCCCATGCAGATGGCTAAAGGCGCTCCTCAAGGCGCTCCTCAAGGACTACCTGCCGCACCCCGTCCTCCCATGCAAATGGCTAATGGTGGTATTGTTGGGTATAACAAAGGAGACAAGGTAGAAGCTAAAAAAGAAGAAATGCCTTCTGGGTTTTCAAAGATGTTTGGAGACGTGGTTGATTGGGCAAAAGAAAATCCCGCAGAAGCTGTAGGGCTTGGCATGATGTTTATTCCCGGAATTGGGTGGGCAGGTAGTGCTGCATTAAAAGCAGGTACAATGGCCCTAAAAGGTGCAAACGTATTATATAAGGGGGCTAAAAGCATAGATTACGGTAAAAAACTTGCCCAAGCTACAAATGCTGCTAAACAAGCTCCCTCTGCTGCGGGGAAACTAGCGGCTAAAACTGTTACGCGTCCTAGTACATCTACCAAAAATGTAGTTGATGGAGTATCTAAAGGTATAGGACGAGAATATTCTGCGGGTAGAACTGCCGCAACTGGCGCGGGTATTTACGGTATAGGTAAAGGATTAGGCGCACTTGACCAAAAAATATCTGATGACGTAGATGCGTCCATAGCAAAAATTGACGATGAAGTTAAAGCAAAATATGCAAAGGCTAAGGATAAAACAATACCTGACATGGGTGGTGCAGGAGTACTCGCTCCTGCTGGACAACCTCCTGCTGGACAACCTCCTGCTGGACAACCTCCTGCTGGACAACCTCCTGCTGGGCCTCAAGCTGATATGGCACAGGTCAATAAAAACTTAGCTCGCGTTGGTTTAGATGTAGCGGCATTATCTGCAACACCCGACATATCAGGAATAAGTAAAACGCAAGTATCTGATGCGTTACCTGAAGTCAAAAGTGCGCTCAAAAAAGATATGGCTAAAGACCCTACAAAAGTACAACAAGATGCACTTACTAGGATGAGTGGGTCAGATAAGTCTAAAGGTGGGTTTGACATAGCTGGACAAGAGGCTGTGTACAACAAATACCTAAAAGAAAAAGAAGATTTAGATAAAGAATTATTAGATCCAGAACGCCTAGAAAGGGAACGTGTTAATGCGGGTATAGCAGGTCTTATTGAAGGCGGGACTAGTCGTGGAGCTAGTATTAGTAGACGTAAGTTTGATGAAAATACTATAGCAAGTAGACAAGCTAGCATTAATCAACGCCTAGATTTAGAAAAACAACGTATGAATAACACTACTAAATTAGTAACAGAGGTGAACAAAGAAGCGGGACTTGCTATGCGTGGCGCTATGGACGAGCGTCAAAAAGCTATGGCTACTCTAGCAAGAATTTCGGCTGATGACATAGCTATGTATAATGCTGAAGCCGATAGGGTATATGCAAGCAATCAAAATGGTATAAAAAATAAAATTGATGCTTTACAAGCAGACACCGCTGCTAGAATTGACGAACTTGTACAGAGACAAGCTAGTGCCACTGAAATAGCTAACGAGATATATCGTTTAGAATCTGAAGGTACCAAGCTAAGAGAATTATTCTTTACAACTATGAACCCACAACTTATGACCTTAAGAACTAAACAAGCTGAAGAAGGTTTGACCGAAAAAGAACAAGGCTTGTTAGATCAATACGAGATTGAGTTCCAAAGACTAAAAGAAAAAACTCGTATAGATGACCATATAGACCTTCTTAGTGGTCTTTTAATGCAAGTACGTAATCAAAATGGTTTTTCTTTACAACGGACTAGTAGCAATACAGATACAAGCTCTAATAGATTAAGTCAACAGGGTAACCTATCTCAGCTACAAAGTTTAGTGCAAAAGTACGCTAATCCTTAATTAAGGCAGGTATGTAATCGTATGTTTACTCTTTCAGAACTACAAAGAGCGGTTGCAAATGCTAGAGCCGCAGGCGACGAACAAGCAGTTAGGCTTTTGTCGGTAGAACTAGATAAAAAAACTTTAGACCTAGAAAAAAAGTATGGCCCTACAATAAAGAAAGAAAGGGCAGGTTTTGTTGAGAACGTGTTATCAGGACTTGGTGCTGGTGCTGTTGGCATGTACGAGTCTGCCGCTCTTGGTGGCGCTGCTTTACTAGAAGAGGAAGAAGAACTTAAAGCTCGTGACAAGATTAAAAGCATTGCTGATGCTGTACGTCCTGAAGGCGGAGATCAAGAAGCCCTATCCTACAAGCTAGCCTCCGGCATTGGTTCTATTGGCGCCCTGTTACCCACTGCACTACTTGGCCCTGCCGCTTTACCTGCTGCGGGCGTTATTGCTGGTGGTGCAGGTGCAGGTGAGGCGAGTGAACGCGCACGAGAGTTTGGCGCTACCGAAGAAGAAAGAAGTGCCGCTACGTTTCGTGGTAGTCTCATTGGCTTAACTGAAATCGCCCCTTTAGGTAGAATCGCTAAGGGTCTTAAGATTCCCGGAGTACAAAAAGTACTAGACAAACTTGGCCCTAAAGCCATAACAGGTATGAGTAGTCGCGTGCGTAGTGCCGCAGCTACCGGCGTAGCTGAAGGTGCACAGGAAGCCGCTGCCGCAATATTACAAAATCTTAACGCCCGTGGATATGACGCTGAAGCTGAACTATTTGATGCCGGTGTGCTTGACGAAGCTACCATAGGCGGTGGTGCAGGAGCCATTATACAGGTGCTTGCAGATACACTTGTTAAAGGTAAGGCTAGAACCGCTAAAGGCGGGGAAGCACCTGACATAACCGACGAAGAAGCTATAGAAATTGCAGGACTACTCCCCGCGCCATCCGATGACATAGTAGTCAGCCCTACCGGAGAAGCAGGTACACTCGCACAACAGGACGAAGCTAGAAGAGAGCGAGAAGGAGTAGCTTATGACATAGCTGCAACTAAAGAGATGCTTCTAGAAGAAGACCAAATAGCGTTAGGAGACATGCCTAGTGCAGCAGTGCGTAGACCTACAGAACAGCGTGACTCGTTTCCAGAAGAATTAGAAATAGCAGAGAAAGAAGCTGCAAGAGTAGCCGAGCGTGAGATGAGTGACGCTGAAATGGCTGATGCTATGGCCGAGCAAGACGCGAAGAAAGAAAGAGCAAGGCGCGTAGAAGATGATGACCAGATAAAAGAACAGCCCAACATGGTAGACGAGGCAAGGTACAAAGAACTACAAGATAAACAAATTGACGAAAGGACTGCCGCCGAAGATATTGAGTTAGCGGAAATGCAACGCCAAGAGGACGCGGCTAAGGAAGCTGACGACCTTGAAATAGAGCGTATGGTTATTGCCGATGAAGATAAGGCTGACTTACGTGCGTTAGAATCTCAAATACCTGCAAGGCGCCGTGCTACCGAAACTGGAGACGAAAGTGGAACTACTACAGCAACTGACACAAAAAGAAGTAGAGGCGGCGCTGAAGGTAGTGGCGCAGTCGTGGGAGGGAGAAAGCCCGCTAAAGGTACCAGAGGTGTTGCATCAACTGACGTTACAGGATTGGAAAGCTCTATCGACAGCCCTGAAACTACTAGAACAAGAGAAGAAACTGAGCGAGATGCATTAACTAGGCAAGAGACTACCGCTATAGAATTGGCTAAATTAAAAAATATTTCTGTAGAAGAAGCCACACAAATAATTAAACCTAAACCTCCGAGCGCAAAGGCGACTGCCGTATTAGCGGCTAATAATATCCCTATAAAAGTTAAGGATAATGTAGATACACCACAAGTAGAAAGTATATCTAAAGACGCCTCTACACTTGTAAAGAAGTTAACAGGTAAAAAAATACCTACGGTAAAAGGTACGCCTAAGCAAACCCGCCGTGCTACCGAAACTGGAGAAGTTTCAAAGCCTATTGATACCAGTTCCCAAATTGAGTTCCCCACTGCTGTACCGCGGGGCACGGAGTTTACTAACCCTGACGATGTAACAGCTATAAATACGTTACTTAATAAAAAAATACCCAGAGACAAGAAAGGCATTGAGCAAACCGCTCAGACATACCTTAAAAGGTTTAAACGCCCTGCTGATGCCTTTACAGCTATAGCTTTTGAGATTGCGGAAAACACACCTAAGTTTAGAGTACAGAAAGGTACCCCTACTTCCGAAAAGGCTAAGTTCGCAGGGACGGGAGGAGAAAACACTAAGGCTACACTACAGTGGGTAGAGAAAAACCTAAGTCCTGATGCTAAAGCTGAAATAGATAAGCGCGTTGTAGAGCAACAAAAAGAATCAACTAAAGTAGAGAAAGATGTTACAGCGCGAGCAAAACAAGAGCGAGAAGATACTAAAGTAAAACAACGCGATACTAAAACAGCGCAGGCCGTAGATAGGGCCACTGCGGGTAAGGCTAAAGTAGTAGGTAAGTCTGCACCTACAACTACCGCAAAGAAACCCGAACCTAGCCCTACTGCACGTGCAGATAAAGCCGCTAAGAAAGAAGATATAGTTAAAGAGGCGGTAGAGAAAGTACAGGGTAAGGCTAAGACCAAACCACCTCTTACTGAAGATATGTCTCCTGAACAACTACGAGCTAAGTTATCGGAAGACACCGCAAAGTTTATAGCCGGTGGTGGTAATATAGACGTACTTAACTTGGAATTAGATCCCAAAGTTGCGGCGGAGTTAAGTGAGGGCTTGCCTAAAGAAGTTAAGGCGTTATTAAAGAAAGGGGATTTAAAAAGCGCATTACAGTCCCTTGCAAAAAGTGCTAAGAGTAAACGCGTAAAGCAGATAGCCAGAGCATTGTCTGAAAACACAGGTGATACCAAGATAGAGTTGGCTAACGAGGCTAGTTTAAAAGATAAAGGGTACGATATTGGAGACAAGAGTGATGTTGCAGGTTTGTTTGACCCTAGAATCAACACTGTAATACTTAACTCCAATATACCTCTTACCATACATGCTTTACTGCATGAGACCACGCACGCGGCTACTATTAATAAGTTAAAGAATAAGTCACACCCTGCAACAAAACAGCTAGAGAATTTATATAAAGACGTTAAGCCATACTTAGACACAGCTTACGGCACAAAGAACCTTAACGAGTTTATAGCGGAAGCATTTAGTAACCCTGAATTCCAACGAAAGCTAGCCTCTATTAACCCTAAAGGCTCTGATATAAGTGCCTTAGAACGGTTCTATCGTGCGGTCACTAACTATATACGAAGACTTATCGGCATGGACACTAAGCCTGTAGGCTCGGCATTAGATTCTGCTGACGCGGCTATTATAGAAATGCTGTCTCCCAACATGGCTACAAGCAGTGACCCCGTAATGAATATGATGTCTACCCAAGACGGGGTAAAGAAAGTACTTAATGACATGACAGATATACAGAAGCGCGTGTCTGCTGGATCTAAGAAGTCTTTTATTGAAGGTGCTACGGATTTTTTAAATGGTAAAGGAGATAAAACAGCTAAACAAGTTTTCTTAAAACTTACTGGCTCTCAGGCACTTGCGGATATAGCAAGAAATAACGGGTTTGGTCAGTTAGGCTTAAACTTACACGCTCTATTTGAAAAACAACGCGGAAGCATTCAGAAAGCGGATGAAAAGATAAACAAAATACTAGAGTCCTATGATGCGTGGGCTAAGAAAAATATAGAACAGAAACAGTTGTTAGATAACATAATTTACAGTCAAGAGCATGGCGCTACTATATATCAGGTAGAACCTACGTTGTCCCGTACAGAAGCTAAAAAGAGGTACGGCAAGCAGACCGCTCAAGATGACAGAAATCTGTTTGAGGTATGGGAAGCAAACCAAAAACAATGGAAGAAGCTAAATGCCAGTGGTAGAAAGCAATTTAATGAGTTACGTACTACTTACAGGCGTATGCACGAAGATCTTGTAGCTGTTATTAATCGTGAGATTGACGAGATAGGTGACGGTAAAGACAATGCTTCTAAATTAAAACTTAAAAAACAGATGAACGAGCGACTAATAGCATCTAACACTATGGAAGTGTACTTTCCGTTGGTTCGTCAGGGTAATTACAAGCTGTCGTACACGACTAAGATTAAAAATGACGACGGCACTTTTAGAGAAGAACCAGTATTCCTAATGTTTGAGACTGAAGGAGCACGAGACAGCGCGGCTAAAGAAGTAAAAAATGATGCCCTTACCGTTACTAACACAGTAGAGTCTTATGATGGAGATACCAAAGCATCTAGCTATAGAAGCCCTCCCGCAGGTTCTTTTGTTGCTGACGTGTTAGACGTTATTAAGGCTAGTGGTGATCCAAAAGCTAATGAAATGCAAGAACAAATAATGCGTTTGTTTATTGAGACACTACCTGAAACTTCTTTTGCTAAGTCTCTACAACGACGTAAAAACACGTTAGGTTACATACAAGACGCTCGCTTAGGTATGCAAATGAAAGGTTACGACCTTGGCGCCCAGATAGAGAAGATGCGTTATGGTGGTGAAATACGTGCGGTAGAAAAAGCCATAGATAAAAAGTACGCGGAAGGAGTTCCTAAAGGAGTAAACAAAAATACGTTTACCGCGGTAAAAGAGGAGTTAGACGAACGAGCAAGATTTGCTCGTGAAGGAGCCGCTAACAAAGGCCCAGAGCAGTACTACCAACGTGCTAATCAGACAGCCTTTATATACACTATTGGTTTTAACGCCTCATCAGCACTTGTTAACTTATCGCAAATACCATTAGTAGTAGGGCCATACCTGACAAGTAAGTTTGGGGCTATGGAATCTACAGCCGCTTTGGGTAGAGCTTCTAAGTTTGTAGGCGCCTCTAAAATATCTATTGATGAGTACTACGATATAAAAGAAGTTAGTACTACTGATAAGGATGGATTAGTTAGTCGAGAAGATGTATACACCCTTAAAGCAGAACAAAAAAAGAAAATACGAGATACCTCTGCTACTAAGTCAGAGGCTGACGCAAAGATAAAGCACTTTAATAGAATGATTCCCTTAGTCAAGATGGCTAAAGAACGAGGACAGATACATCACTCTACAATAGCCGATCAGTTAGGTGTAAATGATGCGGGAAGACAAAAGAATAAAAATAAAGCGTTAAGATTCCTAGATGGTACATCTGCACTATCTGCTGTTATGTTTAATGCGGCAGAAAGGTTTAACCGCCAAACAACTGTAGCCGCATCTTACGACCTTAACCTAGATAAGCTAGATGCTATGCATGAGGCCAAGGGCGATAAGAAGTTCTACAGTGCAGTGCAGGCCAAGTTCATAGACGTACCTAGTAGTTCTGAAGCGCGTATGCAGTTAGCGGCAGAAGAAGCCCTATACTTTGCACAGGAAACCAACGGCGGTTCCGTACTAGAGACTGCGGCAGGGTACTCACAACAGGGTATCGGGCGTGTGGCTTTGATGTATAAGAGTTATGGCCTACAGATGTACTACACCATGCTGAAGTCTGCCAAGTTAGCGTCGGACAATATGTTTGCAAAAGATGCTGAAGGTAAAGAACTACGTAATATGGCGCTTAAACAGGCTATGGGTGTTCACTTATCTGCGCTTTTCTTTGCTGGTGTGCAAGGAATACCATTATATGGCATGGTCAGTATGATATGGGATATGTTCTTAGATGATGAAGAGGACGATGCTCGCACCATAACACGTAAATATTTAGGTGAAGGTTGGTACAAAGGTGCAGTCACTGCACTAACAGGTACGGATGTAGCCTCACGTGTAAGTTTGAGTAACCTAGTGTTACAGGAAAATAGGTTTAACAAAGACCCATCTCTTGAAGAGAGTCTAGGATTCTATCTAGGCGGCCCTGCATTAAGTACAGGGACTAGGTTATATCGCGCCTATGGTGACTTCAACTCTGACGAGTACGGTAGCTTTGAACGTGGTATGGAGAGCCTTATGCCTGCTGGTATTACTAACGCTTGGAGGTCTACTTTTGGGCGTTATGTAAGAGAAGGCGGTATACAGTCTCGCAGAAAAGACCCTATATATGACGACATGACAGCAGGAGATTTCGCGGCGCAGGCTTTTGGATTCCCTCCTGCGGAGTACACATATCGCCAAGAAATATCTGCACGTAACAAGGGTGTAGAAAAAGCTATTACCTCAAAGAGGTCTATGCTAACTAAGAAGTTCTATGTCGCACAGAGAGTGGGTGATCACGAAACTATGAGTGAAGTGTTAAAAGATATAGTAGCCCATAACAAACGTCACCCCACTATAGCCTTAACTCCTAAACAGATAATGAAGTCAGTGGAGTCTCATATGACTACGTCCGCTAACATGCATAACGGCGTAACAGTTAGTCCTCTTATGAAGTACGCCATAATGGTAAGTAACAGAGAATACAACAAGGGATATTAATAAAAAACCCCCTGTCGCCTCGGAAACGAGCAGGGGGTTGAGAGGGGTACAACCAAAGCAGGTCAGGGGAGTCCCACTTCGTCCCATATGGTATCACAATGTACGCCAGATACGTATACCTAATTTACCATTTTCTATGGCTATCTTTGATGTCACTTGCCATTTCTTACGTCTAAACAACTTTACAACTTGTTCTTTAGCCTTCTGGGTGTTTATGCAGGGTATGAAGAGTGACGCTCCTACATGCATACTTTCCCATCTAATTACGATTCGTACCCCATCGGGGGCTAAATCATCTAACATTAACATGTTACTAAGTGTCTACATCTAGATTTGAACAGTCTACAAACAGGACATGCGATAGACCTAACTTTACGGACGTACCCTTACTGAGCCTTATTTTAGTAGTCTTCGCTCCGAACTTAGTTTTTAGGTCATGTATGAACGACCCATAATTTATCTGTTGATGTCCACACCACCTTTTTAACGGTTTAGGTATTAGGTACGCATGTTTTACGTCAGTCTCATACCTACCAATTAATCGTACTTTAGGATCTAGTTCGGGTATTACTAGGTCGTCCATACCATTACCCTGATTTTTACGTAAGTCGTCAGTACTCTTAATTTTAAGTATGCTACCCCAATGCTCGTGAATGTAATCGTTTAAAGTATCTTTAGTAGAAGAACCCATATCAGATACAGAATTTATGTTTTCACGTAGCAACTTAATGACGTACTTAAACAGCTTGTTAGTGTCGTAGTTAACCAACCCTACCTTCTTAGCCACGAGTACACCTGTTAGGTTGTTTGCCGCACCTGCTGACCAGAATCGGTTTTCTGCTGTCAGTCCTGCTACTTCGTCTATCTTGGCTTGTACAGAATCCCGTAGTTTTTTCACGGCTTCTAAGTTACGCATAACGTACTGTATGTAAACTGTTCCGGCGTGGCCGTAGATAGACACGGCGTTACTTGCATGAGCGTCAGTAATACTTTTAGTTCCCGCTTCCTTGAACAGCTTAACTGCCTTAGTCTCTAACATTCGTTGAGCCTCTGCCTTTGGCCCATCCTTGTACAGGCTTATCTTCTCAATAATGCTAGTGTTACCTGTAGTAACAGCCTGTAGACTCCAAGGTTTGCCCCGTGCCCTTTCCGTGTTTGCCCCTCCACCAGTCATGCGGTTCCTCTGTTTACCCCCAGTAAGCTGATACACCATATCTGATAGGTCTTCGCCTTTAGCGTTGGTCATCTCATCAATATACAATGGTAAGTTATGATATACCTCTCCACGTAACATTCTGGAGTGTTGTGTATCATTTGTATCTAATACTAAATCTCGAGGGCTACCCCATACAGATGCGCCTACGAACATGGCGGTAGTCTTACCAAGGCCACTATCCTTACTATGTACATGAAACCCCGAACAAGCTACTGGACTAAACGCCATAAGAGGTGATCCAAATGCGGACGCAACTATATACTGGTGTAGTTCAAAGCCATCCCGATCATAAAAGTTAGCCATGTCAATCCATTCTTGCAGAGTACCTTTAGGTTCAAACGCAGGGAATAACCCCACCGTGGGGGTAGAGGGAGGGTTGGCCTTTATACTATCTCCGAATATCTCTTGGTTGCCAACTACAAAAGATGTATAAGACTCATCTGTCCACCCGAACTGCCTACGTGCTTCGTCTGCAACGCTAGTAGCTTGTAATTCGTTTACCCATGTAGTCATATAAGTCATAAGTTCATCCATTCTTGAGACGGCTACACCGTTCATAGACATCTGCTTTCGTAGTTCTTCTTTTGAAGTGACAGAGGTAAGTGGGATAGTGAACTCCCTTACTCCATCTCTAGGTAGGTGTAGTCTTACGACTACGGCTTCGCCCATCTCTATATCCTGTATACGCTTAACTACGTACAGGTCATTGTGGTATACCACTTTTTCATCGGGGTCGCCTTCGGCATTAGTAGTACGTAAGTACACTCCACCATTAGTACCCCTAAAGAAGGGCTTAGGGTACGTCGGAATCACATACGTAGTAGTAGGAGCATTAGGTAAATCTAACGCAGGTACTTCCACTACGTTGTCCGCTTCTGTTGCTTCTACCACGCTACTACCTAACACTATAGGAGATTTAACTTTACCCCAGTTAGGACAGTGCGGACATACGTCAGGGTTGAACTCGTCAAAAGACGTACACTTGTATGGCCCTTTAATAAGTTCCATCTTGTCCCGTGTGTCTTCGGGAGTGTACCCCTCGTGTTTCTTAGATATGTTGTGCGCCGCAGATTCAGAGTCTACACAGAACTTAGCAATAGACAGTCCCGCCCTCCACATAGGCTCACTGCAATTCTCTTGGTCTTTCCATATAGTCTTTAACTGATCGCAACCAGTCCCATTCATGGTCTTAACTATGATGTCCTTAAACTTGTTTTGCTTGTTGCCCATCAACGCGTCCATAACCGCATTACTGCCAGTGGGAGTCATCTTCTTAGGAACTGGTATCAACCCTCCTCCCAGTAACAATGAGAACTTGTCAAAGTCTACATCATCAGGATGGTCATCCGCTAAAAACTCTACCTTAGATGGGGGGTCGGATTTATAGTTGTGTGTAGTGGGTACTCGCAGTACCCTAGCGGCATCGGCAGTGACAGCAGGGTCAGCTAATAAGCCGTGTTCAGCGCATAACTTCTTTAGACGTTCTGCTACAGGTAACCAATCATGTAACTCTATCGACTCCGAAAGGAACCAGTATGCGTGTATACCACGTCCAGAGTTAACTAATTTAGGTTTTGGTAGTGATAAGGTATTGCAGAATCCTTGTAATGCTACAAGGGCTTCATCTTGATTTGGGTAGTCTTTAGTAACACCACAATCTAGGTCTAGGAAGAAAGACTTTAGTTGATGTACGTTATCTACTTTACGTGAATTTGTTTCTTTAAATGTACTAAGCGCAAAATAAGCATCGTATCCTTTACTGTCTAGGTCACGTGCGGCGTCAGCCATATCCCCTATGGAGGTGTAGAACTTCTGAACTCTTCTATCATCTTTAGTACGAAAAGAGAATAAGCAGTAATATCCGTCGTCCCCTAACACCCTTCTTAAAAAATTTTCTGTTTGCATAAAATGTACCTAATTCCGAGAGGTACCATAGCAGGGGCGCTTGCACGCCCTTTTCGGTAGTCATCCTAGCTATGGGTGTAGTTGTTACAATGGGAGAGTATTAGTCGTCCCAGTCGGCTACTATATCAGCCAGTGCATCATCAGATGCTTTTGGTGCAGGTGCCTTCTTCTTAACTACCTTTTTCGGCTCTGCTACCTTAGCCGGTTCGTCGTCCCCAAACAACTCGTCGGTCACCACTTCTGCCGGTGCCGCAGGTTCTGCTACTTCAAAAGGGTTGTCCTCTGAGGAGAACTGAAACCCACCCTCTACAGTACCAAACGGAGACGCGGCTTCCATAGGTACGTACTTAATTACCTGTACGGCGCGTAGTCTAAGGGATACACCGGCTTCACGCATGTTGTACGGAGTAAAAGTAACTGCTACGTTAACAGTACTTCCGGTGGTAAGCATGAAGTCGTCTGGTAGTTTAACGCTTTTAGCATCGTACTGTACAGGTTTAAAAGTAGCGTCTTTACCGTATGCCCCTTTTAAAGATGCTTTATGCGTATAAGTACCATCTTCTTCTTTCTTGAAAGGCATCTCGAACTTATCGGGCCACCCCTTCTCTTTCTTTTCTTGATACGCTGTTACCATAGCCACAAACAAAGCCTTAGCTTGTTCTTTAGTCATACGGAAACGAGTTTCATACTTAGCGCCTTCGTCAAACGCATCGCACGGTACTGTACGGTTTTCTGCGTTGTCGAATTTGTAAGTCTTGTTTATGCGAGGCCATAGGGCTTCGACGTCTGATATTACATATTGATTATTTGTAGCCATTTTATATATCCTAATTAATTAGTTTGCATTTAACTCGAAACCTTCGACCACACCAAACGGAGACACAGGTTCACTTGTTATAGGTATAGACATAGTGATAGCCTGAACAGTATCTTCATGGTCAATCATTGCTGAAACCCTCTCAAGTGTGTCTTCGTCTAAACGGTCTACTGGCTTAAAGCAAAGTTTTGGTACTGCACTATCCTCATCAAAGTAAATCTTGGTGGTGATAGTAACTACAGGTGTATCATGTTTAGCTAGTAACCGAGCATAGTTTTGCATACCCATGTCACCGCTGTTAGTACTGCCAAATATAGACGTGGCAGGTATCTGTAACTGATACACTTCTTCGGGACTATCCCGAAATACAACTGCTAACCGTTGTGCAAACCGGCAAGCCCTACCCCCATACTGACCTGAACCTCTTATATTTTGAGGGCAGTCCATACAACGCATTGCTTGCCGTTGCTCTTGGGGTACATCTACTGAAGGTACCTGTGTGTCAGAAGACCAACACGTTGGTACCGCAACCCTATTGGGGTCATACGCATCGCCATAGTAAGCGCGAGAAACTGGAGCGGCATTTACTATAACCACATCCATATAACCTAAATCCCTAGTAACTTCCTCACCATCAGATATAACGTGAAACTTGCCACCACGTATACTGATTCGGCGTAGTCCATTACTACTCATCAGGCGTCATCATCCAAGTCTAACTCTAGCTGTTCGTGCACAGAGTGTTCTGACAGATAATTTTCTTCGGGGGTTTGTACACCACCCAAAAGTGCCGCTTCTACTTCAGGTAACTTAAAGCGATAGGTTGGCCCTACCTTTATATAAGTATCCGTAGGTATCTTGCCGTTGCGTAGCCATGCACGTATAGTCGATACAGATACCGAAAAGTGCTTTGCTACATTTTCAATTGGTACAAATGCCGCTGACATTATTTCCTCCTTACTGAGACTACATATTCTGAGTCTACGTTAAGACCTTTAGGTACAAGGTCGGGGTTCTCTTCTAAGAACTGCTTCATGTTCGTCTGGTTGAGTCGTTTATCAAGTAACTCAGGCGCCTCATGCTCCAAAACAAATTCATGCATGTTGCTCCAATCACTAGTCCAATACCTAGTCTTGGCAGACCTATAAAACAATCCTGCTGAAGTCTTTACACTATCAACGCCCTGATCTTTACAGTACTCCAATAAGGCTTTCTTAACCTTATCCATCTGTTCAGTCAGTTTGCCGTCCTCTTCTTTAAATGCCGCCGAGAGTTCTGAACGCTTATCTTTAATCTTTAAATAAACTTTAGTTAACTGTTCAGCGGTAGTACTACTATCACTCATTGCACGCTCCTTTACTAACGGGACGTTCACTTTAGTACCTTATTATAAGCTAGTCAAGTATTTCTTTGTAAAGGTCAATCATTTTTGTGTGAATGTCTATTCTATTATCTAGCAGTGCGTAAACACGTTTCTCTGCGTGCGAACCTTGGAGCTGTACGACGGTACACTTATGGTCTTGTCCTGACCTGTGTACACGAGCGTTAGCCTGAGCGTATGTCTCTAAAGAACTTGTCGGTGCCCACCATACCACCGTGTTTGCCGCAGTTAGTGTTACACCATGCGCCGCTGACTGAGGTTGTATGACCAATACTCTAGGATCATCAGCTTCTTGGAACCGTTTGAATATCTCCGTACGCTTACCGGCGCTTACATCTCCACGAATAATTTCTGTGGTTATATTATCTTCACGTAGCTTCGTAGTTAATAAGTCAATAGTATGTTTAAAGGGTACAAACACTAATACTTTCTTACTAGACTCATCTATTACTTCGCGGAGTACTTTGTATCGGGGAGATATGTCAAACTCCAACGCATCTCCTTCGTCTGTGTACACTGCACCTGAAGATATTTGCAGTAACTTATTCATGTTTACGGCGGCATTGGCGGCAGATATTTGTTCTCCCGCTGCGGACATAATCATCTTATTCTTTAACTCTTTATAGTACTTGGCCTGTTGTCTGGTAAGTGGTACTTCTCTCTTGGTGTACACCATAGGTGGTAGGTCAAGACATTCATCCTTTGTAAACCGTATAGCAGGTTGTAGTACTCTATGTACTGTATTAGTAGCGTCTTCTTTTGGAACCCATTTAAAATTTGTTACTTTAGTCATTACTTGATCTCGGAACGAACCAAAGAATCTAGGTACACCATTGGGATTAACAAGTTTAGCTATACCGTATGCATCAGTTGGGCTTTGAGCCGCAGGGGTACCTGTCATCATCCACAACCATGTGCTTGGCCCTACTAATTTATTAAGGGTCTTCCATCGTTTTGTCTGTGGGTTCTTGTAGTGCGTAGCCTCGTCAACAATTATTAAGTCAAACCCTCCATTGGCTACGGCATCTGATACGATCTCCACTCCGTCATAATTTATTATCACGTACTCAGCATCGCTCTCTATTATCTTGGCACGTTTGGCTTTCGCCCCATACGCCACGTCTACCTTGCGGTGCATAGCGAAACTGAACAGATCATTTCTCCATGCGGAATCCATAATAGATAGAGGGCATATTACTAACACTCGACGTATAACCCCCTGCTTCATAAGGTAGTCTGACGCCCATATAGCACTGGCAGTCTTACCTGTACCCTGCTCATTAAAACAAAATGCCTTGCGGTTTAAAGTAAAGAAACTGGATGTAATCTTTTGATGGTCAAACGGTGGGTACTTACCTGTCCACTGGTATTTAGATTCTATGGGAGATGGCGCATTGATGTTCATGTTGCGCAGTACTTGTGTCTCTTCTAATCCCCAGTTAACAAGTACCTGATTGTTAGGTAGTTCCCTGCTTTTTGGTATAACCGATGTAACCTTTGCGGGGTTACGTAGCGTAAGTAATAACGCCTTATCATCTACTATCTTCATTTATCGCTCCGATACGAAATAGCATGAAGTGGGTGTCCACATCACGCGAAAAAATTTAATGGCCCTGCTTCGTCCATAGATAGGGCTAGGTCTACTTATGAGAGTACAAGACTCTGAACTACTCAATTTTATACCGCTGATTCTTATGCCATAAGGAGAGGCGCGGTAGCATTTAAAGACGCATTGAGTGAGCGTCTACTTCTTTTTCTTTTTATAGTTACGACTACGGTTCTTTGAACTATCCTCTACTGTAACACCGTCCTTGTTACTACCGCCTTTGCTTAATGCCTTCTTGTGACTAACGTCTTTACCTTCACGCTTGTCAGCTTTACCATTCTTGTTGGCGTCTTTACCTTCTCTATCCATCTTACGTCTGGCACGTTGCCGCTCCATCCTAGCCTTGAACGCTTTACTACCAACAGGAGCATTGACCTGCTTCTTTCTTTTCTTACGCATTAGTTTCTCCCATTGTGTACGCACTCGGTAACAATACAGTGCCTACGACATAATCCACTCTGGTGTGCATTCCACACATTATTCTCAAAGGCTTGTTCCATACGATTGTAGTCGGACAGCCACTTCTTCCATAGACCAGACTCTTCCGGCTTGGAGTAGTCTTGCTTTATTAACTCTCCACATACTACAAACAACAACCCACCTTTAACCTTTTCTAGCTTGGGGTACATCTTAAACATACTCATAGCCATCAATTCTAACTGGCCTTTGTCTGCGTATCTAGTGTTTTTACTTGTCTTGTAGTCTACCACATAAGCTGTTTTAGTGCGTTTGTTTAGGATAACTAAATCAGCTATACCTCGCCACCATACGTTTTCATCGCGGAACCCACAAGGCTCAAGGTTTTCAGTGAGTCCCATCTCCAACTCACATAATTTCTCACCTTCTATACCATTTAACACATCAAGCACATCTTTGCAGTAATTATACTCACAATGCTCATCAATCCAAAAATGCTCTCATGGGAGCCTTGTTTGACCCTGAGACGCATCAACAGATCCGAGATATCATCCTAGCAGATGGTCGCCAGGCGCTCCCTGCCCTCCTCTTTTACACCCCTGATTTTACTCATAAATACTTTGTCCATGTCAGAGATGCTTGGGTAGACAAATATGATTATCATAAAAATAGAGAACCCACTCCACTCT
>ENA-ORDR01000129-ORDR01000129.1-marine-metagenome-genome-assembly--contig:-NODE-129-length-38174-cov-5.149697_pt1 | contig 38174 bp, 58 predicted proteins | sample MGYA00240993_ERZ508538 | MGnify/ENA primary metagenome ERZ508538 (study PRJEB26207, sample SAMN05421999) | marine metagenome | isolation source: Monterey Bay, California, USA | place: USA:Monterey Bay... | reverse complement strand
GGATTCAGGCTCAATTGATGATGCTCTGAATTTAATTTTAAATAGTTAATGGAGAAATATTATGGCACAACCAGCCAATACATTCGATAGCTATGACGTAAAAGGTATTCGTGAGGACTTAGAGAACGTTATTTATGACATCTCTCCTGAAGAAACTCCTTTTTACTCATCGCTGAAGAAGGTGAAAGCAAGTAACACATACCACGAGTGGCAAACTGATTCATTACGTTCAAGTGCAGCTAACGCTCACATTGAAGGTGACGATACAGCAGGTGAAGCAAGAACTGCTACTACTCGTTTAGGTAATTACACACAAATCTTTAAAAACGCAGTTATCATTCCTGATACTGATGAAGGTTTGGACAAAGCAGGTAGAGCGGCTGAAATGGCTTACCAAGTGCTTAAAATTGCTAAAGAGCAAAAGCTAGACATTGAGAAGGCTTTGTTTGATAACAATAAGTACGAAGTAGGATCAGCATCAGCAGCACGTGAACTAGCAGGATGTGGAGCATACGTGAAGACTAATGTTGCTAACATTGGTGGTTCAGGTGGTGCAAACCCTACTGGCTCAGTACCGGGCAACACAGCTCGTACAGATGGTACAGCTACTGTGTTCTCACAGGCAGACTTCGATACTGTTATGCAAGGTATTTGGGAAGCAGGTGGTAACCCTGATACGGTTTACCTAAGTGCGTTCCAAATGAACAAGGCACTAGACTTTACAGGTTATAACAACCAACGCTCTCACATTGAAGCGACTAGCAAGACTGTTGTTAAAGCTGTAGACATCTACGTGACTCCGTGGGGAACAGTTGAATTTACACCAAGCAGAGAGAACAGAGGTAGAGATGTTTGGATTATGGATTCAGATATGTGGGCATGTGGTGTTCTTAGACCTACTAAGAATACTGAGTTAGCTAAGACTGGTGACTCAACAAAACGTCAAGTGCTTACAGAGTTGACGTTGATCTCTAAGAATGAAGCGGCATCAGGACTAGTTGCTGATTGTACAACTTCATAATCTGAGGTAAACTATAAGTGTGGGGAGTCCTCCTTAATCTCCCCACACTTTATAAAGGAAAATATGAAAATAAAAGAACAAGTACGATACAATCGAAAAGACGATAAAATTGAGATTGCACGTACATTTGATGCACAACCTAGCCTAGATCGAGCAGAGGATTTACGTAAGGCAAAAGTTGGTATGACTGGAGAAAATCGTTTAGTAGGCTCTATACCTTTACACATCATGGCTCAATGGTGCAAGGATGCAGGTGTACAATGGAACGATATTGAAGCTCGTAAAGAAGTTGTCAAAAAAAACATATTAAGTGGAGAGTTTGACAAGTTTAGAGTATGGCAAGGCACATTTTAGGAGAGCTAAATGGCAGATACAACTACTACAACTTATTCTTTAACTAAGCCTGAAGTTGGTGCTAGTGAAAGTTCTTGGGGTACAAAAATTAATACGAACTTAGATTCGTTAGATAACCTATTAGATGGAACAACTGCAATAACACCTAATCTTACTGCTGGTAGTTGGAAAATATCAGGTGTAGCAGTTACCTCAACAGCAGCACAGATCAACACATTAAACGGTATTACATCAACTGTAGCTGAATTAAACATACTAGATGGCGTTACTTCTACGACTGCTGAACTGAATTTACTTGATGGTGTAACGTCTACTACTGCTGAACTAAACTATGTAGATGGTGTTACGTCTAATGTACAAACACAAATTAATGCTAAAGCTAATCTAGCAAGTCCAAGCCTTACAGGTACTCCGACTGCGCCTACAGCTTCTAGTGGAACTAACACAACACAAGTGGCAACAACTGCATTTGTAGAAACAGCTACACCTTTTGCTACTCAATCAACAAAAGGCATGGCTAAAATTTGGACATCAGGTGGGAACTTATATATACAGACTTCGTAATGGGATTATTTATTAACGGAACAGAAATAGCTGAAACAGAAGAAGTATTTTTTAATGGTACTTCTATGGATAAAGTGTTCTTTAATGGTACAGAGGTTTGGACAGAGGGTTTACCAGCAGTAACATATACCGACACGAGAAGGCATTGTATAGATCATTTCTTGTTTGTTAAATACAATGGATCAGGTAAGGTAGAAATAGCTGGAGCTGAACCAAGTGGCGCAGTACACACAGGTCGAGGAGATTGTGGTAGTTACGCACAAGGTTGGTACACAGCAGTTGATCAAAGCGTAACAGGGTACACAAACATAAGAATACAAGTAACTGGAGAGTCAATGGGTGGAGGTGGTGGATCATTTGACACAACTATCCCAGTAGGCAACTCGCTAGGTCAACAAACAGTAACGGTGTATACTAATGGTGGAGCGCAAACTCCTGAAATTACAACAACAGTAACATTAACGGACTAAGATATGGCAGATACTACTACAACTACATTTAACCTAGTCAAGCCTGAAGTAGATGCTTCAGACGATACTTGGGGAACGAAACTCAATAATGACTTAGATGCAATTGATGATCTATTAGATGGCACTACAGCCATTAAACCAAATTTAACATCAGGGCAATGGAAAGTAGGTGGCACAACAATTACCTCAGATGCCACAGAAATCAATTTACTCGATGGTGTAGCTTCTATTGTAGATAAAACCTCTGCAACAGGCTCTGCTAAACTTCCAGTAGGCACGACAGGTCAAAGAGATGGTTCACCAGCAACAGGCTTTATCAGATTTAACACAACAGACACAAGTGCTGAAATTTACGATGGATCAGCTTGGACAGCAGTAGGTGGTGGTAATACTACAGACAAAGGTCTATACGAACACGCTCACACTATAGCAGCTAACTACTCAATAACTAGTGGCAACAATGCTTTAACTGCTGGGCCGATAACGATCAACTCAGGGGTTTCAGTTACGATTCCAACGGGTTCAACTTGGATAGTAGCATAGGAGATATATGTCAAAAATAAAACTCACAGGTCACGCTTCAGGAACAGGGGTACTAACTGTAACTGCTCCTAATACAAGTACAGACAGAACGATAACACTACCTGATTCTACAGGCACATTAGCAACGACTGGTGACATAACTAGTTATCCAATACAGCAGACAGCTACTGAAAATATAGGAGTAGGAAATAACGCAGTAAACTCAATTACAACTGGAGATTACAATGTAGGTATGGGTGTTGATGCTGGTACTGCAATAACGGAAGGTCAGCAAAATATAGGTATTGGAGGTTATGCTTTATATCGAGCTACTACTGGTTCTAACAATACAGCAGTTGGTTACGCAAGTTCTGAAAATATTACAACAACTTCTAACAACACAGCAGTTGGTCATCTTACTTTAAGAGCTAACACTACAGGGGCTTCAAATACAGCAATAGGTAAAGATGCTTTAAGAGCTAATACTACTGGAAGTTACAATAATGCTTTTGGAGAAACTGCTTTAACTGCTAACACTACAGGTACTCAAAACTCTGGTATTGGTAGATACACTTTAGCACAAAATACAACAGGCAGTTACAATGTAGCTGTGGGTGGCGATGCTTTAACAGCTAACACAACAGCTTCTAACAATACTGCTGTTGGTATGTTTTCTTTAACAGCTAACACTACAGGCGGTAGTAACACAGCAATAGGTAAAGACTCATTAAAAACTGTAACAACTAGTTGGGGAAATGTAGCAGTTGGTGATAGTGCTTTAAAACTCAATACTGGCGAATACAATACCGCAGTTGGTACAACAGCTATGGACACTAATACATCAGGTGTTAGAAATGTAGCAATGGGTTATGGTGCTATGGATGCTAATACTTCAGGTTCTGATAATGTAGCAATAGGTGCTTATGCTTTAGATGCAAACACTACAGCTTCTGATAATACAGCAATTGGTAGAAGTTCATTAGGAGCTAATACTACAGGTGCTAATAACACAGCACTAGGATATGCAGCTTTAATTTATAACACTACAGGTGCTGGAAATACAGCAGTTGGTACAAATGCTGGACAAGCAGTAACTACTGGTGGTGGCAATACTATAATAGGTAAAAATGCCGCAGAAGCCATTACAACAGGAGAATTAAATACATCGCTTGGAAAAGATGCAGGATATTCGACTACAACTGGTAATCAAAATGTTCATATTGGTAACGCTACGAGAAGTGCTGCTGCATCTTATAGTAATACTATTTGTATTGGCTACAATATTGATGCTGGTTCAAATGAGTTTGCCTTTGGTAAGCCAAGTAATAAAGTCTATAACAATTTTAGTAGTAACGCTTCTTGGACTAGAAGTTCAGACGAAAGAAAGAAAACAGACATTGCTGATGCAACTCTGGGTTTAGATTTTATTAACGATTTAAGTACAAAAACTTTTAAGTGGAAACGCAGTCAAGACATTCCTAATACATTAAATGATTATGATGCAGATACAAATCATATGGACACATCTGTAACAATGCACGGAATGTTAGCACAAGATGTTAAAGCAGCATTAGATACTGCTGGTGTAACAACTTTTGGTGGTTGGGCAGAAGAACCTGATGGTTCACAAAGCCTTTCACAAGAAATGTTTATATACCCACTTATTAAAGCAATACAAGAACTATCAGCAAAAGTAACCGCATTGGAGAGTGAATAATGGCATTAGTATTAAATGGTTCAACAACAATATTAACACACGCAACTGACACCAGTAACATTGGACTAGGTGCTAACGCAGTCGATAGTATTACTACTGGTGACTACAATGTCGGTATAGGTGATAATGCTTTAACAGCTAATACTACAGGAGAATCCAACACCGCAGTAGGTAGAAATTCTTTAGCTGTTAATACAACAGCTTCTGATAACACATCCGTTGGTTCATATTCAATGGATGCTAATACAACTGGAACTCAAAACACCGCAGTAGGTAAGAACGCTTTAGGAGCTAACACTACAGGTTCAGCTCACGTTGCTGTTGGATTTGAAGCTCTAAAAGTTAATACAACAGGTAGCTCAAATATGGCTGTTGGATATAAAGCTATGTATACGAATACTACTGGTGGTGCAAATATTGGATTAGGTTATCAAACTTTATATTCTAATACTACAGGTGCTAATAATGTTGCAATAGGTATTAATGCTTTGTTTTCTAATACAACAGCTGATGACAATGTTGCGGTGGGAAGAAGTGCTTTAACAAATAGCACTACAGGCGCACTTAATACAGCCGTTGGTTCTCTTGCTTTAGACGCTAATACAACTGGTGCTGAAAATGTTGCAGTTGGTTATGGTACTTTAGGTTCTAACACTACAGGCATAGATAATACAGCAATAGGAGCAAGTGCTTTAACTTATAATACTACAGGTAGTCATAACTCAGGTCTTAGTAGAGCTACTTTAGTTAATAACACCACAGGTTCTTATAATACTGCTGCGGGTAAAAGTGCTTCACAAGCAAACACCACAGCAAGTAACAACGCAGCATTTGGTTATCGTGCTTTAAAGGTTAACACTACAGGTGATAGTAATACAGCGCTTGGTTCGTTTGCTTTACAAGCTAATACTACAGGTGCAGAAAATGTAGCAATTGGTAACGAAGCACTTAACGCTAATACCACAGCTTCTACTGGTGTTGCTATTGGAAAAAGTGCTTTAAAAGCAAATACAACAGGAGCTAATAATATAGCAATTGGGTATTTAGCTTTAACTGCAAATACAACGGGTGCTAGTAATGTAGCGGTAGGTAGAAATGCTTTAGAATTAAACACTACAGCTTCAAACAACACAGCAGTGGGTAAATCTGCTTTATATGCTAACACTACAGGAGAATACAACACGGCTGTTGGTTCTTCTGCATTAGACGCAAATACGACTGGAGTTAGAAATACTGTTGTAGGTAGACACGCTGCAACAGCAATAACTACTGGAAATAGAAATACAGCATTAGGAATGAGTGCGCTATATTCCGCAGTTTCATCTCACGAAAACACAGCAATTGGGTATGAGGCTTTAGTAAATAATACTGCTGATGGAAACACTGCTGTTGGTTATTTAAGTTTAAGTAGTGACACTACAGGTAATTCAAATACTGCTGTAGGTAACAGTGCATTACGAGGCATTACTACTGGAAACGGTAACACAGCAATTGGTCATTTATCAGGGTATTACAATTCAGGAAGACCAACAACAGGCGGTGGAAATACTTTTTTAGGTGCTTATTCTAGGTCAGGTTCAGAAGCTCAAAGCGCACAAATATTAATTGGTTATGATGCTATAACTTCACAAAGTGCTAATACACCTCACGCTCAATTTAACTACGGAACAGGCAATTGGACAAGAGTTCAAGTAGGTACTACATCTTGGGCAAGTAGTTCAGATGAAAGAATTAAAGAAGATATAAAAGATTCTACTTTAGGTTTAACTTTTATAGACGCACTTAAACCTCGGTCTTATAAATTTAAAAAAGAAAAAGATATATTGCCTACAACATTAAATTGCTATAAAGAAGGCTCAGAAAGAAGAGCTAATGGTGGTACAGAAACACACCATTATGGATTTATTGCTCAAGAAGTAAAAGCAGTTATTGATGCAAGGTCTGACGTTTTAGATAATGCAGAAATTTGGTCTGAAGCAATAGATGGTACTCAGGTACTTGCACAAGGAGCTTTAATACCTATGTTAGTAAAAGCAATACAAGAACTCTCAGCAAAGAACGAGGCTTTGGTGGCTAGAGTAACTACCCTCGAAGGATAACACAGGAGTAAGGTATGGATGTCGATATGACAGCAGACGAAGTAGCAGCAGCTTATGTAGCTATGGGGCATTCAGTAGATGAAGTCAACAGCAGTAAAGGTGATGACGAAACTACGGATGAATTTGCAGCAAGGAAAGCTAGGAATGTAGAACACCTAGTATTAATGAAAGCAAAAAAGAAGATAGATGGCACAACATCTATTTGGGGAAGCGAGAGCTTTACAGCAATTGATGCAGCTATAGCATCTTAACAAAGGAGTAGACGATGGCTAAAAAACAAAAAGAAAAGCCTGTGATCACAATAGACGACAAAGAATTTAATATTGAAGATATGACAGGTGAGCAACAAGCAATGATAAACCACATTAACGATTTAGATAGGAAGATTGGTCAGAGCCAATTTAACCTTGAACAATTAACTTTTGGTAAGAACGCTTTTGTAAATTCTCTAAGTCAATCTTTGGAAACATAGGAGTAATAAATGTCCACGATTAAATCATCTAACGAACACCTTACGCTGAACGCTGATGGTTCTTCTAAGGATATAAAGTTCCAAGCCAATGGTGTCGAAAAAGCATCTATATCCTCTAGTGGTGCGTTTACTTCTACTACGATTGATGCGACCAAGCTGACAGGAGCGTTACCAGCCATATCGGGTGCTAACCTAACAGGAGTTGGAGTATCAGGTATTACATCAACTGCTGATTCTACTGCTATAACAATTGATAGTGCTGAACAAGTATCTATATCTAATAGTAATAATGGAAATAATACTGTACATATAAAAGCACTTAATGCTGCTGGAGATGAAGCTAATTTAAGATTATCAGGTAATATTTCAGGTGCTGGTATGGGTGCTGGTGAAGTTGCTGGTAGTTTGCAATATTTTAATAATACTGACCATATTGCATCTATATCAGGTATGAGAGATGGAGGTAATGAAGGACAACTTTCTTTTAAGACTAGAGGTGGCTCAGACGCTGCTCCAGTTGAACAATTAAAAATTACAAAAGAAGGCTATGTCACTATGCCTAATCAACCAGCATTTTTAGTAAATGCACGTCAAAGCGCTTCAAATATAGCAGTCAATGCAAATACTACAGCTCAATTTACTGAGGAAGTGTATGACGTAAATGCAGATTACAATACATCAACTTATACTTTTACTGCTCCTGTAACAGGAAAGTATCAATTTAATGTTTCACTTTTATGGATGAATTGGGATGCAAGTGCAAATTATTATTACCTTAAGTTAGTCACATCTAATAGAACATACTATGAATTATTTAATGGTGGGGAACGCTCTTCTGATGTTACTTATGCTTATGGGCATATACACGTTCTTGCTGATATGGATGCAAATGATACTGCTTATGTAGAATTGTTTCAAAATAGTGGCGCTCAACAAACCTATTACGAAAACCAATCAGTTTTTGGTGGCTACTTAGCTTGTTAATAATACGGTGAAATAACCAATCTTAAAGGAGATTAAATAATGGCAACACATACGAAAACAGTAAGTCTTACAGATTTACAACAAAACATTTTAAAAAACGATTTATATAGTGACGCAGATAATGCTGGACTAGATTCTTGGATTCAAGCAGCAGTTGATGGCAAGATTAATAACGCTTGGAAAAGAATGCAATCTGAGTGGACAACAAAACTAATGAATGATGATTCATTTACAGATGCAATACCAAGCAATCAAGCAGACTTTGTAGCATTAGTAATAGCTAGGTCAGACTACAAGAATCGTAAAGCAAGGGATGACGCATAAACACCATAATGTCTGACAGACTGCGTAACAATGTAATAGCTGGGTTTATAGTTGTAACTTTTTGGATAGTGTCGTTCTCAGCTATGGCAGTAGACGAAAGCTCAATAACGCAGAATACAACGTCTACGGTGACTACAAACGGTACAAACACCACAACAGTTAAATCTCCTCCACCAAGCGCCATATCTCCAAACGTAGGTGGCAACAACTCAGACCTTTGTACGATCTCATCGAGTGGTGCAATGGGTACGCAAATATTTTCATTGAGTTTAGGTGCTACATATACTGAGTCCAATTGCCTTAGACTAAAGAACGCAAAAACGCTGTACGATTTTGGTATGAAGGTTGCAGCAGTTAGTCTTTTGTGTGCTGATCCTAGTGGTGAAATCCACAGGGCGATGGCTATGGCGGGAACGCCCTGCCCGTATATGGGCAAAATAGGTAGCGAGGCTACAGCAGCATGGGAAGTACACAGCGATGAAATTCCTGTTCCTAGCATAGACTTGCAAAAAACAACTGAGGAGAAAAGAGATGATGTTATTAAGATCATGGGTGGTCTTGCTACTGCTTTCTTGTTCTTCTAGCGTACACGCTTACACATTCGGATACACACCTAACGTAGCTATTAGTGGCTTAGAATGGACAATGACTCCTACCTATTTAGGTGCTAATGGTATCGGTGGCATGGATGTATCAGGAGTTACCTACAAATACACTCCAATCAAAAACAAAGAAGATGACTACGTTGTTACTCTTGAAAACGATAAGGTTGGTGGTGGCTATGTGTTTCAAGATGTACAGGACTGGTCACAGCGTGAAGGAGGAATAGAGGTCAGAAGAACCATAGCGTTGCCTTATACACCTATTGCAATATTTGGTGATGGTAGGCTCAAGCAAGAAGGCACAGGCAGTATAGAGGGCGCTGATGTTAGATATATTTATAGATTTGATTCTTGCTTTGATCCTCAATCCGATCCTAACTGCCCTGGTTATAAAAAGCCACCTCCACCACCTTTGCCTGAGATTCCTGATTACGATGCATTGCAAGATGAGTCAGTAGCAATAGCACAAAAAGAAACAGATCGTAAGTTAAGCAAAGAAGATCAAGCTGAAAAAGAAGAAGATGAAGAAGAAGATGAAGAATCATTAGAGTTTATGTTAGCTGATGTAGAAAATGCTATAGCAATGGCAAATGAAATAGCTCAGTCAGTCATACTTCAACAGCTAAACAATGTAACTAATTTAACAAACTATTATGTGTCTACAATACCTGATAACTACTACCCTGATGCTGTAGCTTTACAAGGTGGTACTATAGTGGATAATAGGAGAGCATTAAGGAGCTTATCGCAAGATGCGAGAATGAACGAAATGATAGAGGAGCAATACAAATGAAAAAACTATTAATCGCACTCAGCTTAATCCTTAGTGCAACAGCAACACCAACAATAGCAGTTGACATCGATGGAACGGTAGAAAGTAGATGTAGCGTAGCAACAACAGTACCGGGAAAATATGGCAACCCGAACGCATATACCTTAACAACTTTACCAGCAAGTAATGGGCAAGTGCCAGTCGTGCGGTTTGATTCCAGTCTTGCTAATGCTTATTATGCGCAGGTAACTTATCCCACAAGTTTTAGCTCAAGTCCTTCATTGTCTGACAACGTGACCTGGTCTGGAGAGGTAACTGTAAAAGCTCATGGTGAAAGTGGAATGTCAGGGTATCAGGCGGCTAGTACCACAACTGGGGCAATGCGATCTTACCCACTTAGCGTTGCGGGTGCTGTGTGGATACAATCCACGTCTGTAGCTGTATATGGTGGTAACAGAGCATTTCCAGGTGGCTCTTACAAGGCTGTAGTTTTAGCTGAATGCGTAGCTCAATAGCATTATGCTTGTTACTTCTGAGTGCTTCAATACAGAGTCACGAGCAAACTCCTACCTATCCTACTTGGAAAACTAGTGGCATAGATGGAATTAAGAAAACAAATATTAGGGTATGGAATAAAAGACCTGACATAGAGTATTATGAGATAGGAGTGTTTAAGGAGGACTTAAAAACACCAATACCTTTTGTCACAGCCTATAAAGTAATTCCTCTTGCATATTTAAAAGAAGTAAAGTTTGATATATACATTAGGGAAAGTAACATAGAAGAAGCTAGATACGTTTGTAGTTTGTCTAAATTAAGGAGTAGCAATGAGAGTCAAACATTGTTAGTTACAAGAGTATGTTCAAAATTCAAATAAAATGGTTGATGTTATTTATGTTAAGCACACAAGCTGTAGCAAATAGTAGCACTTCACTTAATCTACAATTGCCTAGTAGTGGTGCTAGTTTTGGTACGGATAGTTTTAAAGCAGGTAATTTAGATTGCTCTAACTCTATTGGTGGTAGTTTATTGTTTGATGTTGGTATGACAGGAATAATTAATAACGCAGTTGCACCTATTATTGGCAAACCTGATCCATTTAATCCTGAAACAAAACAATTAGGTATATACGCAAGAATCGTAGTACCATTAGATGCGCCGCGAGAAAGAATTAATTGCAATACCCTTTACAAATTAGAATTACAAGCTAGGCGCTTAGAAGTTGAAAAGTTGCGCCAAGAGATAGAACTGTTAAAATCAATGCAACAAGGAGATGGATTTGACAACTGATTTAGGTGATAAGGTAGCAGAGATAGAAGGTTTAGTTGATAAACGACTCAAGATCGGAAGTCTCAGGTTTACCTATACTCAACTTGTTGGTGCGTTTGCTTTACTAAGCAGTATTGTAGGAGCGCTTTACGCGGGTTTTACAATGTATCAACGTCTAGAAAGTCTTGCTACGCTTGATCTTGATGCTGTTGCTTCACAAATGGCTAAGACATCAGCAGACGTACTTAGAGTTGAGGAGGTTGCATCAGAAATTAAGGTTGAGCTGAAGGAAGACCTTGCTAGATTACGCACAGCACAATATAATCTTGAAAATAGAATAGATTCAAAGCTACAATCTGTTGATGTTCGGATCACTACTATGGACAATAAGTTAGATAAATTTGACATACAGTTAGACACAACAGAAGAAAAATTAATGAAGCGCATACAACAGTCATTAGACAACCCACTAAGTAACTGATAACATAGGAGATATTATGCCTTACAAGAAAAGAAAATTACCACCTAGACCTAAGAGAAAATATTAATGACAGCTAAACAACAGGCGCAATTAGATCGCCACGAAAAACAGATTGAAGATTTATACAAGGATGTTAGAGAGATCAAGAACATGAATTTAAAGTTTATGTCTATGGGTAAAGGGTTAATAATAGCTTTTGTTGTTATGACAAGTGTAGACATTGGACTAGGTGATCTCTTAATGAAACTATTATGATAGCTTTTTTAACAAACATAGCACCAATAGGTTTAGGATTTATTGCTAAATTATATGCTTTAAAAAGCCAAGCGGCTTCTGATCAACAGAAGTTAATGATAGAAAACTTACAAGCTCGTAACGACTCAATTAATCAAGCACGTCAAATGGCTGAAAAAGAGAGTCCTATGGCTGCTATGAATCGTAGGGTAATTATTTTTGTGATTCTTGCTCTTGTTATATTTACGCAAGTAGCACCTGTAATTTTTAATGTTCCGACAATCGTACCTACTGTCAAGGAAGGTTGGAGCATACTTGGAATGTTTCAAATTACTCCTGATGTTGTAGAGTATGTGAAACTTGAAGCGGGTTCAGTAGTCAAAATGGATGAGCTTTTTAAATGGGCATCTATGATTATTGAGTTTTATTTCGGCGGGCAGCTGGCGAAGGGTAGATAAATAAGGAGAAATATGGCAGTAAAAATAGAATATAAAGACATGCCACACATGAAACCTGTACCTATGGAAACAAAAAGTAAAGGTTTATTTGGTGGTATATGGTTATGGATAGCAACGACAAGAAAATGGGAGATTACAACTGATTGGAAATATGCAATTACGCATGAGGGCAATACGCATCCAACTTACTATGTAATACCTAAAGGGTTTGTGTTTGATGGTGCTAGTGTGCCTAAATTTGCACGATCTTGGTTAAGTCCTATGGGTGTGTTGCTTTCAGGTGGTTTAGTCCATGACTGGCTGTACAAGTACGAGTCATTAAATTTAGGTGGCAAGAAAGGTCATACTGAAAAGAAAACACAAAAGTATGCTGATGAGTTGTTTCGAGATATTTGTATTGACGTTAATGGATTTAAACTAATTAATTACATAGCTTATTATGCATTAAGACTTGGTGGCTTTATGGCTTGGAACGGACATCGTAAAAGAAATTTAAAGCCTAATTAAAACAGTACACCCTGAGTTTCAACATATCCTGAAGCATCATAACGTTTAGACTTGCCTTTGGGATATGGCTCTATTTCATAATTCAGTTTCTTTTGTAAGCGCTTTTTTTGTAACTTGCTTCCTGTAAATATAATGTAGCGATGCTTACGATCTCTGTCTTTATGATAAAAGCGATCACCATATTTTTCTTGTATCGCTTCAAGAGTCATACCTTCTGACAATGTTTTACTATGTAAATGCTCTAATCCTTTAACTGCCCAATCAACTCTTGCTTCAGATAATCCTGTATATAAAAAGTTAGTAGCTTGGTAAATGTACCCTACATGACCTTGACCAGTATCAGCATAACTTACAACAATTGAAGGCTTGGGTAGTAATTTAAGTGACTGACTTACGAGGTAAGATGCGCTGTTAGGCTTCGGAGAATCCAAAATAAGGCGATTTAACTCTACAACCTTGTCTTTGTATTGCTCTCCACAAACTCCTGTACACAATGAAGGACTAGGTGGCGATCCATAAGTACACACTCCAACTAAATTATGATCATCATATAAACCAAACGCATACGATATAGAAGGTATACGCTTGGCATAGTGTCTGTTTAACAACCATGTTTTAGTTTCATAGTTTTGTATGGGTAATACTTTCACTTCTTTCCCATCTGCATTACAAGTTTCCAAAGCTCTTGTTCTTTGGTAGCTTTGTGTTCTTTGTTTTTCTTTGTACCTACGTTTGCATCCCTATCTATTTTTCTACGTTGACCACCATTTGAAGCTAGGTAAGGTGCAAATATTTTTTTAGGATCGTTAGTACGAATTAATCGATTACGTGCCGCTGATTCGCTGATCTGTATTTCATCAGCTACTTGTCTACACGTCACTTCTTGACCATCAGATAGTGTGTAGGTTTTAACTAAATGTTTGTTCTTCATTGTATGTACTGCTCATATTCAGCAAACCATAGCGCAATGTAAAGCGCTGATCCAGTAATAACCCATAAACACATATGCTTTATAATCTTAAAGCAAGTAATAATATCTTTCATCATTTGTTTTCTCCAATTAAAGTATTGATAAGTGCGCTACGAGTTTGAGTAAATACAGCTAATCTCTTAGCCAGTATCTTTGATTCTTCATCACCTTTTAGTAACGCACCTAATATATCCATAGCTCTTTCGCCTTTACTTTCTTTATCAGCAAAAGCCATAAGCTCTTGATCAGTAAACTTATTTGTCATCAGGCATCCCTAGTGTCATTAGTAGCATAACAGCACCCATTGAAATCATACATGCCCCAAACAATACGATTACAGGAACAAAGGTTTCAAACAAGAAGGTCATAATTTTCCTCCACCAATCTTGTCATTGATTTACGTTTGTCAATTTCAACGCCATATTTACGCATTGCTTTTTCAAACGCTTCTTTAGTCCAATTCGATTCAATGTATTCTTTATTCATTGATACTGAAATGTAAGGTCTAAATTTATTTTTTGGTTTCCATGTCAACATATTATTTCTCCTTAATTAAATCTTTTTGAGTAAGAAAACCTGAACATAACGTCATGTTTTCGCCTTCACAATAAAGTTGATCTAACACGTTAGGTGGTTTTAATAGATCATCTCGCTTGTCTTGTAATGCACTACAGCCAGTCAAGGCTAGTGCTAGTATGATTGTTAGTGTTTTCATGCTAAAAAGGGATGTCATCATCAAACTCATCCCTAGCAACAGGTGTTATAGGTTGAGGTGGTTCAGTCTGTTGTGTTTGTTGCGCTTCTTGTCTAGGTTCTTTCTTAGACAAAATACGAAACTCTGATCCGAAGCCACCAAGTTTGATTACAGTAGAATATCTTTTGATACCATCTTTCTCATAGCTCTTAGTATTTAACTCGCCCTCTATATACACCTGAGTGCCTGTATCAAGATCAAGTTTCTGCAAAGTTTCAGCCAACTGATTCCACACGTCACAAGTATGGTACTCTGCAACTGACTTACGTTCACCAGTAGACTTATCTTTCCACGATTTATTAGTAGCTAACTTAACTCTAGCTACTGTGCCACCATTTTGCAATTGTTTAAACTCAGGTGGTTGAGTTAGATTGCCTATTAACATTACTTTATTTACCATTACAGCTCCTTATATTAAATTAGGTGGTTACTTACGGTAACCAATCGAACTTGTTTGTCTTTAACTAAGGATGGCTTGGAGAACCACCCACACAGCGTAGGTAAGTTATTCCTCTGTGTTCTTTTGTGACTCAGCAAAGTCTTTCGCCGCTTTAACATTGCTTTCATGTTTAGCCTTTGCTTTTTCTTTGCTCTCTAACGACTTGCGTTCTTTACGTTCAGCCATCCACTCCAAGTGTTCAGGACTAAGCGCAAGTTTAACTCGTGTAGCTAATGGAGTGTCACCTCTGTAATCTTTCTCAACTTCAGTAACACCTTCTTCATCTTCTGCTTCAATAGCCATGATCAATTTAGCTGACAAACTCTCAGCTTTGTATTGAGCCAACTCGTCAGCTTTAGCATTAGCTTCCTGTTGTTTAATAGCACCATTGACCTCATCCCATGTTGCAACTGACGTTGTTATGCCAATTCCTAATATGCCAAGCGCCCTACCTATTGCACTTGTCTGACATATTTCAACAAATGACGTAGCATTAATACTGTTCTTGCCTTTTTCTTCATGGGCAATACCCTCAGATACTTTAACACCATTTACAAACACAGTAGCTTTGCACATAATTGTATCTTTATCAAAATGTAATATGTCAGTTTGTATATCACCGTTCTCGTAATGTTTACGAAAATATTGAAGCCTAGTTTTAACCAATACATAATCTTTGCCTTGAATGGGCATAGCTTCAAGCAAAGGCAAACCATATTTATCTAATGTTTCAGTTTGCATTACGTTGTTATTTAAATTTGTCATAATATCTCCTTAATTTGTGTGGTAAGAGTTTTGTCTATCTCTTGTCTGAAAAAAACCTGAGTGTTGTGGAAAGTCATCCATAAATTTTCTAGCGTAATGCGAAATCCATCCATCATCAATTTTATAATCGCCTTCACCTGAAATCATACTTTCCCATCTGATCCTATGAAATATAGCTTTTGCAGAATAGTATTTTTTTCTTTGTGTAGCCATGTTTGTAAACTTAACAAACAATGTATAAATTTCAGGGTTATTTTTATGATATTCATTAAAGTTTTCTTTAGTCCATTTACCATGCATATTGCTCTCCTTATTTGTAAATGCATCAAACCCAGCACGTTGCTCTTTGTACTCATCATATGATGGGGGTTCTTGATTATCTAACTCTTGTAGATTTTCTTCAGAGTTGATTTCATCGTAATAGTAATCTGATACGCTCATTATTTTGCTCCAAGTTGTAATTCAAAAGAAAGACGATCCTGTAACACCATCTTGATGTCATCAGTAAAGTCATAATCAAAATCTTCTTCATACTCCTCATACTTGCCATAGACTGTAGCAGAAAGTGTGAAATATCGAAGATTCTTTACTTTGTTAATAGCATCAGCTAAGATCAAAGTGTCTTGAACATCAAGTTTTTGATCTAAATCGCCAACCATATGCTCGACTTCCATAATAATATTGTCAGCTTCAGTCATGCATTCATCTCTTGCATCATCGAAGTTAGATTCCCATTGACTCTGAAATTGATCGCCTTTCTTAAAATCTTTTAAAGTTTCCATAATATCTCCAAGTGTTTAAAGTGTTAAGTATATATTAATATTAGTATATGAACATACTAATTTCGATATAGTTTCCATTTCTTTCTAAAAGTTGATTGTAGGATCGTTCTTAGTTGGCAATCAGATAATCTTATCATAGTAACAAAAAACTTAACTACACCATCTGTGCCATTAGTTTGCCCAAGTTGTATTACTTTCCATGCCTCATAGCCATTCATGTAATAAACCCTATCAACAAAAATCTCATTGTCACCAAAATGAAAGTCATCTTCATCTAACATATGTTCTTCTTCTTCGATTTGTTGATCGATAATAGATTCAAAACTTCTCATGATTACGCTCCCCAAAGTGATAGTTGAATATTCTTAGGTGCGTTAGATTTTCTACCGTACCAAGTCTTAGCCATCGTTCTCATTTGCCTAAATAACTTTTTGTCATACTTAGGTAAGTGAATAAAACTTTCAGCTTCTTTGTTAGAAATTTTCTCAACCTGAACTGGATATTCGACAAAGACAACGTGAGTCCATTTGCGCCCTCTGTTGATCACAAGCGCCATACGGTGTTGCTGTCTACCGTTTTTTCTCATAAAGTGTGTGTTAACTGCTTCCATATACTTCTCCAAGTGTGTGGGGAGCTTTGCCCCCCTATTAAAATTATCTGCAAAGGATGTTGTAAGATTCTTGTGATTCGAATCTATCAAAAACAGGAATTACATCAGGACATGGATACCCAAGCATTTTAGAAATGTGATCAGCAATGTAGTTATCTACTTCAGCATAAACACCATTGTGCATAGCACCGATCAAGCCTTCAGGTTTGTGTAGTGGTTTTAGAATTGCTCTGTATCCACCTTTAACTTGTTGCTTTTCAATAATAAATTCAGGAGCTGACTCATCAGCTTCTTGTACAAAATAGCCACTAGGAATTTCTACACCAATAATAGTGATCTCATCTTTACCTTCTAAAAGGTCTTTGCTACCGTACTTGCTAGTTAATAATTTTGCTCTGTTAAATGACATTGTATCTCCAAGTTAGTTTAAAAGTGCCGATTTGTTATCCTCGACACAGATATTATATACTAATATTGGTATACGGTTAGACATTTGACATAAAATAATTAAGCCTATAGGAGTAGGGGTTGTAGAGCTAATTTAAAATCCCTAACGGTAGTCAGGGATAGTTTTTTTGCAAAAATTAAAAAAAAGATCACAAAACCTGTGTATCATTTTAAGTCTTGGTTTAGTGTTTTTTGAGTAGATCAGAAAGCAAAAATCCCTAGAGTGGTTGAAGCTCTAAGGATTTTCTAAACTGGTGTTTGCCCCACCGTTCTATGAAAGATTATACCATTTTCAGACTCGAAGGCAAATATCAGGATGCGAAAGGTGATATGTCGAGTTTAATACTTCACTCACACCTTAAAAAAGAGAATCAGTTATGCGTTCCAAGAGGCTGTGGATTGATGTTAGATTAAGAAGGTTTATACTGGTAACCACCTTGAACCGATAAAGAAAATCTAGCGCAGAGTTACAGAAGGCTGAGTACGGATCATACCGTAGCAATGAACTCTGACTTGTTTGACTATGATTGAAACAAGCACGGATGATACTGCGATGCGCTTTATACCGATGAGAATCTCTAACTTAGATTAACGTCTAGGTTGGGGATTACTTGCACGAAACTCTCAGCTCCACAGCATTACCCGATAAGTTTAAAAGCTCTTGATCTTAAATGAGCGTTTAGCTCGGCTCTTTTAGAAAGTGAGTCGCTGAAAGCGAAATATTAATTGAAACCAATTCAGAACTGTGTACTAATATTGATATAATTATATTATTCTATTACTTTTTTTTATTATGTCTAAGATTATTTATTACGAATCCATACCACGAGAGCTTGAAAGACTTCAGATTACACAAAAAGAGGCAGCTAAGATGTTAGGATTGTCATTGAGTGGTTTCACATCAAGAATTGCATCAGACAAATCTATTACACATTGGATGATTTATGGGTTAGCCAATTATTTAGAGCCAACTAAACCTAGAAAACGAATTAAAAATGCCAAAAAAACTTGATCACAGCGAAAGAAAAAAATTAATAAAGACAATTAGAGATGTCTTAGCAACGATTGAAGGCATAGAGGACACAGAAATTCAAAACAAATTGTGTGAGCAAATCATTATGTTGTGTGATCAAATGAAATATAACTTAATTATAGATATGTACAAAGCTAAATGACTTATGAATAAAAAATCTATATATTATATTGATGAACCAACATGTATAAGTTTTTCAGGTGGTAGAACATCTGCATATATGTTACATAAAACATTAAATGCCCACGATGGGGAATTACCTGATTTTGCTAAAGTAACTTTTGCTAACACAGGAAAAGAAATGCCTGAAACATTAGACTTTGTTAAAGATGTGGAACAAAAATGGGGTGTTAATATTGTTTGGTTAGAAAGATTTGCAAGACATTCACGAGATGACGAGCCAAACAAATTTGCATATGAAACAAAAGTTGTAGATTATGATACTGCTAGTAGAAACGGTGAACCGTTTGAAGCATTATTAAACACTATGGGATATACACCAGCGCCAATGATGAGGTTTTGTACAGCACAACTTAAAATAAGAGCAATTAATGAATACTTAGTAAACACTTGTGGTTTTAAAACACCATTTACATCATTTATAGGTATACGTGGCGATGAACCTAGAAGGGCAGTTAAATTAAATGGCAAAATTGAGAGTGGACAAGAAGCATATTTACCATTATATTTAGATAACGTAACTGCTTCAGAAGTTTCTAATTTTTGGAAAAACAACAATTTTGATTTAAATTTACCCAATGAAAACGGTGTTAACAATTTAGGAAATTGTGATCTTTGTTTTTTAAAAGGTGCAAAAATAAGACAAAGTATTATTCGAGAAAAACCTGAATTAGCTGATTGGTGGATACATCAAGAGCAAAAATTAAGTGACTTAAAAGGTGAGCCAGTACAATTTGATAACAAAACTCCATCGTATGCAACCATGAAATCTGTTGCTTTAAATCAATCAAGTATTTTTGATGACATATATGATAACGAAACAATATCCTGTTTTTGTGGTGATTAAATAAAAATGAACTATACAGAAGATGTAATCCAAAATGCTATATGCAAATATCTAGACATGCGTAAGGTTTGTTATTGGGCAGTACCTAATGGTGGATCAAGAAAAGGTGGTGCAATTGAGGGCGCAAGACTTAAAAAAACAGGCGTTAAAAGTGGAGTGCCTGACATTACAGTTGTCTATGATGGCATGTATTATGGATTGGAGGTTAAACGACCAGCGACTGATAAACATCCTAAAGGTTATCTAACGCAATCACAAAAAGATATGCACGAACAGATCAGAAAAGTAGGTGGATCAGTTGCTACGGTGTATTCAGTAGCTGATGTTATTCTATGGTTAAACACCGAAGTCATGTATGAAGTAAAACTATGAAACAAACAGCAATTACAAAAGCAGCGAGAGGACAGGCTTGTACGCTAAAGCTAGATGATTGTCTTAATGATAACGGTGCAACTACTGTGTTCGCACATAAGAATGGATCAGGCATGGGTGAAAAAGCTACAGACGAGTTTGGTCAAGATGTAGGCGCTTTTTTGTGTAGATATTGTCATGACGTTGTAGATGGTCGCATCCAACATCCTTATTGGAAACCCTATTTTGTAGCTGAGATGTTTGATCATGCTATTTTAAGAACAGATAAAATTCTGAAAAGAATGAAAATAAAAGAATAAACACTTTGTATGGCTGAAGCATTAAGGAGATTATTTATTATGAGTGAAACATTATCAAGAATATTAAAACGTGATAAGCCTAAAGCTGAGATTATTGAGAATATGACTAGGACTTTCTTTAAAAATTCTAGTGGTGAGGAGGCAGTTATAAGTATTAAGCCAAACAAAATGACAAGAACGCAGAAACAAAACGCAATGTATTGGGCAATCTTAGAGCAAGTAAGAAAAGAAACAGGTAACACTAAAGATGCAATTCATGATCATTGTCGTAAAGAGTTTCTTGAAACAAGAATTGAGGAGGTTGCAAGTAAACCAGTAGTGGTGCTAAAATCAACAACAAGTCTGAATACAAAAGAAATGGGAGAGTATTGCGATGAAGTGATTTCTTGGGTAGAGAATGATCTCGGTATAAAACTACAGTTACCTGATGATTGGAGAGATTTAATTAGCTAGGACATTTTTTATTTCTACTACAGGTAGTGCTTACAAAATATTGGGTGTCCTAACTTATTGGAGTTGTTATGAAAACAGGATTATATGCAAACATTCACGCTAAACGTAAAAGAATCAAAAAAGGTAGTGGTGAAACAATGAAGCGTAAAGGTGCTAAAGGTAGACCAAGCGCAATGAATTTTAAAAAAGCAGCGTTGACAGCAAAGGATAGAGGAATCTAATGGCAAGACCTACTAAGTGGAGCAAAGAGTTAGAAGCTCAAGCCTACGAGTACATTAAAGACTATCAGGTGCATGGACATATGATCCCAAGCATTGAAGGATTAGCTATGGTTTTAGACCTACACAGAGATACTTTATACGATTGGGCAAAGCAAGATGACAAAGAGTTTTCCGACATATTAGGCAAAATATTAAATGCTCAAGAGTTTTGGTTAGTGCAGAACGGACTCAACAACACGTTTAATTCAGCAATAACTAAGCTCGTTTTAGGTAAGCACGGATACCATGAGAAGATGGATCAAGACATTACGACTAAGGGTGAAGCAATGCCAACAACAATTGAGTTAGTAGCTAAGAAGTGAAGGCTGAGATAGAACTACCACCTAAGTTAGTGCCAGTATTTGAAGGTCAAGCCAGGTATCGTATAGCGTATGGTGGGCGAGGCAGCGGAAAGACACGCTCTTTTGCTCTTATGACTGCAATTAAAGGTTATCAATGGGGTAACTCAATACCACCAACTAAAGGACAAATACTCTGTGGTCGTGAGTTTATGAACTCGCTTAACGATTCTTCATTAGAGGAGATCAAGTCAGCTATATTGTCTGTGCCTTTTCTTGCTGATTATTATGAGATTGGAGAAAAGTACATTAGATCAAGAGATGGCAACATTACATATACATTCGCAGGTCTTAGAAGATCACTAGAGTCAATTAAATCTAAGGCTAGAATATTGTTAGCCTGGGTAGATGAAGCCGAGCAAGTGTCAGGTAAAGCCTGGAATTTGCTCTTGCCATCGGTCAGAGAGGTAAATAGTGAGGTGTGGATTACGTACAACCCTGAGTCAAAGTACAGCGCAACACATGAACGCTTTAGAGATAATCCACCTAAAGATGCTAAGATTGTACAACTAAACTACACAGATAATCCGTGGTTTCCTGATGTCTTAGAACAAACTAGACTAGAAGATAAAGAAAAACGACCTGATGTATACAGCCACATTTGGATGGGTGATTTTTTAATTTATGCAGAAGGTAGCTACTATAGTGCTGAAATGCGTAGAGCAAAAGAAGAAGAACGTATAAAAACAGTAAGATATGATCGTGGTAAAGGCGTTGTGGTTGCGTTTGATCTAGGAGTTGGAGATAGCACAGCAATGTGGTTTGCACAGTTTATAGGCACAGAAGTACACCTAATAGATTATTATGAGGCATCAGGTGTAGGCTTAGATCATTACGTGAAGGTACTACAAGACAAAGAATACATCTACGATCAATACATATTTCCACACGACATTAGAGTAAGAGAGCTTGGATCAGGTAAGTCTAGGCTTGAAACATTAGAAGGTATGGGTATTCGTGCTGATAAAACAGAGATAGCACCTCAGTTATTAATTGAAGATGGCATACAAAAAGTTAGAGAAATGTTAGACAAGTGCTACTTTGATGAGCAAAAGTGTGAACGTGGCATAGATTGTTTGTTAAACTATAGCAAAAAATGGGATGACTCAGGAGCAACATGGAGGATGCGACCTGATCACAATTGGGCATCACATGGGGCAGACAGCTTTCGTTACCTTGCAGTAGGGTATCAGCCTTACAATGAGGCATGGGATAAACCAATGCGAAGAAAGATCAAAGGAGTAGTATGAAAGGCATATTCGCTAATATATGGGATAACAAAGAAAGTGTAGTTGGTGGAATCTTTGACATCTTTTCTAATAAAAATGAATCTAAATTAGGTGATGATGTAAAGTATGGGTTGTTAGCTAGAAACTTTATTCCTGACATGAAAGAAGGTGCTGATGATCTTAAAACAATAATAGATAATCCACAAATAGCTATAAAAACAGCATTAGAATTAGGTGGAGGTGCTATTGGCAAATTAACGCCTGATTTTATAGATAAAGGTTTATTAAAAATAGCACCAAATAATCTTATTACAAGTGAAAAAACATCGGCAATGGCTTCGGATGCATACAAAGATATACAAACAAATCTTGGTTCTATAGATGCTGTTAAAAAAACTATACAAGACAACCCATTTGATTCTTTGTTAGCTGCATCAGGTATAGGAGCAATTGCAAACCAAATACGTAAAACAAGTACACCTACAATTAAAAAAGCACTTGCACAAGCAGAATCAAATGGCTTAATGGATGAAGTTAGAAAATTTGGATCAACTCCTGTAGGTTTGTCAATGAAAGATGTAAGTGATCCATTAATAGTGCAACATAATTTAAGTGCAGAAGCACTACAAAAACATTTAGGTGCATCAGGCATTCCTATGCCATCAATTGCTATAGCAAAAGCAGATAATCCAGTAAGAGCTTTTGGAGAAATATCATTGCTTGGTTCTTCGGATTTAATAAAACCTAGTGCAACAACCAAAGTATATCCAGTTGATATGTATTCAGGTAGAGCGCCACACGATCAATTGAAATATACAAATTTAGATGAAGCGTTTAAAAATATAGATTCAGATATATTAAGATTTCATGCTAATGTAAAACCAATACCTGATCCTGAAGCTATGAGTCCACAGAACAGTAAATTCAACAAAGGTCAATTGTTGGAAGGTCAAGTACATGGCAAATTAAAACAAAAATCTACAGGTGTTCTTGAAAATCAAATGCGAATGGTAGAACAAGCTATTGAATTAGGATTTGATCCGTATAAATATCCTACTTACAGACAAGCTATGTATGAAATAGACAATGAATTAATTGCACAAGGTAAACCTAGAATGACTCCTTTATCTTCAAATGATATACCAAGAGAAGGTTTATTAGGAGAAACAAAACGTACTATGACTAATCCTTTAGGAGAATTTACTACAATAGGTAACAGACGTCCTGAAGTAGATTATTCGGCTGAAAATGCGTTAAAAGTTATGCGTAGAAGAAAAGGTTACAAGCCTGGTGCAGAAGGTTATGAATCATTAAATCAAACTATTGCTTTAGCTTCAACTCCGTTTAAAAACCTAGATGAAATCAAAAAAAATAGAAGTCTTATAGAAGATTCTAAAGGAATGTCTGAAGGTAATGCAAGAGAAATATTTGAAATGGAATACGAAACTGTGCAAGAAAAATTATCAGCATTAGGAAATGCAGATGGAAAAAGATTGCCTTCTGTTATGGATCAACGTAGAGATGCACTTATTGATGATGTTTTACGTGATGGAAAATTGTCAGTAGAAGATGTTATACAAATGCGATACACTCCTGATCAAGCAAAAAAAGCTAAAGAATTAATATTAAGTTTAAAAATTTCTAACGATCCAAAAATACCTATTGATCCTATAAAAGCAGAACTTGTAAATCGCCCATTAGCAACTGAATACTTTGAAGCTAAACCTAACAAAATAATAGACATAGCTGAATTTAAAGGAGCTATAATTCCTTCATTTACTAAACCTTCTATTATTAAATTGTTAAAAGATAAAGGAATAAAAAAAATATTAATTTACGGATCAGAAGCAGAACGGTTAGCATTGTTTAAGAAATTTCCTGAATTAAATTTTATTGCATTAGCACTACCCATGAATATGTTTGAACAAGAAGAAGGATCATTAACAGGACTGTTGCAATAATGGAAGGACTATTAGCATGACAACAAGAACACAAAAAGAACAAGAATTTATGCAAGGGTTGTTAAGTAATTTAAAAAACAAAGTAGGAGCATCATTTACACCAAAAGAAAAAGGTTTGCTATCTGTTAATCAGGATGAACAAGAAGAAACATCTGATACACCGTGGAGAGAAGAAACAGATAATTTAACAAAAACAGCATTTGAATCTCAGTATGGGTTTCCAATTTATGAAAATGAATTTGGCGCTCCTATGTCAGAACAATCAACAACAATACCTTTTGGTGGGCAGTTTTTAAATTTTAGAACTATTATTGATGGACAGAAATTAGATGATCGTTCTGTTATGAATATGTTCTTAAATGGACAGTTAGAACCTACAAGCACTCATAAAACACTTGAAGAAGCTGTTGAATCTGCTAAAATCCGAAGTACAGGTATCAAACATATGCTTCCTAGAGGAACATATGCACGTGATGATGAAGGTCAAATGTACACAGGAGAGAATACTCCTACAAAGAACTTTAGTAATCTAGGATTTAATTGATATGGCATTAACAACTTACACAGGCTTAAAAGCAAGTATTGCTGATTTTCTCAACAGAGATGATCTAACCTCAGTTATACCTGACTTTATTACATTAGCTGAATCTCAAATTAATAGAGATGTTAGACACATGAAAATGGAAGCAAGATCAAGTGGTCAACAAGATGCAAACGATGAATACATGCAGATACCACCTGATTGGTTAGAAACTATTAGATTACATTTAACTGGCACAGGAACATCAGTATTAAATTTAGTGTCAAGAGATGCAATGGCTGACAAACGTCAAGCAAACAATGATGCAACTGGAACGCCTGTTGCTTATACACACGCTGATAGTCAGTTTCAATTTTATCCAACACCATCTTCAGAAACAGATTTTGAATTACTTTACTATCAAAAGCTACCAGCTTTGAGTGATACTAATTCAGATAATTGGCTTTTACTAGAAGCACCTGATGTATACCTCTATGGAGCGTTATTACATTCAGCACCGTATCTAGCAGAAGATCAAAGAGTAGCAGTATGGGCGCAACTGTATAGCGCGGCTGTAATGCAATTAAATGAGGCTTCTGAATCTGCTCGTTATAGTGGATCAGGCTTAACAATGAAAGTGAGAGGATTAGTATGAGCTTTACAAACTTTTTAGAAACAGAGATACTAGACCATGTATTTGCTGGTGCAGCTTACACAGCGCCATCAACATTATACTTAGGTTTATTTACAGGCGCTCCGGGTGAAGCTGGTGGTGGTACTGAGTTGTCAGGTAGTGCATATGTTAGAAAACCAATTGCATTTACAACTTCAGGTGACACGACTAGTAACAATGCAGCTGTTGAATTTCCAACTGCAACTGGATCATGGGGAACGGTAACACACGTAGGAGTATTTGATGCATCGTCATCAGGTAATCTTATGGTGTATGCAACCTTATCTGCCAGTAAAGCAGTAGCTTCAGGAGATGTGTTCCGTGTACCATCAGGTGATTTAGATATTACATTGAACTAGGCTAACTTCAAATGAAGTATGGTCAATATAAATTTAACCGTGGTAAGTATTCTACTGCTGATTTAGAAGAAGGCGCATCCACAGTATCGGTTACTTCAGGCATTGCTAATGCAATAGCTGTTCGAGTACGCACATCAGGTGCTTTATCTGCTGGTGTGACTGTTGTTACTACAGTAGCTAATTTAACATCTGTAGGCGCAAGTTCCATAACAGCCACAAGTACATCGAGTTGTGCATCAGAAAAAATATCGCTTGGCTCTGCGACAGCAACGGTTGCTAGTTCTACAACTGCTGTAGGTGAAAGAATACACCTAGCTAATGCTACAGACTCTTATGGTATTTACGGTATCTCTGATATTGATGCTGACTCAGAGTTGATTATGTTGGCTAGTGCTTCTATGACAAGTGCATCTTCTGTAAGTGATCCAAGAGGTGGATTTAAACATACAGCAGACGTAAATGACATCACTTCTAGTTCAGCGATAGTTTCATCAGGTCGTAAGAAATGGGAGCTTATCGGAGAGGGTTCTGAAACATGGACTTTAATAGCAGCATAATATGGCATTAATACCACTTGAAATACCACCAGGCGTTTATAGAAACGGTACAGACTTTGAGTCATCAAACAGATGGAGAGATTCTAATCTTGTAAGATGGCATGATAAGTCTTTACGACCAGTTGGTGGATGGGATACACGTAAGGCTTCTGCTTCAGCTTCTGTGCCAAGAGGATTACATGCTTGGGTTGACAATACTAACGGATCAGCTTTAGCATTAGGCTCACACAACAAACTCTATTACGTCAATGCTTCAAGCACAGTATCAGATATAACACCTTCAGGATTAACTGCTGGTGATGTCAATGCGAGTGTTAATGTTGCTTATGGTGGAGGTTTTTGGAATAACGGTATCTATGGTATTACAAGACCAAACACAGGTATCTATCAAGAAGCCACAACTTGGGCATTAGACAACTTTGGTCAAAACTTATTAGCGTGTTCATCTAAGGATGGCAAGATATATCAATGGGCATTAAACACGTCAGTCTTACCGACAGCTTTAACTAATGCACCTGTTAATAATAACTCTATGCTAGTAACGGAAGAACGCTTTGTATTTGCTTTAGGCGCTGGTGGTAACCCACGTAAGGTGCAATGGTGTGATCGTGAAGCTAATACTACTTGGACTCCAGCAGCAACTAACGAGGCTGGTGACTTTGAATTAGTTACAACTGGTCAGATTATGTGTGGTGTAAGAATGCGTGGTACTACGCTTATATTAACGGATACGGATGCACATTTAGCAACGTATTCAGGTGCGCCATTTGTATATGGATTTGAAAGAGTAGGTACAGCTTGTGGTGTTGCATCAAGAAAGGCAGCAGTAGCAATTGATCAAGGAGCATTTTGGTTAGGCGCTAATGGATTCTTTGCCTTTGATGGTAGTGTGGCAACAGAATTGCAATGTGACGTACACGATCTTGTGTTTGGTAATATCTCTAACAGTCAAATTAGCAAAGCATATGCAGTACATAACTCACAACATAGTGAAATATGGTGGTTTTATACATCAGAAAATTCTACTGAAAACGATAGATATGTTACCTATGACTATAAAGAAGGTCATTGGGCAGTAGGTACTATTGACAGAACAGCAGCTGTTGATCGTGGAGTGTTTGATAATCCAATATGGGCAGATGCTAGTGGAAACTTATATAACCATGAGTACGGATTTGCACACGGAACATATAAACCATTTGCTGAGTCAGGTTCAATATCACTTGGTAATGGTGATCAAATTATGAAAGTTACTAAACTTATACCTGATGAACGTACTCAGGGCGATGTTAAGGTATCTTTTAAGACACGTTTTCATCCTAACGATACAGAAACTACACATGGCACATATACACTCGCTAATCCAACTGCTGTAAGATTTTCGGGTAGACAAATTAGGTTGCGTGTAGAGGGTAACAAACTTGCTGATTGGAGATCAGGCATCATGAGAATAGAAGCTGATCCAGGAGGTGGTCGATGAGTTCACAATTACCACCACCACCGTTAGGCGATAAATGGAGTATTTGGGGTGAGCGTATTAATAAGTTTTTAGTGAATACACGTAACAAATTAGAATTTAGAGATGCTGATTCAAAAGCAACACAGGATGGCATACTAATGTGGGATGAAGCACAAAATGCTGTTGTTGTTTCAAAGAACGGTGCTTGGGTAAAACTAAAATATGATCCATGAAGCTAGAAGAAGAATTAATTAGATGTAAAGATTGGATACAGTCTGCTTTAAATAAAGGAGGCAATACTCATGAATTTAAAGACATAGTTGATGGGATAATAAGTGGTAATATGCAACTGTGGTTAGGCGCAAACGGTTGTGCAGTAACTGAAATTGTAGTGTATCCTAATAAGAAAGTGCTTCATGTGTTCCTTGCAGGTGGAGATCAAGGGCAAGGTATAGAGCAAATTACTGACATGCACGATGATGCTATGGAATTTGGTAAACAACAAGGATGTATAGGAATGACTGTAACAGGGCGTAGAGGTTGGAAGAAAGTTTTGCAATCAAGAGGTTGGTCTGAGCAGTTTACAACTTTATTAAAGGAGTTTTGACATGAGTGGTGGTGGTGGAAAAAGTGGTAGTGACGTACAAGAAACAAGTATACCTGAATGGCTAAAAGCACCAGCGATACGAAACATGCAACGTGCTGAAGATTTACAACGTATTGAATACATGCCATATCGCGGCCCGGAAGTAGCTGGTTTTACACCGAGTCAAATTTCAGCTTTTCAAAATAATATAGACACAGCCAAAGCCTTTGGATTAGCTACGCCTGGTAGTGTAATGGATGGTATCCCAACAGCAAAAACATACGCTGGTGGTTTAAGTGGTTACGATTCAATGGATTTATATGATCAAGCACTTGCCGAAACTAAAAAATATCAATCTGATGCCACAGCACAATATGATGCTTTGTTTGGATCAAATGTTGGTACAACTGCATACCCAGGTGGTGCTTACAGTAATAACATGGGTGGTGGTGGATCAGGTGGTGGTGGTGGCTCTAAAGATTTAACTTATCAAGAGCAATTAGACGAAATTAATAAAATAAAAGAAAACCAAAACTATTTTGGCGCTATTTCAATGAAAGATGACACAAGTCCATTTACTACAGATTATCCTGTGTCGACTGTAACAGATAATACAGTTGTATCTAGTCCTACAAACTCGCCAGGTCATCCTAGTAACATTACTTACGATAATATAGTAAAAGAAATTAAAGAAAAACAAATGAAAGAAGCAATGTCAAGTTATGAGCCAAGAAGTACACCTAGATATATATCTCTTGGGAATCCACATATGGGAAAGTAGTAGGGAGCGATGTAGCTCCCATATCAGTAGCAGATAGTGGAATGACGTTTCCTATAGGAGATAATTTAATAGGAAATGAAATACCGGGGCAACCGGGCGTATTGTCTGCTTTTTCAGAAAATGATTTGGGAATGGTAAACGCTAGAAGAAACTTTTTATTTAATAAAGACTTGGATTTAGGTAGACCTGGAGATGCTAGTTATGTTCCTTTTGCACCTGATGTGAGTCAATCTATGATGAGTAGTGGCTCTAATAGTGGGCGAGGTATTCCTACAGCAACATCAGATTCAATAATGAGAGCTGTTGGTGAAGGAATGGGTAAGAATTTAAATGATGTCATGATGCAAACACAAGGCATACAAAATAAGTATGGCGATCCTAATGATAAATCTATACAACAAATAATGGCTGAATTTAATGCTAATGAAAGCAACACAGGAATTTTAAATAAAGTAAGTGAAAGCAAATTACGTGACGAAGCTATTAAACAAAGAATAGCTGATAAAACTTTTGTGCCAATGAAAAAAGCACAAGCATATGAGCCACCAAAACAAACTGTTGCTGATAGAAAAGGTTATACACCAAAACCAGTAGCTAAACCAAAAGTAAAAGTAAACTATAATAGAAATAAACCAGTAGCTGTTAAAAGTAAGCCTGTAAGAACGCCAACACCAAAACCGACACGCACAACTGGTAGTAGAGGTGGTCGAGGTAATGTAGGCGCTAGACGTAGATTAACAGGTGGTAGATAATTAAATGGAGATTAAGTAATGGCAGGACAAGCACAAGGTGGGCAAGTAGCAAAACCTAATCCACTAAATCTAGGTAGATATGTAGGTAATCCTAATCATATTGCTCAACAACAAGCAGTTAAAAATAACCCAAATATTTTAAATGCACAATTAAATACACCAGCAAACATGACACCTTTGCCAAGTCCACCACAGGGCAATTTAGGTATAGGAGCGCAAACAAGACCAAACATTAATGTAATGGCTGCAGATGCTATCACTAAAGCTGGTCAAGTAAGTGCAAACGAAACAGGGTACACACCCACACAAGTTACAGCTAATCAACTTGCTACTACAAATTTAAGTCCATACACTAATCCTTACGATGATGCAGTTGTTAAAGCTACACAAGATGACATGCTACGTAGTAATTTAATAAATAGGAATCAATTAGGTGCTAGTGCTAATATGGCTAATGCGTTTGGTGGTTCACGCCACGGTATAGCAATGGCAGAAAATGATCGTAACATGACTGAACAAATGGCTCGTGCTACTGCTGGTTTAAGACAGGCTGGTTTTCAGAACGCTCAGAATCAAGCTCAATACGATATTAATAACAACCTACAGGCTCAATTAGCTAATCAAGGAGCAAATCAATCAGGTTCAACACAAAGATTGAACGCAGCTAATCAATTAGGTAATGTTTCTAATCTTGGATTTAATATGGGGCAAACTGTAAACAGTAATCTTGGAGCGCAAGGTGCAATGCAACAAGCATTACAACAAGCAATTATGACTGCAGGTCAAAATAAATTTGCGGGTTATACTGGACATCCTTCGCAAGGTATTGGGTATTTAACTCAGGCTTTAGGTGTACCAGCATTATCAAATGTAGGCACACAAACAACAACACAAAACAAAGGATTGTTTGATTACTTAACATTAGGCGCATCAATGATGCCAGGGAGCTAAAAAATGTCAATAGGTTTAGGACAAATGCTAATAAGTGGCTTAATAGGTAGCCAAATTGGTAAAAGTGGTGGTTTAATGCAAATGCTTGGTAACAAAAATAATCAAGAAATGCCTGAAGAAGCTACACATACAATGCCTGATGGTACTGTTATGCCTGGTGCAACACATAACCAATATGCACAAGCGCCACAACAAGGGGGTGGTTTTATGCAAGGCATAAGCAATATGATGGGCAATCCTAGTCAAGAACAAATAGCTAGAATAGGCTTGGGTTTAAACTCAATGCGTATGCATCCTGATGATAATTTAGCAGCGTCATTTAGAGAAACTATAAAAACAGCACAAGGTAAAAAAAATCTTAATGCTACAGTAGAACAACTTATAAAAATGGGTAAGCCTAACATAGCAGAATTAGTTAGAACAGGTGCTATGCCTATGGGTACTGCAATGACATTGGCTTTTGACAAAGGTGCTACAGATGCACAAGGTATGATTTCATTTATGGCTACTAAAGTAAAAGATAACCCACATTTTGCTGATTACATGGAAATCTTAAAAGTAAATCCGGGAATGCTTGATGATATTTCTAAAAGTGTACAAAAAGATTTAGGTTTGACACCTGACAGTAATTTTACAATTAAATCAAGTGCGCCAAGCGTTATGCAAAATGGTGAAATGAAAGGACATGAGTACGTTGTGGTAACTGATCCTAATAAGACAGGCGAAGATAGAGTTTATATTGAATATACTGGCGCTATATTACCTACAATGGATGAAGAAATAAAAATGAAAGCTGCAGCTGAAGCGCTTGTTGCAGATAAAGCATTAGCTAGGCAAGTTGGATTTGATGCCTTTAATGAAGCACAAGGTATTGAATCTCAAATTGGTATGTTAAATCAAGCCTTAGATCAAGTTATAACTGTAGATGATAACGGTGTAACGCAATTTAGAGATGATGGAGCAAGAACTGGTATTATTGAAAAATATTTAGCTTCTACAAGATCAACTACTTCTACATTTAATACAATTTTAAACAAATTAGGTATTAGCGTTATTAATATGGCAACTTTTGGCGCATTATCAGAACGTGAAATGGCAATGGCTATGAGAACTAATCTTGATCCAAATCTTGATGGTCAGGAATTAGTTGATTTTATTAGGGAAAGCATAGATGCTAAGAAAAAACTTGCTACTGTGTTATATGAGAGATCATTGGCGTTAAATAAAGGATCAGGTAGTTATCAAGAGTGGCAAGATGAAACTGCATCAAAAATGGTTACACATAATAAACACAGATACGAAAAATTAAACAAATCTCAAATAAAAGGTTTACAAGCAATTATTGACAATCCTAAGAATGGGTATTCACCTAATATGACTACTCGTGATCTTTGGTCTAGGTATAACTTAGACACAAGAATTGCAGCAATGAAAGGGAATTAATTATGTCGCAATCCATGCAAGAAATTTTACAGTCTATAGAAGATACAAAACGTGACGAAACTATAGGTACAGGTTTTAGTGAAGAAACAGTAAGCTCTTTAGAATCACAAGCACCTGGCATTAGTGAAGATAAAAAAACAGTAGCTTTAGAAGAAGTAAAAGATCAAAAAGCAAGAGCATTAGCACAAGGATTAACTTTTGGTTTTGCTGATGAGCTTGAAGGATTTATTAGATCATTAGGCAATCAAGGTGTGTCATACGAACAGGCTAGAGATCAAGTAAGAAAAGAAGTAGCAGATTATCAAGCAGCAAAGCCCGGTGAAGCATTAACGTATGAAATTATTGGTGCAGTAGCACCTACAGTTGCAAGTTTGTTTGCAGGCCCAACTGGTTGGGCAAATGCTATGAGAACTATAACTCAACTAGGATCAAAACTACAAGGTCGTAGCAGTATTGCACAAGTAGCTCATATGTCAGGTAAACAGACTGCCTTATACTCAGTTGGTAAAGGTGAAGATGGATTGATTGAAGATATAGCAAATGCGCCCGGTGGTTATGCATTAGGTGCAACTATAGGTGGAACAGTACAAGGTGCAACACAAGGTTTGACTGAAGTTATGTCAAGACTTGCATCAACAGAAATTGGAAGTAAATTTAAAAAGCCAGTCAGAGATGCCTTAGAAAAAATGATTGAAAAAACAGGCAAGTCTGCTCAACAAATAGTAGATGAAGTACGAAATGGTAAATTATTAGTAGAAAACGACACATTACGTGCTGCGATTAAAGCACTTACTACTAAAGCAGGATCTGCAAATGCAATTATTAGAGATACTTTAAAGCCTAGAGTGTCTAAAACTAAAACAGATTTATTAGACACAATGGGTGAGTCAATAGGTGTTGATTGGAAGAAAAATCTTAGAACATTGTATGATGATAATGATAAAGTTTTAGCAAAAGCAGAAAGTGAAGCCTACGGTGAGTTATTTGACACAGTTAACCCTAAGATTACAGAAGAACTAAAAAAAGTGTTGCTAACAGAACTTAAAGCAACAGGTTCAGATGCTTCTAGTATCGAAAAAGCAATATCAGATTTGATGCGTAGAAAAAAATTAACACCATTATTAAAAGCTCATAAAAACGGATCATTTAAATTTACAAGAGCGCCAACACTAAAAGATGCTGAATTTATATATCGGTTAATACGTGATCTTGGTGGAAAATACAAAAGAGAGGGTGCAAATGATGCTGCAGCTGACTTCACTCAATCAGCTAATTTAATTAAAAAATCAATAACAGATCAAAGTACAGCTTCAGATGATGCTTATGCTTTATTAACAGGTGTTAGAGAAACTGCTAAAAACAGACGAATTGGCATAGAAGCCTATGAGTACGGTGTTAAAAAAGCTACTGCACCTGGTACCATGAGTGATGATTTACAAGTTATGATAGATCAATATAAAAACGTACCAGGCGCTTTCGAACAATTAAGACTTGGTGTCATGAGAGCAATCAAACATAAAAAAGATACTAATCAAAACAAAAACATAGCAATGGAAGATGCTAATTTACAAAAAGCAATTAGCATGATATTCCCTGAAGAATCTATTGATGACATAATTGCTAAAGCAGACATTGCGACAGGAGCTAAAGAAACATTACAATCAATAAATTATGGCACTACAACTAGTCAAGAACAACAAGCATTAGATATATTTGGAAAAGGTTTAAATTCTGTAAGAACTGGTGAAAATCAAGATATGGGATTAAGTTTAGTGCGAGGTGCATATAATATTATTACTGCAAGAAACAGAGAGCTTAGTACAGCAGAAGCAGAACAATTAGCTAGATTAGTTGTTAGTGAAGATGCAGATTTAGTAAAAAGAGCATTAGTAGATGAAGTAGAATTAAATAAATTAGCTTCATTAATAGATAGTTTAATCTATGGCACAGGTAAAACTGTAGCATCAGGCACTAGTAAAATTGGTGGATCAGCTATTGAAGAAGAAAGAGGTGACTTAGGATTAATGGACATAGCAACTGGTTACACAAGTGATATTGTAGGTAATTTAATGCAACAGAATTAATAAAGGAATTAGGATGGCACATACAGAACTAAAAGCAATGAGTGAAGATGACGTACAGAAAATAGCACAAGAAGCTGTACAAAGTGCAATTAGCTTTGTTGAGAGTGAAATTGCTGAAGATCGTATAAAGTCACAACGCTATTTTGAAGGTGAAGTAGACATTGGTCAAGAAGATGGAAGATCAAAAATAGTAGCTACAAAGGTTCGTGATACAGTAAGAGCTATCAAACCAAGTCTAATGCGTGTGTTTTTATCCTCTGAGCATCCAGTTGAGTTTATACCTACTAGCCAAGAAGATGTTAAGAGTGCAGAACAAGCGACTAAGTATGTTAATTACAAATTTGCTGAGTTAAATGGCTACACTCTTTTAAATGATGCTATACATGATGCCTTAATTAAAAAAACAGGCGTTTTAAAAGTTTGGTGGGAAGATAACACAGATGAAGAATTTTTTAACTTTACGAATGTTACTGAAGAAGAAATGGCTGCTATTGTCAATGAACCTGATGCTACAGTCATTGAACAATCTATGGAAATGGCTATGGAGATGGGTGAAGATGGCATGGAAATGGAAGTGCCTGAATATTCGCTGAAAGTAAGCTACAAAAAAGAAAAGGGCAAGTTGTGTGTTGAATCAGTACCACCTGAAGAATTTTTAGTTGATCGTAATGCTAGGTCTGTCGAAGATGCATATGTAGTTGCACATAGAACAGAGATGCGTGTAGGCGATCTTGTCCAAATGGGATATGACTTTGAAGAAGTAAGTAATTTGTCAGGATTATCATCAGATGACACATACACAGATTCAGAAGCATTTGAGCGTAAAGGCTACGAACAAGATGAAGAAGAATCTACTATAGATATAAGCATGAAGAAAGTTGCAGTTACTGAAGCCTACATGAAAATGGACAAAGAAGGTACTGGCATTGCTTCAATGTATAGAGTATTAATGGCAGGTGGTGATAACAAATTATTAGAGTGTGAGCCATACGGTGAAGTGCCATTTGCAGTATTTGAAATTGATCCTGAACCACACACATTCTTTGGTCGTAGTGTTGCAGACTTAGTAATGAATGATCAAGATTCTTCTACAGCTATGTTAAGAGGAATGTTAGACAATGTAGCTTTAACAAACACGCCTAGACAGGGTTATGTACAAGGTCAAGTTAATGTAGACGATTTAATGAACAACGAGATAGGTGCATTAGTTAGAATGAAATCACCACAAGCGCTTGTAGATATTGCAACTCCTTTTGTCGCAGGTCAGGTATTAACTGCGATGCAATACATGGACGATGCTACTGAAGCTAAATCAGGTGTAAGCAGAGCTTCAATGGGATTAGATCCCGATGCCTTACAAAATACCTCTGCTACAGCAGCTCGTCTACAAGCACAGCAAGGATCAGCACAAATTGAAACGATGGCTCGAAATCTTGCAGAGGGAGGCGTTAAAAGATTATTTAAGCTAATGCTACACCTACTTGTAGAAAATAGCTGTGAAGAAACTATGATGCGTTTATCAGGTGAATTTATACCTGTTGATCCACGTTCTTGGAATATAGGTATGGATATGACAGTTAATGTAGGTTTAGGAACTGGCAGAGAAGAATCAAGAGTAGCAGCTTTAAATCAAGCTCTTACTATGCAAATGCAAATATGGTCAACGTATGGCGCTCAAAACGGTTTAGTTACAATGACAGGCATTAGAAATACGCTTGGTGATATGTTAGGCATTGCTGGTATTAAGAATGTAGATCGTTACTTTAATCCAATGACTGCTGAAACAGAGGCTATGCTAATGCAACAACAAGCTGAACAACAAGCACAAGCTGAACAACAATTAACTGAAGCAGAAGCAGTAGTACAAGCAGAACAATATAAAGCAGATAAAAAATCTGAATCAGATATGTTGAAACTACAAATTGATGCACAGAAAGCTATTTCTATAGATGATAGAGAACGTGATAAGATGGATCAAGATTTATTAATTAAGGCAGCTGAAATATTAGGTGAATACGGAACTAAAGTTGATGTTGAAACTATTAAAGGTGAACAACAGAAAGAGAGATACCCACAAGAATCACCAGCTCAAGCAGTAACTGGAGGTAGGTTCTAGTGGCAAACAATCTATCAATAGTAGAAAAAAGCGCTAAAATGAGAACATTACAGGCTGATGACACGTTTCAATTAGCCTTAACAGAAATTACAGATCAGCAAATAGCTGTGTTTGTAAATGCAGATTCGACAACGGATCAGCGAGAGAAAGCACACGATATAATTTGTGCGCTTAGAAAGATTGATGATTATTTCGACTCTGTACATACAGATGAAGTAATATACAATCATAAACAAACCAAAGGAGAATCAGCACCGTGAGCGAAACTACGACTGAAAACCAAATGGATGGCACTATAGAAAGTGCTGTATCGAGCTTGTTAGCTCCTGAAGAAACAACTGAAGAAATAATAGAGGAATCTCAAGAAACAGAAGAAATATCTGATGAGGCTGAAGTTATAGATGAAGTTGAAACTGAAGAAGAAATAACAGAAGAAGAAGCTGAAGAAATTGAAGCCTCTGAATCTGAGGATGACGAAACCCACCTAGAGGATGCAAGTCCAGTAGAACCTGAAAGATATTCTGTCAAAGTAGATGGACAGGAAACTGAGGTAACCTTAGAGGACTTAAAGCAAGGCTATAGTGGACAAAAGTATGTCCAACAAGGTATGCAAGAAGCATCAGCACAAAAGAAAGAAGCTGAACAAGTTTATGCAGCCTTGACTAATGAACGTCAGCAGTTAGCTGAGTTATATCAATCGTTACAACAAGGTAATATTACAGCTCCTCCTGAAAAACCTACAAAAGAATTGTTTGATGCCGATCCTATCGGGTACATGAAACAAAACATGGAGTATGAAGAACAGAGGGTGCAATATGATGCACAAATGGCGCAATTGCAACAGGTAACACAAAAAACAAGTGAAGCTGAAGCAACTGCAAAACAAGCGTATTTAAAAGAACAAATGCAAATATTACAACGTGAAATCCCTGATTTTGCAGACTCTAAAAGAGCAACTGCACTCAAGGAACAATTGGTCGATTACGGAACAGCTCATTATGGTTACTCAACAGATGAGATTTCTCAAATAACTGATCATAGAGCGATTAAAGTGCTACATGATGCTATGAAGTATCAGGATATTATCAAAGGCAAATCACAGGCTAAGACAAAAACTAAGTCAGCGAAACCAATGGTAAAACCAGGCGCTAAGAAAATGGCAACGCCAAATGCTAAAGTACGTTCACGCCAAAAGGCAAAACTTAGGGATTCAGGCTCAATTGATGATGCTCTGAATTTAATTTTAAATAGTTAATGGAGAAATATTATGGCACAACCAGCCA